>Ga0187786_10000111_pt1 | contig 26273 bp, 27 predicted proteins | sample 0815_BV2_10_20_M_FD_132449 | JGI IMG/M metagenome (GOLD analysis project Ga0187786, IMG submission 132449) | Tropical peat soil microbial communities from peatlands in Department of Meta, Colombia - 0815_BV2_10_20_MG | ecosystem: Environmental > Terrestrial > Soil > Wetlands > Peat | place...
CGCTGACGCTCACCGTGCCGCCGTGATAGAAGGAGTCCACTGTTATGTGATCGTGGTTTGCCTTTGCCGTCAGTTGGGCGTCCGCGTCGATTGCAAATAGCGGAAGAAACGGAATCAGGGCCAATTTCAACACCAGTATTATTTTTCTGAAAGGATGTTTCATCAGTGACCTCCTGCCTGGGATAAAAGGAGCGTAGGGCTCATTGTCAGTTCGAATACTATTTTCACGGTTACAACTAGAACGATTACGGCCAGAAGAATCTTGAGTTGCTCGCCTTTTAGTTTCCGCCCGAATACCGCTCCCACCTGCGCGCCTATTGTCGAACCGAGCAATAGCAGTACTGCCAGCGTGAAGTCGACTGTGTGGTTGGTGTAGGACTGAAGGAATGTGACTTCTATGCATGTGAACAATATCTGGAACAGGCTTGTCCCGACTATCACATGCATAGGCATTCTGAGTATGTAGAACATTATCGGGACCATGAGGAAGCCGCCCCCGACGCCCATGATGGCCGCCAGAATGCCGACAAAGCAACCCAGGAACAAAGGTACAAGGATAGAGTGCGTAACGCCCGACTTGACGAATTCGGTCTGAAGCGGAAGCGACTTCAGAAAGGCCGCAACCTTGCCGTCCTTGGTTGCCGGAGCTGAATCAACGTGCTTTTTTCGCATGCTCTGGAGGCTTTCGATGAACATGTATGTCCCTACTGTGCCGAGCATCAGCACATAAGTTATCTTGATTACGAAGTCTGCGTTGCCCATTGCCCTCAGTATCTTGATGCCTTCTACACCGAGGAGCCCTCCGAAAAAGCCGCCGGCCAGCAGGTAAAGACCCATCTTGAAATCGACATTGCCTACCTTCCAATGAGCATAGGTGCCCGATGTCGAGGCTGCGACAATCTGGTTCGAGTCTGTCGCCGCTGCAACTGTCGAAGGGATGCCCATCATAATGAGAAGCGGAGTCATTAGGAACCCGCCTCCCACGCCGAACAGCCCCGACAACAGACCGACAGCGAGACCGAGACCTATCGGCAACAGTATGTTGATGCTTGTTAGTGCGACCGGTAAGTATAGATACAGCATTATCAATACCTCCTGAATATAGTTCGCCTTCCTAATAAGAAAAGGCCTGTCTTTCCATCGTCACAATGCGGGTCGATCCAGTCTTGAGCAGCTTTTTCAGTTCGCGGGGAGATAAATGCTCCTTGCTGGTTATGCTTGGTGCAAGCAGCACTGTGTCGATATTCCTGCCGCTGTCAAGGAGAGCCTTGAGCGCCGGATAAACGCCCTCCTCAACGGTTGTAACAGAAATGCCGATACCTGCGGCCTTGCACAGCTCGATGAGCGAGCGGCGCTTTAAATCGAGCTGTCTGGCCTGCTCGTCGCTGTCTTTGACTATCTGTTGTGCTGATTTGCTGTCGTTTGCCTCGGCAAAGGTTATCGCCGACATCAGGTCGTCGAACCTGCTTGTGCTGCCCACTTTGCGGACGAAGACCGCATTCAGACTGCCGTTCAAGGTTTTGGTCAGTTGGATGGCGTAGGAGAGACCCTCGTCATAACTGTCTCCGTCGTATGTCACAAATAGAATCTGCCTCATCTTTTCTGAACTCCTCCGCAAAAAACGAAAATACAATCAGTAAAAGGCAAGAACGATGCCTCTGCATAACAAATTGAATTGCAAGATATTATTTGAAGAGGCGAGTTAGGTGGGTGTTTCAGATTTGAACAGGCCTGAAACGGAGCGCTACGACGGTCATTTTACACATGCGAACCGAAAGGAGGAAATGGCGCATCAATTGGTGCCTGCAGGGAAGATTGATGTATATTAATAAATGATTTATCTAAATCCCAGGGATTGTTTAGTATGAGGAGCCCGATATATTTTGCTGCATCTGTTCTGGCTTTATTAAGCATGTTATGCGCTGCCTGTTCATTTGAACAGTTTGAGCCGTCTGTCAACAGGCATAAATTCGCAAGGCTCAACACCGCGGCAGAGGCAGTTAAAACCGACATTGACGGCGGAGCGTCTCTCCAGCAGGTTTCTGAAAAGGCCGTGCTTATGTCGGATGAAATTGCCGCAGTAAAAGATAAAGTGTCAACCAAGCGAGAAGGGAGACTTCTGAAGGCCTATGTGGATCTTCTGGATATATACAGGGACGGGCTGCTGCTTTGGAAGTACAAGGACAATTTCCCGCATCTTGCTTCAGAACTCAAGGGCCGTATCTATGTGGCGCAGGACGTCGAGCCGATCGTGGCAAAGTACGGATTCGCGATGGAGTCTCATATATACAAGCCGACCGGCCAGATCTGGAGAAGCATATCTGCTGATTCGATCCGCATAATCTGGAAGAACGCCGGCGATCAGCTGAACATCATCAGGAATATTACGAATTACTGAACTATTCTTCCTTAAGGATTCTCCATAGGCTTGTCCTTGATATCCCAAGCAGCTCTGCAGCTTTTGAGCGATTGCCGCCTACCAGTTCAATGACTTTTTCTGCGTAACGTCTGTTCATTTCGTCAATGGTTATTATCTGTCCGTGCCCAACTGTCTCGATTTGGAACATCGAGAGGCTTTGCGGCAGGCTGTCCGGAGTTATGTACTGGGATTTTTCAAGTATTATCGCCCGTTCAACGATATTCTCAAGCTCCCGCACATTGCCGGGAAAGCTGTAATGCTTGAGTATGGCCATCGCTTCTTTGGTGAAATCCTTGACCTTGTTGTTGTACTTTGGCAGATGCCTGGCAAGAAAGTAACGGCTCAAGGGTTCTATGTCCTCGCGATGCTCGCGCAGTGGAGGAATGTAAATCTCCATAACGTTCAGTCGGTAGTAGAGGTCCTCTCTGAACTTGTTTTCAGAAATAAGCATATTAAGGTTCTGGTTTGTCGCAGCTATGAATCGGACATCCACTCTGATGGCCTTTGTGCCTCCGACCCTGAAGAATTCGCCCTCTTCGATTACCTTCAGCAGCTTTGCCTGCAGATTGGTGGTCATCTCAGTGATCTCGTCGAGGAAAAGGGTCCCGCCGTCAGCGATTTCTGCGAGGCCGGGCTTTGATTTGACGGCGCCGGTGAAGGCGCCTTTTTCGTAGCCGAACAATTCACTTGCAAGAAGGTTTTCGGTAAGAGTTGCGCAGTTCAGGGCGAGGAATGGCCTCTGCTGACGCTTGCTGGTGTAATGAATCATCTTGGCGAACAGATTCTTTCCAACCCCGCTCTCTCCCGATAACAGCACATTGCAATCAGACTCTCTTAACCCTTCGATCGTCTGAAGTATCTTCGCCATGCGCTCGCTCCTTGAAACAACGTGGGCTTTTTTGTCAACCTCCAGAAACGTTTTCAGGGCAGTATTCTCATTCTTCAACTGTTTCTGCTCGTATATCTTCTTTGCCCTGATTAGCAATTCATCCAGATCGAACGGCTTCGTTATGTAATCGACCGCTCCTTTTTTTATGGCCTCAACGGCCGAGCCGATGGTTCCGAAGCCTGTTATGACTATCACTTCGACTTCAGGGTACTTTGTCTTGACGATCGAAAGGAGTTCTAGTCCGCCGATGCCGGGCATCTTTATGTCCGTTATCATGAGGTCGAAATATTCCGACTCGACCATCCGGAGCGCGTCATTGCCGTTCTGAGCGCCGGATACATCGTACCCCTCTCCTTTAAGCACCGTCACGAGATGCTTTAGAGTAATTTCTTCATCTTCAGCAACCAGGACCTTAAACGCCATGTTGCCCACTCTCCTTCGGCAGCCGGATATTGAAGGTGGAACCCTTCCCCTCAACGCTTTCAGCGCGTATATCTCCGCCATGTTTCTGGATTATGTTGAATGTGATAGCCAGCCCAAGTCCAGTGCCTTTGTCTTTGGTAGTAAAAAAGGGTTCGAAGAGCTTTTCGAGGGCCTCCGCCGGAATCCCCTTCCCGGTGTCAGCAATATGTATATTTATATCTTTATCCTGAGATTCAGCATGCACTGTTAGCGTTCCTGAGCCGTTCATCGCCTCTACAGCATTGTGAAACAGGTTGATGAATACCTGCTCCAGTTGCAGCGGGTCGCCTTCGACCACAAGGTTATTTGGGTCGATCTCCACTGAAAAATCGATCCGGTCGATATCCGTGATCGAGCTTACTGCTTTGAACGCTCTAAGCAGGAGTTCCTTGAGTTCGATCTTGGCCATCTCGGGATCTCTTCCCCTGGCGAACTCGAGCAGTTCGCCTACGATATGCTTAACGCGCGCTGTTTGTGCAGTTATATCATCCACGATTTCCTTGACCGACGGGGGGCATTCCCCGCCGACAACTTTTTTCAGGACCTGCACCGAAAGATAGATATTATTGAGTGGATTGTTCAGCTCGTGCGCAACGCCTGCCGCCAGCGTCCCTATGGCAGCAAGTTTTTTGGTCTGAAGCAGTTCGCTGTTTTTTGCGCTCAATTCCTTTTCGTGACGGGCGAGCTTCGTTTCCATGCTGTTAAACTCGCGTATCAGCATTCCCACTTCGTCATTGTCCCACTTGCCGAGGGGAAGATCTATTATCGGGAAGGTGCCTTTGCCGGTGTGTTCTATGATGCCGATCAGGAGTTTCAGCCTGCCTACGACGTTTCTGTTGATAAGATAAAGGGTCACGATACCGCTCAGAAAGAACAGAAGCAGAAATACGATCATGGCCGCCTGCGACATCCGGATTATGCGCTCAACGCCGTCGCTTGCCGCCTTATCGATCTCCCTCGACATGGATATAAGGTCCTCACCTGTTTTTCTCAGAAGGGAAATCTCAGCGTCAAGGTCTCTCAGGTTCCGGAGCAACCCGTGATCGTCCGTCAGAGAGAAAATTTTTTTCAGCAACGCGGCGTCTCTCAGCGGATCTTCATAAAATGACGACTCGATCAGCGGGAAAAAATCGGCATACTGTCCGTGAGACGCCCTTTCCTGAGCAAACCTGGCCATTGTGTCCCCAATCAGCTGCTTTATCCTGTTTATATGCAAGCTGTATTCGTTCACCAGCGCTTCCATTTTTTTTAGCCTGCCCGATTTTTCAAGGGTTGCGTTTTCGCGTATGATCGCATTCAATTCGTCTATATATTTCTGAATGGCAACCGCCTGCTCCCTGGCCTGGGTCGGATACAGAAAGAAATTCTTCTCGTGCCTCCTGATTTGCAGCGCCTTGCTCCTGATCGAGTCGGTGACTTCGAGATAGCTGATCTCTTTCCTAACTTCAAGGAAGTTGACGAATTCGAATACTGAAAGAGCTGCTATGATAAAGGCGCTGATAAAGAAACTCAGCCCTATCTTGGTCCTGAGTGACATGCCTATCTCCGTTTCGTTGGTGGCCAAAAGAACGACCGCTTCTCCCTTAATATAAACCGCGGATTTGCAAGAAGCAAGTTTGTGAGCAGGAAACGCCTTGGTGAGCTCCGGACATTACTACAAAAAAGGAAATAATTAAACAAAAATGTTTAAGGGATCAAAAATTTATTGCGGATAATCATCATTTGGATTGTGGCACGAAAATGGCTATATTGAAATTGGAAGGCAACTTCCATAACCCTCCAAGGCATCGGCTGGGCAGGCGGTATGCTCAGCCGGTGAAAACAGGCACCGTTGATGCATGTATTCTGAATGGAAATTCGACGGGGTTGGGGGATCCGGAGGTGCCTGGAGCAAGGGCATTATATTGCAAATAGTTTTGTCCAATTTTGCTGAAATTTTCATATTTCAGGTAGTCGTTGTGGCCTACAAAATTGTATGAAGTACAAAAATGTAGTATTCTCTGAAAGCTGCTGATCATTAAGCGTAAATCGACAATTATGTCATATTTTTTGCGACAATATTGTAGGCGCGCCTGTTTTTTTGTGATAATAAATCTCTTTTCTTTCAACTATATTTCCTCTGGTATATTTCTAGCTTCCTAAGGCTGCCTGTTTGACCGCAGATCAAATCATCTCCTGGAGGCCTATTTATGGTAGCAAGAAATCTTTGCGCTGCAATCATGACCGTTCTAGCCATTCTTGTTTCAGCGCCGGTATGCGCCTTTGCAGACACGCCGGCCAAGGTCGATACGGGTGACACCGCCTTTGTACTGGTGTCGGCTGCGCTTGTAATGCTGATGACGCCGGGGCTTGCGCTTTTTTACGGCGGCATGGTAAGGGGCAAGAATGTGTTGGGGACCATCATGCAGAGTTTCATCGCCATTGCACTGATCAGTGTTCAATGGATACTTGTCGGTTACAGTCTGGCCTTTGGCCCTGACATCCACGGCGTTATCGGGAGCCTGGACTGGGCAGCGCTTTGCGGCGTCGGCGCAGCCCCGAATCCGGACTATGCGCCTACCGTTCCGCATCTGGCATTCATGATTTATCAGGCCATGTTTGCAGTCATCACACCCGCTCTTATTACGGGTGCGGTGGCCGAAAGAATGAAGTTTTCTGCCTATCTTCTTTTCACGCTGCTGTGGTCCACGATTGTCTATGATCCGATTGCCCACTGGATGTGGGGTACTGGCGGCTGGCTAAAAAATCTCGGCGCGCTGGATTTTGCAGGAGGTGTTGTTGTGCATGTGTCGTCGGGAATATCCGCGCTTGCGGCAGCCCTGCTGATCGGCAAGAGAGAAGGTTTTCCCGATCACCCGTTTTATCCGCACAATCTGCCTATGACCGTTCTGGGGGCGGGGCTGCTATGGTTCGGCTGGTTCGGATTTAATGCGGGCAGCGCACTGGCATCGGGTGTTCTGAGTACATGGGCATTCGTTGCTACCCATACGTCTGCCGTTGCTGCAACCCTTATCTGGGTTATCATCGAGTGGGTGCACAGGGGCAAACCCACGATGTTCGGCGCAGCTACGGGTTCCATTGCGGGGCTGGCCACGGTGACCCCCGCTTCCGGTTTTGTAAGCCCGATCGCGGCGCTGATCATAGGCCTGGCAGCAGGGTCGGTGTGCTATGTCGCCTTGAACCTGAAGACGAAATTCGGCTATGACGACTCGCTAGACGCCTTCGGCGTTCACGGCGTAGGCGGCATTATAGGCACCCTTGCAACCGGACTCTTTGCCCAGACCCTCATTAATCCTGCCGGCGCCGACGGCCTGTTCTTCGGTAATCCCAAGCTTATTACGACTCAATTCATAGCAGTCGGTGTAAGTGCGGTCTATTCCTTTGTCTTAACCATAGTGCTTTTCAAGATCATAGACATGATAGTCGGTCTCAGGATAGATGACGACGATGAGAGAAAGGGTCTGGATATCTCGCAGCACGGCGAACGCGGTTATACTTCATAGTTGTTTGTTTTTTGTGCAGCGGCTGCCTTAATATCAGGCAGCCGCTGCACCATATTCTAAAATATAATCAATATTTCAATAGGGTCTTTTCTGGTACGGCGGTTGCTAGTATCATGTACCTATGTCCGTTCTCATCTGCAAGAACGTAAGCTCCGAGGGTCCCGGTACCATCGAAGATTATCTTCGCCCAAAGGGAATTTCTTACACTATTGTCGATCTCTCCGTGGGAGAACCCCTTCCTGTTGAGATGGGCTTATACGATACACTGGTCATGCTCGGCGGTCCTATGAGTGTCAATGATGATCTCCGGTATATCAGGGACGAAGAGGCCCTGGTCAGGGACTTTGCAGCCCAGGGCAAGAAGATGTTCGGCATTTGCCTCGGCGCTCAGATAATGGCCAAGGCTCTTGGCGCACAGGTGCGCAAAGGTCTGGGTACGGAGGTGGGATGGCTCCCCATCAAATTCAGCGAAGAAGGTCTGAGGGACCCGCTCATCCAGGGCCTTGCTACACATCCGGCAAGCGAGGTTATCGACCGTGCAATCCCGGTTTTTCACTGGCATGGAGAGACCTTTGACATCCCTGCAGGGGCCGTGCGGCTGGCCTCTTCCGAGCTTTATCAAAACCAGGCTTTCAGGTACGGCAAATCTGCCTACGCCTTTCAGTTTCATATTGAAGTAAGTGAAAGAATAATTTATGATTGGATGGCCGGCGAAAATATCGATATGAACATGCTGAAGGCCGACACGAACCGGTATTTTGATATTTTTCGAAAAAGGGCCTTCGTTTTTTACGAGAAATTTTTCGGGCAGTCTAATAATTAACAGGAGGTGATATATGAAAAAGATCGAGGCCATCATTAAGCCCTTCAAGCTTGACGAGGTCAAAGATGCCCTTAACGAGATAGGCATACAGGGCATGACCGTAACCGAGGTCAAAGGGTTCGGCAGACAGAAGGGTCATACCGAGCTTTATCGCGGGGCTGAGTACGTTGTCGATTTTATTCCCAAGATCAAGATCGAGATAGTTACATCCGACGCTCTTGCGCCGAAAGTAGTGTCGGCGGTCGAAGGCGCGGCCAAAACCGGCAAGATAGGCGACGGCAAGATATTTGTCTATCCGGTTGAGGACGTATACAGAATAAGAACCGGCGAGCGCGGAGAATCAGCCGTATAATATTTCGAATTTGATGAATTTCGCCGCGATGCTCTATAATTCACGATCTTAATCCGGTCCCAAACAACTAAAACATAGGAGGAGAGGTAATGACACCAAAAGATGTAATTAAGATGGCCCAGGAGAACAAGGCTGTCATGGCGAACTTTAAGTTCCTCGATTTCCCGGGAATCTGGCAGCACTTCGCAGTACCTGTCGCAGAATTGAAGGAAGAAATATTCGAAGAAGGACTCGGTTTCGATGGTTCCTCCATCAGGGGATGGCAGGCGATCAACACATCTGACATGCTTATCATGCCTGATGCAAAAACCGCCTTCATCGATCCGTTCATGGAGTATCCGACCATCAGCCTGATCTGCAACATAGTAGACCCGATTACAAGAGAGTTGTACACAAGAGACCCGAGATACATCGCCCAAAAGGCGGAGCAATATCTCAAATCAACCGGCATCGGTGATACGGCATATTTCGGGCCGGAAGCGGAGTTCTTTATATTCGACGACGTAATGTTCGATCAGACCCCGCACAGCGGGTATTACTTCCTCGATTCCAAGGAAGGCATCTGGAATTCGGGCCGCGACGAGCAGCCTAATCTCGGCTACAAACCGAGACATAAAGAGGGTTACTTTCCGGTCCCGCCGACGGACAGCCTTGTAAACATCAGGACCGAGATGGTCATGGAGATGCTCAAGTGCGGCATCTATGTCGAAAGAGAGCACCATGAAGTCGCTACCGCAGGCCAGGCCGAGATCGACATGAGATTCGATTCGCTGGTCACTATGGCCGACAAGCTTATGCTCTTCAAATACATCATAAAGAATGTAGCCAAGAGGCATAACAAGACAGTTACATTCATGCCAAAACCGCTTTTCGGAGACAACGGGTCAGGCATGCATTGCCATCAGTCCATCTGGAAGAACGGAAATCCGACATTTGCTGGCAATCTTTATGCTGGGCTCAGCCAGAACGCCCTTTACTACATCGGCGGAATTCTAAAACATGCGAAGTCTCTGGCTGCTATCACAAACCCGACTACCAATTCATACAAGAGGCTCACTCCCGGCTTTGAAGCCCCGGTCAATCTCGCATATTCAGCCAGAAACCGCTCCGCTTCGATGAGAATCCCGACATATTCGGCAAGTCCGAAAGCCAAGAGGGTCGAGGTCAGGTTCCCGGACCCGTCATGCAATGGCTATCTTGCTTTCGCCGCAATGCTTATGGCAGGATTGGACGGCATCGAGAACAAGATTGATCCGGGCGAGCCGCTCGACAAGGACATCTACGAGCTTGGGCCCGAAGAGCTGGCGGCAGTTCCGACAATGCCGGGCAGCCTCGACGAAGCGCTCAACAATCTTGAAGAAGACCACGAGTACCTCATGAAGGGCAATGTCTTTACGGAAGATGCCATCGAAACCTGGATCAGCTACAAGAGGGCAAAAGAGGTTGATGCCCTGAGGCTCAGGCCTCATCCGTACGAGTTCTTCCTGTACTACGATATCTAAAAAATATGGGGGAACGGTTATCTTCCCCTGCTCAATATAAAAAGAGGCCGGATATTCCGGCCTCTTTTTTTTCTTCAGCCCCGATATTAATGCGCAGCCGGCACCTATCTGATCAAGCAAAAAACCAGCCCCGAATGCCGCTATTTGACAACTGCCATGTCAACAATATAGATTCAGTGATGATATCAGGGAGGATCGTTTCAGATGAATAGGATATGGGGAAAGTTTGCCGGCGGATTGTGTTGTCTTTTGTTCTTGGCCAGTGCCGGATATGCGCAAGTGTCGGCGATCATGATTGCAGATCCGCCGCTATATACTGGTGTGTGCCCTGCGGACATCAAGTTTAAAGGTTTGATAACAGCCCAGCAGCCGGGCAGGGTCCAGTACAGATTGGTGCGCAGCGACGGCGTGCTTCAGCCTGTCGAAACGCTCGAATTCGCCACGCCGGGATCGAGAGAGGTGACTTCGGAGTGGACATACGTTTCCCGGAAAGCGGGCAGGCAGGACGGATGGATGTCCATAATGATCGTTTATCCTGAAGAGCGTGAGTCAAGCAGGGCAGGCTTCAGCGTCATATGCGATCAGACGAAGCCGGACCTGATGGCAAGGATAAAGCAGAGTCCGAAGATTGTACGTGCGGGTTTCGAATTGGGGTCACAGCTCAGAGCTATCGCCGTCAACAGGGGGGAAATACCCGTCAAAGATGTGAATGTCGAAGTCCTGTTGCGTAAGGAGAGCTCTTGCGATCACATGCAGGCGGCTTCCGGCGCGGCGCATTTCCTGAATGGGGCATTGAGGGGCAGCCGCGAGCAGGTTTCGTTGGACGGGGGCCAGAAGACTGAACTCAAGCTGAACGGACCGATTTCGATTCCTACTGAAACCCAGCCAGGTGAATATTTTCTGTGCATTGTCATTGACCCGGAGAATAGGATAATAGAGAGCAACAAAGCAAATAACTGCGCCTGCTCTCCGGTTAAGATAACTGCAGCTGCTGGAAAGCCGGATCTTATCGTTGAAAAGATAGCCTTCAAAGGCTGGGGAAAATGCGAGCCGAACTGGCCGATCTTCAGCTTCGAGGTAACCGTCCAGAATATCGGTACAGCAGCCTCTCCGGCGATGCCGGACAAGGCAGTTCTGCAGGTGCTTGACCTGCATGGAAATAGCTGGGGCAATGCGGTCGGACTCAACGCTATTGCACCTGGCGGGAGCCAGACAGTCGTGATTCCGGTATACTATTTCAGTGAAGATCCGGCGCACATGACAAAGGTAATCCCACATCCTTTTAGAGCAGTGGTTGACCCGCATCATCTTATAGACGAATCAAATGAAAACAATAATAAATCGGATATAATCTACCTTGATCCAGGGCTTATATGTCCGAAGCCCGGCAGTTAGCGAGTAGCTGAAAGGCGATTGCAAGTATAAAGTCAGTGAAGAAGCATGGGAGGATCGGTGATGAAAATCAAAATAGCTCTGGTATCTCTATTTTCAGCAATGTTCGTTTTGACGACTTCCGGGCCTCTGTTTGCAGAGCAGGCAGCCAAGGGCGTGGTCACGAAGGTTTCTGGCGGCGTAATTACAGTCAAGGACAGACATGGCAGGCTCTCTACGGTGCACGTCAGGCCGGGTGATATTATTGTGATAAAAGTCAAATGAGAGCTGTCATGCGACAGCTTCTCCCGCGCCCATTGGAATACAGGACATAAACATGGATGAATCTGACAGGGGATTAATTGAAAGCATTGAGAGACATCAACTCATGGTTGCTGTCCGCACCGATACCGCTGAGGAGGCATACCGGGCTGCAGCGGCTTGCGCTGAGGGCGGTGTAAGGTTTGTTGAGATCACCTTTTCGGTGCCGGGCGCCGATTCGGTTATAAAGGAACTGGGTCTCGACAAGAGGGTGACGGTTGGCGCCGGCACTGTTCTGACACTGGATGATGCACGAAAAGCGCTAAAGGCCGGTGCAGCTTATATTGTAAGCCCGAACTGTGACGAAGAGATCATAGGATTTGCGAAAAGGGAAGGCCTTATATCCATTCCGGGCGCCTGCACGCCGACCGAGATCTACCGGGCGTATAAGGCGGGTGGAGATATAGTTAAGATATTTCCATTTGTCCAGATGGGCGGGTTGAGCTTCCTGAAGGAGATCCGCGGGCCGCTTCCGTTTATCAGATACATGCTTGCCGGGGGCGTCAGCCTTGACAATATCGGCGATTACTTATCCGCTCGCGCCGCCTGTATATTGGTAGGCTCATCAATTATAAGACGTGAGTTTGTGAAGGCCGGCGACTGGAAGGCTATCGCCGGTCTCGTAGGCATGTTCGTTGCAAAAATAGAAGAATTACGCTGACAAATCACCGGGCCGTTCCTTTCCTCGTCGCCAAGAAACCATTCATTGGTGTATAATCAATACTTGCGCATCCGCAGATTCACCATGCACAACGAATGAAAACCCGGAGGGTATAAAAATGTTTCGTCCGCAGATTAAGGTACTGGACTGCACTATTCGCGACGGCGGTCTTATAAATAAGTGGGGCTTCAACGACGATTTCGTCAGAAAGGTCTTTCAGGCGCTTTCCGGTGCGGGCGTGGATTATATGGAGATCGGTTACAAATCCTCCGAGAAGTACTTTTCCAGGGATGAAAACGGGGCGTGGAAATTCTGCACTGACGACGATGTTAAGCGCATCATCGGGGATTTCGATTACAAGATGAAACTGTCGGCAATGGCTGACATTGGCCGCATAGACTATCACGACATACCGGACAAGAAGGACAGCGTCCTGGACATGATAAGGGTTGCCTGCTATGCGAAAGAGATCGATAAAGGGATCAGTCTGGCCCATCACTGCATGGAGAAAGGCTATGATGTGACCATCAATCTTATGGCAGTGTCTAAGGTCCTGGAAAAAGACCTGGACGAAGCCCTTGACGATCTTTCAAAGAGCCATGTTCCGGTCATTTATGTCGTAGACAGTTTCGGCGCCATGTATTCGGAGCAGATACATTTTCTGGCCAAGAAATATTTCGAGGCGCTGCCGGGAAAGGAACTCGGCATACATACCCATAACAACCTGCAACTTGCATTCGCAAACACGATCGAGGCAATTATCGCAGGCGTTAACCGGATCGATGCGACGATATACGGAATGGGACGCGGCGCTGGGAATTGCCCCCTCGAACTGCTGCTTTCATTCCTCAAGAACCCCAAATTTGATATCAGGCCGATCCTTGATGTCATCCAGGAGCTGTTCATCCCGCTTAAAGCCGAAACAGAGTGGGGGTATCACGTTCCATATCTGATCACGGGCATGCTCAATGAGCATCCGAGAAGCGGCATCAAGGTTATGGCCGAAAAGACAATGCCGAACTTAAGAAAGTTCTACGAAGACCTGCAGGACGGCACCCCGCTGGAGTGAGTTCGGATTGCAGTCACGATCAAGATACTAATCAATCTTAAAAGGAATTGGCTTTCCTATATACAAACATCGTGTAATCATATTGCATCCTGTCATGCCTTAGGGATACGAACGGAGAGAGATTATTCACGGCAAATGAGAACAGTTCTTCCGGCGATGTGTAATTGAGCTCGAAGTCCTTCTTCGGATTGTGGACCGACAATGCATTGAAGGCAAGCGCGATCCGGCAACGGGCGAATAACTTTTTCAGAGTGCTGCGGATCATTTCGTCGAGCCCGTCTACTTTCAGATTAAAGACCCCGCAGAGGAAAATATAATCGAACTCTTCTTCAAATATGTCCTTGTCGATGTCGAAGACCCTGAAATCGATCCCCGGGTATTTCTTCTGTGCCATTGAGATGAGCTTTTCGTTGATGTCGACGCCGGTATAATTGACATTAATGCCGCGGTCTTTCAGGAATTGGCAGAGGTCTCCTTTGCCGCAGCCGAAATCGAGTATCTTGCTGCCGGATATGTCGCCTATGTCGAGAAGACTCTTGTAATGCATAAGCTGGCCGGGGGGCGTCCATCGGACAGCTTCGGGCCTGTCACCGTGCAGCATGAGATTTGTGTCGAAAAACGAGATTACGTATTCCTTAGAAAGATCATCCATGTAATATTCTATCTCAAGAGTGCAGGCTTGTGTCGGCAACAACATGTTCTTTTATAAGAAGCACAACCGCCTTTGCTCTGACGCTGCGGTTCGACTGTGATAAGCTTATTCCGCTACAGCAGCAAAACTCGCCGCTTTGCGGCTCAGACAGTTGCTGCTGTTTAACGCTTCATTTCGCTAACCACAGTGACCGAATCCTCACGAAATCGCTCAGGTCGGCAGTGCTTCTTACAATCAGCTTGGCGTGATGAAATATTTGTGAGTACAGATCATTCCAAATTATTGAAAGTCTCCGTGACGATCTCGGGCAACGCCGGGAAGATATGCATCGAGTTCGTAATGGATTCGACGGGCATCCTATTGGCGACCGCATTTACGACTTCCTGAATAAGGATACTTGCCTCAGGGCCGATGATGTGGAATCCCAGTATGAGCCTTGATTTCTTGTCCACGATCGCCTTGGCAAAGCTGTTTTCTTCCAGCATCGCTTTCCCTTTGGCTACATCAGAGTAACGGGCCCTTCCCACAAGAACATCGTGATCTCTGCGGGCCTGCTCTTCCGTCATCCCTATCGACGCTATCTGCGGATGAGTGTAAACCGCATGAGGGACGGCACCGAAGTCCATCCGCAGTTTGCCATCATTATTTGCATTGTGCCAGGCTATCTCCATCTCTTTGTCGCCGGCGTGAGTGAACATCTGCCTGCCTATCGCATCTCCGTATGCCCATATCTTCTCTTTCGTCGTCTGCAGGGTATCATCGACCTTGATATAACCGGATTCATTGATTTCGACGCCGGTATTTCCGGGCATGAGCAAGTCTGCATTCGAAACCCTGCCGACTGCTACCATCATCGATTCCGCAGATATCTCCCTTTCATCCGAGCCATCCCTCTGTTTCACTATTACCATAACGTCGCGCTCCGTCCCGGCGGCTTCCAATATTTCGACATTTGTAATGATCTGCATTCTCCGGCCAAGCTCCGCAACCAGAAGTTCGGACACCTCGGGTTCCTCGTTTGGAAGCAGTCTGCTGTTGCGCTGTATAATCGTTACAGTTGTGCCCATCGCGGCGAAGAAGTGTCCGTACTCTACAGCAATGTAACCTCCGCCGATGATGATAAGACTGTCAGGCCTGCGATTCAGATCGAGGACGGTTTCATTGGTAAGATAGCTGAGGCGTTCCAGGCCCCTGACAGAGGGCACGGACGGCCTCGAGCCGGATGCGATGAATATCCTGTCGCCCCTGATCTTCTCTCCGGCTGTCTCCAGGGTGTAGTCACTGACGAAGCGAGCCTCTGAATTATAGAAATCGAGGCTGCCCGATTCACTGACTGAGTCTTTGATAAAGCCGCGGCCTCGCGAGACGTTCTCCCTCATGCGCTGCATGATCGCGTCGAAATCGATGCGCTCTATATTCGCATGAATACCGAGTTTACCTGCTTCCTGTATGGCTGTTATCACGTCGGCGCAATGAATCAGGATCTTCGATGGTATGCATCCGACATTCAGACAAGTACCACCCAGCCTGCCTTTATCGACAAGAGCTACCTTGAGACCTGCTGATTCAGCCCTGAACGCCGCGCCGAGCCCTTCGCCCGCGCCTATAACTATGACGTCGTACTGTTTCATTATCTGACAAAGACCTCTTTTCGTTTGATTGGAAGACGAGCATTCCTGATGTTAAGTATAGCAACAACGGTGCAGTGTCTTAAGCGACAGGCGATGGCGACGGGAAAGTTTCGTAAAGATGCAGCTATTATTGTAAAATATCACCCGTGACCTCACCATCCGGCATCGACAAAAAACGGCTTGTTCAGACCTTCATCGATCTTATAAAGATTGATTCTCCTTCGTTTTCAGAAAAGAAGATCGGTGAATATCTCGCCGGACGTCTTGCCCGGATCGGCTTTAATGTGGAGATGCAGCGGTACGATAAATCGTTCAACCTGATTGCGGCAAAAAAAGGCGGCAAGGGCGGCACGCCGCTTATTCTCAGCGCGCATATGGACACCATAGAGCCGACAGCCGGCATCACCTTCGCCGTTGCAAAGGACCGCATTAGATCGACCGGCAGCACTGTCCTCGGGGCGGACGACAAGAGCGCCCTGGCGCAGATCATCGAGGCAATGACCGCTGCGAGCGAGCGCGGTGTTTCACATTGCGACGTGGAGATTGTGTTCAGCTCGGCGGAGGAAAGAGGGCTGCATGGTGCGAGAAATCTGGACTTCTGCGGGATAAGGAGCCGCCACGCTCTCGTGCTCGATTCGAGCGGAAGCGTGGGCGACATCGTAGTCGGCGCCCCCACGCATATAAGGTACACAATGACGGTGACGGGCAGATCAGCCCATGCCGGCATCGAGCCGGAGAAAGGGATAAGCGCCATCAGGGTTGCTTCAGAAATCATAACGCAGGTCCCCGACGGCAGGATAGACGAAGATACGACTGTGAATATAGGCGTCATGAGCGGCGGCACGGCTACCAATGTCGTGCCCAAGGAGGTTGTCATCCGGGGTGAACTAAGGAGCCACAGCCGCAAAGCGCTCGAAAAAAACCGGGCTCTGATTTTTGGGACCGCAAAAAAGATTGCAAAGAAGAGGGGCGCCTCGATCCGGATCGAGAGGGAAGTCGAGTACTCGTCATTCCGTATAGGCAAAGGAGAGCCGTTCCTCAGGTTCCTGTCGGACGTCTTCAGAAGATGCGGATTGGAGCCGCGCATGAAGAAGACCGGCGGAGGCTCTGACGCCAACGTCTTCCACCGCCACGGAATTATGGCCGTCAATATCTCAAACGGAATGCAGAAAGTTCATTCTCCCGAAGAGTTCATACTGATAGAAGACCTCGTCAAAGGCTGCGAAGTGGTGCTTCAGACGGTCGCGGATTTCGGGGATACACCCTTTAAGGCATAAATATCTAGGACTCCATCGTGCGGTCAGAATCCGATTCTTGCTCACTCTGGGACTCTGCGAACTCGGAATTCTCCCTGTGCAATAGGTAAAGGGCTTCGCTCAGCTTCAAGTCGGGAAATCTCACAGTCGCCTCTATCGCCTCGGTCAACGGGTAATCGACAAAATGGCCTTCAGGAAACACGATCCTGATGAATCTTCGCTTTAGCAGGAAGCAGCGCTTTTTCCTGCCGTCATGCCCGGTAAACGGGATGATGACATATTCGTTGTCTTCCTGAAGTTGGTAGCGGCGGATAAGTTCGTCAATCTCTTCCATTGGAGCCCTCATCAATGAAGCGACTATTTATTATATAACTTCTATAACTTCTTCGGGCTGTCTTATACAGTGAGAGGCAAGTTGCTGCGCGTGCCTGCTGGCGAAGTCGAAAATATATTTATATCATAAAATCAGCAGATAATTATTCGATTATTCTAAAGGAGAGAGATATGGCAAAATTCAAGATTGATCCGGACCACTCGGTGGCAGGCTTCCAGGTCAGGCACATGATGATAAGCAATGTACTCGGACAGTTCAATCATATCACAGGCACGGTGATCTTCTATCCGGACAGGGTCGCCGAGTCTTCGGTCGAGGTGGAAATTGCGACGTCCGGCATATGGACGGGCATCGCCAAGCGCGATGAGCATCTGAGGAGCGCGGACTTTCTCGATGTCGAAAAATATCCTGTGATGTCCTTCAGGAGCATAAGGGTTGAACCTGCCGGTTCCAGGCGCTTCCGGGTCTTCGGCGAGCTGACTCTCAAAGGGGTGACGAAGACCATATCTTTTGATGCCGAGTATTCAGGCCCGGTCAAGGACCCTTTTGAGCCGGGGACAAGCTACGGGTTCAGCGCCTCGACCAAGATCAACCGCGAGGACTTCGGCATCATGTGGAACGTGAATATGGAAGGCGGGTTCCTGGTCGGCAAGAATCTTACGATCTCTCTCGAAATAGAGGCCGATCTCGCAGAGTGAATGCCGATTCAAATAGAATAAACTTTCGAACGAGACCCTCCGGGTGAGGAGGGCACGCAGTATTTCGAGGGGGTGAGCATGCTTTCTTCTATGCCTATTGATCTTGACAAGGTGCCTCAGGGCGCCCGTGACAGGGAAATTCTCAGGACAGCGATAATTGCAGAACTGGATGCGATCAATCTGTATGAACAGCTGGCGGCTATGACCAGGGACAAGAATCTCAAGATAGTGCTCATGGACGTGGCCAAGGAAGAGAAGACCCATGTGGGCGAATTTCAGGCCCTGCTTTTGAAGCTTGACAAAGAGCAGGAAGCCGAGCTGACCGAGGGCAGCAAAGAAGTAGATGAACTGACGAGCTGATCTCGATCAGAAATTAAAAGTGAGATTAGTGGAGGCATCTATCCATTCCTCCAGCTTCGAGCGAGCCAGACCGCCGTTCAGTCTGTTGACCATGGCGCCGTTCCTGTAAATTATGAACGTAGGCAGCGACAGGACCTTGAATTGACTTGAGAGGAAGGTTTCTTTTTCCACCTTTATAAGCACTACTTTCAGCCTCCCGGCCCGTTGCTTTGCAATATCGTAGACGCTCGGCATCAGTGAGGCGCAGATGCCGCATGTCCGCGACCAGAATTCGACCAGTACAACGCCCGGCCACCTTATGACTTCATTCTGGAAATCGGCGGCCGATACTTCAACCGGTGAATCAGGGAACACGAGCGGCGTCTTGCATTTGCCGCACTTCGGACTCATGCGTAACTTCTCTGCAGGCAGGCGGTTGACAGATCCGCAATGGCTGCATCGTATCAATACGTTTTCCGTCATATTAAGATGATATCGAACATCGCGATTTTTATAAATCCGGCTTTTCATGGCGGCGCATGAACCTTTATAATAAATAGTTCCGAAGGAGGTCGTTTATATGGCTAACCGTTTCAGGTCGAAAAGACCTCAGCCGATGAAAAAGGGTGCCGACAAACCGGTATCTGAGATCATTGCTGAGCTCAGGAAATCATCTTCCCCGGCCTCCGGATATCGGGAGCAGTCCCTGAGGATACACGGGCTTATCTGCGCCAAGTGCGGCAGGGAATTCGACCATACCAACAGGCACCTTCTGACAGTCCATCATAAGGACAGCAACTCAAAAAATAATCCGCCTGATGGGTCCAACTGGGAAAATCTCTGCGTTTATTGCCACGAAGACGAGCATGGCAGGGGATTGTTGGGTGATTATCTGTCCGGAGGCGACCGCTGAATGAGAAAGATGATAGCAGCAGTGCTGACTTTTTTTGCAGTTGCAGGATGCATTCAGAGCCTCAGCTATCGCACGCTTGACAGGCGTGAAGCCGTGCCTTCGATAAGCTACGAGGCCTATTATTTCTCCGCCGGAATTTCTGAAAGGTCGAGGGCGGTATTGCTGAAGATACCGGATTCCGGAGTGGCTGTCGAGCCGCTGTCCAGCGAAATTATTGCGACGACGGCAACCTATGGGCAAGCGCTGACTTTCATGCGCGAAAAGAGAGGGGCCAGGCCTATTACAACGCAAGTCGTATCTTACAAAGACAGGCCTGTGGGTTATTTGCTTCAGTACAGCCAGCCCGGCGTAAACATGGAAACTGTCAACATTAACATTTCGGAAAGAAACGGGATTATCTTTTTCAGTGCCAGAGAAGAAAGTCACGCCAATGATTAGACTCATCCGGTGCGTGGTTGCAATCGCAGTGCTTTTGCTTGGATCGTCTTTGTCTTTTGCTATGCACGCCGACGTCGTACCCAGCTCGCTTTTCCCGGGTGACGTTTTTCTCGTGAAGGTCACCGGTATTGACGCATCTGTCAGGACTTCCGCCTTGTTTGAGGGGATCGAGGTGCCGCTGGAAGATTGCGGTCAGGGCTGCCTTTCAGGTATAGGAGCTGTGAGCATTGATACGAAGCCGGGCGAAAGGGGTATTCTGGTCACATCCGGGCGTGAACGGACGAATATTGCGCTGACCGTCGGCACGCCGAGATTCCCGGAGCTTCATCTTAAACTTCCCGAAAGCAAGGTCAGCCTGAGCGCTGAAGATCTGGAAAGGGTTAAAAAAGAAGAAGCAATGCTAGCCGAGCTATGGAAGAAGGGCGGGCCCAGGCTGTTCCGGAGTGACTTTATCATGCCGCTACCGAATCAGATTGCCACTGTTTTTGGTGCCCGGCGCATCTTAAACGAAAAGGCAGTTAGCGTGCATAGAGGGATAGACGTCAAGGGTAGGCTTGGAGAGAAAGTCGCTGCCTCGAACGCAGGCCGCGTTGTCCTAGCGAAAAATCTTTTTTTCGGCGGCAATACGCTGATTGTTGACCACGGCGCGGGCATTTATACTATTTATATGCATCTGGAGAAGTTTGCGGTCAGTCCCGGTGATGTGGTCGCAAGGGGCGATACCATAGGGCTTGTGGGAGCTACAGGACGCGCAACCGGACCGCATCTTCACTTCGGCGTGAAAATTCTCACGATAAATGTAAATCCTGTCGCGCTGATAAATTTGAGGACCGGCGATTAGTACTTTATCATGCCAATGTAGGACAATAGCCTACAGAGCTGACATGCAAATCCTACAATATACATAAGAAAATCCTACAAAAAAAAGAGTTTCCCTCCGATATTCTTCCTTTTTATCATCAGGTATAGTTGAAGTTATCGACTCATCTTCTTTGCATACTATCTATTCAAGGGAGCAAGACATGTTCGAAACAGCCATTACTAAGACAAACAAGACCAAATCTATCCCCTTCTCTTTCGGTGAACGGATAGGCGGTATCGATCTCGACGAAACGGAGCATGCAGATCTTTTTCAAAACAGACAACCTGATAATGAGGAGTCGCTTTGGGGGCAAAGCGTTTCTGAAGACGGTGAAGAGACGGCTGAGACAGTTGATCAGAATAAGGAACGGGGCGAAGAGAGCGAATTCGATTCGATGAAGATGTATCTTAAGGCCATCGGGCGCATTTCCCTGCTGACCAAAGACGAGGAGATAAGCCTTGCGATGAGCATCGAAAGAGGCCGCGAAAAGATGACGGCCCTTGTCTTCTCACTGCCGTTTGCGTTGCGTCGGCTTATTTCGATAGGCAGCCTTGTCGAGAGTGGCGAGATGCCGCTTGTGGATATTATTCAGACCGGCGGAACCGGCGATGCCATCGGGCTTGACGAGATGAGGACTTTTTTTGTCTCGACCGAGAAAATAAAAGCCCTGTATCGCCGGAGGCGGGTGAACAAGTCTGCTAATGGGCGCTGCACCGGCTTCTCGGTATCGGACGGCGGACAAGAGTTGGTGATACCTTGTCGCGAGACGTACGGTAGCGCTCACAAGCGGATCATAGAAAAAATCATTGGCCTTCGGCTGAAAGATGAGTTTGTTTTGGGTTTTTATAATGAACTATCTGCAGCAGCCAGGATGATTGAAAACGCCATAACGTCATCTGCCGGGGACGGTAAATCGCGCAAGCCCTCATCTTCCGCTCGCAGGGTAATAAAGGAGCATGAGGATACAATCGGCATCGGCTACGGTGAAATCAAGAAATTCATGAAGTATTTCGACGGAGTGATCCGCGAGATCGACGCGGCAAAAAACGCGATGAGCGAAGGAAATCTGCGGCTGGTTGTAAGTGTGGCCAAGAGGTTTATTGGTAAGGGCATGAGTTTTCCCGACCTTGTGCAGGAAGGGAATATCGGATTGATGAAGGCGATAGATAAATTTGATTATAGACGCGGATTCAGATTCAGCACTTATGCAATCTGGTGGATTCGCCAGGCCATCAAGAGGGCGTTAGACGACAAATCCCGTATGATTCGGGTGCCTGTCACGATACTCGAGATGACCAAGCATGTGTCCAGAACAAAGCGAGAGATGACCCAGGAAATATGCGATGAACCTTCGCTGGCGGAGATTGCATCAAGGTTGAAAGTGCCTATGACAAAGCTCGTTTCGACGATGAGACTGACCCGCGAGCCCCTTTCCCTTGAGACGCCTATAGGGGATGATGACGGTCACCTGAGCGATTTCATAGAGGACGGTGGTGTTTATAGCCCGCTGAAGGGGATTGTCAGCAAAGACCTGAAGAGGCAGATAGAGAAGCTGCTTTTTACGCTAAATCCCAAGGAAGAGCGGATACTGAGGCTCAGATTCGGCATAGGCAACGACCACCCCTGCTCGCTCGAAGAAATCGCTCAGGAATATGAAGTGACGCGGGAAAGGATACGGCAGATCGAAACCAAGGCGATACAGAAGTTGCGTGAACCGGCCCTAAGTTGCAGCCTGGAACAGTTTATAGAAAACTGACGGGTCCTGTGACGTAAGACGAAAAGCCGACTGCCGGATCATGCAGTCGGCTTTTTTTTAGCTCTCGCAGCAGATACGCCTGACGCGTTTCTTTCCTGACGGCGACACAGCAAGAACAATGTCGGCCTTCTTGCCGCAGAAACGGCAGTTGAGGCCTTTGGTCTTATTTTCAGCTCTTGCGGCCACGTCCGTCTTAGATTTCGATTTTTCGGCAGCCATCTGTTTCCTCCTGGTGATTCATTTGAAGCGAAAAATTGTCCAGCTATGTCCCGAAGACATGCTGTTTTTGCGTTGTTTTTCCCTTTATTGGTACGTCCGGAAAATATTGCGGAAGTGACCGGGAAAGTTAACTAAACTTTTAACGTTAATATTTATCGATCGGTCTTGTCAAGGACGAAAACTGCATAACACTATTCCGTAATTAACCTTAGCCGCAGTTTATAATAAGTAATCTTATGACCGCCGGTTATCCAATTGACGACATAATGCCGGCCTTGAAAGAGGCAGTCGCCGGCAATTCTTCGGTTGTCCTTCACGCACCGCCGGGCGCTGGGAAGACCACGCGCGTTCCGCTTGCACTGCTTGATACCATGTCAGGCAGGATTTTGGTGCTTGAACCAAGGAGGATTGCAGCTGTTTCGGCTGCAAGGTGGATGGCCCATCTGCTCGGAGAAGAAGTTGGCCGCACCGTCGGATATTCGATTCGTTTTAAGAGCAGGACATCTTCTTCCACACAAATAGAAGTGGTGACTGAAGGTATTTTCACCCGCCGGATCCAGAACGATCCCGGGCTCGCGGGGGTTGCCATGGTCATATTCGATGAATTCCACGAGCGCAGTCTCCAAGCGGACACGGCATTGACCTTTTGCCTCGACGTGACTGGAAGCATCAGAAAGGACCTGAAGATACTCGTCATGTCTGCAACTCTGGATTGCGGTCCTGTCGCATCCCTCCTCGGTGGCGCTCCGGTTATCTCCTCCAGCGGCATGACATATCCCGTGGACGAGGTATATCTGCCCGAAAATGGAAGACCGATCAGGGAACGCGTTGTCGACTCTGTCAAAAGGGCATTGAACGAGACCGAGGGCGATATCCTTGTCTTTTTCCCAGGCGCTGGAGAAATATTTCATTGCGCAGAGGCACTGAGCCGCTCTGTCGGGCGGAGAGACGATATCGAAATTCATCCGCTATATGGCGATCTGCCTTTTGATCAGCAGGAAAGGGCCATTCTCCTTTCGCAAAAGAGAAAAGTAGTTCTGGCGACAAACATTGCCGAAACGAGTCTGACTATAGAAGGTGTTAGGGTCGTAATAGATACCGGATTAGCCCGCAGACTTCAATACGATCCTTCGACTGGAATGAACCGGCTTGTGACAGTGACCATTTCTCGTGCATCGGCCGAGCAGCGCAAAGGCAGGGCAGGCCGGCTTGGGCCGGGAGTCTGTTATCGCCTTTATAGCCGTCAAGCCTTTCAATCGATGACTCCTTTTTCTCCGCCGGAGATATCGGTTTCAGAGCTGTCGTCTCTTGTGTTGGATGTCGCTGTTTGGGGTGTAAAAGATCCCGTTAATCTGTCGTGGCTTGACGCCCCGCCTCCCGCAGCGTGGAATGCCTCAATAACGCTTCTGTCCGAGCTTGGCGCCCTGGACCGATCTGGATCGGTCACGCCGCTCGGAAAGGCCATGGCGAGATTGCCGCTTCATCCGCGGCTTGCGCGTCTGGTTCTGTTAGCAGTGGAAGCGGGCAATCCCGGCCTGGGTGCTGACTTGGCAGCGATGCTTTCAGAGCGGGATATCATTAGACGCCGCTCCTTGCCGCGTATGATGGACATTTGCGAGCCTGATATCGGCGAAAGGGTGGCACTGCTGCGCACCTGGCGCAAGGGCTTCGAACTTCCGGACAGCGCTGATGAATGGGCGATCAAAAGAGTCGACCGGACATCGAGGCAGCTCTTGCAACTCGTATCTCATGAAAAGAAAGTGTTGACACCGGATGACGGAAACGATTTGCCGCCAAGACTGCTGCTATGCGCGTTCCCTGATCGAATCGCTAAAAAGTGCGAAGGAGAAGCCGGCCGCTTCTTGCTTGTCAATGGCAGGGGTATAGGTTTTGCATCAGCAAGCTCGCTGGACAATAGTCCGTTCATCGTTGCGGTTCAGGTTGACGCCGGAGTGAAGGGCGAAGGGGTTGTGCACATAGCCTCTCCGCTGACCGAAGAGTTGATCAGGCAGGAGTGTGCCGACAGGATAGATACTTCAAAAAAGATCAACTGGGACAAGAAGGAGAAACGTATCATTGCTGCGCTCGAAGAACGTTTAGGCGCCATACTTCTTTCCGACAGGCAATTTCAGCCCTCGGATGACGAGGCCGCTCCAGTAATCTGCGAGGCGATCCGGTCCGCCCCGGATATGCTGCAATTCAGTGAGGCAGCGCGTCAATTTCTGGGTCGCGCGGCGCTGATGAAGAAAGCCTATCCCGAGGAATCATGGCCCGATTTGTCAAAGGAACCACTTGCCGGTTCTCCAGAAAAATGGCTTCTGCCGTGGATCAGAGGAATGCGGAGTGCCCAGGATATCGAAAAGCTCGATATCCTGCCTGCTCTGAGAGCATTGTTTACAAGGAAACAGGAGAGGCTGTTCGATGAACGCATGCCTGCTCAGATGACTGTACCCAGCGGGCATCGCGTAGTCATTGATTACACAGCGGGAGATATCCCGGTGCTTGCGGTTAAGCTGCAGGAAATGTTCGGATTGGCCGATACCCCGACGATAGCTGGCGGACGTGTGAAACTTCTCCTGCACCTGCTATCTCCGGCCCGCCGCCCGGTCCAGATAACATATGACCTGAAGGGGTTCTGGGATAACGGCTACCGGCAGGTCAAGAAAGAATTGAAAGGGAGATACCCCAAGCACCCGTGGCCGGACAATCCGTGGAATGCACCGCCCACAAGAAAGACAAAGGGCCGGGCTTGACTTTTCATACTTCATAAAATATAGTTTTTTAGTAGTAACCCATCTGCGCGGAGAGATAATTTGGATAATCTGGCAAAGCGTGATCCGATAGCCAATTACAGCAAGATCATTAAAAACAATCCCGCGGATTATCGCGCCTATAATAATCGGGGAAATGAATACGACAAGCGCGGCCACCATGATCTTGCGATTGCCGATTATAACCGCGCCGTAGAATTGCGCCCGGATTTTGCATTGGCCTACATCAATCGAGGGAATTCGCTTCAAAAGATTGGCCGCTATGAACAGGCCCTTGAGGATTACAACAGGGCTATCGAACTGAATCCTGCCAAGGATATGGGATACAACAACCGCGGGTTCAATTATATACTCATGGAAAAGTACGATCAGGCTGAAAAGGATATCCGCAAAGCACTCCAAATAAGTCCCAACAATATATACGCCTTGAACAGTATGGCCGAGCTTTTTGCAGCAAAGAGTGACCCGGACGAAGCTTGCAGATGGCTCGGCAGGGCGCTGGAGAAAGGCTATAACAATTGGCATTATATAAGAACGTCCAGGACATATGACAATATTAGATCGGCTGAATGCTTCAAAGATCTGTTATCAGCAAACGCTTGAAGCTGCCTGCGGTTGTGGATATGCAGAGATTTGAAGATGGTAGGCGATGGGGGTATCGAACCCTCGACCTCTTCCGTGTGAAGGAAGCGCTCTCCCACTGAGCTAATCGCCCGTCGTGATGTTATAACAGATTTTATTTTTATTAGTAAAGATGATCTGGAGCCTCGGAGGATTTAATTTTATAGAAAAATGTATTGACAAAGATTTCAGAATTTTATTATGATGTCTACTCGTTCTTTGATAATCAGCTAATTAAGTGCAGTGGTGAACAGACCACAAGCTTCAAAAAAGTCAACGTTTAACAAGTAGCCAGAGAAAACATTTGAGAGTTTGATCCTGGCTCAGAACGAACGCTGGCGGCGTGCCTAACACATGCAAGTCGGACGGGTCTGTGCGGAGCACAAAGGGCAAAAGGAAGCAGGATAGGTC
>Ga0187786_10000112_pt1 | contig 26252 bp, 18 predicted proteins | sample 0815_BV2_10_20_M_FD_132449 | JGI IMG/M metagenome (GOLD analysis project Ga0187786, IMG submission 132449) | Tropical peat soil microbial communities from peatlands in Department of Meta, Colombia - 0815_BV2_10_20_MG | ecosystem: Environmental > Terrestrial > Soil > Wetlands > Peat | place...
GAGAAAAAAGCAGACACCGCGGTCGCGACGAACCGCAAGGCGTACCACGACTATTTCATCGAAGAGACCATCGAGGCAGGCATCGTGCTTCAGGGCACGGAAGTGAAGTCGCTTCGCATGGGGCTCGCGAACCTGACGGACTCCTACGCCCTCGTGAAGAAGAACGAAGTGTACCTCTTCAACGCGAACATCAGCGTTTATCCCTTCGGCAACATCATGAACCACGAGCCCCTGCGGACGCGCAAACTCCTTCTCCACGCCGAGGAGATACGAAAGCTTGTCAGCAAAATAAACCAAAAGGGGTTCACCCTGATCCCGCTCAAGATCTATTTCGTCCGCGGCAAGGCAAAGGTGCTGATCGGCCTTGCGAAAGGCAAGAAGGCGTTCGACAAGCGCGATACGATCAAGGAAAAGGAATCGAAGCGGGAAGTGGAGCGGATGGTGAAAGAGAGGAGCCGGTAAGTTCGCGGGATGCTTTCCGGAGTTTGATGATAAAAAATGCTCTCGAAACAGTACGATCGCAAAGAGCCGGCCATAGTGTAATGATGCTTGAAGCGGGCAGAAGATAGGAATGCGGGCCTTGGAGGTTTTTGTGAAGGGAGGCTATGATTCAATCTACCTTGGACTGATTCCCAGGCTTTCGGAATGCAATTTTCAAGAGGCTGCCGAACGCCTCGGTCTTGCACATGTGGATGGCGGCATTCAAGCACGTTTCTTGGACAGGGAATATCGCATTACTACAGCCGGCGCCGAGCCTCTGGACGGCAAGCCTGTAAATGTGAACAACCGGAGCGTTCTCCTTTATTACGTTTTGTCGAGAGGGCGGGGCGACACGGACAACTCTTATGTCCTGTTTGAAAGCATACCAAGTGTCATCAGCGGGCTCAACGAGCAGAGCCGCTTGATGAACGCTCCTCTTGAACAATATTTCGGCAACGACTATGCAAAGTTCTGCGAAGCAGCGATAAAACTGGGCGGCATGGAAGAAGAGTCCCGTGCGGGCAAGCATCTGTGGAAATTTATCGTTCTTCCCAGGATTCCGCTGAAGATACTCTATTATGAAGAGGATGATGAGTTCCCGGCGAGCATACAAATTATGCTGGATACAAGCGCTCCCCGGTTTCTGGAATTCGAATGTCTTGCTTTTATGGTGGGATGTTTCGTCCGCGCGTTGATAAAGACGGCGCAATATGGCAGTACCGCTGGCTGGGACGGGTAACCCGATTGCAAAAACAAGTGGTGCCCGCTGCGAATGATAAGAAAGATCGAGCAATGATATCCTGCCGGAACGGTTATGAAACGATTGTGGATGAATATGCTCGTTTCGTATTGAATGTGATAATAATCGCATGAACATTCGTTGTTGTTTATTATTATCCATGATTATAAATTTCGCCATGAACGATATCGCCGGGATATACATATGACTCTGTTCAGTTCAATTATGCGCCATGCAGGCTCTGTGCTGACGCTGCTTCTCGTTCTTGCAGTCGCCTGATGCGCCGGCACCCGCATCTGAGCCATCCCGGCCCGAGTCGAACCCCCGAGACGATCAAACTTTGCAGCAGTGGGCAGTCAGACCGCAGGCACGTCGCCGACACCGGTGGCGATAGCACGCAGCACGGATCACGTGTCGGCAACCTGCAGCGGCGACGACAATGCGGTCGATACCGTTCTGGAAAACGAGCCGAACAAATGCATCGATGATAAGCAGCACTGGCCGCCCTGTTGTTTGAGTTAGAAATATTCTTGCTGATTCTGTGAGCTGTTCAGCGCTTCATAAAGAAGCAGGTAAAAAAGGAGCATCAATGTTTTATCTTTCCAAACGTATTGACCGCGCGTTGTACGCTACCCTCCTGCTTTGTCTGTCTGCCTGCACGATGGCGACTCCTGAAATTCGTCTGAATGCCGGCGGCATTGAAATGAACCTTAAACAAGAAGCGCCGGTTGGCGTATCCGCCAGCCTGTCTTCTGACGGGAAGCATCTTCTGACCATGGGATCGGAAAATATCGCGAGGCTCTGGGATTTGTCAACCGGAGCCCAGATAGGACAAATGCAAGCAACGGCGAACAGCCCGCTGGCTTTCACGCCGAATGGAAAATATGCGCTCATCGGCGGTGACCGCCTCGCGCTTTGGGACGTGTTTTCCGGACAGAAGCTCAGAACAATCAGTGAAGATGAAGCCAGGGTTATCTCGATTTCATCCGACGGGCGCAAAGTTTTGACGTATCATAAGAGTGCCGTTCAGCAGGGCTACCTGAGCGTCTACGACATAGAAAGCGGAAGCAAAATATCAGAATGGCGCACACGGGGAGTTGTAAGGTCGATGGCATTATCTGCAGATGGCAGCTATGCTTTGACACCTTACTTTATGGGCTCAATCGCCTTATGGGATACTTCAACCGGCCAAGCCGTATCCATGTATTCCGGACATCCGGACACCTTTCGGGGGCATAGCGGGTTCTTTTCACTTGCATTATCACCGGACGGGAAATATGCGCTATCAGGAGGATCCGACGGAACGGTCATACTTTATGATATAAATTCAGGTGTGGAACTGCTCAAGATAAAAGCCCACCCCACTCTCGGAGCTGTTATGTTCGTGGGGTTTTCACCCGATGGGAATTATATTCTGTCCGGCGGAGCGGATGGACTGGTGAAAATGTGGGATATTCATACCGGTTCGAATATAAAAACATTCAAAGTACTCTCCAGCGGTCATTTTGCCGTTGGTATCGAATATGCCGCACTTACCGGGGGCGGCAAGTACATGGTTTCCCAGTCTGTCGATGCATCAGTGAGGATCTGGAACGCCGCGACCGGAGAAGAGATTGCAGTTCTGATTGGTTTTAAAAATGGAGAATGGCTGGCCATCACTTCGGAAGGTTATTACAATGCTTCTGAAAAGGGAGCACAAAATCTGTATGTCAATCTTGAAGGCAAAGAGTATGACGTCGATCAATTTTACGACGTCTTTTATCGACCCGACATTGTCGCGGCCAAGCTGAAGGGAGAAGACATAAAGGATCTTGTCACAATCACGATGAAGGATGCCATCAGGAATCCGCCTCCGGTTGCGGAAATCGCCCTCTCCGGGGAACCGGGAGACAAGGCAAACGTATGTTACCAGATCAACAGCGCGGGCGGAGGAATTGGCGAAGTACGGCTGTTCCACAACGGGAAGCTCCTGCAATCTGACGGCTTCTATCGCGACATGGCCAAAGTCCCGGCGGAAAAGAAACCGCTCCTGGCGATGACCAGCCAAGCCATTTATGAGAACATGCGGGGTGTTTCAATAAAAGGTAAAAAAAATCTCCCCCTTCTGGCGAGCAAGTCGAAGGGAGATATCGTCAAGGAATGCAGGGGAATCGAGGCCGTTTCGGGAGAGAACGAAGTAAGCATTACTGCTTTTAACGGAGAGAATACCGTTCAAAGTTCCATGAAAACAATAAAGTTCAATTCTTCAATGAAACCCGGAGACCCGCATCTCTATATTCTTTCAATCGGGATAGATACCTATAAAGATAATGGAGCCAATCTGAAATATGCTGAAAAGGATGCGGCGGATATCGAGCGACGCCTTGCAGCGCAATCAGCTACGCTGTACAAATCCGAGAACATTCATCACGAACTTATTACGAGCGACCGCGCCGTGAAGGGGAATATCCTTAAGAAGATCGACGAGCTTTCTCAAAAAATCAAGCCAAACGACGGGTTTGTCCTTTTCGTTGCAGGCCACGGCATCCTGCTGCAGAATCAGTACTATGCGCTGACCCACGATTACGACGGGAACGTGAACGAGGGAAACACGATCAGTTCGAACGAGATTGTGGAAATGTCCAAGAAGATCAGATCGCTTTCACAGCTCTTTATCTTCGATACCTGCCACGCAGGAGGCGTCGACAGTATCATCAGCGGCTTGTACGATGCGAGGATGTCGGTCATGGCTAAAAAGATGGGCTTGCACATTTATGCTTCAGCGAACTCCTTTCAGGAGGCCCAGGACGGTTATCGGGGAAACGGCTTGTTTACCTACACTCTGCTTGACGGACTGAATAATAGGAAGGAAGCTGATAAGAATAACGACCGCATCATCAGCCTGGGAGAACTTGGCGACTATGCCCGGCAAAGCACTATTGAGATATCAAAAAAGAGCGGTCGCAGCCAGACGCCGCTAATCACGAACTTTGGAAAGGACAATCCGATCTACATTTTGAAATAGTGGCCGAGACGGCACCGCAAACGCTTCTGTTGCGTGTCCTTCCTCGATATATATAAATACATAAGTTCTTCTTTCTGGACTCATGGGAGCTGCCCAGTATTGCGTGAAATAAAATATCAGCCACTGTCTGTACTATCTGTGCTTCGGATCTAATGACATCTTAATTTGTGAAGCATATATTTGTATCAGATTCAATAAGTAGTAGGACCATTTGGTATGTTCAGTCCGCAGAAATAATCCGGAGACTTCCGTGCCTCGATACACAGAATTGTGTCTATTGATCGCATTTCTTTTCGCATGTTCGAACGGATCGGGAACTTCCGACACTCCTTCGGCAACCCCCGCCGCGCCGGTCATTACGTACTTCACCGCATCACCCACGATCATTTCCCCGGGACAGAGCAGCAGGTTGAACTGGTCGGTACGAAACGCCGGTACGACATCGCTGAACGGCAGCATCTTCACCGGCACGACAGCGACGGTCAATCCATCTGCAACCACAACCTATACACTCACGGCCGCGAACGGCGCGGGCAGCGCCACTGCTTCGGTGACGGTGACAGTAGGAAGCCAGGCGATTCATTACGGCAGCCTCCAGGCCGCTGACCTTGGCCCTGGCGGGAACTTGAACGGCGCAATTTCTTTCCCCTCCGACAACCCGTGGAACCGGGATATCTCGTCCGATCCGGTGGACACGAACTCCGCAAACCTCATCGCGAGCATCGGGCTCACAACCGGCCTGCACCCGGATTTCGGATCGGGCCTGTACGACGGTGCGCCAATCGGCATTCCCTATGTCATCGTATCCAGCAGCCAGCCCGGGGTCCCCATTGCATTCACCGCTTACGGAGACGAGAGCGATCCCGGGCCGTATCCTGTGCCGCATGACGCGCCGATCGAAGGTCAGCAGGCAGACGGATCCGCATTCGGCGGGGACCGGCATGTGCTTGTGATCAACAGGGACGATAACCGGCTCTATGAACTCGCCAATGCCTATCCGCAGAGCGACGGTTCGTGGAATGCAGGCTGCGGCGCGGTGTTCCATCTCGATTCCAATACCGTGCGACCCACGGTACAGCCGGGATGGACGAGCGCTGATGCGGCTGGCCTGCCAATATTCCCGGGGCTGGTACGGTATGAAGAGGCGGCAAACGGCGTGATCCGGCATGCCTTGCGCTTTACCGTCAACTCAACGCGCAGGGCATACGTGCCGCCAGCAACGCACTGGGCGTCGAGCAATACCAGCGTCAACCTCCCTCCCATGGGCATGCGCGTGCGCCTGAAGAGCAGCTACGCCATCCCTGCAGGATTCAGTACGGAAACAAAGGCGATTCTGCAGGCGCTCAAAACATACGGCATGTTCGTAGCGGATAACGGCTCCAACTGGTTCATCAGCGGTTCGCCGGACCCCCGGTGGGATAATGATGCGCTCGTGAGCGAACTGGGGAGCGTCAAGGGATCGAACTTCGAGGTCGTGCGCATGGACGGTCTTGTTACTCCCTGACCCGGAACGAGCAAACAGGGTTGCAATTCTGGTACAATTAAGAGTGATTCCTCCGACGGTTTGTTGCTGTCCTCAAGCGAGCATCTTGAAATGCATTTAACCACAGATGAACACGGATGGACACGACTGAAAAAGTGTCGTGAAGTCCCTCCGGATAAGTGAATCCGCCGAAATCCAAAACCTAATTTAAATTTGATTGAAAAAGGAGGTTCACGATGAAGAGCATTATGTTGGGAGCGGGGGTGTTGACGTTGTTCGTATTCCTGGCAGGCATGGTGCAGGCTGCACCGAAGATTAAAGGCGAGGCTGTGGAATACAAGTCCGGCGCAGTTACCTTGAAAGGGTATCTTGCCTATGATGAAAATCAGAAGGGCAAACGGCCGGGCGTTCTGGTCGTGCATGAGTGGTGGGGCCACAACGAGTATGCACGGATGCGCGCGCGGATGCTGGCGGAGCTCGGATACGCCGCGTTGGCAGTGGACATGTACGGGGACGGCAAGCAGGCGATGCATCCGTCCGAAGCGGGAAAATTCTCCTCCGAGGTCATGCAGCATTTCGACACGGAAGGCAAACCGCGGTTTCTAGCGGCCGAAGAGTTCCTGAAAAAGCAGCCCGTGGTTGATCCGACGAGGATTGCAGCCATTGGCTACTGCTTCGGAGGCGGGGTTGTCCTGAATATGGCGCGCCAGGGCGCGGACCTGAAAGCGGTCGCAAGCTTCCACGGAAGCCTGGCTGCCGTAAAACCGGCGGAGCGCGGCACGGTGAAGGCGAAGATCAGGGTCTACAACGGTGCGGACGACAAGTTCACGCAGCCTGAGATGATCGCGGCCTTCAAAAAGGAAATGACCGATGCCGGGGCGGATTTCAAGTTCATAAACTACCCCGGCGCGATCCATGCCTTCACGAACCCTGAAGCAACAGAGCTGGGAAAGAAGTTCAATCTTCCCCTTGCATACAATGAGAAGGGTGACAAGGAGTCGTGGGCCGACATGACGAAATTCTTTGCAGAGGCGCTGAAAAAATAAGGGGCGCCTGCAGCCGGGCGTGGACCGTATGCCTGTCCCGCGCCTGCGCTGCAGCAGGAACGCCCTTCCTGTTCCGGACCTGAAACAGCGGACCAGAGAAGACGCAGGCCGGGTTTCTATGCTATGATATCAGAAGCGGGCGCTGGAAGGCCTGGTCTATGGACATCGGGGTTGGAGACTGATATACTGGCTTCGTTGCGGAAAGTGTTCCGGGCGCTTGGTCTTTCAACGGGGGTTTGGCATGGAGGAAAAGAGAAAGCACAAACGGTACCGGCTGGAGACGACGGATCTGAACGGCAAGATGAGCCTGGCCGAGAAAGTGGAGATCATCGACATCAGCGTGGGTGGCGTTGCGCTGAAAGCCGACCGGAGGCTGAATCCCGGCAGGGAGTACGTGCTCAGGCTCGGCGACAAATGGAAAACCATTGAGGTGATCGGCGTCGTCGTGCGGTCTGCGCTGAGCGGTTTCGAGACGCGCAGCGACGGCGCCCAGGTTGCCGTCTACTCGGCGGGCATGAAGTTCCGCCAGGACACGGCCGAGGCGATCAACGAGTTTCTCAAGTCCATGACGGTCAGCAGAAAGGAAATCCTGCCCACGGCCGTGGACCGCCGCTGCTCCGTGCGTTTTAAGATCACCATGCCCGGCGCGAAGATACTCAGCTATCCTGCGAATTTTTCGGTCAAGGAAATCAGCCAGAGCGGTTTCCGCATTGAAACCGATCAACGGCTCGAAAAAGGCAGTGTCATCCCCATGACCCTGTCGCTCAACAACGACGAAACGGACCACTTCAACGGCCGTGTGGCATCGTGCACGCCGATCAGCACTTCCCCGGAGGACGATCGTTACGAAGTCGGAGTCGCCTTTCTCGATCTCACGGAAAAAGACAGAAATCTCCTGAAGGAGTTTATCGGCTATCTCGCGGAAATGGAGAAGAATGGCTCGCGGGGCGCCGAATGCCGCTGAAATGAAAAAAGCCCTGCGCCTCCACGCGCGCAGGGATAAGGCGCACATACTGCAGGGCTTCTTCAAGACCGGCCCCGGTCAGTATGGGGAAGGCGACCGTTTTCTCGGAGTCGTGGTCCCCGATATCCGCCGTGTTGCGGGGAAATACCGCGATGCCCCCGAATCCGCAGTTGTATCCCTCCTTGCTTCCGAATACCATGAAGAACGCCTCCTCGCGCTGCTCATCCTGGTTCAGCAATTCTTCCGGGGGAACGAACAGCGCAAAAAGCGTATTTACACCCTCTACCTCAAAAACGTCCGTTGCATCAACAACTGGGACCTCGTGGATCTCTCCGCGCCGAACATCATGGGCGCCTGGCTTGCCGATAAGAGCAGGAAGCGGCTCCATCAGTTCGCGCGTTCGAAAAACGTGTGGAAACGCCGGATTGCGATCCTCTCCACGTTTGCTTTCATCAGAAACAACAACTTCAGCGACACGCTCACCATTTCGAAAACCCTTCTGCGCGACGAGCATGACCTGATTCACAAGGCCGTGGGCTGGATGCTGCGCGAAGTCGGCAAGCGGTCTCCTGCTGCAGAGGAAAGCTTTCTCAAACAACATTATCGCACCATGCCGCGGACGATGCTGCGCTACGCAGTCGAGCGGTTCCCGGAAGCGAAGCGCAAACGGTATCTGGAAGGGAAGGTTTGAATGTGAAGGCTGATGTGGCCACAGAGGGACACAGAGGAACGCAGATGAAGCTTTGCAAGCCGTTTGGAAAAGGCAGGAAGCCTGTCGGTCAGGCCGTTGATGTCCTCAGCGCAGGTGTTCGCAGTTATCTGCAGTTCAATACTGTTGCATTCATTTGATGTGCTTCAACTGCTGGAGCTGGGCGGTGGCGGTATCGATAGCCTGCCTGACGGTCTTGTTGCCCGTGTCGAAATCGAGCGCCCTTCTCCAGATGGCGATTGCCTCATCGAGTTTTTCTTCCCGGTACCGCATGAGGCCCAGTTCCATGAGTGAGCGTGAACACGCGCTGATGCGCGCCGTCAGAAAGTCGTCGTCAAAAGAGAGTTTGTCCGCAAAATCCCTTGTGGTTATGCCGCTTTCGAAAAGATTGCGCGCTGTAACACCCGCCTCCGCGTACCGCGCATCCTGATAGGCCTTGTCCGAGACGGCGCGGATCTGCTCTCCCAGCCGGAGGAATCCCTGCCGGTGGCCTGCAAGATGATGGCGGTCATAAGCATGCGCATAGATTTCCAGCGCCTGCTTGTAGTTGCCGAGGGCGATCTGTTCCTGCGCCCGTTTTGCCGTGTCGTTCACCATCCTGTTGTCCCTGCTGTCGCGTGCAGCCGGCTTCAGGCCCGAGGTGAAAAGGGCGCAGGACGGCAGCACGCTGACAGAAAGCATGAGCACCAGGAGCGGCACAGCGGGAAATCTCCTCATATGCATGGTCTAGTCCTTTTCCACTCGGTGTTCCGCGAGGGCGGGATTCTCATCCAGGACGATGCCGAACGCTGCGACGATGCGGGGGTCGAACTGTTTGCCTGAATACCGGCTGAGTTCGCGCAGGGCATCCGAGGCGGAGCGCGGGTTCTTGTACGGGCGGGACGACGTCATGGCGTCGTAGGCGTCCGCAACTGCGATGATGGCAGCATGAAGCGGGATGTCCTCTCCCCGCAGGCCGTCCGGATACCCCTCGCCGTTGAACCATTCATGGTGGTGCCGGACCGCGGGGATGTATTTATGCAGTGATTTCGCCCGGCTCAAAATCGCAGCGCCGTGCTCCGGATGCTCCGTCATTTCCTGGTGCTCCAGAGGATTCAGCGATCCGCCCTTCAGCAGTACGTAATCAGGGGTTTTGATCTTGCCTACATCGTGAAAGAGGCTGGCGATCTCCAGGTTTTCCAGTTCGTACGCGGAGAGCCCCAGTGCCTCGCCGATTTTCACCGACAGCTTCGATACCCGCGTCGAGTGGCCCAGCGTATAAGGATCGCGGGCGTCGATTGCCGCAGCAAGAACTTTTACCGTGGAAACATAGGATTCCTCGAGCTCGCGTGCTGAAGCGCTCAGCGATGCGCGCTGCCTCGTGATCAGCTCTGCCATCTGATTAAAGCCTTCCGTAAGGCGTCCGAGCTCGTCGTGGGAGTAGATCCGCAGGCTGCTCTGCTTTCCGCTTTTCAGTTCGCCGACTCCCTTGGAGAGCTCCTGGATCGGCCGCGTCAGATAGGAGGAGAGCACAAGAATGCACGCAATGCCGAGTGCAATGGCGATCGCAAGACCAAGGTAGATTTTCTTGTGCGCGTCCGTCTGGGCGGTCTGCAGCGATGATTTATTCACGCCGATGATGACTGTGCCGAGCTGCACTCCGTTGAACAGGACAGGCTCGGAAATTTCGAGGAAAGGAAGCCCAGCTTTCCCTGCTTCGACTACACGGGCGCCGTCCTCGGTTTCCTTGAGAATCTGTCCATGGATCCGGTGAAACACCATTCCCCGCCTCGAGACGTCCGTATGAGCAAGGATGATCATATACCGGTCGACGACCGCTACGGAGTCGACATCCGGGTTTGCTTCCTTGACTTTTGCGGCGATATTATCGACGCCCAGCATGTCATTGGACAATATACTGTAGGCCGTAACTGCTGCCGTGCTCTTGCAGAGCGATTCGCTCCGCTTCAGAACCTCGTCAAGGAGATGCCGGTTCATCGTGTCGAGGGTCAGCAGGGAATAGATGGACGACGAGACCAGCAGAAGAATGATGATGGATGCGGTTATCTTGAACCGCAGCGTCGTGAAAAAAAATGTTCTCATATGCGCTTATCTGTCCACTGGTGAGACGCGGGACGATTCTTTTCATATCATATTATGATCAAAGTGTCAATGTGGTTTTTCCTGTTAAAACACGGGGACATGCTGAGTGCTGGAGCAGGCTGACACGGGACACGGAGAGGTGCTGATGGATCGGTCTGGCAGCGTTTCTTTTGTATTACAGCATGAAGCGGTTTGGCATGAATAGTGGCGAAAGCAGGGTAAACAAGGTATAATAGGCCGCAATGCACGTAAGCTTCTCGGCGAATCAGCGGTCAGGAAGGAGCTTCCTTCATCGTGGGGACATTAGCAGGCGTCGGGTACAGCGTACATAGAAATCCTATCGAGGCAGGGAGAGAAGCTGCGCAGAAGGCCCTCAACGCGCTGGGTGCCGGGAAACCCGATATCGTGTTCGTCTTCGGCACCGTCGGCTACAACCAGCAGCTCCTCATTCAATCGATTCGCGAAGCAACGGCCAACGCCCCCCTGAGCGGCTGTTCTGCCGAAGGGATCATCACCCAGGGGATGGCCGATGAGACGAATTTCGGCGTCGCAGTGATGGCCATCTCCTCCTCGGAGCTGCAATTTCACAACGTCTGCGTGAAGGACCTCGGCGCCGGTGCGGGCCGCGCGGGTGAACGCCTTGCGGAGCTTATTCAACCCCATGCATCGGAAGCCTGCATCGCCTGTTTTCTTTTTGCCGACGGCCTGGCATTGAACTTCGATCCGTTCCTGACGACATTCGAGCGGGCGCTTCACTGTGCACGTCCGCTGCCCATTTTCGGCGGGCTGGCTGCCGACAACTGGACATCCCAGAAAACCTACCAGTATCACAACGATGAAGTCTTTTCCGACGGCATCTCGTGCATGCTCCTGTCGGGGCAGGGCGCTGTAGCGTGGGGCGTCAACCACGGCTGCGTACCGGTGGGCACGAAACGCACGGTGACGCGCAGCAGGGGGAATGAAATATTCGAAATCGACGGCGGACCGGCCCTGGAGGTGCTGAAGGAGTACTCGGGCGAAGACTGGACCGAACAATGGAACAAGACATCACTGAATCTCTGCCTCGGCTTCAAGACCCCGGAACACTTGAAACAATACTATGACGAATATCTCATCCGTTATATGAACCGGAAGAACAATCAATCAGGATCGGTCACGATTCAATCAGACGTCCGTGAAGGCACCGACCTCTGGATTGTGCGGCGCGATAAGGAGCTGATCAGGAGCGGTCTGCAGACCATTGCCGACCGCATTCATGAACAGACTGGCGGGCGGAAACCGATGTTCGTTCTGCATTTTGAATGCGTGGGCCGCGGCAAAGTCGTGTTCCGGGAGAGTGAAAAAATCGAGCTGATTCGGGCGCTGCAGCACAAGATCGGTGACGACATCCCCTGGCTCGGATTTTACGGCTACGGAGAGATCGGGCCGATCAGGGAAAGCAACTGTCTCCACAACTTCACCGCGGTTGTGACCGCGGTGTACTGAGCACCGGGAAAACCGGACTTCGTCGACCGGATACCTGGATTGACCGGATGATTGCCACGGATGGTATCCGGCAGGCCCCAGTTATCCTGTCGCTCCTGCTTTAACATCAGAACGAGTTTATCCCCATGGAACACGGCATACAGAGCATGCGAAGCGAATCCGCCGAAGAGCTGGCAAAAGCGCAGCAGGAAAAACAGTCCCTTGCCCAGCAGGTGAAGCAGCTCATCAAGTCCGAAAGCAAACTGTACGAATTCCAGGAAAAACTTGACGCCCAGTTGCGGGAATACAAGGACCTTCATGAACTGAGCAGAAAGCTCACGACGACATTTGAAACCGGCAGGATCTTCGAGTACGCACTGGAATACGTCATTTACAGCCTTCAGTACGAACGCGCCCTGATTCTCCAGTCGGCTGGACCGTCCGGTGACCTGAAGGCCCGGGCCTTTGACGGCTATTACAGCGAGAAGGAAAAGAGGACCATCGAGGCAGTCGCGGTAAACACGGGCGACGCTCTTCTTTCGAGGCTGCTGGCGGGCGCGGAATATATCGTCTGCACACCGGGCACCCAGGAGCAGGCGCTCATTGCCTACCGGGAAACGCTGATGCTTGGCGAATACCTCGTTTATCCGCTGGGCTCGCTCACGCAGCCGCTGGCGCTTTTAATCGTCGGCAATTCCGCGGAGAACGCGGCGTTTCACCGGCGCATCATCGACGGCGATGATGCGCTGCTCGGCATCGGCAATCTGGCGGGGCTGCTTTCGACCGCGCTCGAAAACCATACCTTGTACGCGGGAATGGAGAAGGCGCTGGAACAGGAGCGCAAGGCTGAAGAAGCCGTCCGTGCGCTGAATGCAGAGCTCAAAAAGAAGAATGAAGAACTGGCGTTCGTCAACAAGCGGCTCACCAACTTCTTCAACGCCGTGTCCGACGGGGTCATGATCGTCGACCGCCAGGAAAGGATTATCGAACTCAACCCTGCTGCGAGGGGCATACTCGGCAAGAGGGCGCAGGACGTAATGGGTATCACGTTCAGCTCCCTCGTCGATCAGCGGACCTCGCCGAAACGGGGGCTGCAGCCCACGCGCGAGGCCTTTTCCGATGTCGAGATCATGATGGATTCGCTTGACGGCGCCTGCCACTGCCTCGCCTCCGGCGAGCCGATTCTGAACGAGCACGGTGAAATCACGGGAGGCCTCGTCATCCTGCGCCCCATCCAGCAGGTGCAGAACCTCGTACACCGGTTCAGCGGATATTACGCTTCCCTGCAGTTCGAGGACCTGATCGGCGAGAGCGAGGGAATCCGCGAGGCCGTCCGGCTTGCAAAGCTCACAGCCACGACCACTTCGAACGTCCTCCTCGAAGGCGAGAGCGGAACGGGGAAGGAGATCTTCGCCCAGGCGATTCACAACCGGAGCAACCAGCACAACGGGCCGTTCATCGCCCTGAACTGCGGCGCCATTCCGCGCGAACTGATTGGGAGCGAACTCTTCGGCTACGAGGAGGGCTCCTTCACGGGCGCCAAACGCGGCGGGAAGCCGGGCAAGTTCGAACTGGCCTCGGGCGGCACCTTGTTCCTGGACGAGATCGGCGACATGCCCCTGGAGCAGCAGAGTTCGCTGCTGCGCGTAATCCAGGAAAAGAAGGTCGCCCGGATCGGCAGCGAAAAGATGATCGCAGTGAACGTGCGGCTCATCTGCGCCTCGAACAAGAACCTGCTGAAGGAGGTCGAGCGGGGTGCATTCCGGCACGACCTCTACTACCGTCTGAACGTCATGTCGATCACCATTCCGCCGCTGCGGGAGCGCAGAACGGACATCCCTCTCCTGTTCAACCACTTTCTCGAGAAGATCGGCCGCGACCGGGGAACCAAATTCCAGGTGAATCTCGACGTCTACGATTACCTTGCCGAGTACGTCTGGCCGGGAAATGTACGCGAACTGCAGAACGTTGTCGAACGCGCGGCAAGCCTGGCGGAAAACGGCGTTCTGTCCCTGAGGCAGCTGCCGGTTGAGCTGTATTCACCCGTCTCCTTTGTGCAGCCTGGGTTCGTGCCTGATCCCGGTGCTCAGCAGAAACCGCCCCGCATGCTCACGCGGGCTCAGCGGCAGAAAACCATCCGTGAATCGGAAAGAGCGAGAATCATCGAGCTTCTTGACAAGCATGGAGGGAACGTCAGCAAGGTTGCGAGAGAAATGACCGTTTCACGAAAAACCCTGTACAACAAGATGCGGCTGTACGAAATTGAGAATTAAGCATGAATGCATTTCGCTCGGCTTAATCCCTTCCCTGATTCCTGCTGCGCCGGGCCGATCATCACGCCGGATGATTTGTGAAGTCCCGGACAAAGTATTTCATCCATCTCTGTCCCCTCGAATTTTCAGCCATCCCTGGCATTGATATTCAGGAACTCCGTTTTCGCCTTATTTCCCGGAGATAGTTTTTTTCCTGGAAAGCCTCCATCTTAGCCCTGCTAGCGATCTATGCAAGTTGTTGCTCCTCATTCAAGTAATGTTTTTTATAAAAAAGAATAGGGGTAAATAAAGACGGAATTATTGTAACCTTATTGTATACGATGTGCTTCTATTTACACATAAAGGTAACATATTTGTTACATATATTATGCTATTGAATAATTTTAAATTCTAGAATAAGAGTACCTTGTATTTTCACTATGACTATATCCGAGATGATTCATTTAAATATTAAAGAAGTTAGTCTCTGGACAAATATGAATTGAATCGTCGTGGGGAATTTCATTTTCATTGGTATCATATTTGCTTTTTCTGTCATATTCACTTCAGCTTGAAATTGTTTCCCAACAGTCTTCTTCGCATTTTTTTTGTACGCCTATGACGCGGCATTGAGAAAGAATACCTAAGTATATTTAATCCCAAGTAATTCAGTCTGTTCATCAATACTGCTGTTGTCATTCTGGTTCGAGTATCAAGAAAGGGATCTTTTCATGAAAACAGTTTCGGTTCTCGAAGCGGAAGGAATGGTCCTGTGCCATGACATCACGGAAATTGTGCCCGGCAAATTCAAAGGCCGTGCGTTCAAGAAGGGGCACATAGTGCAGCGGGCGGATATTCCCAGACTGCTCGATCTGGGCAAGGAACACCTCTATGTCATGGAAGTGAACGAGAAAAGGCTTCATGAGAACGAAGCCGCCATGAGGATGGCCGCTGCTGCTGCCGGCCCGGGCATTTGCCTCACCGAACCGAGCGAAGGCAAGGTCGAGCTGAAGGCCCAGATCGACGGCCTTCTGAAGATCAAGGGCGCCATGCTGGACGAGATCAACGACATCGAACAGATTGTGTTTGCCTCGCTTCACACAAACCGCGTGGTGGCTGCGGGCAAGACGCTCGCAGGCTGCCGGGTCGTGCCGCTCGTGATCGAAGCTGAAAAGATCGAGCAGGTGGAAAGAATCTGCGCTTCTGCATTTCCTCTCTTCGAAGTACGACCACTTATGCCGCTGAACGTCGGGATCATCACCACCGGCAGCGAAGTATACCATGGCCGCATTCAGGACAAGTTCGGCCCCGTTCTGAGTGAAAAGATCCGGGGCCTGGGCAGCACGGTGATGCGACAGATTTTCGTGTCCGACAGCATCGAGATGATCGTTGACGCGGTCAAAACACTGCTCGCTGAAGGAGCAGAGATGATCCTGGTCTCGGGCGGCATGTCCGTGGACCCTGATGACGTAACGCCCGCCGGCATCCGCGCGGCAGGCGGCAAGGTCGTTGCCTATGGTGCGCCGGTGCTTCCGGGTTCCATGTTCATGCTGGCCTCCATCGGTACTATTCCCGTGCTCGGGCTCCCCGGATGTGTGATGTACAACAAGACAACCATTTTCGATCTCCTGCTTCCGCGCATCCTGGCCGGTGATGAAATCACGCGCAAAGATATAACCCGCCTCGGCCAGGGAGGCCTGTGTGAGTCATGCAAACCGTGCAGGTATCCTGAATGCTCATTCGGGAAGAGCGCATGATGTACGTTAAACAACCACGGGTCCGGCTGAGCCGGACCCACTATTGAACTCAGAAAATTTTTAAACACCGCGCTGTCTCTTATTGCGTGTCTCTCTGTGCTTGTCAGCCGGTGGCCAGTGTTCATGAGTGCAAAGCGCGGATACAGGCCATGGTTGCAAATTTCATGATGCCTGAGGTTTTGCGGCGTTGAATTATCATTTCTAACCAAAGGAGGAACGCTATGCAAAGAAAGATTTTAAAGGTCAACGGCATTGCCCGCTCGTTCATCGTGGATCCGGAGAAATCTCTGGCCGAGACGCTGCGGGAGCAGCTGCTTCTGACGGGATGCAAAGTGGGATGCGGGCAGGGGCAGTGCGGGGCCTGTTCCGTGATCCTGAACGGGAAGCTGACGAGGTCCTGCGTGCTGAAGATGAAGGCGGTGCAGGACAACGCCGAGGTCATGACCATCGAAGGTCTCGGAACCGCGGATAACCTGCATCCGCTGCAGGTCGCCTGGATGGCCACTGGCGGGGCGCAGTGCGGGTTCTGCACTACCGGATTCATCATGTCCGCCAAGGCACTGCTCGACACAAACAACAAGCCGACGCGTGATGATGTTCGCGAATGGTTTCAGGCGCACAGGAACGCCTGCCGCTGCACAGGGTACAAGCCCCTCGTGGACGCAGTCATGGACGCAGCGAAAGTGCTTCGCGGCGAAATGAAGAAGGAGGATCTGCTGGCGAAACCGGCCAAGGACGGCAGCATCCTCGGCACGACCTATCACCGCCCCTCGGCGCTGGCCAAGGTCACGGGCACCTGGGATTTCGGCGCTGACGTCGGACTCCAGATGCCGCCGGATACGCTGCGACTCGCACTGGTGCAGGCCGAAGTGTCGCACGCCAACATCAGGAAGATCGACACCACGGAAGCTGAGAAGATGCCGGGCGTGTACCAGGTCGTGACGCACAAGGACGTGAAAGGCAAGAACGCCATCACGGGCCTCATCACGTTCCCGACGAACAAGGGAGACGGCTGGGACCGTCCCATCCTGTGCAAAGACAAGGTGTTCCAGTTCGGCGACGCCATCGCCATCGTGGCTGCGGACACGGAAGAGCATGCCAAGGCCGCGGCAGCGAAGGTCAAGGTCGACCTCGAAGTGCTGCCCGCTTATATGAGCGCGCCCGCTGCCATGGCTCCGGACGCCATCGAGATCCATCCCGGAACGCCGAATGTGTACTATGAACAGGGCATCGTGAAAGGTGAAGACACGAAGCCGCTCATGGAGAAAGCGGCCTTCACGGTGGAGGATGAGTTTTACTGCAGCCGCCAGCCGCACCTCACCATCGAGCCGGACTGCGGCAGCGCCTACTTTGACGACGAAGGACGGCTGACGATCCATTCGAAGAGCATCGGCATCAACCTGCACCATGCCATGATCTGCCCGGGGCTCGGCATCGATCCGGCAAAACTGCGCATCATCCAGAATCCCACGGGCGGAACCTTCGGGTACAAATTCAGCCCCACCATGGAAGCGCTCCTGGGTGTGGCCTGTATGGCGACCGGCAAGCCGGTGTCCATGAAATACTCCATGTACCAGCACATCACCTACACAGGCAAACGTTCACCCGGGTTTGTGAAGCTGAAATACGGCGCGGACAAGAACGGCAAGATCATCGCCATGGAGAGCGACTGGACCATCGATCACGGTCCGTATTCCGAGTTCGGCGACCTCCTGACCGTGCGGCAGGCTCAGTTCATCGGCGCGGGCTACGGCATCCCGAACATCCGCGGCAAGGGCCGGACGGTCTGCACAAACCATGCATGGGGATCCGCTTTCCGCGCTTATGGATCGCCGCAGTCCTTCCTGGCGTCGGAAATCCTGATGGACGAACTGGCCGAGAAGATGGGAATCGATCCCTTCGAACTGCGCTATCGCAACATCTACCGCGAAGGCGACACCACGCCGAACGGGTGCAAGCCCGATGTGTATTGCCTCGTTCAGATGTTCGACAAGCTGCGGCCGCTCTATGAAGAGGCAAAGAAACGGTGCAAGAGCATGTCGACCGCCGAGGTGAAGCGCGGCGTCGGTCTTTCGGTGGGCATCTACGGATGCGGCCTTGACGGACCGGACGGCGCAGAAACGGCGGTCGAACTGGCCAAGGACGGCGTCATCGCCTATGACACGTGGCAGGACCACGGCCAGGGCGCGGACCTCGGGACGCTGACCTTTGTGCATGAATCTCTGAAGCCGCTGGGCCTCAAGCCGGGCCAGGTGAAGCTCTATATGAACGATACGGCGAACTGCCCCAACAGCGGTCCGTCGGGCGGCAGCCGATCGAACGTCATGATCGGCAACGCGCTTAAGGTCGCGTGCGACATGCTGCTGAATGCAATGCGCAAACCGAACGGTTCGTACCGTACGTACGATGAAATGGTAGCGGAGAAGATACCGCTCAAATACAACGGCAAATGGGCTGCTTCAGCCTGCACGGCCTGCGACTCTGTAACGGGTCAGGGCAATCCATTCCCGGTCTACATGTACGAATTGTTCATGCCCGAGGTGGAAGTCGAAGTGAAGACGGGCAAGGCAAAGGTCGTGAAATTTACGACCATCGCGGACCTCGGCACGATCGTGAACAAGGCCACGGTAGACGGCCAGATCTACGGCGGTCTGGCACAGGGCATCGGCCTCGCGCTGTCAGAGGACTTCGAGGACCTGAAGAAGCACACGAGCCTCATGGGCTGCGGCCTGCCGTACACCAAGGACATTCCGGATGATATCCAGATCATCTACAACGTGACTCCGCGTCCCCTCGGCCCCTATGGCGCGGCAGGCGTCGGCGAAGCCCCGCTTACGGCACCGCACCCGGCGGTCCTGAACGCCATCTACAATGCCTGCGGCGCCCGCGTGACCAGAGTGCCTGCACGGCCTGAGGTCGTACTGGCAGCGATGAAAAAGAAGTAGAATAAATAGAGTCCAGAAGCATGCAGCCAGCAGCCAGGTGTAAATGAAAAGCTTCCCCAGAGCAGCCTGGAGCGGACCGGCGGAAGAACTAACCGGTTCGCTCCGGGCCCCCCTTTTTTGCAGTTGAATTGGTTCGCGAGATATTGTATTCGTGGTCAGGTTAAAAAACGATTTTCTCATGAAGCCACAAAGCCACGAAGCAAGACCCTGAGTTCAACAAATGAATAACTTCATTTTTATATCGTCGTATCTTCGTGAGAGACCGGAATTTGATTTTTCTTTTCCTTCTCTCTATTATTATATTCTTCATTATTTGTCACAGCTGAAATAACCGGCATATGGACCACGAAAAAGCACGGGAAAAGGAATTTCAGTGTATCCAGGAACAGCCTCCGGAGTGCACGGCGGCATGCCCGGTTCATGTTGACGCACGCGGCATGATCGCTGCCGTGGCCAAGAACGACTTCAACGCAGCCTTTTCAATATTCAATCGTACCATACCCTTTCCGGGCATCATCGGAAGAATATGCGATCACCCCTGCGAGCACAGGTGCAAGCGCAACGAGGCCGGGGCCGCAATCAGGATCAACGCCCTGGAGCGCGCCAGCGTGGAGTACGGCAGGGGAGCGAGGAAATCCCTCTTCTTGTCACGAAAGGATACAAAGGTTGCGGTGATCGGCTCGGGCCTGAGCGGGCTGACTGCGGCGTTCGATCTTTCATCAAAGGGATACCATGTTGAAATTTTTGAGGCGGGCCATCTGCTGGGAGGCCGCATCAGAGAATTTGATTCCCAGCGGCTGCCGGAACAGGTCATTGACGACGACCTCTTCGCCCTGGAGGAACGGACCGTTGTCATCCACCGGAATGTCGCCGTCACGAATGGTAGCGGCGGGGGGGCGTCATGCAAAGAGCTGCTCTCGTCTTTTGATGCAGTGTATATCGGCCCGGGCCCCCATGCTGTAGACCATCTGAACCTCGATCTCGATCTTACCTCCGACAACCGCATCCGGACCGCGCCCGTTTCCTTCCAGACCAGCATGGAGAAAGTATTTTCCGGCGGCAGCCAGCGGTATCATCATCAGGAATATTCACCCATCACGTCGCTCCTCGACGGGAGGCTGGCTGCTGCTTCCATCGACCGATATCTCCAGAAGGCATCTCTCACTGCCCGGCGCGAGCAGGACGGCCCGCTCGTAACGAGTCTCTACACGAACACCAAGGGCATCGAGTCCCTGCAGGCCGTGCCCATGACCATCAAAGCCCAGGGCTATTCCCGGGAAGAAGCACGAAGCGAGGCACGGCGCTGCCTCAATTGCCAGTGTCTCGAATGCGTGAAGGTCTGTGAGTACCTGGCCCATTACGGTTCCTATCCCAAGCGCTATGTCCGGGAGATCTACAACAACGACTCGATCATTATGGGTGCACACCTTGCGAACCGCATGGTGAACTCGTGCAGCCTCTGCGGCCTGTGCAAGGAAGTCTGCCCCACGGACCTGAACATGGCCGACGTGTGCCTCGATGCGCGGCAGAGCATGGTCGCAAGAGGCAAAATGCCGCCCTCGGTCCACGATTTCGCCATTCGCGACATGCAGTTCAGCATGGGGCCGTCATTCTCCCTGGCACGCCACGAGCCGGGCTGTACATCGAGCAGCGCCGTGTTCTACCCCGGGTGCCAGCTCAGCGCGTCTCTGCCCCGCCACGTCTCGCGTACGTATGAACACCTGCGCCGCGTGGTCAAGAACGGCGTGGGACTCATGCTGGGGTGCTGCGGTGCCCCCGCACGCTGGGCAGGGCAGGAGGACCTCTTCCACAGGACCCTTGATGCATTCATGCAGGAGTGGCAGCGACTGGGAGGCCCTCGCGTGATCACGGCATGCTCAAGCTGCTATCGCCTGTTCAAGGACAACCTGCCCGGAGTGCCCGTGGAATCGCTCTGGACCGTGCTTGACGCAGCCGGCTTACCGCCTGCCGTGAAAGGCACGGGCCGCCGTACGATGACCATCCACGACCCGTGCACTGCCCGTCATGAGAACGACATACAGCGGAGCATCCGGCGCATCGCGGACAGCCTCGGCGTGGAAATCAGGGAATTGAAAGACAGTTATGATATGACGCCATGCTGCGGCTACGGCGGGCTCATGTCCTTCGCCAATCCCGAAGTGACGGACAAGGTCGTCAAGCGCAGGATCAGCGAGAGCGAGCTTGACTACCTGGTATACTGCGCGATGTGCCGCGATAATTTTGCAAAATACGGAAAGCGCGTGCAGCACATTCTGGATCTGTTGTTCGGATCGAGCAGCGATACTGCAGCGCAAAAAGGGCCGGGCTGGTCGCAGCGCCGCGAAAACCGTGCTATGCTCAAGGCGGGGCTCCTTCGCGAGCTTTGGGGGGAAGAAACGGCAATGGACGGACCCGGCATCAAGCTCATCATTTCTCCTGAAATCCAGGCCATCCTGGAAAGGAGGATGATCCTGGAAGAAGACCTGCAGCAGGTCGTGCGCCATGCCGAAAAGACCGGCGAAAAGATTAAAAACCTCAAGACCGGCCGCATCCTCGCCCGCTACCGGCCGGTGAGTGTGACCTATTGGGTCGAATACTCGATCGGTGATTCCGGAATCGTGATTCACAATGCCTACAGCCACCGCATGGAAGTTTTCGGAGAAGGGCAATGAGCGAAGGACAAAACACGGCTGAATCCTCCCTGCTCTGCGCGAAGTGCAATGTGGAGATGAAAACGGGCAAGGTCAAGGCTTCGTACCTGGGGAGTGAATTCCCCATCGAACTCGTCAGGTGTCCGGTCTGCGGCATGGTCTACGTGCCGGAGGACCTGGCCCTGGGTAAAATGCTGCAGGTGGAGCAGGCGCTGGAAGACAAGTGAGTACTTCGTATCTGCAATGACGATCGTACAACGTTGTCACTCTGAAGAAGCGATAGCGGTTGAAAAATGTGGCCTGTCTGCAATACAATGATATTTCAAGCAGCTTGACACAGGGTGCTTTCAACGTGCCGGACTTTTCGCTTCGCCCAGGGTGACATTTTTTTGTGATACACCAGGCAAGGAGAACCATGATTCTTGAACCCCGAAGGTTCAGTACCAACCCTACTGCTGGAAAGCTCGACGTCCTTCGGCCCGGCGGATTCACCCTGACCGACCGTGTGCTTCAGCTCTGTGCATTCAAGGCAGGCGATCGGGTGGCGGATATCGGGTGCGGGTTCGGGGCGACCGTTGAGTATCTTCGCGGTTCTCATGGGATTGATGCATGGGGCATCGACCCGGCAGCGGCTTCACTGGAAAAGGCCCTGCAGCGCAATCCCAGCCTGCCGCTCGCTGCCGGATATGCAGAGGAGCTGCCGTTTGAGTCAGGAACGCTCGACGGCGTCGTGGCGGAATGCAGCCTGTCGGTGATAGTCAACAAGGAGCAGGCGCTTGCCGAATTTTGCAGGGTACTGCGTCCCGAGGGCAAGCTGGCAATTACCGACGTATACGCCCGGAGCGCTGACGGGTTGGATGCAATCCGCGATATCCGTTTTCCCTTCTGTATGGCCGGAATCATGACGCGTGTCTCATTGACGGCCATGATGGGACGTCAGGGTTTTTCTCCGACATGCTGGGAGGATCATTCTCCGTTGCTCAAGGACTATCTGATCCAGGCGATCATGGGAGAATGCGGGTCAATTTTTGGCGGAACATGCTCCGGGCAGGGAGAACATTCCTGGCACGAGAGTATCCGCATGCTGAAGCGGACATCTCCCGGATATTTTGTGCTTGTTGCGTCTAAGGTAACTTGATGTTCAAAGAAGGGACAGGGTATGGATGACGTTGCGATGCGAATGGTCGAACTCAGCTCTCAGGGATTTTATTGCAGCCAGATCCTGATCATTCTTGCCCTGGAGGCCCAGGGAAAAAGCAATCCCGACCTCGTCAGAACCATGACAGGCCTGGCCAGCGGCATAGGCGGTTGCGGAAAAATATGCGGCACGCTGACCGGCGGCGCCTGCCTGCTTGCACTCTATGCGGGGAAAGGAACACCCGGGGAACAGGGAGACAGCCGCATGAAGCCGATGATCACCGAACTGGTGGAATGGTTCGAGCAGGAATGCACTGCCCGGTTCAACACCGGGATCAATTGCGCCGACATCCTGCAGGATGACGCTCCCAACATCTTGACGCGGTGTCCGCAGCTTGTGCTCGCGACCTTCGAGAAGGCGAAGGAAATATTGGAAAGAAACGGGTTCGATTTCAGCGGGGCGCAATGATTGTGACACTACAGATGGACTCCGCTTAGTACAGATGAAAGCACAATCATTTGATGATCAGGCGGCGGGAACCACGGATGAACTCAGATCAGCTCAGATGAGTTATTACTTGTCATTCGGCCCGGTCAGTAATCCGGAGCATTTATCTGCGTCCATCTGTATTTATCTGTGGTTCCAAATTCGATTTCTTTTGAAAGGTGCTGTACGATGAAACGACTGCTCCGTGAAATGGCGGAGCTCCTGCTGAACGGCGAGAGCTTCGTGGCGGCCACGATATTCGACAAGACCGGTTCCGCTCCACGGTCCGCCGGATCGAAGATGGCGATTCGCGCCGACGGATCGATCATCGGCACGATCGGCGGCGGCCGTCTCGAAGCAGATGCGATCACGCGGGCTACCGATGTGTTCCGCAGCAGAAGCCCGCTCATTCACTCGTTCAACCTGACGGGCGAGGACGCGGCCGGTATGGCCATGATCTGCGGCGGACAGGGAGAAATGCTGCTGGATTTCGTCGACGCGCGTGAAGAGTCCAATGCAGCACTCTATCGTGAGGCTGCCGCGGTCCTGGACAAAGGGGGCAAGGCGTGGCTCATCACGGCGCTGGGAGACCCCGCAGAAACCTCGCTGCCCGCTCGCCAGCAGTGCCTCGTCAGGCAGGACGGCACGGTGCTCGGGAAAATCGACGGTGACCCGGGATTCGTGACAAAGCTCCTTTCAGGCCCCGGCAAACTCAGCATCCATGCAGAAATGCAGGGGGACCGGCGTTATCTCATGGAGCCGATCAGACACGGCGGCACCGTATTCATTTTCGGTGCGGGCCATGTCTCTCAAAAGATCGCCCCTCTGGCCGAGACCGTTGGATTCAGGACCGTGGTTCTGGACGACCGCGCGGAATTTGCAAGCCGCGCGCGGTTCGCAGAACCCACAGAAATCATGCTCCTGTCTTCTTTCTCCCCCCTGCCGGCGCTGGACATCGACGGGGGCAGCTATATCGTCATCGTGACGAGGGGCCACCTGCACGACAAAGCCGTGCTGGAGCAGGCGCTCAGGACAAACGCCGCGTATATCGGCATGATCGGCAGCCGGAGAAAGCGCGATAAGATCTACGAAGCCCTGCTGGCGGGCGGATTCGCGCAAAGCGACCTGCAACGCGTCTATTCTCCCATAGGCACGGAAATCGGCGCGGAGACGCCCGAAGAAATAGCAGTAAGCATCGTGGGCGAACTGATCAAGGTGCGCGCCGGGCGGGAGCGTGCGCAGGGATAGAGAAATGGCATCCGACGCAGATCGAATCTGATAAAAATCGGATAAAAGCGGATGGCGGCAGGCGTGCGGCAGCGAATCCCGTGATGTGCAAGCCCCCGCCTCACGCCGAAGGCCGCGGGAGGTGGCAACGATGCCGCCGGTGGAGCGCTCCAGAGATAACATCCAAAGCCGCTGCCCCGAATGACCTCACGTGGAGGGAAATGCTCAGGACGCCGTCATTCTACTCGCTCTACGTTCAGTATGCCTGCGCCGCAACTATTTCACGGAAGACGGGAACGGTTCATCCCGTCAGAACGGAACACGGGAGGGGTTCTCCTGGGCACAGATAAAAACATATCCGCGATCGTGCTCGCTGCCGGCTTCTCGACGCGCGCGCCGGGATTCAAGCCGCTGTTGCCCCTGGGCCGCGGCACAGTTATAGAAGCAACGATCGGAAACCTCTGCCGCGGGGGCATTGACGACATCGTCGTGGTCATCGGCAACCGGGCGGAGGAGATGCGCAGGGAACTTGCTCTCCTCGATGTCCGTGCCGTTTACAACAGAAGCTTCGAAAAAGGGATGTTTTCCTCCATCGTCGCGGGTGTGAACGCACTTTCCCCGCGAACGGAAGCATTCTTCCTCATGCCCGTTGACCTGCCGCTTGTCCGCTGCCATACGATCCGTACCCTGCGCAGAACATTTCGGCGGCGTCCGGCAAAGGTGATTTATCCCGTATTCCGGGGGGAGCGCGGCCATCCGCCGCTCATTTCAGCGGCATGCTGTCCGGCAATCCGGTCGTGGTCACAGCCGGAGGGATTGAGATCGCTGCTTGCGCTCTTCGAAGCGGAGTCCTGCGAGGTTGAAACGGCCGATGAAGGCATCCTGCTCGACATTGATACGCGGGAAGACTACGAAGCGATAGCGAAGAGGTTCCGGCGCCGTGATATTCCGACTTCCCGCGAATGCGGGGCTATTCTCTCGCTCGTGAAGGCGCCCGCGACCGCCGAGCGGCACGGAAACAAAGTAGCCGCGGTTGCACGGACCCTGGCCGAACGATTGAATGAGGCGGGGATGAAGCTGGATATCGGACTCGTCGCTGCCGCCGGTCTGCTTCACGATCTGGCAAAGGGGAGACCCCGGCATGAACGGACGGGTGCGCGGATGCTCGATGCCATGGGCTACTGCGATGTGGCGGCAATCGTCGCCGTTCACCGTGACATCGAGTTCGACGAGGGCCGGCCGCTGAACGAGGCGGCCGTGGTGCACCTTGCGGACAAGCTGGTGAAAGGCGAAGAAGTGGTCACGATCGACGAACGGTTTCAGGGAGCCCTTGAAAAGTTCACCCGGAACGGAGAACCGATTCCCGAGGTCAGGCAACGCCTCGTGAACGCGCGGGCCATCGCGGACGCCGTCGAACGCGTGCTTGGCATGGATCTGGAGCACGTTCTCGCGAAGCATGCAAAATTCTCCGTCACGCCGGTGAGCGGTTCTGAAAAGGCCATGTGAGAACAGGGAGTACAGAGCGGCGTGTTGCGATGAACCCCGGCAACCAGGGATCAGCATGCGCAGGCGTTCGTGTTCATCCGCGTCCCGAGATGATTCCAGCCGTCTTCCGGAATGGTCCTTTTGACGGTACGTATTTGTGCTTATGCAAGAAACGGTTGTAGGAACGACTGAAAGCATCTGCCCCGTGTGCATGCGGCGGATCCCTGCTGCACGGATTACGGCCGGCAGCGACGTGTACCTGGACAAGACCTGCCCCGAGCATGGTCATTACCGCACCGTCATCTGGCGTGGCGCGCCGGCGTACGCATCCTGGTCGGTA
>Ga0187786_10000113_pt1 | contig 26184 bp, 23 predicted proteins | sample 0815_BV2_10_20_M_FD_132449 | JGI IMG/M metagenome (GOLD analysis project Ga0187786, IMG submission 132449) | Tropical peat soil microbial communities from peatlands in Department of Meta, Colombia - 0815_BV2_10_20_MG | ecosystem: Environmental > Terrestrial > Soil > Wetlands > Peat | place...
CAGGCAAGCCGCGAGATTGGCACGCTGGAGCCTATTAAGGAACTTGTGTCGGTAGCAAAACAGAAAGGCGTACTTTTCCATACTGATGCCGTATCGACAGCAGGCAATATTCCGGTGGATGTCAGCGAACTCGGCGTCGATCTGCTGAGCATGACGGCGCACCAATTCTATGGACCGAAAGGCGCCGGTGCGCTTTATGTCCGCGAAGGCACGCGTTTGGTGCCTCTTATGTATGGCGGTATTCAGGAAGGAGGCCGAAGGGCCGGAACAGAAAACGTAGCGGCCATCGCGGGCATGGGCAGGGCTGCGGCGCTTGCGCGCGAAGAGATGACGACGCGCATGGAGCACACCTCGAAGCTGAGAGACAGACTGATTGAAGGGGTATCGAAGGTACCGAATGTGTATCTGACCGGACATCCAGAAAAGAGGCTGCCCAATCACGCCAGCTTCGTGGTCGAATTCATCGAGGGCGAGGCCATGCTGCTTATGCTGGCCATGAAAGGTATCTATGCTGCAAGCGGGTCTGCCTGTTCATCGAAGGCCCTGAAGGCATCGCCTGTGTTGATGTCGCTTGGCGTTACTTCAGCGCTTGCGCAGGGCTCCATAGTGTTTACGCTTGGCAGTGACAATTCGGTGGAGGACGTTGATTACTTCCTCAATGAGTTCCCGGCTATAATTAAAAGATTGAGAGAGATGTCCCCCTTTGCCAAGGGATGGGGCGACGAAGGCCAGGGCGAAAAATGTTATGTAGGAGGACAATAAAATGTATTCTGAAAAAGTGATGGACCATTTCATGAACCCCAGAAACGTGGGAGAAATGCCTGATGCGAACGGTGTAGGAATGGAAGGAAATCCTACGTGCGGTGATGCAATGCAGCTGTTCATAAAGGTGGAGAATGACCGGATCGTTGATGCGAAGTTCAGGACATTCGGCTGCGGGGCCGCTATTGCGGTCAGCAGCATGATAACCGAAATGATAAAAGGCAAGACGCTTGACGAGGCAATGAGCATGTCGAAGGAAGCTGTGGCCAACGAACTCGGAGGGCTTCCTCCGCAGAAGATGCACTGCTCCAACCTGGGCGCCGATGCGCTCAAAAAGGCTATTGCCGATTATCGCAGCAAGAAAAAACCTTGACAAATTTAGGCCTTCACTCTACAATTTGACAGGGCTTTAAATCCGATGAAAGGGACCGAAAATGGCATATAAGCTCTTGTTGGCTGATGATAGTCAGACTATTCAGAAAGTAGTTGAGCTAGTCCTCAATCGGGAGGGATTCGACATTCTGGCGTGCAGTGACGGCGAGGAAGCCTTGAAGTCGCTTGGGACAGGCATGCCTGACATTGTGCTTGCAGACATTGAAATGCCTAAAATGAACGGTTACCAGCTCTGTGAGAAGATCAAGGGAAATCCGGCAACGGTGCATATCCCGGTCATCCTGCTGGCCGGCGCATTTGAGCCATTTGACGAAGACTATGCCCGTTCTGTCGGCGCTGACGATTTTATAATGAAGCCTTTCGAGTCTCATGAGCTTGTGAGCAAGGTTAACTCCTTGCTTATGGCCCCGGCCCAGGCAGTTGCCGAGATTCAGATACCTGCCGTCGAGAAGCCGACGGTTGTCGAACCGATTGTCGAAGAGCCTGTACTCGCCGGGGCTGCAGCAGCGCCCGCAGCTGACGAAAGCAGATGGTTCGAGAGCTTTACCGTAGACCAGCCGGAGCTTGTAAAACCATTTGAGTCCGCCGAGCACGTGGCTGCTGCAGAATCCGGTAAAGCGAAGTCTTTTGATGAGGAACTGCAGGAGAGCATCGGGAAGTTTGATGAAAAAGGTCTACTTGAGCCTGAAAGGTCTGAAGAAACGGCGCCTGAGCTGACTTCGCATGAGATAGCGCCGCAGGACGATATTTCTATTGATGAGATATCAAAGATGGTTAAAGAGGCCATGGCAGCTCCTGAAGAGCATATGCCGGCGGAACCCGTCGAGCATTTATACAGCGCAGCAGTTCCAGTAGAACATCATGAGCTTGCACTAGCGGCCCCTGTGATCGTTTCGCATGAGGAAGCCAGGCCGGCAGCAGCGATCTCCAGGGAGGAAATCAACGCTGCAGTTATGGAAAGCATAAGCTCAATACTGCCGTCTGTAGTCCGGGAGTCTGTGGACCGGGCAGTGACTGATACAGTGCCCAATCTGCTTGAAGAGGCGTTAAGGCAAACTATCAACGAGATGTCAGGCCATATCCGTAGCGCGATCAACGACGAGATCAAAAAGGTTGTGCCGGGCCTCGCAGACGCAATAATAAAGCGGGAAATAGAGAAAATCACCTCCGAGCTTACATAACGGGACCGGCCTGAGTTACCCGCTGCTTTTGCCGATACCTTCCTATTGCAAAATTGATTAATTATGGGAATATGATGGAATTGAAGAAAAGCTACAGTCCTGAAGATATTGAAGACAAGTGGTATGAATACTGGGAACGAAACGGCTACTTCAAGCCAGATGACAACGCAGAAGGAGCACCTTTCAGCACAGTCATACCACCGCCAAATGTGACTGGGTCGCTCCATATGGGGCATGCGCTGAATGCTACGCTCCAGGACGTCCTTGCAAGATGGAACCGCCTTAGGGGACGTAAGGTTCTGTGGCTCCCGGGAACCGACCATGCGGGAATTGCGACCCAGAATGTGGTTGAGCGGGAATTGTCAAAAGATGGTCTCGACCGTCATCGAATAGGTCGTGACGCGTTCATAGAACGGGTCTGGAAATGGAAGGCAGAGTACGGCGGAAGGATCATCCACCAGCTGAAGAAGATAGGCGCCTCCTGTGACTGGTCCCGTGAGAGATTCACGCTTGACGATGGGTTGTCCCGTGCCGTACGGGAGGTCTTTGTCCGGCTGTTTGAAGAAGGCCTTATTTACCGCGACAGCCGTTTGATAAACTGGTGCCCCAGATGCCATACGGCGCTGTCTGATCTTGAAGTTGAATATGAGGAACTTGACGGCAAGCTCTATTACATAAAATATCCGCTTGGCGGCGGCGCTCATTTTTTGACCGTTGCGACTACCAGGCCTGAAACGATGCTTGGGGATACTGCCGTGGCTGTCCATCCCGAGGATGAGCGATATCGCCGTTTCGTCGGTAAAGATGTCAGTCTTCCGTTGACCGGAAGAAGTATCCCGGTAATAGCAGATGTGATGGTCGATCCCACCTTCGGCACCGGCGCGGTTAAAGTGACGCCTGCACACGACTTTAATGACGAGGCCACCGGAAAACGGCACAACCTGCAGTCTATAAGTGTAATTGCCGAAGACGGACGCATGGGACTCGACGCCGGAGAGCGGTATGCAGGGCTGGACCGGTACGCCTGCCGTAAGCAGGTGCTCGAAGACCTTAAGGCGCTCGACCTGCTGGAAGGCGAAAAGAAGCACAGGCATGCTGTCGGCCATTGCTATCGCTGCAAAACTATTATCGAGCCGCTGCTCACCATTCAGTGGTATGTGAGGACCGAAACCCTGGCTGCGGAGGCTGTTGATGCTGTCAGGGAGAAGAGGATCAGCCTGGTTCCGGACTCATGGGAAAATAACTATTTTGCATGGATGCGGGAAATAAGGGACTGGTGCATATCCCGGCAAATATGGTGGGGACACCGCATTCCGGTATGGTACTGCACTGACTGCAAGACCGCTGACGGAACCCCGAACGGCAGCCTGATAGAACATATCTTCTTCGAGCCGGTAAAGTTGTCCGGTGGCAACACGGTGCATTCGGGCACGTATGCTGAGCTGAGAACGCTAGGCCTGTCCAGAAAAGATATAATCGACAATTCCAAGATTGTCCACATCCACCGCAGTGTCTCGCCGGTATGCAGCCGCGCCGATCTCGAATCATGTCCTCATTGCGGCGGAGATGTAATCCGTGATCCGGATGTTCTAGACACGTGGTTCTCTTCCGCATTGTGGCCGTTCTCAACGCTGGGCTGGCCTGAAAAGACGGCGGACCTCAAGATTTTCTATCCGACCAGCGTGCTTGTTACCGGCTTCGACATACTTTTCTTCTGGGTTGCGCGGATGATCATGATGGGGCTGAAGTTCATGGACGATGTGCCGTTCAGGGATGTTTACATACATGCACTCGTCAGGGATGCAAAAGGCCAAAAGATGAGCAAATCCAAAGGCAACGTCATAGATCCTCTCGTCATGACAGGCAAGTACGGAGCGGATGCGTTCAGATTTTCGCTTGCCGCTTTTGCGGCGCAGGGCCGTGACGTGCGCTTTTCAGAAGAACGTGTGGAAGGATATCGCCATTTCATAAACAAGCTGTGGAATGCCTCTAAGTTTATCCTCACTTATAAGAAGTCGTGGACCGGGCGGAGCGCGGCTGTGGGTGACCCAGTCCTGGATCTCGGCAGCCGCTGGATATTGAGCAGGCTTGCACAGGCTACGGACGAGATGCACAGGAATATTGAGAATTTCAGATTCAACGACGCTGCCAACAGCGTATATCAATTTCTGTGGCACGAGTTCTGCGACTGGTACATCGAGATGTCGAAGCCGATCTTGTATGGTGAGGAAACCGCGGAAAGGGAAGCGGTAATAAATTGTCTTTATTTTGTCTTTGAAAAAGTGCTGCAGCTGCTTCATCCCTTTATGCCGTTTGTGACCGAGGAGCTCTGGCATTCCATGCTCGACAAGGATAAGAGCATTATGCTGTCGCATTATGATGCAGGGCTGGTGCGGGATTTTGATGCCGAACAGAAGATGGGTCATCTTATCGACGCCGTGACAGGCATCCGGAGCATCAGGGGAGAACTGAACATATCGCCCTCTGTAGAGTTACATGCCGACATCAAAACCATGCAGGTTGATGTTGAAAGCATATTGAAGGACAACGGCGAGACCTTCAGGAAGATGGCCAGATGCAAAGACTTCAATGTGGGGCCGGCAATAAAGAAGCCCAAGGGCTCAGCTGTTTCCGTCAGAAACGGAATGGAAATATATATTCCGATGGAGGGACTACTTGACGTTGTGTCGGAAATAGCTCGGCTTGAGAAAGAGGTTGCGAAGCTTGAGAGCTCCATGGCGTTTATCAACAAGAAACTGCAGAATGACGATTTCATTAACAATGCGCCGAGAGATGTCGTCGACAAGGAGCGGGCCAAGTTTGACGACCTCGTGCAAAGGGAGCGGAAGATGGCCGAAAATCTGACGCTTCTGCGTTCGATCGACCGATAGCAAAGGGGGCATTCGATGGAAAAGAATATTATGGAAATGGAAGACAGGGACCTGGACTTCATAGAAGCTGAATTCATTAAGGTCCGGCATAGCACGATCAAGTCAGTTGAAGGCGGGCATATCGAATTGCAGCAGGTCGGGTCGCTCAGCATTGACGGCGAGCGCGTAGAGGTGACTCAGGGCGCAGCGGTGATGATGAGAGGCACCAGCCTCTCGCTGAACCAAAGCATCGGGCTGGTGGCGGCGGGGGGCGAGACCAACCTTAATTTTTCAGCGGCGCCGATAGCCGTAGCAGCCGGTGATGCCGCTGCCAACAGGAGCGCTGTAGGAATTCTGGCTGCCCGGGAGATCAACTCCAATAACAGCTCTTCCATTCTCATGATAGGCAGAAACATTAATGGCAATGTGACAACCCTTCTCGACTGGCGTTCGGCCCTTGCCGTGGGCGCTGTGGCAGGCGGGATATTCGGACTTTTTTCCCTTTTCAGGAAAAAATAGGCCTGTTTCATCAGGCAGCTGAGAGTTGTATTAATGTTTTCCAGTTCTATAGAGTTCATCCGCGCCGCGCTCGCTGAAGACATCGGGCATGGCGATATCACATCTTCGCTGGTAATCGGCACTGAGATTGCCGGGGCCGATGTTATCGCAAAAGAGGATTTCATCCTGGCAGGTATGCCGTTTGTGAAAGAAGTCTTTGAGATCGTAGACCCCGAAGTTTCGATAAGTATAAATATCAGCGAAGGCAGTCGTGTAAAAAAAGGCGATGTTTTGGCGCGCATCGAGGGAAGGGCCAGGAGTCTTCTTGCCGGAGAGCGCGTTGCCTTAAATATTCTTCAGCATCTTTCCGGTATTGCGACGGCTGCCTGCGCGTTTACCGATAGGGTTAAGGACTTGCCCGTGAGGATAGTGGACACCCGTAAAACAAAGCCCTGCATGCGGGCAATGGAAAAATACGCTGTGAGAATCGGCGGTGCTTTTAATCACAGGTTCGGGCTGTACGACGGCATCCTGATTAAGGACAATCATATAGACATTGCTGGTGGTGTCAGGGAGGCTGTAAGTCGCGCTAAACAGGGCCATCATCTGCTCAGGATAGAGGTCGAGGTAAGGAATCTGGATGAAATGCGCGAAGCAATGGAGTCAGGGGCCGACGTAATCATGCTCGACAATATGGATCCGGCAGAGATGAAGAAGGCTGTACACGCAATTCGTGCACACGACAAAAAGATACTGATAGAGGCATCCGGCAATGTAAGGCCTGAGAATGTAAGGGACATTGCTGAAAGCGGGGTGGATATCATCTCCGTCGGCGCCATTACCCATTCTGCGAGGGCGGTAGACATCAGCATGAAGATTTTGAGTGTCCGGAAACACTGATGTCAAAGTGATGAGATAAGTCACCTTCGTAGTCGTCTGGGTTCGCTATGTTTTCGAAGGGGGAAAAATGTCAGGACTGACCTATAAGAAGGCCGGCGTCGATATCGACGAGGGCGACCGTTTTGTGCGGATGATATCGCCACTGGTCAAAAAGACCTTCAGGCCCGAAGTGATGACCGACATAGGGTCATTCGGAGGACTGTTCGCTTTAAAGAAATACAGGAACCCGGTGCTTGTCAGCGGAACGGACGGCGTGGGCACAAAGCTCAAGATCGCATTTATGTTGAATCGGCATGACAGCGTCGGCATCGACCTCGTTGCGATGTGTGTTAACGATATCCTTACCTCCGGGGCTGAGCCGCTATTTTTCCTGGATTATTTTGCGACCGGAAAGCTCCATGCCGACAGGGCGAAAGATGTGGTCAAGGGCATTGCCAAAGGCTGCAAAGAGGCGGGTTGCGCCCTCATCGGAGGTGAGACAGCAGAGATGCCGGGCTTCTACGAAAAGGATGAATATGACCTGGCCGGTTTTGCAGTCGGCGTCGCAGAGAAGAACCGCATCATAGACGGCTCTGCAATCAGGGAGGGAGATGCGATTATAGGGCTTTCATCGAGCGGCCTTCACAGCAACGGCTACTCGCTTGCCCGCAAGGTCTTCTTCGAAAAACGGAAACTCAAGATAGGCACTGTTATTTCCGAACTCGGCTCGACAATAGGGGATGAACTGATCAGGCCAACCCGCATATACGTCAACGCGTTTAAGGCGTTAAGAGAGCAGCTGACGATAAAGGGAATGGCCCATATCACTGGCGGCGGCATACCCGGAAACCTGCCCAGAATTTTCAGAGGAAAATTTTCCGCAGTCATTCATGAAGGATCATGGCCTGTCCCGCCGGTGTTCAGTCTTATCGGGGAATTGGGAGGAGTTCCGGACCCCGACATGAAAAGGACGTTCAACATGGGCATCGGATATGTTATAGTACTGGGAAAGAACAAGGCTGTCCCTGCCATAGACTTGCTTAAAAAAGCCGGCTATCCTGCTTATCTGATCGGATTTATCGAGAAGGGAGGCAACGAGAAGGTGCGCTATGTATAAGATCAAGTGGTTTGTCAAAAAAATGTTCACCCCGGTATCGATCATGATGGTGCCTCATGACAGCAAAAAGACGATAAACGTGAAGGTCCCGTCCATCGGCATCGTGCTCTCGATACTGCTGTGGATGGTTGGATCGATCTATGTTGTATCAATCGCCATCGATGCCTTTGAATACCAGCGTATGAAAAACTCGCTGGATTATTATGCAGCCCAGTTCACTGAAATGAAGTCCACGATGGTAATGCTCAAACAGGCAGAGGCGCAGTTCAAGGGTCTACTGTCGCGCGGGGGCAAAAAGGAAATACTGGAGAATATCGGTCAGAACCAGGTTGAAGCCGATACCGGTTCGATAGATATGGAAGCCCTAAAGGAGCAGATGCGCAAAAGCGCGGAGTCCGTAACTGCTGTTCAGGAATTTCTGAAAGAACAGCGAGATGCCTATTTGTCGACCCCGCACGGCTGGCCTGTGGGCGGTCGTGTAACCTCTCCGTTCGGAGAGAGGGAAGCACCGAACGGAGGCGGTCTTCAGTTTCATACCGGGATTGATATCTCGGCGCCTAAAGGAACTCCGGTAAAGGCGACAGCAGACGGCATTGTCAGCTTTGCAGGCTGGAACGCCGGAAGCGGAAAACTGGTAGTGGTCGAACACGGGTTTGGATACTCCACTGCCTATGCCCATAACAGCTCGATTGAGGTTAAGGTAGGCCAGCGTGTGAAGCGCAGTGAAATAATCTCCTATTCCGGATCGACAGGCAACTCTACCGGCCCGCATGTGCATTATGAAGTATGGCAGCAGGGCAAGGCGGTAAATCCTAAACAGTACCTGGAGGTAGCGAGTAATGTTTCAGAAAAAAAGTGATAAACTCGAATCTTTCATCGGAATAAATTCGGAGTTCAAGGGCGATATAACGGTGAGCGGCACATTGAGGATCGACGGAAAGCTGACCGGCAACATCAAAGCGGGTTGGATTGTCGTAGGCGAGCAGGCATTGGTCAAGGGAGACCTGAGCGCCAACGGCATAGTCGTAGGCGGACGGATCGAAGGCACGCTCAAGGCTGATGATCTCGTAGAGCTTAAACCTTCAGCCCATCTTTATGGAGACATCCAGTCAAAGAAGCTTGTAATTGCAGAGGGCGGCGTGTTTATGGGCAGATCGGTTACACAGGGCAGCGACGCTAAGCTTATCGACTTTTCGGGCGAAGCTGCTGCTCAATAAAGCGTATCGCCGCATGAAAAAGGTCTTTCTTGAAAGCCGTTCTCTTGAAGAATCACTGCGGGTCCTTTCCGAATTGCTGAAAACTCGCGGTATCGGAAGGCTCCCGGAAGAGACAATCCCCTCGAAACTGTCGCTCGGCAGGATAACCGCTGCGCCGGTGTTTGCCAGATATTCCTCGCCTTTTTACCACTCGGCGGCCATGGATGGTTTTGCCGTCCGTTTTGCTGAAACACTTACGGCTTCTGAACAGCAGCCGGCCCTGCTGAAGATTGGATCGCAGGCTGTCCCGGTTGATACGGGCGATCCCATGCCGGAAGGCTTCAATGCGGTTATTATGATCGAAGACGTAAACCGTTCCGGGGATTCCATCGAAATATACGCGCCCGCAACGCCATATCAGCATGTCAGGCCGATCGGTGAGGATATAGTGGCCACCGAGCTGATTGTGCCCGAAAACCATGTTCTGAGGCCGATGGATATCGGTGCATTGCTTGCGAGCGGACATATCGACGTCTCGGTTGTGCGAAAGCCTGTAGTGGCAATAATTCCGACAGGGACCGAACTGGTGGAGCCAGAAATGGTGCGCCGCCGCGCGCCTGTTCCTCCGGAGATTATCGAATACAACTCTGCGATGCTGTCAGGTCTGGCAGCCGAACTTGGCGCCGAGCCTCTTATCTATCCGATCACCAAGGATGACTTTGAAAAGATCAAGGGAGTCATTTCCGAGGCAGCTGCGAAAGCCGACATTGTTCTCGTAAATGCAGGATCAGGGCGGGGATCAGAAGACTTTACAGCTGCTGCGATCGCCGAACTCGGCGAACTTGCAATCAACAGTGTTTCAATAAAACCCGGCAAGCCTTTCATCGCCGGAATCATCGGCAATACCCCTGTCCTTGGCATCCCGGGGTACCCTGTGTCTGCATTCCTGACATTCAGACTTTATGCGCAACCACTTATAGAGCGCATGTTATCGGTCAGGGCCGCCGGACGAGATTCGATCAGGGCAACCATTTCGAGACAGATATCGTCGGCTTTCGGTATAGATGAATTTATCAGGGTTAAAGTTGGTGTGGTCGGAGACAAACATATTGCGACCCCGGCAGGCCGCGGCGCCGGGCTGCTGATGTCTCTGGTCAGGTGCGACGGCATGATCAAGGTGCCTGCAAGTTCAGAGGGCCTTGCAGCCGGCGCTGAAGTCGAGGTTGAACTTATCCGCAGCAAGGAAGACCTCAGGAACACGATAGTATGCATTGGCAGCCATGACAATAGTCTTGACGTTCTTGCAAATTCGATTAAGAAGAACTATCCCGACCTTAGCCTCTCATCGGCCCATGTCGGCTCTATGGGCGGCCTGATAGCGCTCAAGAAGGGCGAGGCCCACATGGCCGGCACCCATCTGCTTGACGAGGCTACAGGTGAATACAATGTGTCGGATATAAAAAGATTGCTGCCCGAAAAAAAGATCGTCCTTGTAAATCTTGTTTATCGGGTGCAGGGTTTTGTCGTCAGGAAAGGCAATCCCAAAAACATTAAGGACTTTGGCGATCTTGTCAGAAGCGATGTCATATATATAAATCGCCAGGCCGGGTCCGGCACGAGGCTTCTGCTTGACAAGCATCTCAGGGAGCTTGGCATCCTCCCGCAGCTTATTAAGGGATATGACCATGACGAATATACGCACATGGCGGTCGCTTCTGCCGTACTTACCGGACTGGCTGATACCGGACTGGCAGTATATTCTTCTGCAAAGGCGCTTGACCTGGATTTCATCCCGGTTGCGGTGGAAAGGTACGATATAGCCATTCCCGCCGACTTCATTAATACGGAGATGATACAGAGAATGCTGAGGATCATCAGAGAGGACAGTGAGTTCATTGAAACGGTCCAGGCCCTCGGCGGTTACGACACTAAAGATATGGGGAAAGTTCTTTACGAAAGTTGAAACCTCTTGCATTCTCACTTGATGCTGTCCTGGAGCCTCCGTCGGACAATGACAAAAAGGCCGACCGCGAGCGGCTCCTGGATTTCATTTCACTTTTCGCGTGTGCCGGCATCTTTGTAGATATTGATCTTGACGTCCTCCGGAAACTTCCAGTAGCTCTCAGAAGCCATAATTATGCGCTGCCTGTAATAATAGCTGTGCAGAAGGAGCATCTTAAGGTTGTTGACGCCGGGCATCGAGAATGTTACGGAGTGGCCCTTGATTTGGGCACCACCAATTTGGTCGCTTCACTTTTCGACCTGGATTCATCGAAGCTCATCGGCTCGATGGATGCTGTCAATCTCCAAACAGAAGTCGCTGCCGATGTTCTGTCCCGCATTCATGAGTCGATGAGAGGGCATGGAAGCCGGCTCCACAGTCTGATGATCGAGGGTGTTAATGAGTTGATAGTGCGACTGTGCAAGGCTAACAGCATCGATCGGGACAGGGTCTTTGCAGTTGCCGCAGCCGGCAACACCATAATGACCCACTACTTTCTCGACCTGCCTGTGGAAAATATACCTGTCTCACCATATATTCCGGCGGCGCACAATGTCGGCTTTGTCAGCCCGAAGCAGCTTGGAATCTCAATAAACCGGAGCGCTTCTCTTTATCTGTTTCCGAATTCAGGCAGCTATGTGGGCGGCGATATCATATCCGGAATACTTTTTTCGGGCATGTCGAAAGGGAAGAAGCCGTCGCTCCTTATCGATGTCGGGACCAACGTTGAGATTGTGCTTGGGTGCGACGAATGGATTATTGTGGGCGCGGGAGCTGCCGGCCCAGCGCTGGAGGGCGATATCGCCGGTATCGGTATGAAGGCGGTTGAAGGGGCGATATGCGCCTTTAGCATGATCTGCGGCGAAAAGGGCGAAGAAATCAGATATGAAACTGTGGGTGGCAAGCAGCCTGTCGGCATATGCGGGTCGGGCATGATAGAGCTGGTGTCTGAACTGTTCGGCAGCGGAGCTATAGATCAGAAGGGCAAGTTCACGGAATCGTCATCATGGTCCTGCAGAATCGTCGAAAAAGATGGTGTCAAGGCATTTATTATAGAAGAGGGCGAAGGGGCCGGAATGCTGATCAAAGAGACGGAAATCGAGAATTTTCTCAGGTCGAAGGCAGCCCTGTTTGCGTCCATACATCTCCTTGTGAAATCGGTTGGTCTGAGCTTTGCAGATCTGGGTGCTGTATATGTCTGCGGCGCCTTCGGGGCTCATATCAATGTAGAAAAGGCCGTCCGCATAGGGATGCTGCCCGACATCGGCAGGGAGAAATTCAGAGTACTGGGTAACTCTTCACTTGCGGGTGCCGAGGAGTTGCTGCTCAACGGAGATCTGCTATCAGAGATAACAAGGATAACGTCTTTGATAACATATCGTGAAATGAATACTGAGGGGGATTTCCTGCGGGAGTTTCCAGCAGCTATGTTCCTTCCCCATACCAATCCGGAAGTTCTTAAGGCATAACCGATTCGTGTGTCTGTAACTCAGGAGCGGCGGTTGTTTCGGTCTCAGAAATCAGTCGTTTTGCGCCTATGAAACGCTTTACGTAATAGGGCATTCCGAGGTTGTCTATCTGTACCCTCTTTGATTTGGATGAAGCATGGATGAACAGATTATTGCCGAGATATATCCCGACATGGGACGGAAAAGATGCATAGGTCCTGAAAAACAGCAGGTCGCCGGTCTGGAGTTCATCCTTGTCAACTGCCTGTCCGACTGTATACTGCTCTCTCGCGCTACGCGGCAAGGAATGGCCTATCAAACTATACGCCCTTTGAACGAATGCCGAGCAATCGACCCCAACCGCGCTGTTGCCTCCGAATTTATAAGGCAGGTTTATCATCTTTTTTGAAAACAGGATAAGCCTCTCCTTAACCGATAGATTCGACAGTTCATCGGACTGCGACAAGGCCTTTACCTCGGCTATTTTCTCTGAAGCTGAAGCAACGACTTGCCTGTTCTGGGCGGTTGAGTCGGCGGCCTGATCGGGTGCAGCCTGGGACCTGCCGACAATGAGCTTCCGGCCTACCTTCAGCCTGTTGCCCTGGATATTGTTGAGTTCCTTTAGTTCAGCGACAGACAGGCCGTATCTGTGAGCTATCTTTGCAAGGGTCTCCCTTTTCCTGACAGTATGGTATTTGTTCTCCAGGGATGCCTTGGCCGACACATTTTCGCCGGCAGATTTCTCTACAGACGTTGCAGCTTCGCTTTTTTCGGACCGATCCGTTTTTACGGCTTTATTGGCCTTAGAAAGTTTCTTTGTTTTATCAGCCTTTGCAGATGCCTTTCCGGGTATTTTCAGCTTCTTGCCGACCGATAGATTATTGGAATCAAGATCGTTAACCTCTTTAAGGCTGTCGACCGGGACATGAAATTTCTTGGAAATCCTTGCAAGACTATCTCCTTGCCTGACTTTATAATAAGTAGTTGCCTCTGCAATTCCGAAAGTAGTGAAGAAAAGAAAGAATGCGACTAAAGCGGCACATTTACAGCCTTTGTTACGAATGTATCTCATCGCCAGTCTCCGCATGTCTGGATTTAGCCGGACGCGAAATTCACGCCGCAATGCATCATGCAGCTTCTGTGTTGAAAAAATCGTGTATAGCAGGCAGCTCCGTTAAATTTTTTAGGCCAAAATACTGCAAGAATTCATTCGTCGTCGCATATAGAAAAGGACGGCCAGGCGACTCTTTTTTGCCGACGATCTTTATAAGTCTTTTATCGAGAAGGCTTTTTACCGCCGCATCGGAATTGACCCCGCGCAGCTGGTCTACCTCAACTTTAGTTATCGGCTGTTTATATGCAATAATTGAGAGCGTCTCTATAGAAGGTTGGGAAAGCTTGTTTGAAACGTTGATGTTTTTCATTTTTCTTATCCATGCAGCCAGCTCCGGGGCAGTCGCCATCTCAAAACCGTCCGCTATCTCGGCGATAACAATACCCGATCCCCTCTCCCTGTAATCATTCATCAGCTCGCGAAAGAGCTCCCTGATGCCTTGCTCAGTCAAAGAGGTGGCCTTTGCTACGGCCCCGACCGTCAGCGGTTCGCCGCTTGCGAAGAGCAACGCTTCGATGATCGCCTTGTTCTTGTCCTTTTCAGAAGGCCCGCTTTCGATATCGCTCTGTGCAACCTGTGATAGTTCCTCGGGCATGGACGCAGTTATGGCATTGCTGTTTTCCATGTCGCATAAGTATAACAGAAGAGGCAATAAATTGCAAAAAATGTTATATTCAACAAGGGCATATCCAATGGCAGCAAATCAAGCGCGTTATAAGGAGTTTATGATGATTGTGAGAAGAAATTGGCATGGATCGGCGATCTATGCGTGTTGCGTATTTGGCATTGTTGTGCTTCTTTCCTTAATTGGAGGCGGGCGTACATATGCGTTCGACCAGGGCGGATGCAATGGGGACTGCAATAAGTGCCATTCCATAAATAAAGAAGAGGCCGGCGAGATCATAAAAAAGCTGAAAGTGCCGGATGTCAAAGTGCTGGATGTGAAGATGAGCCCAATCAAGGGCCTCTGGGAAGTGTCCATAGATTCTCAAGGCAAGCGGGGCGTTTTTTATGTGCCGTTCTCCAAGCGGTTTATAGTGCAGGGGCAGATTATAGAGATTGCCACCGGCGCCGACAAGACAGGCGAGCAGTACCGGAAACTGCAGGAGAGCCGCAGGGTCAATGTTTCAAAGATCCCTTTGAGCGGCGCGCTGGTGCTCGGAAACAAGAATGCGAAGAAGCGGGTTATCGTTTTTACGGACCCGGAATGCCCTTTCTGCGGTAGACTGCATGAGGAGATGAAGAAGGTAGTCGCTCAGCGAAAGGATATCGTTTTCTTCATAAAGCTCTTTCCTCTTAAGATGCACCCCGACGCCTACTGGAAGTCCACCAGCATAATGTGCAATCGGTCCCTGCAGATGATGGACGACAACTTTGCCAAGAAGCCGATTCCGCGCACCGACTGCAAGACAAAGGAAATCGACAGCACCGTCAAGCTTGGGGAGAAGCTGGGGATCACCGGTACCCCGACAATAATACTTTCGAGCGGCAGGATGCATTCTGGCTCGATGACTGCGGAACAGCTGATCGAATTGATTGATGGAAAGAAAAAGAACTAAAGATCCTGTGCCGGAGGGGGCATCTGAATCATCCTAATCTGATAAGCTTGATTGCGATCGGATTCTTTTTTGCGCTGCTGGCAGTTTTTGTTGTTTTGCTGCCCAAGCTGCTGAAGAAAAAAGAAGAGCAGCCTGCCAGTACGGTTCAATCTGATATGATAGCCGACTCGTTTCAGATGCTCGGCAACGAGCTGAAGTCGTTGAAAGAGCAGCTTGTCCTGAAGGAGCGCCTTGCCAGCCTGGGCGAGATTTCCGCCGGCATCGCCCATGAATTCAGGAACCCCATGGGTGTAATTATGGGTTATGCGAAGCTGCTCCTCAAGGACCTTGATGAAGGGGACGCCAGGCGCGAGATAGTTCAATCGATAATAAAAGAGATCGATGGCATGAACAGGGTAATGGATGAGCTGCTGAAATTCTCGAAGGCTGAGCCCCTTAACAAGACCACAATCGATTTGGCCAGACTGGCAGGCGATGTTGCAATGGAAACGGCAAGACCAGAAGATATCTCATGCAAAAGCTCCGGCGCCGTGTTGGTAAATGGAGACGAAACCCTGCTCAAACAGGCGATAAAGAACCTCCTTAACAATGCGCTGTATGCAGCCAGGCATGCTACTGTGGTTGTCGCTGAAGGTCAGCAATCCGGAAAGAAAGGCGCATACTTAGAGGTTTCGGACGACGGCAAGGGAATCTCCTCCGATCATTTGAAGAAAGTATTTCAGCCTTTTTATTCTACAAAACCTGACGGGTTGGGGATCGGGCTGTCGCTTGTCCAGAAGATAGTTATGGCGCACGGCGGATCTGTAGATGTGTCGAGCATCGAAGGGCAGGGGAGTACCTTTCGTATCTTTCTGCCCAAATAAGATATGATGAATACGGTTCTTATAATAGACGACAAGAAGAGCATGGTTGACATGCTTTCCAAGACCCTTCATGCCGAAAGCTTTGCAGTTCTGACTGCGTATAGCGTTAAAGAAGCAAAGAAACTGGTGCGTCAGGGAGATATGGATGTCGTTGTTACAGATCTGATGCTTCCGGACGGAGACGGAATCGATGTCCTCAAAGCAGTGAAGGAGAGCTCTCCGCTTATGCCCGTTATCCTCATGACGGCGCACGGCAGCATTGAAACGGCCGTCAGGGCTGTAAAAGAAGGTGCGTACGACTTCATTGCCAAACCGTTCGACCCTGAGCATTTGCTTATTATCATCAGGCGTGCATTGGCCGAGGGCGCGTCGAAGAAAGAGAATATCCTGCTTAAGAAGGAATTTTCGCGCTTTCTTGAAGTGCCTGACATTATTGGTGTCAGCAAGGCCTGGGAACAAGTGATGGCAAAGGTCCGCAAGGTTGCGCCGATGAGAACCACTGCCCTTATACTCGGGGAAAGCGGGACAGGAAAAGAGCTTGTTGCGCGTTCGATCCACCACCTGAGTCCCCGTTCGAAAGAGGCCTTTGTTGCGGTCAATTGCGCCGCCATTCCGAAAGACCTGATCGAAAACGAGCTTTTTGGCCACGATAAAGGGGCATATACAGGCGCGCAGGACATCAAGCCCGGCCGGTTCGAGCTGGCGGACAAGGGAACGATATTTCTCGACGAGATAGGGGACATGGACATGCCGCTTCAGGCGAAGCTGCTGCGGGTGTTACAGGAGCGTGAGATCGAGCGGGTTGGCGGCACACGTACAATAAAGGTCGACCTCAGGGTTATAGCCGCAAGCAACAAGAACTTGAGAAGGGAAGTGGCAGAAGGACGTTTTCGCGAGGACCTTTTCTACAGGTTGAATGTGTTTCCAATAATCATACCGCCGCTTAGGGAAAGGACCGACGACATAATACCTTTGGTCAATCACTATGCCGAATACTTTTCAAAAGAGGTCAACAAGCCAGTCCCTTTGCTTGCACATGATGCGGAGAAACTTTTGCGGGATTATGACTGGAAGGGCAATGTCCGCGAGCTGAAGAACGTTGTCGAAAGGGCGATTATAATGTGCGAAGGTTCCCACCTGCGTACAGAGCACTTCAATGTCGCAGAGATACCGCACGAAAGGGTTGTTGTCGATGCCGATGCCCCTCTTCATGTAGTGTCGGAGACTGCCGCCCGTGCTGCTGAAAAGGCCAGGATCGAAGAGGTGCTTCTAAAGACCGGCGGCAACAAGAGCCGCGCATCGGAAATACTCAAGGTCAGCTATAAAACCCTGCTGACGAAGATAAAGGAATACGATATTCGATCCTCTCGCTGATTTATTGCAAAATTAAGGCAGTCATACCAGTCTTATCGATACTATCGATAGCAGCGGCAAAAAGCAACCTGTCAGAGCACAACCAAAGTAAGAAATAGTTATTGACTAAAACAACCAGTCATAGTAAAGTAGTTGCAATTAATACGTCGAAGGGTTGTGTTTATGAAAGCATTTTGGGTGAAAGGGCTGCGTTTTATTAATCAAGGTATGACCATGATCGAGATTTTGATCGTGATGGGCATCGTAATGATTCTGCTCGGCATTGCGTGGCTTGAATTCAGCACGTGGGTAAAAAAGTATGACATAGAACGACAGATTTATATGCTGCACGCGCAGTTGCTGAAATCCCGCAGCACCGCGATGTTTAGAAACCGGACGCATTTTGTCGTGCTCAAAGAGGGTAGTTTTTCGATAATTGATGATACAAATCCGTCGCCGTTCGGCGACGGAGTGAATACCTCTGCTGATACGGTTATTTTGGCAGAAACAGCATTGATTCATCCAATCAACCAGCCTTCAACAATTACCTTCAATGCGCGCGGCCTCACGCCTCTTAACCAGACCCGCACGATATGCGTCTATTCTGAGGTCCATCCGGATGCGGATTGCATCGTAGTCCACAGGGCACGAATCAATATAGGCTGTATTATTCGGCAGGATGATGTCTGTAGTTCTGAAAACTGCCGCACAAAGTGATTTTGTGAAGATGGTTACATAGTTATTATGTCACTATTTACATCTTTTCCGGAGTCATTGCCAATATTATCAATAAGTTATAAATGGTATTAAAATTGCTTACCTCTAGAAGTAATTGTTTTCGAAAGTACGCTATCCAACACGTGAGAGGTGATTATGGTGCATAAGAGATTGTTAACTAATATGTCGTTTATTATCGGAGTGCTGATTGTTATGACGCTGCCTTTTGTCGTATTAGCATCTGATGAGCTTAATCTGACCGGGGTAGTCAAGGAAGTGGATGCCAGGGCTGGCGTCGTAACTATCGATGTCAAATCCCGCTCGTGTAAAGGCATCAGAACATTTAAATCCGACAATATTGCTATCTTTGACAGTCAATCGGGGAAAATAGTCTCTTTTTTCATTAACAGTTCGAGCTGTTCCGGAAATGATGTTTACAAAATAACAAAAATGATTTCTAAGGGTGAAGTCAATGAAAAATAATATAGCTATATTATCCATCTTAATGATTGTTGCAGGAGCTGTTTTCTTACCTTATTCGTTTGCGGCAGTAATGTCTGATTATTGCCAGGTCCCGCCATTCGTCAACGCAGGGGTTGCCCCCAATTTATTGTTTGTTGTGGATGCAAGCGGTAGCATGTCTTATAAAGCTTACTCCTATGGTGACAGCGACTCAAACAGCGATGGGATGCTCGACGATTATAATCCGAATTTAATCTATGAGGGTTATTTCAATCCGGCAAAGCACTATCAGCAGGACACAAATGGCATCTGGACGGAGGTTACGGGAACTGGCGCTTGCACACCTAGTTGTGCCAGATGGACCTGTCGTAACAATAACTCGGGCGGATGCGTGCTTAATGGCGGTGGTTGCAGGAATTATGGCTGCTGCAGCAGGTATGTAAACGTCGGACCTGGCTGCCCGCAGAATTCGGGCAATTATTTGAATTATGCAAATATGAATAGGATAGATTTACTTCGTTGGGCAATGACCGGCGGTTCACCTTCCTCGTGTTCGACGAACGATCCGAACTATTGCGATCCTGAGCTATGGAGTCAGACTGGAAATAGTACAAAGGTGGGTAGCGTCTGCAATAATAGTATCACTATAGATACGGGCGGTACAGTAACGGGCGGATGCATTCTTGAAGATGATGATGGGTCATTGATCAGGGTTCCCTGGGGAAGAGTATATGAAGGTCTCGCGTTTAATTTTGAATCTTTGGCGCTTCGTCCGCGCATGGGCGTCATGCTTTTCAGCGGAGCTTCCGTAAGAAGCACAGGCCAGGTATATCCCGGCGACTACACTTCAACTGATAACGCTAATGCCACTTATCCTTATACTCACGTTATAGCTTCCATAAATTCAGCTGCCCCTTCAGGAACTACGCCTACTGGACCTGCCATGAACGATGCCATGAATTACTTTAAACAGGTGTCACCTCTGTATGGCGGGCTTGCGGTCCAGTCGGGAACGAACTATCAGTGGAGAGATCCCATGTACGTCTGTGACAATGCAAAGGCCAATTGCAAGCTGGTACCTTGCGCAAAAAACTTTGTAATGCTGCTTTCAGACGGTCAGTGGAATACCCCGTCATGTAACACTTCGGCAGATCCTGTCGTGCCGGCATATCTCATGCACGAGGGGTTTACTAACGCTCAAACCTCTGTGGCGACAACTGTTAATTCCGTTTATACCATTGGGCTTTTCATGGGGGGTACCGGTGAGCAGGCTATGAAAAACATAGCCATGTATGGGTCATATGATCTTGCGCATGGCACATGGCCCGCGAATCTGGCTGGCTATCCGACCAATTCGTGTTCCATGGACGATTGCGGCAGCGGCGCAGGAAGCGGCTGTACGCCTTTACCCTCATCATCAACCGACTGGGACTATGACGGGAACAACACTCCGGATACGTTTTACAAGACTGCAGATGCCTTGGAGATTAAAGATGCAATCATTAATTCCGTAATGGATACGCTCCGGCGTGTTTCATCAGGCACAGCTGTCTCCATCCTTTCTTCAAGTGAAGGCAGCGGCGCCAACCTGCTGCAGGCGGTCTTTTATCCGAAGAAGGTCTACGATAACCTGAAGGAAATTTCGTGGACGAGCGAGATGCAGGACGTTTGGTACTATCTGGATCCTTATTTGAGAAACCCTTCCATAAGAGAGGATACCGTTCAGGACCATATACTTAACCTTTCCAACGATCGCATAGCCGAATTCTTTTATGACACGACGGAGCAGAGGGCGAGAGTTCATCTATGGAACGATGCCGGAAACGGATCGAGAGACACCAGCAGTTTAACTACAGTAGATTTTGAACAATTGAAGAGCTTGTGGCAGGCAGGCAAACTCCTGTGGCAGCGTGATTACGCGGATAGAACAATTTACACTTCCATAACCGGCAGTACGCTGATACCTTTTTCCGGCGCAAGTGCTGCAACGCTTCAATCTTATCTGCAGGCTCCAAGCAGTACTGAATCCGGATACATCATAAACTATATTCGCGGTCTTGACAGGAATGACGTCAGTCAGCCACCTCTGTATCGAGACAGGACTGTTGCAATTAATGGATCATCGGAGAAGGTCTGGAAACTGGGAGACATAATCTCATCAACTCCGCGGATTGCTGCAGCAACGCCCCTGGATAACTATCACCTCGACTCTCCCGCAGGATATGCCGACTCTACGTATGCATTGTTCGAAGGTTCTCAGAATTATAAGGGCAGGGGAATGGTCTATGTCGGTGCAAATGACGGCATGCTGCACGCATTCAATTTGGGCCTGCTGAAAGAAAAATGGACGGGGCAGGGGCAAAGTGAAAAAGCACAGCTTACAGGTTCCAACATGGGTGCCGAACAATGGGCTTTTATACCTAAGAATGTGTTGCCGTATTTGACATATCTGACAGACCCTAACTATAACCACTTGTTCTATGTCAATCTGAGTCCGGTTCTAAACGATGTAAGCATAACCATACCTACATATCAAAGTAGTGATTTGAGCACATTGTGCGTGCCGGCAACTGCGACCTGCACAAGTGGTCTATACTATGATTGCCCTAAACAAACATGTATCAATCGATCCTCGCAGAATTTAGTCTCGTCCAGCTGGGAAACGGTGCTTGTTGGCGGCATGGGGTTTGGCGGGGCTTCCAAGAATCCTGGTGACGCTTGCAGTTCTGTTACAGAATGTGTAAAAGCTCCGATGTGGGACCCGGCTGATGCCACAAAAGCGCTTGGCCTGTCATCATATTTTGCTCTGAAAATTACTGATCAGAACAATCCGGTTCTGCTATGGGAGTTTTCACACCCAGAGCTGGGATATTCGTCACCCGGCCCGGCGTTCATGCGGGTAGGCAGCAAATATAATAATGGCAGATGGTTTGTAGTTTTGGCATCCGGTCCAACAGGTCCTCTGTCAGGCAATCAGTTTCTTGGGACATCTAATCAGAATCTGAAACTCTTTATCCTTGATCTCAAGACAGGGACCCTTCTGAGGACGATAGACACCGGTATTGCCAGGGCATTTGCCGGATCGCTGACTAATGCAGGCAGTGATCCTGACAGATGGAACCCGTCGGCGCCCGGTAATAATCAGGATGATGTTCTATATTTCGGATATACCAAAAAGGATACTGCAACGGGCACTTGGACTAAAGGCGGTGTTCTTAGGCTGGTCACTAATGAGAGTACCGATCCAAATAGCTGGTCATTGAGTACAGTGATTGATAACATCGGGCCGGTAACATCCGGAATTGCCAAGCTTCAGGACAGAACTGCCCTGAATAACGGCAAATTCTGGCTGTATTTTGGCACCGGCAGGTATTTCTACAAAGTGGGGACGAATATCGATGATGCGGACGGTTTGCGATCGTTGTATGGTGTCAAAGAGCCCTGCTATGACTCTGTGTTTAACAAGCTCAATCCTGCATGCACGACATCTGTTAGCGAAAGCAGCTTGGTAAATCAGACAACGACGATAGGCGGTGTTGGTGATACGGCTACAGGGTGGAAGATCGGCCTGGAAGCTTCGTCAACTACTTACAAGGCTGAAAGGGTTATTTCTGATCCAGTAGCTGCAACATCTGGTGCTGTGTTCTTCATTACATATGAGCCTTCAACAGATGTGTGCGCCCTCGAGGGGCGGTCGTTTATATGGGGCGTTAAATATAATACGGGCGGGCAATTATCATCTTCATCACTTATTGGTGAAGTATTGGTCCAGTCAACGACCGGCAGCATAGAAGAAAGAAGATTGGCCGATACCTTCGGGAGCGGCCGCAGAAGCGGGTCCTTTGCCGGTGGCGCACCGGGCCCTGCCAGTGTTGCTTCACCGCCGAATGCTGTTAAGAAGTTCATGCATATCAAGGAGCGGTAATGAGAACATTGTCCAACGAGAGTGGTTTTACGCTGACGGAATTACTTATAGTTTTAGTAATTATCGTGCTTCTGTTGAGCATTGCGACCTTGGTTTTTGTTGACTGGAATACAAAGTATAACGTTGAATCTGAAATAAAGGGGTTATACGCTGATATCATGAGCTCACGCGCGGGTGCGCTGACCAGAAACAGGATGCATTTCTTTCAAATCGGCGCCGCCGGTACATCGTACACGGTAATTGCCGACACAGACCCCGCTGCGTTTGGAGACGGTAATGCAAATACGGGAAATGATACTGTTATCATGACCAAAAATTTGGCTTACCCGCTTACTAGCAGCATTGGTATCCCAGTGTCTATTAATTTCGATTCCAGGGGCATCATTGCGAGCTTTAACCCGGGAGAGACCGAAGTAATCTGCGTGAATTCAAATGCCAACCCGGATTACAACTGCCTGGTTGTCAGTCAGTCCAGGGTGTCAATGGGCAAACTGCTGGGAGGTGGGTGTGCGGTTATTAACTGTATTGCGAAATAACAGTGGATTTACTCTAGTTGAAGTGATGATAGCTATGGTTATCAGCATCATAGGAATGCTCGCCATGGCCAATGTGGCTGTTATGGCGATTGATGCCAATATGGGCAACCTGTTGCGCGATGAAGCTGTCAAGATCGCCGATGAGAGGATTAACGGTACTCTTCAGCTTACAGACATCAACGGGAATGCGCTTAGTACATGGCCGAGCCTGAAAAGCCGCACCAGGAATCAGCTTGCAGCCATGACATCGGCTGCCGCTAGTTGTCAGCCGGGGTTCATCCTTAGGGATTCAAAGGGTGTGCGCAGGGATTACTCCATGTGCTGGCGCATTACGCAGCAGGGAGCAAACAGCAATGCCTTTCTGGCAGAAGTGTGGGTGGGCTGGAATTACAAGGGCGGCAATGTCGCAGGTACACCCCCGACTGGCAGGCGATATCAGCATGGGATTTCAACACTTATTACGAAATTAGCTACGGATTAGGTGAATAAACCAATGAGACATGACATGAATCATCGAAAGACAAGGAATTTTTCGTTTAATGAGAGAGGTTTCAGCCTTATAGAACTTTTGGTGGTGATGGCTATTTTGGTTTTTGCCATCGCTGTCAGCGCAAGCATGTTCACCAGTATACTCGGGCAATCGAAGCAGCAGGGCAGGATAGCTGAAACACAACTTGAAAATCTGCCGGGTCTTGAGATGTTAAGATCCGACATCGAGCATGCAGGATACGGATTGCCTTGGTCTGTACCTTCTGTCAGCGGAATTGTCTATTCCGAGGCACAGGTAAATCCCGCTGCTGATCCGGCCAATAACTTTAATGAAGTTAATGCACCATGGGGAGGGGTACCGCGCGCGTTTTCGGGTGATCAGGTCGGCGTTAATGTTTTAGGATCGTCATATTTCGTAATCAGAGCTGCCAATGTTGCCATGAACGATCAGTCTCAAAGATGGACAATGGTATCCAATAAACCTGTACAAGGCACAATTGACGGACTTACAGGGTTGGGAAGTGACAGGCCTCAAATCGGACAGGGGGTAATAGTACTTGAGATGAGATCTGCCGAAACATTCAGGCAGCTTCATATGTATGGTACAGCCTTTTCTATAGGTTATACCGAACCACTAAATACTAACTTTTCTCCGCCGCCGATGGAGCATCCCGGCGATGCTACAGAGCCGGCACAGAGCTACATGGTCTACGGCATCGACAACGCTTCTCCTGTCAGGATGCCATTTAACCGCGCTGACTATTTTATCTCCTTAAACAGCATTCCTTCGACCTGCGCTGCGGGAACCGGTGTGCTTACCAAGTACACGGTGAACCATAACGGCGGCTCGCTGACGGCATTCCCCGTAATCGATTGCGTGGCTGATTTTCAGGTTTCATTCGGCCTGGACACTAATACTGACAATGTTATCGATCAGTGGCTAGCCAGCCTGCCCGCAGCAACTTATGGCCCGGAGCAGATAAGAAAAATGGTTAAAGAGGTCAGGGTATATATTTTATTGCACGAAGGAAGGATGGACCCGTCATTCACTTTTTCTGACTTTACGGGCGGCGGAACTAGTGTCAGAGTCGGAGATACCTACGGCGGCAGGAACTTTGATTTGGCAGCAATCGCCAACTTTCAGAACTATAGATGGAAGGTTATCACAATGGTGGTAACGCCCAAAAATCTGCAATAGGGGAAAATGGCCATGTATTGTTATCATAAGGAAGAAAAAGGCGTAGCATTGGTAACGGCTTTGCTGATGATGGTTATTTCTCTCGCTATAGCCGTCGCTGTGCTATACTTAATCACTCGCGGAACTACGGTTTCCAGCTTGACAAGGCAATATCATACGGCCCACGAGGCAGCCTTTGGTGGAGCTGAGTTTAGTACAAAAGAAATAGTTGCGAGGGTAATAGCTGGTACACAGTTGAGTGCTTTAGGCAACTATAATAACTCATTTTTCCCAAATGTTACTGATGCCTGTTTCAATAACAAATTATTATTGGCGACCGCAGATTGGGGCTGCAGCAGTTCATCTCTGGATGTGGCTAATACGAGCGACTTTCGTATAACGCTGCAAGGCACTGCTTCTAAGGCTAACTTTGATGTATTTGTAAAGATTGTTTCTACTGTTCCAGGCAACTCCAATCTCAGTGGAAATGATCTGGACTCCGGAAACGCCGTTGCTTCAGGATCATCTTCCGGAGTGACCTCTCCTCCATCAATGCCCTATAAGCATCAGATAGAAATACAGGCCCAACGTTCTGCTAGCCCGGATGAGAGAGCGAATTTGACAGGTCTTTATTTATATTAAGAATGTCTAAAAAGAATATTTTAATGCTGATTTTGTTTATTGCTATGGCGGCAGCCACTGCATACTATCTGCGCCCGTCAGAACGCCACCAGGTCGCTAATACCGGATCGAGTGCAGATATTCATGACATCTCTGCTCAGCCGGCTGCAATAAATGAGGCAGCTGTCCAGGGCGATCCCGCGTCTCAGCCAGTTTTGACGGGGGCAAAGTTATCTATCGAAAACGCCGGAGGCGATGACATTATTAAAGTAATACCATCGGTAAAAGGTCAAAGAAATGCAATCACTTTTAGGTACGAGTGGACTAAGAATGGGCAACCTGCCGGCAATGACGATAAAGTGGTTGGACTCAAGCGCGGAGATCGCCTATCTGTTAAGGTCACGCCTTTTGACGGGAAAGTGGACGGCGAACCGGGAGTTTTTGTATCCGAGGTTATGAATACGACGCCCAGAATCTCTGAAATAAAACAGATATCGTTGGACGATTCAGATCTGATCTACAAGGTATTAGCTTCTGATCCGGACGGAGATACACTTTCCTATTCTTTGGTAGATGCTCCAAAAGGAATGACTGTAGATCAAAATGGAAATATACGATGGCATTTTGAAAAAGAAGACTATGGTAAGGCCCTCCCGGTAAAGGTCAAAGTATCGGACGGTCACGGAGGCGAAACCGTAGGACAGATCAATTCCCAACCTGGCGCTAAGTAGCCGCATGAGATTATTGCTTGCGTTTGAATTTCCAAATACAAGCATCTGATAACAATTATAATCCGATTCTTGTGAAAGGATATGGTAGGCACGAGGGGTTTCGAACCCCTGACCTCTACCGTGTCAAGGCACAACTAACAGTAGCACAAAACCACGCAAACCCGCTCTAATACTTGATTAGAGCGGGTTTTTACTTATACAACCAGTATGCGAATTAAGGCCTTTTTTGACGTTAATCGCTACGATTCCGCTACGCTGAAATTAGACGTTAAAGCAACCTGAAGTTGTTAG
>Ga0187786_10000114_pt1 | contig 26124 bp, 27 predicted proteins | sample 0815_BV2_10_20_M_FD_132449 | JGI IMG/M metagenome (GOLD analysis project Ga0187786, IMG submission 132449) | Tropical peat soil microbial communities from peatlands in Department of Meta, Colombia - 0815_BV2_10_20_MG | ecosystem: Environmental > Terrestrial > Soil > Wetlands > Peat | place...
GAAAAGTCGTCGCGGTTTATCTTGAGGTGAACATAGCCGTACTGCGTATCGCCGGCAACGACCGGGATGATGACGTTGTATGCACGCCCCTCTTCACTGACCGGTTCGCCGAGTTCCGCCTTGATGATCAATTCCTTGCGACGGTGCGAGAGCGGTTTCCCGATCTTCGCGCGGTCGCTGCTCGCGACTATTTCATCGGTATTGCTGATGATCGATATTTCCTTGACCCCTTTCGCGTCGAGGTCCTTGAGGTATTTCTCGAGGCGAGCCTCATCCGTTTCGCCCCGTCCGGTCACCTCCTCGACGCCGATCTGAATGGCCTTGGTGAGTTCCCGGGCCTGAGCTTCAAGTTCCTGATAGAGCTTCTTCTCAAACTGCGTGTAAAAGAAGAGCAGGATGAAAATCAGCGCGCAACTCAGGCCCAACATGATCATGATGAGCTTCATGTTCAGCGAGAGCGTAAATGTGTTGTGATTGGACATAATTACACTATACCATAGCTCCTACACCCGCGCCGAATGGTCGTATCTCCTTGCTTTTGTTTATAATTGGTACTACTATAAACATCGATGATTCTTAAGAACGCGTCCGATATTTTGAGAAAAATGAGCCATGCAGCAATGAGCGCGGACCGTCCGCCCGATTCGGTAGTTCTGGTAGCGGTAACGAAGACCGTCCCTATTGACAAGATTCAGGAAGCGATTGATGCAGGGCTTCGCATTTTCGGTGAAAATCGTGTTCAGGAAGCCCGTGACAAGATTATGTGGTTTCAGGCAAATCCGCATGGTAACATCGGTGTACAATGGCATATGATAGGGCACCTACAGACGAACAAGGCAAAACAGGCGGTACAACTTTTTGAGTTGATTCACTCGGTCGATTCCCCTGATCTTGCAGAAGAGTTGAATGCCCAGGCAGCAAAGATCGGCAAAGTGCAGCGCGTGCTGGTCGAGGTGAAGCTGTCGGCGGAGGAAGCGAAACAGGGAGTATCGGAACGCGGCCTCATACCATTGCTGACGTTCATCCGCGATTGTGAAAACCTGAAGCTGGAGGGATTGATGACGATGCCGCCGTACAATCCCGACGCCGAAGCGGCACGTCCGTATTTCAGGAGGCTTTGCGCCCTGAGAGACGAAATGCGACGGGCGGGCTTTAATCTGCCGGAGCTTTCGATGGGTATGTCGCATGATTTCACGGTCGCCATACAGGAAGGCGCTACGATGGTGCGGGTGGGTACTGCGCTGTTCGGAGAAAGGAGCACTGCATGATTGGTTTTATCGGCGGAGGTAATATGGCCGAGGCGCTCATCAAGGGAATGCGCGTTCAGGGGATGAAGGATATCATTGTGGCGGAGCCGCTTGAGGAACGCCGTGCCATGTTGCACGCTGCATATCAGGTGCAGACGACCGCTTCCAACCGCGATGTCGTATCAACTGCCTCAATCGTAATCCTTGCGGTCAAGCCGCAGCAGATGGAAGTTGTGCTCGCCGGAATAGCCGATCTGGTCGATGATACTAAGACGGTCGTCTCGATAGCCGCAGGGATTACACTCGGCTATCTGCAGTCGAAACTGAAGACGTCTCGACTTGTGCGGGTTATGCCGAACACTCCGGCATTGGTCCAGGAGGCCATGTCGGTTCTTTCGCTCTGTTCGTGCCTGCCGGAGCCGGTCGTTGCGCCTGTGCGCGATATCTTCATGTCCATCGGCAAAGTGACGACGCTCCCGGAGAAGCAGATGAACGCCGTGACGGCGTTGTCGGGAAGCGGACCGGCCTTTATCGCGCTGTTTGCAGAGACAATGATTGCGGCCGGCGAGCGGCTCGGGCTGAGCGCCGACAGTTCCCGAGAACTTGCGCTGCAGACCCTTGTCGGCACGGCAAAGCAGATAGACGCTGGGATGCCGCCGGAGAGGTTGCGAGAAATGGTCACGTCCCCCGGTGGGACGACGGCGGCCGGCTTGGCGGCCTTTGCCGAACGCGGACTGAATGAAATTGTAGCGGCGGCGCTTGAGGCGGCGTGCCGCCGCGCCGAAGAGCTTGGGAGGAAGGAATAATGTCGGGCAATTTCGTCATAGCGGTTGCCGAGGTGCTGAATATAGTCCTTGAGGCTTACACCTGGATTATCATCATTGCCGCAATTCTCAGTTGGGTGCATCCGGACCCCTATAATCCGCTTGTTCGCTTCCTCTATCAGGTGACGAATCCGGTCCTCCGTCCCGTGCGGCGCATCATCGGGGATCGCCTCGGCCCGATAGACATATCGCCGGTCATCGTTATCATATGCATCATGTTTCTGCAGAGATTTCTTGTGCGCTCTTTGATGGAATTCGGTTACCGATTAAAAGGAGGGATCTGATATGAGGATAACGCCGCTCGATATCCAGTCGAAGCAGTTTCCGTTGAAGTTCCGGGGCTTTGATATGGATGAGGTCTATTCGTTTCTTGAGCTCATTCGCGAGGAACTTGAAGAACTGCTCCGCGAGAATGCTTCGCTCAAGGAGCAGCTCAGCCGGGCCGACTCGCAGATCGCGGAACATCGCAATCTCGAAGCGACACTCCGCGAGACGCTTGTCACCGCTCAACAGATGGTGGACGACTACAAGGCGAACGCCCGCAAGGAAGCGGATGTCATCATGCGCGAGGCCGATCTGAAGGCCGAGACGACGGTCAAGGAAGCCCAGGAGCGTGTTATCAAGATTCACGAGGATATTGTCGAACTGAAAGGCATCCGGCGTCACTTCAAGGAAGAGGTTCGGCGTCTGATCGAAAGCCACCTCAGCATGCTCGAGTTCGACAAGGAACGGGAGAGCGAAGGCGCTGATGAAGTATAGCGGGCTGAAAGGCATGGAGGACATCCTGCCGCCTGACATCGCGGTCTGGCAGGGAATAGAGGCCGCTGCACGCCGGGTGTTCGACCGGTACGGATATTCGGAAATCCGCGTGCCGATTCTGGAGTCGACGGATATTTTTATCCGCGGAATCGGCGAAGCGACTGATATAGTCGAAAAAGAGATGTATACGTTTACCGACAAGGGAAACCGCAGCGTCAGCATGCGGCCGGAGGGAACGGCGCCGGTAGTACGCTGCTATGTGGAAAAAAATCTGCATACGATGTCGTCGCCGCAGAAGTTTTTCTATTCCGGACCGATGTTCCGCTATGAACGTCCGCAGAAGGGCCGCTTCCGCCAGTTCTTTCAGATAGGAGCGGAGGCTTTCGGCGTTGCCGCTCCGGCAATGGATGCCGAAATCATAATCATGCTGCAGCATCTTCTTGAGGCAATCGGCCTGCGCGATCTTAACTTCGAGATAAACTCCATAGGCTGCGCCGAATGCAGACCGTCATACCGGCAGGCGCTGCTCGACTTCTTCGGCGCAAAGCTCGACGAGTACTGCCCGGATTGCCGCCGGCGCTATGAGACCAATCCGTTGCGCATCCTGGACTGCAAGGTCTCCCGGTGCAGCGAGCTGCGGCAGGGTGCGCCGGTCGTGATCGATTTTCTTTGCGAGGATTGCAAGATACATTTTGGCGACGTATTGTCGATTCTGTCTGCCTTTCATGTTTCGCATACCCTGAACCCGAATCTTGTCCGCGGGCTCGACTATTACACTAAGACCACCTTCGAAGTAACGAGCGAGCATCTCGGAGCACAGAAAGCAGTGGCGGCCGGCGGCCGTTATGACAGGCTCGTTCGGGAATTCGGCGGACCTGACACCCCTGCCATCGGCTTTGCGATGGGAATGGAACGCATTGTGGCGCTGCTCAAGGAGCAGGGCGGTATTGAGCAACCTGCCCCGCTGGTCTATGTGGCGACACTCGGCAAGGCGGCGGAAACAGAAGGATTCAAAATCGTCGAGCAGTTGCGGGATCATGGCCTGTGGGCGGAACAGAGCTACGGCAGTTCATCGCTGAAGAGCCAGTTGCGCCGCGCCGACCGTATCGGTGCCAGGGTTGCCCTTATTCTCGGCGATAATGAATTGCAGTCGGGCTGTCTTCAGTGGAAAGATCTCAAACAAGGCCGGCAGGGTGAAGTGGCTCTCGGTAACGTTGTCGATTTCCTCAAAGGTCACGCATAGATTCTCCGGAATGCACAGTTCGTATCGCGTTCGTCCAATCCATATGCCGCACCGGCGGTTCCCTTATTATTTGTGAAAAAAGTGGTTTAGGAGGTAGTTGGCAGTATGAGCATTGAACCGAACAAGATCATCTACTCGATGATTCGGGTAAGCAAGTTTTACGACAAGAAACAGATTCTCAAGGACATTTCTCTCTCGTATTTTTATGGTGCAAAGATCGGGGTGCTTGGCCTGAACGGATCGGGCAAGAGCTCGCTTTTGCGCATTCTGGCGGGAGTGGACAAGGATTTTCAGGGAGAGACGGTCATTTCTCCGGGGCATACGGTCGGACTACTCGAACAGGAGCCTCAGCTCGACACGACCAAGACGGTGCGGGAAATTGTTGAAGAGGGGGCGAAAGAGGTGGTCGATGCCCTCAATGAATATAATCGCATCAACGAGAAGTTTGCGGAACCGATGTCCGACGACGAAATGGACAGGCTTATCGAGCGTCAGGGAGTGGTACAGGAGCGGCTCGAAGCCCTGGATGCATGGACACTCGACTCGCGGCTCGAAATGGCGATGGATGCATTGCGTTGTCCTCCCGGGGAAACGCCGGTTTCGGTGCTCTCGGGAGGCGAGCGGCGGCGCGTGGCGCTCTGCAGGCTTCTGCTGTTGAAGCCGGATATTTTGCTGATTGACGAACCGACCAACCATCTCGATGCCGAGTCCGTTGCATGGCTCGAACACCATCTTCAGGGATATGCTGGTACGGTTATCGCCGTAACGCATGATCGCTATTTTCTTGATAATGTTGCCGGATGGATCCTCGAACTGGATCGCGGGCAGGGCATTCCCTGGAAAGGGAACTACTCTTCGTGGCTTGATCAGAAGAAGAATCGGTTAGCGCAGGAGGAGAAGACCGAGAGCGAGCGCCAGAAGACACTGCAGCGGGAGCTTGAGTGGATCAGCATGTCGCCGAAAGCGCGCCATGCGAAGTCGAAGGCGCGCATCAAGGCCTATGAGCAGCTTGTCAGTCAGGAGAGCGAGCGACGCGCCCAGGATCTCGAGATCTATATTCCGCCCGGGCCCCGGCTCGGCGATGTGGTTATCGAAGCAAACGGCGTCGGCAAGGCCTTCGGCGACCGCGTCCTTTTTGAGAATCTCACCTTTTCGCTGCCTCCCGGCGGTGTCGTCGGCGTGATCGGGCCGAACGGCGCCGGCAAGTCGACACTTTTTCGCCTGATTACCGGTCAGGAGCGGCCAGATGCAGGCATATTCACAAAAGGTGAAACGGTCAAGCTGGCCTATGTCGATCAATCGCGTGATGTGCTCGATGCTGACAAGACGGTCTGGGAAGCTGTTTCGGACGGGGAAGACATCATCCGGCTCGGCAGGCGTGACGTGAACTCGCGGGCATATGTAGCCCGCTTCAACTTCTCCGGCACCGACCAGCAAAAGAAGGTCGGCATACTCTCAGGCGGTGAGCGCAATCGCGTGCATCTTGCACGCATTCTGAAAGAAGGGGCGAACGTACTCCTTTTGGATGAGCCGACGAACGATCTCGATGTGAATACAATGCGCGCCCTTGAAGAGGCGATCGAAAATTTTGCTGGATGCGCAGTCGTAATAAGCCACGACCGGTGGTTCCTCGATCGCATCGCGACGCATATCCTTGCATTCGAAGGCGACAGCATCGTCGTCTGGTTCGACGGCAATTATACCGAGTATGAAAATGATCGCAGGAAGCGGCTCGGTGCTTCGGCAGATCAGCCTCATCGTATCCGGTATCGCCAGCTGACGAGATAACGGCCATGATCACGCGGAAGGTCTATATGGATTATGCGGCAACGTCCCCGACCGATCCCGACGTAGTCCAGGCGATGCTGCCGTATTTTACGTACGTCTTTGCAAATCCCCTCAGCGTCCATGACTTCGGCAGGCAGGCTGCTTCTGCGGTCGAGGCGGCACGCGATGCCGTCGCGCGATTTATCGGCGCACAGCCCGGCGAGATTGTCTTTACAAGCGGCGGAACAGAAGGCATCAATACCGCAATAAAAGGCGTTGCCTTTGCTTCACGCAACCGCGGCACGCATATCATCACGACGACCCTGGAGCATCGTGCAACATTAAGCCCGTGTACATTTCTTGAGCGGTTCGGGTTCAGCGTCTCTCGTATTGCGGTGGATTCATGGGGCATGGTTGATCCGGGCGATATCCGAAAGGCCATAACGCCGGGAACAATACTGATTTCCGTCATGCACGCCAATAATGAAATAGGTACCATTCAGCCGATTGCCGAGATCGGCCGCATTGCCCGTGAGCACGGCATTCTTTTTCACACGGATGCCGTGCAAACAGTCGGGCATATCCCCGTAAGCGTGCAGGATCTCCGGGTCGATCTTCTCAGCGCATCGGCGCATAAATTTTACGGACCGAAGGGGGTCGGCTTTCTCTTTGTGCGGAGCGGGACTAAGATAGGTCGTTTCATGCACGGCGGTTCGCAGGAAAGAAACAGGCGTGCTTCAACCCATAACGTTCCTGGCATTGTTGGCCTGGGCAAAGCGGTTGAAATCGCCGATCGCAGCCTCGGTATGGAAATGAAAGCATTGAGCGAACTGCAGAGCAGGCTGATTGAAGGGACACTGACCAGGATCAAGCGTGTTCAACTCAACGGTCACCCTACTGAGCGGCTCCCCGGCAATGTCCATTTTTCGTTCAGAAACGTGCAGGGAGAACGACTATTGCGTGCCCTAAATGCGGCCGGCATCGGCTGTTCGACCGGGTCTGCCTGCAGCACCTCGAATACCGGTCCATCGCATGTCCTCTCGGCCATCGGACTTCCGTACGACATGATATCGGGATCGCTCCGGTTGACGCTCGGCAAACAGCTCACGGATGAAGATATTGCCTATGTCCTGGATGTTCTTCCGCGCGAGGTGCGCATGCTGCGTGCTGTCGAGCAGGGCTAGCCGGCACGGGCCATGAATATATTATGGCTTGCAATGAAAAGAGGGGGCATGCGCATCACATACCCCCTCTCGAGTTTTCAATATTGAATAGATTCCGCTGGTGTTATTTTACTCCAGCCTTCTCGGCAGCCTTGTCCTTCATCTCGCCGGCCTTCTCAACGGCCTTGTCCTTCATCTCGCCGGCCTTCTCGACAGCCTTGTCCTTCACTTCGCCGGCCTTCTGGGCGGCCTGGTCTTTCACTTCACCGGCCTTCTGGGCGGCCTGGTCTTTCACTTCACCGGCCTTCTCAACAGCCTTGTCTTTCACTTCACCGGCTTTTTCGGCAGCCTTCTGGCAACCGGTCACCGCGATCAGGGAAAGCGCAACAACAACCATCAGCAAAATCATCAGCATCCTTTTCATCTTTTGAATCCCTCCTTGGTTTTTTTATGAACGAAGTATATGCGATGTCTAGCCGACGCTGTCAAGTGCCCGGACCCTGAGTTTAATCCCAAGAGCATCGGTGATTGCACGGCACCTTTCAATATCGACGCCTTCGGCAGCGACAATCGTCGCCTGAACATCCGGGATAAAACGCTTTGCTTCCCTGATAAAGTCGATGACTGCGGCATAAGAATCAGGGAGGAGGGGTTTGCTGATCCGTTCATACGTCTCGGCGTCTTGCGCGTTCATGCTTACCGAGATGACATCGACCAGACCGGCGAGTTCGGGAAGAATAGTGCGTTTATGGATGAGGTTGCCCTGGCCGTTCGTGTTGACGCGTACGCGTCCGCCCCTCAGCTTTATCCATGAAGCCACGTCCTTGATTACATCGAGGCGCAGCAGCGGCTCTCCGAGCCCGCAAAAGACTATTTCACTGAAACGTGCCGGATCCCCTATCTCCCTCGTCAGTTCATCGGCAGACGGCTCATGGTCAATCCCGAGGTTGTGCCCTTTGACATAGTCGGTGTGAAAGCGGATGCAAAAAACGCATGCGCTCGTGCAGCGGTTCGTAATGTTCAGATAGAGAGAATCGCGTATCGGATAGGTGAATTTCGGAGCAGGGAGTTCTCCTATGCCGAAAAGTCGCTGTGCGTTGAGTGTTGTGAGGCGAGCGAGGTCTTCAGCTTTGATCCCGCGCAGCCCGGCTATACATTGCGCCGTGTGAACAAGAAACGCCGGTTCGTTCCGCCTGCCGCGCAGCGGTTCAGGAGTGAGATACGGGGCGTCCGTTTCGATAAGCAATAAATCATCAGGGACAAAAACGGCCGCCTCTTTTAATGACGAGGCAGTTTTGAAGGTAACAGGGCCTGCAAAGGAGATGTGCATGCCGAGTTCAATTGCCCTCTTTGCAATCGATACGTTGCCGGAAAAACAGTGCATGACGCCTCTGCGCACCGCCGACTCCTTGAGGATGTTCAGTGTGTCGTCCGCTGAATCACGGCTGTGGATAATAACCGGCATATTGCGTTGTGCAGCATAGGCAAGCTGCTCGGCAAACGCCCGCTGCTGAACAGATCTCGGTGAGTGGTCATAATAATAGTCGAGGCCGATCTCGCCGATGGCGATGACCCGCGGCGCGCGGGAAAGTTGCCGGATTCGGTCGAGGGAATCGGCGGTGAGGTCTTTTGCATAATGCGGATGCATTCCGACGCTCGCATAGACGAAATCATATTGTGAGGCCAGTGTAACCGCGCCTTCACAGCCGGCAAGGTCGGACCCGACCGTGATCATGAATTCGACTCCGGCGGCGCGTGCACGGGCGATGACGTCGGCGCGGTCCTTCTCGAACTGTTTCATTTCCAGATGGCAATGAGTGTCAATCATCCTTCTATCGTACCGCATCGTCCGAGAGTCATGCCAGCGGCGGCGATGATTCAGACCGCATCTTGTAATAGATATGACTGCGCAGTAATATTCGGGATGAGGCAGAACTGACGCTCCGGAGGTGGCCGTGAATCGCAAGAGTAATATCGTGCTGGTCGGAATGCCGGGCGCCGGGAAAAGCACGGTCGGTATTTTGCTGGCCAAGCTAGTCTCGAAGGGCTTTGCAGATACGGATGTGCTCATTCAAGTTTCGCAGGGGCGCAGTCTCCAGGATATCGTCGACCGTGACGGGTACTTGGCCCTCAGAAAGATAGAGGAAGTGGTGCTTCTCGGGCTGTCCTGCACTGATTGCGTCATCGCGACGGGGGGAAGCGCCATATACAGTGAAGGTGCGATGCAGCATCTGAAACGTGACGGAGTGGTCGTGTTTCTTGATGCGGATATCGGGACGCTCTGCTCTCGCATCCATGATTATGAAACGCGGGGGCTGGCGAAGCGACCTGAACAATCATTTCAGGAACTCTTTGCCGAGAGGCGGATTCTGTATGAGAGATATGCGGATGTAATCGTGAAGTGCGACGGGCTGTCGCATGAAGAAGTCTGCGCTACGATCACGGCACAACTGAAGTCGATCGGCTAATCCTATCTCCGGATACGTGTAATCTGGAATTAGGTGCAGCTAGCCTGCATATTCATGACCGGTGCGGGATATCCGTTCTCAGGCGAGCTGATCAGCCCTTTGCAACCATGGAAAACATGGTCGAGCAATAAACGTTGTGGAGCAATTGTCGCCTTGCCTTGCCCGCTCGCGCGTGCCGTGAAAACCCAGGCACCGCGCTTTTGAGCGGATATCCCCCCACCGGTTCTCCGATGTTATGAACAATGTGGGTTAACAGGTCCGGAATTCATGAATGCAATGACCTCAGCCGCACCCCTATCGTTTTTGTTCGGAGAGATAATCGCCGAGCAAGCCGCGTCCATGTTCGTCTTCATGGCAATAGACGCAGAGATTTTCCCAGTTGGATCCATCGGGCGGATTGTTGCGCGGATTGCCGTCCTTGTGATGAACCGTCAGGAGGTGGCGGTTCTTCTCATCGAATTCGCGGGCGCATTTGGCGCAGATGAGTCCGTGTATTCTGAGGGACTGTTCGCGGTAGCCGGTTGCCGCAGACGAGCTTTCCCCCCGCAGTCTGCGTGCGATCTCGGAAGCCGACTCTTCTGTTGTATTGGGATGAGACGATGTAATCCGAAACGGCTTTCGTGCGCGCATGCGTCCTCCTATCGCAGAGCGGGGTCTGCAATCCCCGCCTCCGCAAATCCCTTCGCCCTGAAGAGGCAGCTGTCGCAGCGGCCGCACGGTCGAAACCGGTCCGGGATATTTCTTATGGGGAGACGTGGAGTTCGATCGGCCTCCAATGTTCCAACCGGGCTGATCTCCTGCGGGTCGTAGCAACTCCACGTCAGTCCGTAGTCGAGGCCATGCGACACCCCCGTCCTAATAATGTCAGCTTTCGTCATAGCCAGCAGCGGGGCATTGATACGAAACCGGAGCGTGCCCTCGACCCCCGCCCTTGTCGCCAGGTTCGCCATTGTTTCGAATGCCGCAAGGTATTCAGGACGGCAATCAGGATATCCGCTGTAATCAATGGCGTTCGCGCCGATAAAAATATCGGATGCCTCCAGCACTTCAGCCCATCCGAGGGCGAAGGAAAGGAAGATTGTATTGCGGGCAGGCACGTAGGTGACGGGGATCGCAGGCGATTGCTTTTCATCACCGGCCGATTCGTCTTTTTCCTGCCCTGGGCGCGCACCTTTCGGAACTTCAATGTGCGAGGTCAAGGCCGATCCGCCTATCTCGCGCAGATTGAAATCTGTGATGAGATGCCTGGCGGCCCCGAGATGTTGTGCAATCTGCCGTGCAGCTTCAAGTTCTATAGAGTGGCGCTGGCCGTAGCTGAAACTGAGAGCAAAGACGGAATACCCCTGCGCTCGTACCATTGCCATGACAGTTGTGGAGTCGATCCCTCCGCTCAACAGGACGACGGCCTTCATCTTTTTTTGTTCCTGCCGGGAGCGACCTTTCCTTCAGTCCCGGTGATAAGCCGCCTGATATTGTCGATGTGACGGATAAAAATCAGCGCGGTGATCAAGCATGCAATGACCGTTTTCTCGGGCGAACCCGCCATGAAATGCATGGCAAACGGGAGGGCGGCAAAGGCAACCAACGCCCCGAGAGAAGATATGCCGCTCTTTGAAAAGGTGAAAAGCCAAAGCGTGATGACGACCAGTCCGACATAAGGGGAGAGCGCAAGAACCGCGCCGATGCTGCTCGCTACGCCTTTGCCGCCCCTGAACTTCAGAAAGATCGAGAAGTTATGCCCCAGAATTGCGCAAACCCCCGCGAACCCCTGCGCAACCGCAAGCGGATCCGCTTGCTCGAATCCCGGCGCCGTGACGGCGGGGAGTTGCATCCCGAGACTGCTGAAGATTGGAGCGACGGCTGCAACGGGGATGAATCCTTTCAGTATGTCGAAGACTAGCGTTGCAGCCGCTTCCGCCTTGCCAACGCTCCGCAGGACATTGGTAGCCCCAATATTGCCGCTTCCGACGGAGCGAATGTCGACGCCGCGAATCTTTGCTACAAGAAGTCCAGGCGGGACCGAACCGAGGAGAAAGGCGCCTGCGCAGATCAGCGCAAGCAGCAGGGAATCAATCACTAGATAAGCCTCCAGAACGATATGGTGTATTTGACACCGGAAACAACTGCGAGAAAGGCCGCTATGTAAATGGTGACAAGGCCTGCGTCATAAAACTCGACCGGGCCGATTCGGCCGGGGAGCAACAACAGAATGATCGCGACCATTTGGAATACGGTCTTTGCTTTGCCGCTCTGCTCCGCAGGCATGACAATGCCCTTCGACAGGGCGACAAATCGGAATGTTGTTACCAGAAACTCCCGCAAAATGATCACAATCGCGACCCATGCCGAGATCCGCACCATATCGACAAGCAGTACCAGTGCCGAGATGACGAGCAACTTGTCCGCGATAGGGTCAAGAATGATCCCGAGCTTGGTGACCTGCCCCGATCTTCGTGCGATATATCCGTCGAAAAAGTCAGTGAGGGCCGCAATGAGAAACAGGAAGACGCCGAGCAGAGGACGATCCGCGGTAACAAGAACAAAAACAGGGATGAGCGCAATTCTGCCGACGGTCAGTACCGTCGGGATATTAACCGTTGCGGTACGCATCAAGTAGTCCGTTCCACTTGCCGGTCGCCCGGAGTATCAGTTCGCAGACCTCGCGTACGGCGCCTCGGCCTCCACGGGCCTGCGTGACATAGAGCGCAGACTCCTTCGTTTCCTCAGTGGCGTCCGCAACGGCGATCGGGAGCGCCACGCGGCGAAGCATGGGGATATCGACAATGTCATCGCCGATGCATGAGATCTGAGTATCAGCTATGCCTGTCTTGAAGCGGAGTTCTTCATACGCGGCCCCTTTTTCGTGGAACCCCTGATATACATCCGTAATGCCGAGTTCGTGCGCTCGACGTGCCACCACTTCGGAAGTGCGGCCGGTGATGATGGCGACGCGGATATCGGCCTTCTGGAGCATCTTGATTCCGTGCCCGTCGCGGACATGAAACGCCTTCAGTTCATTTCCCCTGTTGTCGAGAATGATGCTGCCGTCAGTCATCACTCCGTCGATATCGAGAATCAGCATCCGGATATTTCTTGCGCGATCTTGAATCATCTGATCAAACATGCTCACACAATTCCTTTTCTGAGGATATCATGCAGATGGATGACGCCGAGCGCTTTTCCCGAAGGGTCCGGCACAATCAGCGCCGTTATTTTCTTTTCTTCCATAACCGCGAGCGCTTTGGCGGCAAGCTCTTCCGCGGCAATGGTTTTCGGCGCCTTCGTCATGACTTCTCCGGCAGCCATCTCGAAAAAGGCCGAGCCCCAGCGTTCAATGCCGCGCCGAATGTCTCCGTCTGTGACAATGCCGAGCACTGTCTCCCGATCATCGGTAACGATTGCGAGACCGAGGCGCTTTGACGAAATTTCGACCACCGCCTTTATCATTGCGGTTCCGGGTGTGATCAGCGGAAGCGTATCACCGGTTTGCATTAGATCGCCGACGGTGATAAACAGCTTCCTGCCCAGAGCCCCTCCCGGATGATACCGCGCAAAGTCCTCTTCCCGGAAGCCGCGTTTGCTCACGAGGGCAACAGCTACAGCGTCTCCCATGGCAAGGGTTGCGGTCGTCGATGCGGTAGGCACTATGCCGAGCGGGCAGGCCTCTTCACAGACCCCGACGTCGATATGGACATCGGCAGCCATTGCAAGGGGAGATGCGGGATTTCCGGTCATCGCGATGAGCGGTACTCTGAAGCGCTTGAAAAACGGGATGAGACGAAGAATCTCTTCTGTCTCGCCGCTGTTGGAGATTGCAATGATTACATCGCGTTCGGTGATCATGCCGAGATCGCCGTGGCACGCTTCTGCCGGATGAACAAAGAATGCAGGTGTGCCGGTCGAGGCAAGCGTTGCCGCAATTTTCTTTCCCACGAGACCCGACTTCCCCATGCCGGAAACGACGACCCTGCCTGGGGCGTTCGAGATTATCTCGATCGCCTTGAGGAAGCCTTTATCGAGTTTGCCCGCGACATGCGTGAGGGCCTGTGCCTCTATGCCGAACACCCGCCGGGCAATAGCAAGAAGATCATGTTGTTCGGTCCGGGGCACTAATACGCCTCCCTTGTCAGCGTGTGAAGCGCCAGAATCTTCTTAAGCAGTCCAGGGACCTGGTCGAGGGGAATCATATTCGGCCCGTCGCATTTCGCGCTGTCCGGGTCGGGATGGACCTCCATGAAAATACCGTCCACGCCGGCAGCAGCAGCGGCCTTTGCGAGGGGAGCGGCGAATTCGCGCTGTCCGCCGGAACTCGTCCCTTGCCCGCCCGGAAGCTGGAGGCTGTGCGTGACATCAAAGATGACCGGGAACCCGAACGAGCGCAGAATGGGAAAAGAACGAAAATCGACCACGAGATTGTTGTATCCGAAAAGCGTCCCGCGCTCGGTGAGGAATAGATTCGTGTTGCCGGTCGCGACGAATTTATCGATTATGTTTTTCACATCCCACGGCGCCAGGAACTGCCCCTTCTTGATATTCACCGGCTTGCCGGTCTTCGCGGCGGCGACAATCAGATCGGTCTGGCGGCTCAGAAAGGCTGGCAACTGTAGCATATCGAGCACCTCACCCGCCGGACCTACCTCTTCGACGGTATGGACGTCGGAAATTACGGGCAGCCCAAAGCGGCTTCTCACATCGGCAAGTATCCGCAGTCCTTTTTCGATGCCCGGGCCGCGAAACGATGTCACAGAGGTCCGGTTGGCCTTGTCGTATGAGCTTTTGAAAACAAGCGGTACCTGAAGCCTGTCGGCGATCTCCTTCAAACGTCGAGCCGCCTCAAAGACCGTCCCCTCGTCTTCGATGACGCACGGACCGGCGATAATGAGCGGATGCAGATCGCTGTCCGTATTGATGCCGCCGACGTGTAGCTTCATAAAGCTATTTCTTCACCCATTGTCCGTTTTCCTGTTGTATCCACCAGCCTGGCTGAGCCTTCTCACTGCGGCTCTTTGCGAAGATCTTCTCGACCTTGGGGATAGAGTCGCTCCCGAGCTTGTTGGCGCGGACAATTTCTTCGTATAAGGTGCGGCGGTCCTTGTTTTGCTTATCGACAAGCATATTCAGCTCGGCCTTTTCTTTCAGCGTCAGCGGTGACGCATCGCGGATTTCGAGATAGCCGCCGCTGTTCTGACCGACCGCTCCCTTATCCAGATAAGGCTTCAGCAGTTGAAAACGGTCTCTCAACGAGTCTCTCAGGGTCCTGATTGCCGGGGTGGAGACGTTGATGTCGACATCCCCTTCAGCGGCATACGCCTCGGACGGAGAGAACGAAACCGTGAAGACGGTGTTCTGCATAATGCTGCTCTGCGGCTTCTGGTCGGACTTCTTTTCCTGAACCTTAACTTTCCCTTGTTCTTCATCGACGATTTGATCGGCCGCCTTCTGGATTGCCCCGGAAGGGAAATAGAGATTTACCGTAACGCATGAAACCAGGAATAGCGTGAACAGCCCCAACAATATTTTCGATCTTTTCATCATGGCAGCCTCCTTGAGATGTCCGGAATATTCGTTTTCTTTATAGACCTAGCCGATACCAAAACGGTTTACTATTTTACCTCTTTTGCCACCTGTTTGCAGCCTTCGCCATGCATTAATCCATTTGAGGAACTCCCGCCGACGGCCCCCCCGATTCCATGATCCGCTTGACACGCTCCTGCATGTCCTGAAAGCTGATGCGGTTGTTGGGGTTCTGATTCACGACGTCGACCCCCCGGAGCCAGCCCCGCTTGACAATATACTCTTTTTCGCCGGAATGGATCGTCCCGCGAACCGTAAAGACATCATTCCGCAAATTGCATTGCAGCCCCATTTGACTGTATGGAAAATTACGAAAGAACGATGTAATCCCGCGGTTGATCGAAACGTCGGCACCTGTTCCGAGCACCGAGATGCTCTGGATAGCATCCATGCTGATAACCTGTGAAACCCCCGGAGTCTCAACCGAGTGTAATTCCAGATCAAAGCTGGCCGGCTGCCCGTATTCCATGGCGAAATTTTGGAGAGAGCCGTCGATGATGCCTGCCATATGGCCGACCGGTATTTTTTGGGTGACCTGTTCGAGGCTGATGCCGGAAAACGTGATGTCGCCGCCGTATTTCCGGGCGGATGTGAAGATCTTCTGAAAAAAGAAGTTCTTCGCGGAGATTTCGCCGCCGAAGATACGCACAAAAAATTGGCCGTCTCCAACGAGCTGTTCGTTCCGATAACTTAAAACCCCGGTGTCTGCGAAGAGGGTGCCGACATATTCGTTGTCGAACAGCTCTTTCGTGAGCTGACCGAGATCGAGGCTTTCCATTCGGAGCGCGACCCGAAATCCGACTGCCGGGTGCGGGATGTCGTCGATCCCGTATCGGTAAAGAACGACGTTCCCGCCGAAAATCGGCACGGTTACGGGAGACGCTATGCGGATATAGTTGAGGCTGATGTACAGAGGAATATCTATCCGTTCAACATTCACCTTTCGTTTTCTGATGCCGGCAATGGTGATGAGGCCGTCTTCGTGGTCCTTGAGACGTTCGACCGGCTTGTTGTCAGGCGAGAGGAAGAGCCAAACCGGCAAATGCACCGCCAGGTTCTCGGCCGAGAAGTCGTTTGCAGGGGCCTTCAAAGACATGTCCGCCACCGACAGATTGCCCTTGAACTCCGTTCCGACCCGCGTGTGGTCGAGGTGCAGTACAAGGTTGGTGACTCCGGTGGCCGAGAATCCTTTTAATGCAGGAGAAAGGTCGTCGAGATAATCCTTTAAGAGAAGTTTTACGATAAGTTCATTCTGCAGGGCAATGGCTTTCGCGTCGGCCTTCCAAGTCGCGGCGGTCCCGTTCAGCGCCAGTTCGAACGTGCCGATCTGAAAGAAATCGAGCGCAGCTTGCGCCTGCAGGCGCTTATCGCTCAAAAAAAAAGAGCCGTTTGCCGTTGCTGAGGCCTTTCGTCCGGCGAGATTGCTGTAAAACTTGTCCCAAAGATACTCGCCCCCGTTTATCTGAGCCTGCCCCGAAAATGCGAGTTTCTCTTCCTTGGGTCCGTACTGAAGTTTCAGAATCATGCTTCCGCTCACTCCCTGGGCTGCCTTGGCAGCATCCGGAGAGCTGAAGCCGGTTGCGCCGAATGACAACGACAGGGTTCCTTGGAGGGCGATCTGCTCGCTTGCATACGTGCCCTGCAGTTTCGTCTCGGCCGATCCGGTGCCCTGCATGGTCCATTCCTGATAATCGTCGGGCAGGAGCGGTCTGAGGAGCACGAAAAGATTTGCGAAATCCACCTTGGAAACAGCTAGGTCGGCTGACCAGGGATTGGCCGCCCGTATCGTCGCTTTGAGCGTTCCTCGAATTGCGCCTATCTTCGGAGCTGTGCCGGTTATGTTCGGCATTGAAAAAATATCGTTCCGGGAGTCGAATGCGAGGTCCGACTTCAACGAAAGTCCGGAGAGCTCGGCATTTCTCTTGTCGGCTGCCATCGTCCCCTTCTCGATGATTAGCTCTGCAGAGCCCTTGCCGTAAGGTTTGGGATAAAAGGCGGTCAGACGCGCATTCGACGTAATGCGCCCCTGGGCCGCGATGCTGCCTTTGGCATCGGTCATCATCGAGAAGAGCGTCGTGAGAGAGGCGATTCCCCCGGTCTTTGGAGAGAAGTCCTTGAGCGTGAAATTGAAGTTCGAAAGCGTCACTTTCTGTTCGCTGCCTTCCCAAGTAAGACTGATTTCTGCATTGCGAATATCGAGAAGACGAACATCGGGAAGGTCTTTCAGAAAGGAGAGATCGCTCTTGGTCTTGCCGAGACGAAATGAGAGTTTCGGTTTCTCCAGAATGAGCGTATCAATTTGTTTTTTCAGGAGAAGATCCAAGGAATTTTTTGCCGTTACATTATCGCACAGCAGTACGAGGCCGTCATCCCGGCGCGCTATCCGGAGATTCGATAGGGATCCGCTCAGCAACGGCGAGAGCGAGACCGTATCAACCTGAAATTCATAGCCGAAAAATTCCGCAACCCTGCCTAAGGCAGTGGGGCTGTTCAGAAATCCGACGAACGTAAGTATTGTTCCGAGCACAACAGCGCAGGCCACTATCGTTATGCGCTTCAGAACGTTTCTTGAGGCTCTCTTTTCCAACGGCATCTCCCGCTTATTTATGTCCATTATAGCATCAAGGTGCTGTCGTCTTGAGCGGCAACTGAACAGATTGAACCGGCACGGTTGCCGGACCTTACGTTCCCTTGGGTTTGACCGAACTGTTGTGCTGCAGATGGAGCTCCCGCGCTAAGTATTGTTAACATTATAAATACCAATATTAACAAGTTAACAGCTTCATATAAATTCTCAAATTCTTGCAGTATACTTTAGTCATAATATCAAGCTGTTTCGCGTGCCGACATATTTTGCTATGAAGGCATAACAATTGCAATTTCTATCTACGGCAGTCCGCATTTTGCGGACAGAAATTATTTTCTGGAGGTGCAGCATGGGCAAAGCCCTGGCGATGCTTCTTTCTCTCTTCCTCTTGGTTCCTGCCACTACGTGGGCGGCGGACCAGGCGGATTTGATGAAGAAGATCGATGACCTCTCGCAGCAGCTGCAACAGCTGAAGCAGCAGATGGCTGATATGCAGAAGAAAGACGCTGCAAAAGAGGAGCGAATCGGCGATGTAGAAAAAAAGACCGCAGCGGTCGAGAAAAAAGCGGAGGAGGCGACGGGAGGGCTTCCTTCCTGGCTCGAACTGAGCGGTGATTTCCGGACGAGATTTGATTATCTTAACGGCAAATCAGCGGATTATTTTACGCCGAATCCGGTCAATCCTTTCGGCCTTCCTCCGGTGCTTGTCCCGTCTCAGACATTCAAGAATGAATCTCTTCTTACGAACCGCCTCGGCCTGAACCTAAAAATCAAGCCGATGGAGGACATCCAGCTCAAGGCACGCCTTCTTATGTACAAGGTTTGGGGACATGAAACCAGCGATCCCGTGACAGGCGCGAATTCATTCTTTGCGGACAAGCAGAGCGTCTTCGACGGCAACGTAGGCCACACCCCGTCTGATAATACCCTTCGGGTGGATCAGGCGTATGCCACATGGAGCAATATCGCGGAGGCCCCCGTCTGGTTTTCTGTCGGCAGAAGGCCCTCTACCGGCGGCGTTCCGATCAATCTCCGGATGAACAAGGAGAAGATCGGCTCCGCAGGCGTTCCAGGACTCCTTATCGATTACGCTTTCGACGGCGCAACGCTCGGCGTCGCACCGGATATCGCGGCCCTTCCCGGATTCTATGCAAAGCTTTGTTACGGCAAGGGATTTGACAGCGGCTTCAGAAGCACTGTAAATACTATGAAGGATGTCAACTTTATCGGCGTCAATATTGTTCCCTATGAGACCGACAACCTGCGGTTTGAGCTTCAGTACAGCAGGGGCATGGATATCTTTGCCTTCCCTGAGTTTTCGGCTGTATCATTCCCGGGTTTTGGCACAATCAATAATACCAATCTCGGCTCCATCGATCAGTTCGGCGCGGTCATTTCAGGCAAGATTGATCATCTTGGCCCCGGCGATCTGAATCTGTTTATCTCTCCCGCTTTGAGCAGGACGCATCCGAACAGCAATTCGATCGGCATTCCCGGTATGCTCGAATATGGTTTGATGTGGGATTCGGTATCGGGGAAAAATTCAAGATCAGGCTATGCGGTGTATGCGGGTGCACGGTATGACATTGCTTCCAGCGGCACCAAGATTGGTCTTGAGTACAATCATGGCTCCAAGAACTGGATTACCTTCACCCCTGCCTCCGACGACATGTGGACCAGCAAGCTCGGCACGCGTGGAAACGTCTATGAGGTCTATCTGATTCAGGAAATTCTGAAAAAGCCCCTTTCGAAATACGGCAAGGCCTTTTTCAGAGTGGGGTATCAGTACTATGACTTCGATTACACCGGCAGCAACAACTGGGTAGGTGCCCCGGTGAAGATCTCGGATCTCACGTCCACGTCATACGCGCCGTTAATGTTCACGCCGCTCAAAAAAGCGCACGATATTTACGCAACGTTCGACGTGCAGTTCTAACATAACAAAGGGGGGGGCTCAGCCCTCCCCTTTTTCTTTTGCACACCCAACCACACTTTATTCATACAATTGCGAGAACCGCCCTGCTATGAATAATGCGGACTAAACTAACCGGCGCTATCGAATTTCTTTAAGAGTTTCCATAGAGTCACCCTGCTGACCCCGAGACTGCGTGCAGCACGTGTTCTGTTGCCTTTGCAGAGCGCGAGCGTAGTTGATATTTTTTCCGATGTGAGTCCGGTACGGCTGCGGCGGCCATCGAAGTCCGGTAGGTTGCCGTGTTTCAGTAAATATTCCGGGAGATCTTTTATATGGATTGTGTCGCCCTTGGCCGTCATTGCAGCATATTCTATGACATTGATAAGTTGACGGACATTGCCGGGCCATGCATACGACTCCAATGCCTCCATAGCCGCAGGGGATACGTGATGGAGCGACTTTTGGTTTATCTGGTTAACGCGTTCCAGATAGTGCGAGATGAGGTGCGGCAGATCCACAAGCCGTTCGCGAAGAGGCGGAACATGAATGGGAATGACGTTGATCCGGTAGTAAAGGTCTTCGCGGAACTGCCCTGCGCGAAGCAGGTCCTCCATCCGTTTGTTCGTAGCGCTCATGAGGCGCACATCGACCTTAATAGGTCTCTGATCGCCGACCCGCTCAAGCTCCTTCTCCTGTAAAACGCGAAGGAGCTTTACCTGCATGGGCAGGGGCATGTCGCCGATTTCATCAAGGAAGAGGCTGCCCTGCTGCGCAGCCTCAAAACGTCCCTGTCTGTCGCGCACCGCTCCGGTGAACGCCCCCTTGACGTGGCCGAATAGCTCGCTTTCGAGGAGAAATTCATTCAGTGCGGCACAGTTCACCGTTACAAAAGGCCCTTTCCGGCGCCGGCCAATCCGATGGATGGCTCGCGACACCAGTTCCTTCCCGGTGCCGCTTTCGCCGGTGATGACAACAGGGGCTTCGCTCTCGGCAGCTGTGCGGATTTGCTCATAGAGGCGCTGCATGGAAGGGCTTGTGCCGATGAGGCCCATGAAGCCGTATTCCTGCATCAACTCATGCTTAAGCTGCTCGATCTCGCGGTCTTTCATGTAAAGCGATGTTACGTCAGTCATTACCTCTACTGCGCCGATGACTTCGCCCGAAGTATTTTTCAGAAGGACGGCATTTTTCAGAAGATGTAACTGACGACCATCGCTTGCCTGCAATTGACACCGCATCTTGGTCATACTGCCGCTCTCAAAAAGCGAACATGTCTTTTTTCCTCCGGAGTCGACCAATTTCGTGCATGCATTGCCGTCAATCAATGCACACTTCTTCCCGATGACATCTTCGCGGCGGAATCCCGTGATCTGTTCAGCCGCCCGATTGAAAAATAAAATGGTGCTTTCACGGTCGATAACCATAAGGCCGTCAGTCATGGTTTCTATGATGCTGTTCAGAAAGTCGGAATTGGTCAGCAGGTCTTGCAAGGCGTCCCCTGTTAATAAATGGATAGATAATCTTAACACATTTGTTAACAATTTAACGTTCCTTTTCTCCCAGATTATCGAGAAATCTTTTCTTCCCCAAAGGGTTGCAGAACGATATATTCAACTTCAGTGCCAGAGACCAGGGCATGGGAATTGCAATTTCTTTGAACGCCAAAAATGTGTATAGTTATAAATAGATCCTATCGGTTCGACTCAATAAGGAGGTAGTAATCTATGAAGCAATTGATGAAGAGCATCTTGGGAACAGCCCTCGGTATTGCGGTCTGTGCTCTGCCGGCCCTGGCAGAGCAGCCTCCGGCGAAACCGAAGATTCTCAAGCCTTGTTCGCAATGCCATACCCCCGATGAAAAGGTACTCCGGGGAACTATCGGCAATATCTCGGGCAAGGCCGAGACGTTTGCGATCAACACCGGAGCTATCTGGACGGTGAAGTTCGACGACAAAACCAAGGTTGTCGGATGGCCGGAACTCACAAAGATCCCGAAGGAAAAAGAGATAGCAGTGACCTATGTCGAAAAGGACGGTTTTTTGTCGGCAACTTCGGTTTCCGTGAAACAGCCGGCCGTCATTCCTCCTGACAAGCTGGTGAACACCGAGCAGATGATAGCGCATGTTCAGAAAGGAGACGCCGTCATTATCGATTCGCGGCCCGGTGCAAGGTATTATGAGGGTGCAATCCCAGGGGCAATAAATATTTATGACGCGGAATTCGACAAGCATGTCGGCAAGCTTCCGTCGGACAAGGACAAGCTCGTTATTTTCTATTGCGCAGGACCAACCTGAAGGTTGAGCCCATCCTCTGCCAGGAAGGCGGAGAAACTCGGCTACACCAACGTAAAGGTCTATCGTGACGGCATACCAGCCTGGAAGCAGGCTGGCATGCTTTCCATTGCATGCGTTCCATGTCTCACCGAACGAGTGAAATTCAATATCCCGACGATTATCGTCGATCTCAGGCCGGTCGGCGAGGCGAGGAAAGAGCATATTCCGGGGGCGGTTTCGATTCCGCTTACCGACGTGAGCCACGCTGTCGACAAATTCCCCAAGGACAAGAAGGCGCCGATAGTGCTTTATTCATACGACACGGCTTCCGCGATTCAAGCCTTTGAGGTGATCAGCTTCTGGGGCGGGTTCACGAATATCGTAGTCCTGGACGGCGGCTTCAAGGAATGGAAGAAGGCCGGATACAAGATCGAAACCGGGGATATGGCTGCGAAGATCGTGTATGAGCCGCAGCCGAGGCCGGGCGAGATAGCGGTTGAGGATTTCAAGAAGATCGCCGAAACTCATCCCACCGACACGCTTATTCTCGATGTGCGCGATCAGGAAGAGGCGGAAAACGGTATGCTGGTCGGCGCGAAGAACATCCCGACGCAGGAGGTTACGAAACGCCTGGCGGAGATCCCAAAAGATAAGAAAATAGTCGTTCATTGTCTGACGGGGGTGCGTGCCGAGTTGGCTTACCATGCGTTGAAAGACGCCGGATATAACGCCCGCTTTCTCAACGCTAACATCAAGATCGATCCTCACGGACGATATGAAATAACGAAAGAATAGATTTAGACCGGAAAGCGTAGTAAAAGGCAAAGGGGGCGCGGTAAAAAAACCGCGCCCCCTTTTGTTGGAGCTCATATGCGTTTCGGGCGAATGCTTCAGTTCGGCGACCAGCTGGGGCTCATAGCCTTCAATCCCCTTGTCGAGACGCGGGTTTGGCCGCCACCGTTGGCCCGCATAAGATATATCGCCTTCGCGCCGTCACGATCAGACATGAAGACAATATAGCGGCCGTCGGGTGAAAAAGCGGGCTCTTCATTGTTCCCTCGGTCCGTAAGTTGGAGGGCTTCGGATCCATCAAGCTTCATAGTGAAAATCTGGTGTCTCCCGCCGACAAGGCTCGAATAGACAATTCGGTCCCCGTTTGGCGCCCAAGCTGGCGCAGTGTTATAGCTCCCCTGAAAAGTATATCTTCTGGCATCCCCGCCGCCCGCGCTGGCCAAGTAGATTTGCGGGCCGCCGGAACGGTTGGAGACAAAGGCTATCTTTTTGCCGTCAGGAGACACCGACGGAGAAACGTCAATCCATGGCGACGAAATGATTTTCGAGGCTGTTCCCGATATGCTGTCTCCGATATATAATGCAGAATTTCCGTTGCGCGATTCTGAGAAGATGAATCGCCGGTTGTCCGGGAAGTAATTTCCCGCAATGCTCAGTCCGTGCGGAGCCGAAATATGTTTTTCGCGCATCGTCTTCGTATCGAGTACATAGACCCCCCATTCGCGGAACCGCTCGGCCGAATACAAAAGCCTGGTCCCGTCGGGAGACCAGCGGGGCTTCAAAAGCACACCGCCCGAAATCCCTGTGGCAGCTGATCGATAGCCATCCCAGTCAGAGGTGTAGAGTTCGCGTCGTCCCCCCGACTCTCCGATGAAGGCGAGCTTCGTGCGGAAAATACCTTTCTGCCCGGTAAGAACGCGGTAGATATCGTCGGCAACGGCGTGGGCCATCGGCCTCATTAATGTTTTGGACGATGCAGAATATTCCTTGCGCAGCACTTCCCGGCCGTCGAGGACATCATGCGCGGTTACAAGCAGAAGCGTCCCCGTCATTCGTCCCTTGATGACAAGCTCGACGCCGAGACCTCGCCAGTTATTGGGGTTAAACGGCTGGGATGTCGTCTCGATCTGTGCAGCATCGTTCAGACACTCGAACAGGCCGGTGAAGGTAAGGTCTGCCTTTACGATGTCAGAGAGCTCGGGCGCCCCTAAAAACGGCTGAACGGCTATTGGAAGTTTTTGCATGACGGGCGATGAAATATCGACAAACACCCTGTCGGCATATGTTTCAGTCCGCACACCGACTGCAACGATAAGTGCTGCGATGATGAGCATAGTGATGCGGCACATGGTAACGTATTTGATGATCTTTTTCATGGAGAAAACCTCGCTTCTATTTCTTGTTCCTGCGGAGGAGGCGGAAATGGCATCGATTTGTTGATAGCCCTTAATACCGAACGGTCAAATAGTGCATTGCCGGAGCCCTTGATGATTTGGGGCACTGATGCACTTCCATCTTTTCTGATGCGCAATAAAACCGTCATTTCAAGGTTCTGAATGTTTGAGTCCGGATATATCCAATTCTTCCGGATCTTTGAGGTCACGAGTGAAACATAATCCCCGCCTCCCGGCTTGCCGCTGCCCTGCTGGGATGAGGATGTCGAGGCTTTTGCCGGTTGTTTTGATGCGCTTACTTCAGCCATGCGGCGCTGCGCAACCTCGCTATCAACCCGCCTTTTTGCCTTCGCTGCAGCAACGCGATCACTTAAAAGCTGTTCATCCTGTCGCCTGTCCTGCTTCGTTCTTGACGGCACGGGCGCAGGTTCTGCTTTCTTCTGCACAGGCGTTTCCGGTTTTGCCGGGGATGCTTCGGGGGCTACCGCAGGAGCCGCCGATATCACCCCTCCTCCCGGCGGCGCAACGAGTGTCACCACGTAATTGGTAGCCGCATGGCGTACAGGAGAGAGGGCGGCAATCACAAGCACGATCAGAAGCAGTGAGATATGCAGGACAAGGGCGGCACCGAAGGCAAGGCGGATTTGCGGCTGCTTCATTTCAGCGAGATGCTCGGTTCGGTCACCATGCCGAGCTTTTCGATGCCTGCCTCCTTAATCTCCCCCATTATTTCCGCAACCACGCCGTACGGCACATCTTTGTCAGCCTTGAGAAACACCTGCGGATTCTGCTTGCTTATCGCGGAAAGCTTTGTGATCAGGGAGTCGCGGGACACCTGGGTTTCATTCAGAAAGAACTGGTTGCCTTTCTTGATCACAATGGAGACACGTTCTTCGGCAGGAAGTTCTTTCCCTTTTGCCTTCGGCAGGTTCACATCGATGCCCTGCTGAAGCAGAGGGGCGGTGACCATGAAGATAATAAGAAGAACAAGCATGACGTCGACCAGCGGCGTCACGTTGATCTCGGACATTGCGCTTCTCTTGCGGGATATCTTCATCGCTTGAGAAGGATATAGTCGACCAGTTCTTCGCGGAAGTCTTCGAGCATAACCATCATGCGATCCGCACGGCTCAGGAAGTAGTTATATGCAACAACCGCGGGAATGGCTGCGACAAGGCCGACTGCTGTCGTGATTAGGGCTTCGGCAATGCCGGGGGCGACGACTGCAAGCGACGCGGACCCTGCGCTACCTATTCCTCTGAAGGCATTCATGATGCCCCAGACTGTTCCGAAAAGACCGATGAAAGGAGTTGTCGAACCGGTGGTCGCGAGAAAATGCAGGTAGCGTTCGAGCTTGGCTTCTTCCAGTACGTTATAACGCTTGAGCATGCGGCGTAACTCGTCCTTATCGGAATATTTCTTCTCTGCATACACGTTTCTGAAAAGCATGGCGAGAGGGCTCGTCATGAACTTCTTGGAAGCGGAAAAGAGATCCGCCGGTTCTCTCAGCGAATTGTAAGAGCGGATAAAATCGTCGGTCTCGACGTCTGCCCTCCTGAAGTGCAGCCACTTGTATATGATGATCGTCCATGAGGTGATCGAAAAAAACACAAGGGTAATGAGAACCGCCTTGACGACGTAACCTGCCTGAGCAATAAGCTGGAATACAGAGTGTTCCATGGTGCCTCCTGTCTGCAAACGCTTAAATGTAGCCAATCCGGACGGATAAAGTCAAACCGGGTTGCTTTTTGAAAAATTGCTCCGGTATGCTCAATTCATGAAATATTCAGAGATAATTCGTGCATTCAGCGGGAAGAAGATTCTGGTGGTCGGCGATCTGATACTTGATCGATATTTGTTCGGCATGGTTACCCGCATTTCTCCGGAGGCCCCTGTCCCGATAGTTGATGTCGTGAGCGAATCGTTTCTGTTGGGCGGCTCCGCAAATGTTGCGAATAACGTAATCTCGCTGGGCGGAAGGGCGACTGTCGCAGGCGTTATCGGGAAGGGAACCGCCGGCAAGGTGCTTCAGAATCTGCTTGCAGAAAAGGCTGTCGATACATCAGGCGTTATTGAAGACAGGCGTCCTACAACGGTCAAGACGCGAGTTATTGCGCA
>Ga0187786_10000115_pt1 | contig 26060 bp, 19 predicted proteins | sample 0815_BV2_10_20_M_FD_132449 | JGI IMG/M metagenome (GOLD analysis project Ga0187786, IMG submission 132449) | Tropical peat soil microbial communities from peatlands in Department of Meta, Colombia - 0815_BV2_10_20_MG | ecosystem: Environmental > Terrestrial > Soil > Wetlands > Peat | place...
ACGGCCTTTCTTGACAGGTTTGCGAGGGAGATCGGGAAACAGCTTCGCGCTATCGATGAGCGGGCGATGAAGCTGCTTATGGAATACGGTTGGCCGGGCAATGTGAGAGAGCTGCAGAATATCATAGAGCGCGCCGTGCTTTTGGCGGAAGGCGGAATACTGCTTCCGTCCAATCTGCCGATAGAATTAAACAGGCAGGACATTCCGGCAGCCAGCACAATTGCGAAAGATACAGACGGAGGTGTTCGCTCCATCGAGGATTATACTAAAGAGATGATCCTGAAACACCAGTCAACCTTCGGCGAGCAGCAGTTGGCCGACATGCTTGGCATAACAAGGAAAGCGCTTTGGGAAAAGAGAAAAAAATGGGGGATCAAGAAGTAGCTTAACAGCCTTCCGCTGCCCGGATGCATTCGATTGTCTGCTGCGCGATCTCGAGCTCTTCATTGGTAGGGATTATGACAATCCTGATCTTCGAGGAAGGCGAAGAAATATCCGTAAGGGTTTTTGCTCTGACATTATTTTTCTCGTCATCTATTGCTATGCCGAAACATTCAAGGCCCCCGCAGGCCTTTTTCCTGATGATGCTTGAGTTCTCGCCGATGCCGCCGGTGAAGATAACGGCATCAAGGCTGCCTATCGCCGCGTAGTAAGCCCCGATATATTTCTTGATGCGATAACAGAACATCTCTATCGCAAGCGTAGCAGAGGCGTTGCCGGCTGAGGCCAGGCGTTCCACCTCGCGCATATCGTTATGCCCACAGATGCCTTTCAGTCCGCTTTCTTTGTTCAGCACCTTTTCGATCTCATCGAATGATTTGCCGGTGGCCCTGGCAATATAGAAAGGGATGGCCGGATCAAGATCGCCGCAACGGGTGCCCATTACAAGGCCCTCCAGCGGGGTCATCCCCATCGAGGTGTCGATGCTTTCACCATCCCTGATTGCAGTCATGCTGGTGCCATTGCCGAGGTGAAGTGTGATCAGATTGCACGAGCTGAGCTGTTTGCGCAGAAAGCCTGCGCACTGCTTGGCTACATAGCGGTGCGAGGTGCCGTGAAACCCGTAGCGCCGAACCCGAAGTTCTTTATAGAAACTGAAAGGCAATGCGTAATGGTATGCATGAGACGGCATAGTCTGATGGAAAGCGGTATCGAACACGGCAACCTGAGGGACCGTTGGGCAGAGCTTGCGCGAGACCTCGATTCCCAGCAGGTTTGCAGGGTTGTGCAAGGGAGCTAAAGGTACCATATTTTTTATCACGTCTACTACCTTGTCCGCAATCAATGTCGGCTTCCAGAATGCCTCTCCGCCATGCACTACTCTGTGGCCTATTCCCGAAAGCTCGCTGAGGTTGCGTATGACGCCAAGCTTAAGCGTCGTGTCGAGTATCAGCCTGAGGCCTTCGCCATGGTCTGCAATACGGCCTTCCTCAACGGCTTCGGTTGCTTCATGATTGCCGTTAAGCCATCTGTATTTCAGACGGCTCGATTCCTCGCCTATTTGCTCCAGCAGTCCGCTGGTAAGGACTGAGCAGCCCTTCATTTCAAAAAGCTGGTATTTTATCGATGAGCTTCCGGCATTAAGCACCATCACTTTCATGGATATCTCCTACTTTGACGACTGGGACTGAATGGCGGTTATTGTGACAGTGTTGAGAATGTCCGCCACAGTGCAGCCCCTGCTCAGGTCGTTAACAGGCTTATTGAGGCCCTGCAGGATCGGACCTATGGCTACGGCGTTGGCCGAGCGCTGGACGGCCTTATAGGTATTGTTGCCTGTGTTGAGGTCCGGGAATATAAAGACAGTGGCATGTCCGGCTACTTCGCTATCGGGCAGCTTGATCTTTGCGACGCTCAGGTCAATGGCTGCATCGAATTGGAGCGGACCTTCTATCTTGAGGTCAGGCCTCAGCTCCTTTGCAATGCGCGCCGCCTCGCGGACTTTATCGACATCTTTTCCTTTGCCGGACTCCCCTGTTGAGTACGATAGCATTGCAACCATCGGCTCGATGCCGAATGCCGCAGCAGTTTCAGCAGAGCTGATTGCTATGTCGGCCAGCTGCTTCTCATCGGGATTGGTATTTACGGCGCAATCTCCGAAGACAAGTACCCGGTCAGCCAGGCACATGAGAAAAACGCTCGATACAATCGATGTGCCCGGTTTTGTCTTGACGAATTCGAGGGCCGGGCGTATCGTATGGGCCGTTGTGTTGATCGACCCCGATACCATGCCGTCGGCCAGGCCTTTATAAACCATCATCGTGCCGAAATAGCTGGAATCTGCCATCGCGTCGAAAGCAGCATCCTTGGTGATTCCTTTGCTTTTTCTCAGTTCGAAATAAGTGTCGGCAAAGTCCTTGCGCAGTTCCGAGGTCGCCGGATCGAGTATTGAAGCCTTTTCAAGTCTGAGCCCCAGTTCTGAAATTCGTTGTCTGATCTTATTGATATTGCCGAGCAGCGTAATGTCGACAACATCGCGCAGCAGCAGCAACTCGCAAGCCTGCAGTATACGGGCTTCTTCGCCTTCAGGCATGACGATATGCCTGCGCCTGGTCTTTGCGCGTTGAATCAGCGCATATTCGAACATCAAAGGGGTTATGCGGCTTGAACGAGTGACATTGAGCCGCTCGATGATCTCCCTGCTGTCCACTCCTGATTCAAAAATGCCCAGGGCTGTTTCTATTTTGCGGGTGTTATCAGGGTCAAGTGTGCCTGTGATGAGACTGATCCTTACGGCTGTGGTGAAAGTATCGGACTCCACCAGCAGTATGGGGACTGCATCCTTGGCAAAGCCGTCTATGAGTTTCTGCACCTGTGGAGACGGCTTGAAGCCTCCAGTAAGTATGATGCCTCCGATTCGCGCATAAGTCGATGAGGCATCGGCAAGGATGCTGCCGACGGTAATGTCGTCGCGGTCTCCGGGCGTGATTACCATCGTTCCTTCGGTGATATGATCAAGGAAATTTGCAAGCCGCATGGCGGCAACCTTGAAGTCGGTGACTTCCCGCTTAAGGCAGAAAGCCTGCCCGCTAAGAAATGAGGCGTGAAGGCCCTCCGCGATTTCGCAGACGGTAGGTTTCCATAGCGCTTCATTTTCGGCAAGCGTGAAGATCGGTATATTATGCGGGACGATATTGCGCAGCCGCACTGAGGCGTCGATTACCAGATGGGACTGCACCCTGTTGACCACAACGGCAAAGATATCGCAATGCTTTTTTTCAAGGGCGTCAACAGCGCCGGTTACCGCCTCGCTTATCTTCACCATCGAACGGCCCTGGCCCTTTACGACAGGCATTATAAGGCATCCCAGATTGTTGGCGACGTCAACGTTGAAATCGAACTCAACCGGCGACACAGCGCTTCGGTAATCCGATCCGGAACAGAGGACGAAATCGCACTGCGCTTCCAACGCCTTGAACTTTTCCATTATTATCTTGAGCAGCTCTTCTGATTGATCAGAGGCGATCAGCTCCTTCGCCTCATCCAGCGTGCAGCCGTAAAGCGATTCATAGGGGAACTTTATTGAATAACGGCTTTTGATCAGATGGATTGTAGGGTCGGGGCCGATGGTTTCATGAATTACGGGCTTGAAAAAGCCGACTTTCTGGGCATGGTTCCACAGGAGTTCCATCATCCCGAGTGCGACTATTATTTTGTCGACCCTCGGCTCGGCGCTTGCAATGTAGATGCTTTTGGCCATCGGCAACCCTCCTTCATTATGCTACTCTTAATAGCGTGGAACTTCAAGCCTATTTTTATGTTACTTTTCGTAACTACGTAACATTTATTCACGTTCTCAGGCCGTATTTGTCTGATAGCAGCTGGGTTTAGTAGCAGTATTTTCTTCTTATATATCAAATTTATATCAGCCGCCAAGAATCTGTCTGTCGGCCACGGGCACTTTAATTGCTCATCTGTCTTGCGGAGAACGAATGATAATTGAAGATGTGATTGAATTCCTCAAGCATGTACCGCCGTTTCAGTTTCTGGACGAAGAGGCGTTGGCCAATCTCGCCACTGGCATGTCCATGGAATTCTTTCCAAAAGGGACAACCATTCTTAAGCAGGGAGGCCCGGCCAGCAAATATTTGTATATTATCAAAAAAGGCGGGGTTAAGGTCTCCCGAAAGTCAGCCGGCGGAGAAGAAGCCCTTATCGAATTCCGCGGGCAGGGAGACCTTTTCGGGTATCTTTCGCTATTCGGGGGCGATAAGTCGCGTGCATATGTTGTTACGGTTGAAGACACATCATGTTACACGATCAAGCGCGAAACAGTACGACACCTGCTGGACAGCAACGACGCGGTGCGGGAGTTCTTTCTCCAGTCGTTTCTGAATATATATATAGACAAGACTTTTCAGGAGATGCATGGACGGAGCCTCTTCTTTTCGGGCGGAGGCGACAGGCTCCTTTTTTCGACCGCTGTGGGGGAGGTCGTGTCAAAGAATGTGCTTACCGCACCAGAAAAGATTTCGATCAAGGAAGCCGCTGCCCTTATGTGCGGCAACAAGATCAGCTCTCTTATCCTTGCTGACGACGAACACAGGCCGGTGGGCATCGTCACCGACAGGGACATGCGAGGAAAGGTTGTTGCTAGGGGGCGAGACGTCAACGATCCCGTCAGGAGTATCATGAGCTATCCGCTTTTAAGGATAGATGCCAGGGATTATTGTTTCGAGGCAATCCTAAAAATGATTAAGTATAATGTGCACCATCTGCTCGTAGTGAAAGACGGAGAGCTGGCGGGCATAATTACGAACCACGACCTCATGCTGCTGCAGGGCACTTCGCCCCTGCTCGTAGCAAAGGATATTGAGAGCCAGCAGGATGTCGACGGCCTGGCGGCATTGTCGAAGCGGATTTATAACGTTGTGGGCATATTGCTGAAGCAGGGCGCGAAGGCCAGCAATATCACAAGGATTATATCGGAGATAAGCGATCGTCTGATAAGGAGAATTCTTGAACTGGCCGAAAAGCGCTTCGGTAAGCCGCCCCTGCCTTACTGCTGGCTTGTATTTGGAAGCGAGGGCCGCCGGGAGCAGATATTCAGGACCGACCAGGACAACGCCATCGTTTACAGCGATCCAAAGACGCTATACGAAGAAGACACAGCCAGAAAGTACTTCGGGTCTTTTACCGTCTTCGTCAGAGACAGCCTTGTGCAATGCGGGTACCCCTTTTGCTCCGACGCCCATATGGCAAGCAACCCCAAATGGTGCAGGCCCCTGTCCGGCTGGAAGAAATTCTTTTTGGAATGGCTTTCGGCGCCTTCGACAGAACTGGCCGAAAAAGGGACCAATGCCCTTGCCTTCCTGGATTTTCGCGGCGTAGGCGGTGAGATGGCGCTCGCCGAGCATTTGAGAGATGCCTTTAACGGCATGCTCAAAGAAAGCCCTGACTTTGTTCATCATATTGCAGGCCTGGCCCTTCGGAGCAAGCCGCCCATAGGGTTCCTCAAAACGGCAGTAATAGAGAAAAGCGGGGAACGAAGGGAAAGGCTTGACCTGAAGGTGAAGGGACTTGCCCCTATTATCGGCATCGTGCGGCTGTTCGCCCTTGAGTCTGATATTCGTGAGACATCAACACTTGAACGGCTTGAAGCGCTCAGGGAACGCAACGACGAAGTGGCAGAGTACGGCGAGGAGCTGGCTCACGCATTTGAGTTCATAATGCTTCTCAAGATTCAGCATCAGTTCGAGCAGTTAAGCAACGGACTGCAGCCTGATAACTTCATAAGGCCGGACAGCCTGACAGGCCTGCAGAAGAAGACGATCAAGGAGGCCTTCAATCTTGTTGCCCGGTTGCAGGAATTGATAGGTGAAAGATACAAGCCATTTGCGCAGGTAGTGTCGTGACAACGAGACCGAAACGGCGAATACAGAACAGGGTCGACGAAAACATGGCAATAACGCATGCGAATTATGTGGCTATAGACATCAAGCTCACCGGGCTCGATGAGGAGAGGGACTCTATCTACTCTATAGGGGCGATCCTGATGTCCGGAGGCAGGATCGAACTCGGGGAGACATTTTACAGGTTATTAAAGCCTGAAAATGTCGCTTTGGAACATAGCGCTTCAGTACCGGGGGTTACATCGGCCAGACTTGTCCCGGAGCCGGACGTTGCACCGGTCCTCTCGGAGTTTCTGACGCTGGCCGACAGCGATATTCTTGTAGGTCATCTGGTTGCCACTGACTTGGCTTTTCTTAAAAACGAGGCAAGACGGCTCATTGGAACGGAGGTGAGGAATCCGGTCATAGACACTTATCAGATTTATCATTGGCTGATGAGGCATGAAGCATCCGGGACGTTTTATACGCCTGAGAACGTTAAGCTTTATGAAATAGCTTCACAGCTGGGCGTGGCCGTTTCAAGCAATCATGATTCAATGGATGATGCATTTATCACGGCTCAGATATTTCAACGGCTCATGCCCATGCTGACCAAAGCTGGAGTGAGAACTGTCGGTGATTTGCTTCGAATCGGCGACCCATCAGGAGGGTTGAGTTAAGTTCAACAGGCACACGGATCGGACCGGTTTATCCAGGCGGCCCGGCTTTTTACAGGAGACAGAATCTGCTAAAAGGCAATGTAAAATCCAGCGAAATAAGGAGGGAAGATGGCAGCTGAAAATGCAGGTAGTATCGATAAAGTACCGGGAAGAGCATGGGTAGTGACTTTTGCAGGCATGGCGGTCAACTTGTGCCTGGGAATTCTGTACGCCTGGAGCGTATGGGCCAAAGCCCTGATCAATGAAAAGAATGTCGGTCAGGCAATGACCGGGGTCAACGAGGGGTGGACATATCTGAACAATGCTCAGGCGGCTACACCGTTTTCATTGTGTGTCATCATCTTCGCCCTGTTCATGATTCCTGGCGGGCGCATTCAGGACAAATACGGCCCCAAGGTCGGCGCGACGCTTGGCGGCCTGTGCCTTGCTGCCGGTTGCATCTTGTCCGGCTTGATGAAAAGCTATACCGGCTTGATAATCGGGTTTGGAATTCTTGGAGGCATTGGTATGGGCATCGGATATGCTGCCCCTACTCCTGCAGCCCTGAAATGGTTTGGGCCTCATAAGCGCGGTCTGATAGCAGGCATCGTGGTCGGCGGGTACGGAGGCGCAGCCCTTTACATTTCGCCGCTGGCACAAAGGCTCATCGAAGGTTACGGTATTTCAGGCAGCTTTATCGGTCTCGGTGTTCTCTTTGCAGTTGTGGTCATTATTGCGGGACAGATGCTTTCATGGCCGCCTGCCGGATATGTGCCCCCTGCACCTGCGGTCAGCGCTTCTGCAGCAGCAGCCAAGAAGCAGACCGCGCATAACTGGACTGCCGGCGAAATGACCAAGACCTGGCAGTTTTATGCTCTCGTGGTGCTCTTCATAGGCTCTACTCAATCGGGCCTCATGATTATTGCAAATGCGGCGGGAATATTGGCAAAGGCCGCAAAGGATGTTCCTTATCTTGCCGCCAATGCCTGGATAATCGTCTCTTTCGGCGGCGCGATCAACGCACTCGGCAGGGTTGGGACGGGAATGTATTCGGACAAGATCGGTCGTGCGAATGCATATACACTCAACTGTATAATCTCCGCTCTCTGTCTTTTTGCGATGCCCAGCATCATTGCATCACAGAATATCATGTTGTTGTTCCTGGCTGTTGGTATCGCTTATTGGCAGTACGGAGGCGGACTTGCGCTGCTTCCTGCCTTCACAGCCGACTTTTTCGGCGCCAAGAACCTGGGATTCAACTACGGTCTGGTTTTTCTGGGATGGGGACTCGGGTTCTTTATGGCTAGGCTGGCAGGGACGATCAAGGACATGACAGGCAGCCTGGATTACGCCTTTTATCTTTCGGCTGCAGTGTTGATAGTTGCGGTTGTCCTGGTACGCATTACATCCAGACCAAGTTGGGCGGCAATGTCGCAGGAAAATGTCACGGTCAAAGCATAGCGGGCTGTTGACCTGTGAAAAGAGATTGCAAGTGTAAAAACGGGTTAACTTATTGCAAGGAGGATGGCAGATGAGTGCAAAAGATGGAAAAGAAGTCCTTGAAACATCCGAAGCCGAAATAGCGGTACATTGGGGTGAGGAACAGTATTTTTCCCCGTCTACGAAATTTATAGCACAGGCCAACATGACGGATGAGAAGATCTACGAGCGTATGTCACTCGACAACTTTCCGCTGTATTGGAAGGAATACGCCGACCTGCTGACCTGGTACAAGTATTGGGATGAGATGCTCGACTCTAGCGACGCTCCCTGCTACCGCTGGTTCAAGGGGGGCCTGATCAACGCCAGCTACAACTGTGTAGACCGTCATCTCGACAAGTACAAAAACAAGACAGCCATCCATTTCGTCCCCGAACTCGAAACTGAAAAGGTCGAGCATGTCACCTATCAGGAATTATATGTCAGGGTTAATGAGTTCGCGGCAATCCTCAAGAACGATTGCGGGCTCAAGGCTGGGGACCGGGTGACACTTCACATGCCGATGGTCGCCGAACTTCCGATCACTATGCTGGCCTGTGCGAGGCTTGGCATAATCCACTCTCAGGTCTTCGGCGGATTCAGCGGCAAGGCTTGCGCCGACAGGATAGTGGACTCCGGCAGTGACGTCCTGATCACGATGGATTCATATTATAGAGGCGGTTCGCTGCTGGATCATAAAGAAAAGGCGGATATAGCAGTGGCCGACGCCGCAAAAGAAGGCCGCAAGGTAAAAAAGGTTCTGGTATGGCAGCGTTATCCTGGCAAGTATTCGGCAAAGACGCCGATGGTGGATGGACGCGATTTCTTTGTCAACGACCTCCTGAAAAAGTATTACGGTACGAGAATAGAGCCGGTCTGGATGCCTGCCGAAGCCCCGCTGTTCCTCATGTACACAAGCGGCACAACGGGCAAGCCGAAGGGCTGCCAGCATAATACCGGCGGGTATCTTGCTTATACTGCCGGCACATCAAAATATGTCCAGGATATTCATCCTGAAGATGTTTACTGGTGCATGGCGGACATAGGCTGGATTACGGGCCATTCTTACATCGTTTACGGCCCTCTGGCCATCGCTGCATCTTCGGTTGTCTACGAAGGTATTCCCACATATCCCGACGCCGGCAGGTGCTGGCGGATCGCTCAGGACCTTGACGTGAACATATTCCACACAGCGCCCACAGCCATCAGAGCCCTGAGGAAGGTCGGCCCTGATGAGCCGAAAAAGTATAATTACCATTTCAAACATATGACTACCGTCGGAGAGCCGATCGAGCCCGAAGTCTGGAAGTGGTATTATCACGAAGTCGGCAAAGACGAAGCAGCTATTGTTGACACATGGTGGCAGACCGAGACAGGCGGCTTCCTTTGCAGCACGCTTCCGGCTATTAAGCCTATGAAACCGGGAAGCGCCGGCCCCGGCATGCCCGGCATTCACCCGATCGTTTACGACGATGAAGGAAATGTTGTCCCCGCAGGCGCGGGCAAGGCCGGTAATATCTGCATCCAGGCCCCGTGGCCTGGCATGTTCCACACGATCTGGGGAGATCGCGACAGGTTTGTCAGGCAGTATTTTGAGAGATATTGCAAGAACCCCAAGAGCAAGGACTGGCGCGACTGGCCTTACCTTACCGGTGATGCTGCCGTGGTTGCTGCGGACGGGTATGTTCGCATCCTGGGCAGGATCGATGATGTCATCAATGTTTCCGGCCACAGGCTTGGGACAAAGGAAATTGAGTCGGCGGCTCTCACCGTGGTTGAGGTGGCCGAGGCTGCCGTCGTTCCAGTCAAACATGAAGTCAAGGGCAAGGAGCCCGATCTCTATGTTGCCTTGAAACCGGGATTCAAGCCGAGCCAGGATCTGGCCAACAAGGTCATGAAGGCTATCGTTACCGAGATTGGCGCCATTGCCAAACCGAGAAAGGTTTGGATCGTCCCCGATATGCCGAAGACCCGCTCAGGAAAGATTATGCGCAGGGTGCTCGGCGCTATCTCCAACGGCACTGATGTCGGCGATGTCATGACTCTGGCCAACCCTGAAATTGTCGAGTTGATCACGAAGATGGTACAGGGGGAAGGGGCAAAAGTAGAATTCTAGTAATCTCATAGCGCGCAGGACTGAAAACCTGCAATGCAGTTGAGGAAGGGGGCCTGAATTTTCTTCAGCCCCCTTCCTAGTGTATGCAGATTTAACTTTCTTTCCGGAGTAGAATTTGTTATTAATAAATTGGGTAATGGAATGAAGAGGACCGGCTTTCTTTACGATGAAAGGTTTCTGCTTCATATCACAGGACCGGAGCATCCGGAGTCTCCGGACAGGTTGCGCGCGGTCTACAAGGGAATAGAAGAGGGTGGGCTGCTGCCTAAGCTCATCTCTGTCGAGGCTTCCCGCGTGCAACAAGACTGGATCGAGGTGGTGCACAGCATAAAGCTTGTCATGCGCTTTGAAGAGGCGTGCCTTTGGGGCATGGACATCCTCGACCATCCCGACAACAGGATCTGCAAAGACACATTCGAAACCGCCATGCTTGCCGCCGGCGGAGTGGTAAATACAGTTGAACTTGTCATGAAGGGCGAGCTCGACAATGCCTTCTGCGCTGTAAGACCTCCGGGCCACCATTCAGAGGTGAACCGGGTAATGGGTTTTTGCTTTTTCAACAATATCGCGATCGCGGCCAAATATCTCCAGCGAAAGTGGGGCGTGCAGAAGATAGCGATTGTCGATATTGATGTTCATCATGGAAACGGCACTCAGAGCATTTTCTATGAGGACCCCACTGTCTTTTTCTTCTCCATACACGAGCATCCTTCGTTTTCGTATCCGGGTACGGGCAGGGAATTCGAAACGGGGTCGGGGCCCGGCAGCGGCTTTACGATGAATACGCCTGTATTGCCGGGACATGGCGATGAAGCATACAAAGATATAATCAGGGGAAAGCTGGTCCCTGCATTGGATGTATTCAAACCTGATTTTATCCTTGTTTCAGCCGGCTTCGACGCGCATGTCGACGATGAGATGGCCGACATCAATCTTACAACCGAGGGTTTCACCTGGGTAATGGAGCAGATAGTTGCAATGGCGGAGAAACACGCGGGCGGACGGATAGTTTCCGTTCTTGAAGGCGGTTACTGTATCCGCCGTCTGCCGGAGCTGGCGCGCAATCATGTCAAGGTTCTGCTTGGGGATGAAATGTGAAAGGAGGCGCAAAAGATGTTTATCGATAAATCGATGACGCGCGAGGTTGTCACCATCGGCACGAATGCCGGACTCGACGAAGCCAAAAGAAAGATGGACGAGAACAACATCAGGCACCTGCCCGTGGTGGAGGCGGACAATACGCTTGTCGGAATTATCACGGACAGAGACATCCGTAGCGCCCTGCCATCCGTCTTTTCCACATGCCTGAACGATCCTAATGAAATGAAGCGGATAGCGGAGTTGAAAGTCAGTGACGTTATGACAAAGAATCCGGTTACCATTTCGCCGATGCATACGCTGGAAGATGCGATCCTGATGATGCACAGGATGAACAAGGGAGCGCTGCCCGTAGTAGACCAACAGGGCAAATTGAAGGGGATCATCTCTACGCGGGACCTCATCCGGGCATTTATTAATGTCCTGGGTATTGAAATCCCCGGCACCCTCGTCTGCATAGAGGTGGAGGACAAGATCGGCCAGATGAAGAGGATCGTCGATGCTATTACTGAAGAGGGCATACCGTTTGGGAGCATTCTTGTCGCAAGGCATTGGGATGAGGGAAAGCGGGCCGTCTTTCCGTACCTGCTTACCAGCAATGTCGCCAGGGTCAAGAGGAAACTGCAGGGGATGGGATACTCATTGCTGGACCCGATGAAATGGTCTCTTGACCAGCTTCCACGGGCCGGAGAAGAACAAAAGCCGAACTGAAAGGACATCGCCATGGCAATCAAGAATCTGGATCTCTTCTTCAATCCAAAACGGATCGCCGTTATCGGGGCGGCGGAAGATCCGAAATCCCTCGGGGCTTCCGTCTTCGGCAATCTCATAGGCAAGGGCTACAAGGGCGCTGTCTATCCTGTAAACAAAAAGCTTGAAACGGTGCGGGGAGTTGAGGCGTACCGCAATATCTCGGATATCCAGCGCGAGATCGATCTAGCCATTCTTGCGGACACCTGCGACCAGATGCTTGAGCAGCTTGAGGAGTGCGGGCAAAAAGGCGTCAAGGGAGTAATCATTCTGTGCCCCGACTATCACTATCGCATAGCAGACCCGCAGCAGACGGAAGAAAAGATCAGGGCGCTGTCGCGGAAATACGGGTTCAGGATTTTAGGGCCCAATTCCCTTGGCTTTATGCGCCCCAGTAAGGGAATTAATGCGAGCATCTTCCCGAAGATGCCGCCGCGCGGCAATATTGCTTTTATAGCCCAGGGAGCGACATTGGCGACTGCGCTTCTTGACAGGGCGGTGAGCAAGAAGGTCGGCTTCAGCTATTTTGTTTCGCTTGGATCTAAGTTCGACATCGATTTTGCCGACATGATCGATTTCCTTGGTGTGGATAGCGAAACCAGGGCGATAATCCTATATGTTGAATCGCTCTGGAACGGCCGAAAATTCATGACAGCCGTGAGGTCCTATTCATACAACAAGCCTATCGTCATTTTCAAATCGGGGAAATACGAAGAGTCGGCCCATGTAGCGCTGACGTATTCGGGAAGCCTGGCAGGAGAGGACGTTGTGTATGAAGCCGCGTTCAACCGGGCGGGCGCTGTCAGGGCTGACGATATGCTCGACCTCTTCTATCTTGCGGAAACCCTGGCCAAGCAGAGAAGGCCGAAGGGGAACCGACTGGCCATTATATCGAACGCAGGCGGGCCTGCAGTTATAGCTGTCGACCAGTTGCTGAAGCAGGGAGGTTCTCTGGCGGAACTTGGAGAAGAAACGGTCAACGACCTGAAGAAGATACTGCCACAGTCCAAGCGCCTTATTCAGAACCCTATCGACCTTCTTTCAGATGCAAGCCCTGAGCAGTACAAGGCAGCTGTTGGCAGCTGCCTGAAAGACGACAAGGTCGATGCTGTCCTGATAATCCTGGTGCCTTCGTTAACCGCGAAGCCGAAAGAGACAGCCGAAGTCGTCGCTGCAGCAGCAGTGGCAGATCCATACGTGACGAAGCCGGTGTTCACGTCCTGGATGGGAGAGGAGTCCGTTGGCGAAGGCCGGAACGTTCTGAATGAAAAGGGCATCCCCACGTTTGTCACGCCTGAACAGGCAGTGAGAAATTTCATTTACATGTACCGTTATGACGACAACCTGCGATTACTGCTGGAAACCCCGGAGGACATTCTCAAGGGGTTTTTCCCTGAAAAGGGCCGCGTAGCCTCGATCATCAAGAATGCCTCGCAGCGGCGCAAACTGTTCTTTACGCTCAATGATGCAAAAGAAATTCTTCAGGCGTACGGCATCCCTGTTTTGCGCACCGGCAGGGCCATGAACGAGGAGGAAGCAGTTGGCATATCTCGCGAGATCGGCTTCCCGGTGGTCCTCAAGGTCGATTCATCCAAGTTGCTGCTCAAGCTGAAAAAGGGAAATATTAAGGAGCCGGACGGCGTAACGGAGGCTTTTAGAAAGCTCCGCGCCGAAGCGGCAAAGGCCGGAGATCCTGATGCTGCCGTACTTGTGCAGCCGATGCTTGCCAGGCATGGATATGAGGTTGCAATCGGCGCAAAAAAAGACCCTACCTTTGGCGCCGTGATCCTGTTCGGGACCGGCGGAGAGATGCTTGGTGCAATGGAGGATTACGCTGTTGCGCTGCCGCCGCTGAATCAGGCGCTGGCAAAGCACATGATGATGGAGACGAAGATATTCAGATATCTTCAGCAGCGCCCGAACTATATGGAATCGCTGAAATTCCTGCAGGAAATTGTCGTCAGGTTCTCACATCTGATCGTCGATTTCCATCATATCAAGGAGGTTGACATCAACTCCTTTTTCGTCACTGAGGACGGGGGATATGCACTCGATGCGAGCATACTCTTTGAAGATGAGATCCTTGACGGCTTTGTGCAGCCTGAAGGAGAGTTATGCCCTCCGCATCTTTCCATCTGTCCTTATCCTGGGAAATTCGCCACGGAGATCACGCTAAAAAACGGCGCGCCTGCAGTAATCAGGCCGATACGCCCTGAAGACGAGCCTATGATAGAAGAGCTATTCAAGAGCTTTTCGGAGCAGACCATCGTCCTGAGGTTTTTCCAGAGGTTCCCTCATCTGTCGCACGAGCATCTTGTCCGGTATTGCCAGATTGACTACGACCGCGAGCTGGCGCTGGTATGCGTCATCGAAGACGAGGGACACGACAAGATCATCGGGGATGTCCGCATGATAAAGCTTGCCGACATGGAGAGCGCGGACATGGCTATAATGGTTTCAGACAAATGGCAGGGCCTGGGGGTGGGGATAGCTCTTTCAAAGCACTGCCTCAAGGTTGCAAAGGATGCCGGCATAAAAAGGGTTTTGATGGACATTCTCAAGATCAACTCGTATATGCTGAGCCTGGCCGGCCGGCTCGGCTTCAAGCGCACGGCGTCGTATGACGACTATGTCGAGGTGGAGTACGAGCTCAGCGCGGAATAGCTGCCGAGCCATAGCAGGTAGTGCATTTATGCAGGTGGCGCATACGTATCAGGCAGCGGCCTGAAAACCCTGTGTTATAATGAGCGGATGAAAATAATCAGGAACGACAGACAGCTGCAAATTTTTTTGGACGCGCTGCGGAAACGGGCCGCCGGCGTGAGCCCCGAAATAGAAACTACCGTAAAAGGCATTTTGGCAGATGTGCGCAAGCGTGGTGACAGGGCCGTCGCCAGGTATACTAAAAAATTCGATCGTCATTCGCTGCCTTCTCGCATCAGCTCTTCCGAAATCAAATCGTATGCGCGGCGCGCTGACAAAACCGTCCTCAGGGCGCTCGAACTTTCAGCCTCCAGGATATACAACTTCCATTCGCGGCAGAAAGAGGTTTCATGGTCTTTCGAGACAGGAGGTGCCGTCCTTGGACAGATCATCAGGCCGATAGAGCGCGCAGGCGTGTATGTGCCAGGCGGCAAGGCGTCCTATCCCTCGACTGTCTTGATGAATGTGATACCCGCTCAGGTTGCAGGCGTAAAGGAGATAGCTGTGTGTGTCCCCACACCGGGCGGCGAAATAAATCCTTATGTTATGGCTGCCTTGAAGCTGCTTGGGATTAGGGAGGTTTACCGCGTTGGCGGAGCCCAGGCTGTGGGCGCAATGGCTTACGGTACTGAGAGCATAAGAAAGGTCGACAAGATAGTCGGGCCAGGCAATATTTTCGTAGCCGTCGCAAAAAAAATGGTGTTCGGCGAGGTCGATATTGACATGATCGCCGGACCTAGCGAGATACTTATCATAGCAGACGACACGGCTAATCCCTCATTTGTCGCAGCGGATATGCTCAGCCAGGCGGAGCATGACGAACATGCTTCGAGCATACTTCTGTCGCCGTCAGACAGTTTTATAGAAAAAATCAGTCACGAGTTGAGGGAACAGCTGAAGGCGTTGAAACGCCGTGAGATCGCCTGGAGATCCCTCGGCAGGTACGGAGCGATTATTAAGACGAAAGGTCTTGACGCGGCCATCGACATAGCAAACAGGATTGCCCCGGAACATCTGGAGATCATGACTGCTGATCCTGAACAGGCTGTCCCGAAGATAAAGAACGCGGGGGCGGCGTTTCTTGGTCAATGGACTCCGGAGCCGCTGGGAGATTATTCTGCCGGGCCGAATCACACACTTCCGACGGGCGGAACCGCCCGGTTTTCATCTCCGCTGGGTGTTTACGATTTCATAAAGCGCACGAGCCTGCTTAAGTTCAGTCGCAGGGGATTCATGGCGCTGGCCGATGCGGTCGAGACGCTGGCCGATGCCGAAGGGCTGGAAGCGCACGCCAATACGATCAGGGTGAGGAAAGGCCGTACCGCAGGTGTATGTTAAGAGCGGCAGTCAGTCGTTCAGCAGGCTGTCGATCAAGATGTACCCGCCGCAAGGCGGGCCGGAGCGGTTCTCCCTGTAGTCGCAGCCGTCGATGTGGAAATCGCACGACCTGCATACCAGATTGAAAAGGTTCTCGTCATACTCAGGAACACGGTTCTTTATGTCATCTGTTCCGGAAGACATGTTGGCCAGCTGCTGCAGTTCAGGCACCGTGAAGTTATCGACAAGCAACCTGTACCCGCCGCAGTGCATCTCTTCTTTGCCGTATTTGAAGTACCGGCAGAAGCGCTTGCAAACAATATCAACGTATATAGTTTCTTTCACTTGCCCTGAGCTGTTGTTTCATTGAGCCATTTCAGGTACTCTTCCGACCCGCAAACGACCGGCATTGCGATAACTTCCGGTACGGAATACGAATGCAGCTCCTGGACTCTTGCTGAAACTGCCTGAAAAAGCTGGGGGCGCGTCTTTACGATCAGCAGGACTTCCTTTTCGTCTTCGATCTTGCCCTGCCATGAATAGATCGATCTGATGTCTTTTACAATGTTCACGCAGCCTGCCAGACGCTCTTCGACTAATGTCCTGGCGATTCGGGCCGCCTCTTCCTCATGCGGCGCAGTGATATATACGATAAGGGCTTCCATGTTTCTTGACGTAACCCCTTTTAGAACAGAGGCGCTCCCCTGTCGAGTATCCTGATTTTTTCGCCTGCAGCTGTGATAAGCGTAACAGTAGGCTTGAAGACGACGAAGTCCTGATGGAAAGGCGTTTTTACCTTGCCCCCGAATGAGCTGTTATCACCTAAGGCGATATGGATAGTGCCGAGGATCTTTTCGGATTCGAGGATGTTATCGGGCCTTTTCGCCATCTGGTTTGTCCCTATGCCGAGTTCGGCGATATTGCGATTCTCTCTGCGCTCGCTAAGTTTGGTTGCAAGCTGGGCAGCGAACGGCTCTTTTCCGGTAATGTCTGTGACAATGCCATTTTTGATTGTCAGCGTAACCGGCTCGCTAAGCTCACGCGTCGGCGCCCACTGCAGGACGAGTTTGCCTTCCGCTGATCCTTCAACCGGGGCCATGAAGACCTCGCCGGCAGGGAGATTCCCGAAGGCGCCCTTTCTCGTGAGAATGCCTGTATCCGACAAGGCCTTTCGGTCCTTTTTCGACAGACGCAAATGCGTGCCATTTGGGGATGAGATTTCGATTCGTTCTGCCGTATTGACGATCTTTTCGAGCACTGCAGTCCTTCTGGCCAAGGCCCTCCAATCTACGTGCATCGAGCCTTCCAGCATCGAAGCGTCGAAAAGCGGCATGCTCGCATAACGACATCCGCATATGCGGGTCAGGAAATCCCTGAAGCGAGTATGGCTTGTAGAATAATTCGAGAGGGCTATCACGGCGTCGACCGCATCGGCCCTGCAACCTTTCAGTATCGCTTCAGCCTCTTTGATGCTGTTGTCGTCAAGCTCTTTTTTCAACAATGCAAGGAGCAGCCCTTCCTTTTTGAGTCTTGCTACCGCTTTTTTACCAAAGGCGATTTCCCAGAGTTCTGCAGCCGGCTCCATTCCGTGACTTCCCAGCGCGGGGAATTCCCTGTAGATAACCTTTTTTGTAAAAGATCTGCCGACTTCAGCAGTCAGCAGCGCTATATTTCTCAGGCAGTCACGCCTGCAGGCATCGGCTGTGTCAATCGTTTCGGATGGGACGGGCAGGTCGGTAAAGATGAGGACCCTTTCGCCTGCTTTCATGCCGAGGTTGATTTTATAGATGGCGCGTATGGTGTCGAGAATCATAGCTCGTTATAAGGTTGTCGCATGAAAAGCTTTCACGGGCTTCTATACCTGCCGGCTCTTAATTATAAATAGGTTCTTTACACGAACGAGAGTTCCATCTGGGCCGACTTTTCCCGCGGGAAGAGGATCGGGTATTTGTTGTCGAAGCACGCAGTGCAGTAATTTTCAGGATTGGGTACGATGCCTTTAAGTCCGCTTATGCTCAGGTACGCCAGGCTGTCTGCCGTAATGTATTTGCGAATCTCTTCGACGAGATGGGTGGATGCTATCAACTCCTGCCGGGTCGGCGTGTCGATGCCGTAAAAACAGGGGCCGACTGTAGGCGGGGAGCTTATTCTCATATGGACCTCTCTTGCGCCTCCGACCTCGCGGATCATCTTTATGATCTTCTTGGATGTTGTCCCTCTGACGATTGAGTCGTCAACCACTACAACGCGCTTGCCTTCAAGCAGACATCGTACCGGATTGAGTTTTATCTTTACGCCGAAATGCCGAATGCTCTGCTTTGGTTCGATGAAGGTCCTGCCGACATAGTGGTTTCTGATGAGGCCGAAATCGAAAGGGATGCCGCTTTGTTCAGCGAAGCCGATGGCTGCCGGGACGCCTGAGTCCGGTACCGGTATCACTATGTCCGCATCGACAGGCGAGTCGATGGCGAGCTGCTTGCCGAAATCCTTGCGGGTGGTGTTCACGCAGGTGTGATTGTAAATATAGCTGTCTGGACGAGAGAAGTAGATGAACTCGAAAACGCAAAAGGCTTTTCTTGAGCTTTTTAGCGCCTGCACCGACCGGAGGCCGTGTTCATTGATGATCACCATCTCGCCGGGCTCGACATCCCTGATGTATTGTGCGTTGATGATATCGAAGGCGCACGTTTCCGAGGCAACGACATAAGAATCGTCAACCTTTCCTATCGCTAGCGGCCTGACACCGAAGGGGTCCCGCAGCGCTATCAGTTCATTTTCTCTCAGAAAGAGCAGGCTGAAAGCGCCGCGCACATCTTTGAGGGCTTCCGTTATGCGTTCGTAAGGGTCTTCGCTCTTGGCCCTCGCAATGAGATGCAGTATCACTTCGCTGTCGGATGATGACTGAAAGATTGCGCCTTCGCTTTCGAGCTCTGTGCGCATCTGGTCTGCATTGACAAGGTTTCCGTTGTGGGCTATGGCGATGGAGCCGAGGGCATAATTGGCCAGGAGAGGCTGTACATTTTTAAGGACGCTGCTTCCAGCCGTTGAGTAGCGGTTATGCCCAATAGCCGCATGCCCCGGAAGCCGCTTCAGCCTCTTTTCGCTAAAAATATCTGAAACCAGCCCCATCGCCTTTTCGAGATGAAGGGTTTTCCCGTCAGTAGAACAGATGCCGGCCCCTTCCTGCCCCCGATGCTGCAGGGCATAAAGGCCGAGATAGGCCAGGTTGGCCGCTTCGGGATGGCCGAAGACGCCGAAAACGCCGCATTCCTCATGGATGTCGTGGAAGAGCGGACTGTTGCAGCAGTATGTTTTTCCCATTGGGCCGATGACTCTTTTCAAAAGGAAAGTGAATGAAAACAAAATGCTTGTGAGAGTATAGCGCAGCCTCCCACGCTCGTTTACTCGGACAACAAAGTTATTCTAACATAAAACAGTGGACGAATTTAAACTAAGGACCGACTTTACCCCCAAGGGCGACCAGCCAAAGGCCATTGTGGAACTTACGGAAGGCTTGCTGAAGCGCGCTAAGCATCAGGTGCTTCTTGGCGTCACCGGTTCCGGCAAGACATTCACGATTGCAAACGTGATAAGGAATGTTAACAAGCCCGCGATAATTATAGCCCATAATAAAGCACTTGCAGCGCAACTTTATGGCGAGTTCAAAGAGTTGTTTCCTGACAATGCAGTGGAGTTTTTTGTCAGTTACTATGACTATTACCAGCCCGAGGCCTATCTTCCGGCCACGGATACCTATATCGAAAAGGATTCGATGATCAACGACGACATTGACAGGCTTAGGCATTCCGCAACCATGTCCATCCTCGAAAGGAACGATGTTATTGTCGTGGCCTCTGTATCGTGCATCTACGGCATAGGTTCGCCGGAGGATTACCTTAATATGCACATCGTGATCGAAGAAGGAATGCGGACGAAGCGCGACGCCTTTCTCAAGAAACTTGTTGAAATACTTTATGTTCGCACCGACACGGATTTCAAGCGCGGAAGCTTCAGGGTCCGCGGCGACATCGTTGAGGTATTTCCGGCGTTCTCTCTTGACCGCGCGGTCAGGATCGAATTCTTCGGCGACGACATAGACGCAATACATGAGTTCGATTCTCTTACAGGAGCGAAGCTGAAAAGGGCGAGAAAGCTTATACTTTATCCAAACAGCCACTGGATAACGCCCCAGCACAAGATCGACAGGGCCATCGGCGCCATCTTCAAGGAGATGGAAGACCGCGCACGCTGGTTCAGGAACAACGGCGAGCTCGCCTTTTCTCAGAGGATAGAGCAGCGCACCAGATTTGACATGGAGATGCTGAAGGAATTCGGTTTTTGCCACGGCATCGAAAACTATTCCCGGCATCTCAGCGGCAGACTCCCTGGCGAGCCGCCGTTTACCTTGCTCGATTATATAATCAGCGGGCCTTCCAGGGGCGATTACCTCATGGTCATCGACGAATCGCACGCAACCGTGCCGCAGGTTGGCGGCATGTACAATGGCGACCGGTCTCGCAAGCAGACGCTGATCGATTATGGATTCCGTCTTCCCTCGGCGCTCGACAACAGACCGCTGCAGTTCGAGGAGTTCGAGATGCGCGTAAATCAGGCTATATATGTTTCGGCTACCCCGGGGCCGTATGAACTAAAAAAATCTCGCGGCAAAGTTGTCGAACAGGTCATAAGACCAACCGGGCTCATGGACCCGAAGATGGTAATCAAACCCACGTCCGGACAGGTTGAAGATCTTCTGGGCGAGATCAGAAAGAGGGCTGCGCAAGGCGAGCGGGTGCTCGTAACCACCCTTACCAAGAAGATGGCCGAGGACCTTACCGACTATTACACAGAGCTCGGTGTCCGCGCCCGGTATCTCCATTCTGATATCGATACACTTGAAAGGATCGCCATCTTGCGCGATCTTCGGCTCGGTGTTTTCGATGTCCTCATCGGGGTCAACCTGCTGAGGGAAGGCCTGGATCTGCCCGAGGTCTCGCTTGTCGCTATATTCGACGCAGACAAGGAGGGCTTTCTCCGATCCGAGCGCTCGTTGATACAGACCTCAGGCCGGGCAGCGCGGAATGTTAACGGCGAGGTCATCCTATACGCAGATACTGCAACCGAGTCCATCCGGAAGGCCATGGCCGAAACCGAACGCAGGAGGAAGATCCAGGAAGGCTACAACCGTGAGATGGCTATAACGCCCGAAACTGTGAAGAGCCAGATAAAGGATATCCTTGGCTCTATCTACGAGGCCGACTATTTTACTCCGGAGGCGGTTGCGGAAGAGCCCGTCGCATATGAACTCACGGACAAGGGCATACGCAAGCTCGAAACCGATATGAAAGAAGCCGCAAAGGGGCTCGAATTCGAGCGCGCGGCAGAGATCAGGGATAAGATCAAGGCGTTGAAGGACAGGATGCTCCAGCTTGGGATAAGGGAAAACGGGGGAGATAAAAAAGGTGCGGGTGGAAAGATAAAGAAGACGAGAGGTGCAAAAAGGTCTTCATGAAAATGATATCGAAAGAAGAATTGACGGAGTTGTTCCCTGCCTTCAGGAAGAGCCCTGACCTGACATCGGAAATCATAGCGCATTCCCAGATGGCTGCCATTCCAGGGGACCAGATTATCTATACCGAGGGCGATGCCTGCGGCGCGATTGCTTTCGTCATATCCGGTGAGATTCGTGTTTACAAAATAGGAGAAGGCGGCAGGGAGATAACACTTTATGAGATCGAGCGCGGAGAAACGTGCATCCTGAATGCGTCATGCATCCTCTCGAAGATGTCATATCCGGCTCACGCCGTTACAGTGACGGACACAGTGCTGATGCTTATACCGGCCGCTGACTTTCGTACCCTTCTGGCGAGTTATGAGGAGATGCGCGATTTTGTTTTTAACCTTCTCAGCCGTCGGCTTACGTCGGTCATGACACTGGTGGAAGAGGTCGCCTTTGGGCGCATGGACCTTCGCCTGCTCGAATACCTTGAGGAAAAGTCCGAAGACGGAAAGCTGAATTCAACTCATCAGAAGATTGCCAATGACCTGGGCACATCGCGCGAAGTGGTGAGCAGGCTGCTGAAGGACTTCGAAAGAAAGGGAACCGTGATCCTTTCGAGAAACCTCATCCAGCTGAACAGCGGGGGCTGAGAGGATCTTTTCTGTCGGGGCAGTCAGCGATTTTTTACATTAATAATTATTCATAATTTATTCATTACTTCTTCATTATCTTTAATGTATCCTTTATGAGCCAGACCAAAAAGATCGATAGTGTAATACAATGCGATTGAATGAAATGTATATATCTTTCACAAGAGCTACCACCACTTACGTGCTTGTCTGTGCGCTAGCGTCTGGGGTTCTCTCTTTGATAGCAGGCGTATTAGGCTATCTGCCTGTTCATTCCATGGCGTATGATCTATCCGCTGAAGATAGCCTTAATTCCCGGTGGTCTTCTGGTAGCGACGGATGCTCCGCAGAGTATAAAGCAGTAGTTGCGCCTTCAGCTAATGACTTGCGCTTACGGCCATTAGCGTATTTAATTATAGTACGTAATGCATTTAAGAGTAGCGCAGATATCTCCGGTGGATTTCTTTTTTCTCCGACTGATCTGTCCCCGCCCTCTACATAAAGTCCTGTCACATGGGTATGATTCCATGCATGAATCGCTCCCACTGCGCACATAACATGACTCATTGACGGCAATCGGAACATCCTTCCGAAAGCACATTCCATATTAACAAAAGTGATAATGTGCTGCACCGTAAAACAATTATAAAACTTTGGAGGTCATGGCGACCATTGAATAGGAGGAAACTATGAACATTACCCAAATAGAGAATCCGATCCCGGAGGTTTGCGCCAATACAATTTATGATATAAGCGGGTCAAGGTTCGATCCCGACATAGCAATGGATCTGTGGGAGAAGATATCGCAGCATAAATGGCTCATGTCTGAGAAACTCTGCCGTGATGTGGGGCTTCGAACTGCCTGTATCGACTTTCTGGATAATATGGACCAGGCTGTCAAAGAATTCGTCGACTATAAAAGAAAAGATCTGTTGGACGAAATGGGGGCTCAAATGATGGGGAGAGAACGATGGGACAATATATCTGATTCCCAGCCGCCGAAACAGTTAGTACAGCGCAGGATCATTCTCCCGTTAGTAGAGGAGGGTTTATCAAGGAAACATGGAGTCATTCTGCCAAAGACCATTATCTTCTTCGGACCTCCAGGGACCGGGAAGACCCATTTTGTAAAGGCAATAGCCGGCGTTTTATCATGGTCATATATTGAAATATTGCCTAGCATGCTTATGGTGGACGGTGTAGAAAGGATAGGTGCTAATCTTCACAGCGTCATGGAGAAAGCGCGCCAGCTTGATGAGGCGGTCATCTTTATCGATGAGTTTGAGGAAATAGCCGGCAGCCGGGATGAAGCTACTCGCATTGACAAGTCAATAACCAATGAATTTCTGAAACAGGTTCCACTGCTCAAGAATCAGGGCAACAAGATACTCTTTATATGCGCCACTAATTATATCCGCCAGTTGGATGCGGCCTTACTTCGTCCCGGCAGGTTTGATTGCATTATTCCGGTTGGCGGGCTGGATGAGGATGGCAGGAGGACTATAATTGAACAATTCCTGACTAAACTCAATGCTGAAAATGTTGATCTGAACTTAATCGTCAAGATGACCTCAAGATTTACACCTGCTGATATTGAGTATCTCTACCAACAGGTGGCTCAATTCGCATTTGAAAGGGAGCATGACAGTAAGCAGGATTACAGGGTAACAACAGATACATTTATTGAGATATTGCCGAACATGCGCGCCTCTTTGACGGAGGAGATCATAGAGGACTTTCAAAAGGACAGTATCACTTATGCGCGAACGTGATGACGCGCTCAATCCAAGGCATCAAATTAATATAGTGCTCGTTTCCCCAACCGTAGTGAATTCCGCGGGAAAAAGATCTTTGTGACATTGTCACATATTCTTCTTCCTGAAATTCGATATGCTTTAATCAGAAGTTAAAATCAGAGCAGTTCAGGGAGGATAAAATGAAGAAGAATGAGGGAACAATCGACAGAGTTCTCAGAGTGCTGGTCGGCCTGGGGCTTATTTCGTATGCGGTTATCGGTGGGGCTGTGTGGGGCTATATCGGCATAGTGCCGCTGCTTACCGGGGTTGCGGGCACATGCCCACTTTACAGCATTCTCGGCATTTCGACATGCGGGAAGTGTTCGGGCGAGAAGGCAGGCGGCTGTTCATGCGGGGTTAAGAACTAGGGTTGCAGTCAGCCAAATTGGAGACGGGTCTCTGAAAAAATGGCGATAGGGACCCGTCTTGATAAAGATTGCAGAACGGCATGAACGCTGCAAGACATAACTCACTGAATCAAATTTTCATTTCAGAATGGGGAATTCTGCAGCCATATTGTAAACACGGGATCAACGACTCGATATGCCTTGTCGCCACCCTGCTCAATGTAGTCGAGAACGTCGAGTCTTCTCAACGCCGACTGTATGCCGCCGATTGACCCAAGGCGGTGTTTTGTCATATAGGCATTAGAAAACGGGCTGTCGGTCGGGTCTTTGGCCAGGGCTTTCAACAGGGCAATCTGCTGCGGCGCGATCGCCTTCAGCATTGTCTCGTAGGTAGTGCTTTCCTCCTGGATTGTCTGCCTGAAGCCTCTGATATAATCCGACTCAGTGATCTTCTTGCCGCAGACCTCGTAGATCGAGTACGGGATTCTCTGTATGTAGTAAGGATATCCTTGAACCCTTGAGACAAGTCTCGACGCGATATCCTGCGGACAATGCACACCGACTGATTTGAATCTTTCGATAATGAATGCAGCAGATTCATCAAGTGGCAGCGCCTCCAGGGAGATATTTATGCTGCTCTGGTAAAATGGGCGTTTTTGCTCGTTCATCATGTCCTTTAGGAGCCGGCGCCTGCTGCCGACAAAAAAATACGACGCTTTTGCGTGCTTCTGAATATAGGTGCGAAGCATTCCTTCTACGGCCAATGACTTCGGGATATCGACAATTTCCTGAAATTCATCTAAGACCAGGTGGGACCCCACCAGATGATCTTCGATAAAGAAGGTCAATCCGTCCAGGGTCTCCTTAAGCAGATCCAGTCCCCGATGTCCGCCCGTGGCCTCAACGGAAACGGTTATGCCGGATTCCGGGTCCGGTTTAATGACCGGACGCCAGGGTGTGATGAAGCGCATGACCTTTTTAAGCAGGCCCTCATTTTGATGCGAGACCTCATATAATCCGGTTGCCAAAAGCGCGGCAATTTCATCGATTGAGCTGATGCCGTAAAAGCTGATATATGCGGTAAAATATCCCTGGCGCTCCAGTATTTTCTGAACGCGCTTTACCATGGAGGTTTTCCCGTATCGCCTGGGTGAAAACAAGGTGGCGTTGGCACTGTTTTTCGCATGGGACGTCAGTTGCCTGATCTCTTTTCTGCGATTGCAGAAAGGGGCATCAACTGGCAGCTCTTTAAAGAAAAACGGGTTTTTCATGTGCTATCCCCTCCCATGTAATATATTCTAACACAATAACTGTATTAAAATAACTGCATGACAATAAGTGCAGCCTGTTGAGTTGCACTTGAGAGAATGATCATGATAGGCGGTAAGGTTTATGGCCCGCAGGATGATACCGAAGCAACGCCCTCTGCGCTGCCGGAAATATGCCTGCAAAATATGGCGGGCTCAGGCGATCCCTGTCTTGGCCATGCTCAGCGCCTGCCCGATGGCGGGAATGAAATCCTTTTTTCGCGAAAGCACCCTGGGCAGTATGCATCTGTCTTCTTCAACCTTAACGCCGAAGGCCTTTTCTACGACCCAGGTCTCTCCTTTTAACAATACCCGCTCCTGCTGAGATGTCAGCGGGTTCGTCACCAGAAGCGCGGTAAGATCATAGCCGTTTGTAACGCGGATACGCTCAAGTTCATCGAGCAGTTCCGACTCCCTGAGATCGATCTGCTCGCAGTCCAGCACCATCATCTGGCTTACGCCCAATTTCTTGCCGCCCAGCAGAAACTCCTTGAAATCGGCATTGATGAGCTCCGCAGCATCCTTTCC
>Ga0187786_10000116_pt1 | contig 26019 bp, 27 predicted proteins | sample 0815_BV2_10_20_M_FD_132449 | JGI IMG/M metagenome (GOLD analysis project Ga0187786, IMG submission 132449) | Tropical peat soil microbial communities from peatlands in Department of Meta, Colombia - 0815_BV2_10_20_MG | ecosystem: Environmental > Terrestrial > Soil > Wetlands > Peat | place...
CAGCAGATGCTGCCGCTTGATGAAGATGAAAGGTTGAGGATTAATGTCTTTGACTGGCAGGCCGAGTTTTCGGAAGTCTTTAAGGCGGGCGGATTTGACGCGGTGATAGGAAATCCGCCGTATATTCGGATGGAAAGTTTTAAAGAACTTAAAGATTATCTGAAGGCACATGCTTCCATAGAATCTATAGTGGACTTGGCAGGACTACCTGTATTTAAAGGGGCAACGGTTCGCACAATAATATTAATGACATCGCTCAAAGCGAATAAAATATCAAGCATGTATGCACCCCCTATGTCGCCAGATTTATTTGACGCGGTTCAAACCCGAACTATTACGATTGACGAAGCTATTCGAGACACCCAGTATGAAGTTGCTACAAATGCACTGGCGCAGCCTGTATGGAGTTTTAGGAAAAGAATTGAGAAAGACTTATTAAAACGTTTACAAGAGCTATATGCACCATTGATTAAGTATTGTAATGGACAAATTGGTTATGGAATCAAATCTGGGCTGGAAGCGGCTTTTGTCATTGATGAAAATGTCAAAAATGAACTTGTAAGACGTAATAAGAAGGCTGAAGAGATTATTAAACCATATTTGAACGGTAAAGATGTTCGGCGCTATGGAATTGATTTTAAGAATACATATCTGATTTACACATATCACGGCATCGATATAAAGAAGTATCCATCAATCGAAGACTACTTGAAACAGTATAAAGAACGTCTTCAAAAAAGAGCTACTAAGCAGGAATGGTTTGAACTTCAGCAGCCCCAATTTAATTACGCACAATACTTTGAAAGCCCCAAAATTACATTCCCTGATATCGCATTGAATTCCAGGTTTGCCATCGATAATCTTGGCTATTACGGGTCAACGACCACTTTTTTTATTCCATGTGTTGATTTTTACTTGTTGGGGGTCTTGAATTCACGTTTAGGGAATTATTACTTTATGCAAACTTGCGCAGCTCTTGAAGGGAGAACAGATAAATATTTGCGATTTAAGCGGCAGTATGTTGAAGGGCTGCCTGTCCGCCCTATCGATATCGCCAACAAAACTGATAAGTCTCGTCATGACCGTATGGTAGCGCTCGTAGAGCAGATGCTCGCGCTGCACGCCGCAGGAAAAAACCGCCATCGAGCGCCAGATCGCTGCAACCGACAAGCAAATCGACAAGCTTGTCTACGAGCTTTACGATCTCACACCGGAAGAGGTAAGGATTGTGGAGGGAAACGATTGATGAAAGAGCTACGATTGTTATCATGAAACCCAGTTGCTTCCATTTTCTGAACGAGATAGACGAAGACCTTATCGAAATATTTTGGGGACAAAAGAAAGTCGTAAAACCTTTATCGCGACAACGTTCGTTGGGTATAATGAATGAAAGCGTTAATCGGGGCAAGAGTAAAAGTGAAAGAGACAAACACATATATTGCTGAGCTGCTTGGTAGTCTTAAACCCGAGGTGAGGTAGCGCTTCAAGGCAGATCTGCGGGGTATCTTTGGCTCTTATGTGCGAGGAGAACAAAGAGAGGGCAGTGATCTGGACGTCCTTGTTGAATTCGATGATAATGCAAATCTTTTGCACCTTGTGGGACTTGCGGAATTTCTCGAGGAAAAGTTGCATCTCAGGTTTGACATAGTGCCCGAAAGTGCTCTGAGAACGGAAATCAGGGAAATCGTTTTGCGGGAAAAAGTAACCATATGAGAGACCAAATATTGTATCTGAAGGACATCCAGGCGGCAATTGCTGCTATTGAAAAGTTCGTGGAAGGCATCGACTTCGAACAATTCAGGGTTGACGACAAAACCTCCAGCGCGGTAATCAGAAAACTCGAAATAATAGGAGCTGCACCGCAATTACTCTAACTGCAATGGTTTTCGGCTGTTCATTTCGCGACCAATTGGCTTAAACCTCCCGGCATATGGTAATTTAACTGTAACACAAATTAAGAAGGAGCTTTCATGGCGGATGTCAAATACAAGGAGTACAGTCCCGAAGAGGACAGGATTTATACAGAGGCAATTACGAAGATCAGGGAAGGTATGAAAAACGGGCTGTCCTTTGACAATGCCTGTGATTCAATCAGTGTTGAAAACGAAGAGTTGAGGTCTTTCATACTTGACGATGCCCTGAAGATCATGATAGCCGAACTGCATTACGGCAAGAGCATGACTTTGGATGAGGTGGCTAAGATATTGAATGTGCCGATAAACAAGGTGAGCGTTGCAAGCTTACAAATGCTTGAGGACGCAGGCATTGCCGCAGCAGAGCTCAATCGCAAGAACAATCCCGCCCCAAACGCACCTGCAGGTAATGTCTGAAATGGGTACTCCTGTGAAGAAAGTAAGACTATATACTCTGAGCACTTGCGCTGTTTGCAATAAGGTGAAGAAATTGTTGGACGAAAAAGGCATAGCGTATGAGACTATCACAGTCGATGCTCTTGACACCGGTGAGCAATGGCTTACATCCAAAGAAGTTAAGAAATATAATCCGGCCGGGTCATACCCTACCTTGGTGGTAGAGGAAGTAGTTGTAGGCTTCGATGAGGACCTTATTAAGAAGACTTTAGGCATTTAATGACGCCTGAGCGGTTGTATGAGATTCTTTCTAAATATGCTGCGTCCAAAGGACAGCAGCTCAACAGAGAAAAAGATTTTGTCATTGACATCCTGAAGGGGCTCCTTAAGAATGAGGAGCGATACGGCTACAGGTCCTGCCCCTGTCGCCTTGCTTCTGGAATAAAAGAGAAGGACTCTGACATAATTTGCCCTTGTGTTTACAAGGATCCTGACGTGGCAGAATATGGCAGTTGTTTCTGCGAATTGTATGTGTCTAACGAATGGAATGAAGGAATCATTAAACGCCGGCCAGTGCCTGAACGCAGGCCCTCGGACAAACAGGTTTGATAAGGGAGGTTGTATTTGATGGATGGTGAAATGCTTACTCTGCAGGATATAAAGAAGGAGCCTTTTGTAATTGAGCATATCCTATGGAAAATGAAACCTAAAGATATCATGGAGGCTAAGTTTACGAAGACTGAACATGGTGTGGCTGTGCGCGACGAGATCAAGGGCTATATTTTTTATATTGAGTCAATGGGGAAAGAACCTTTGCTTTTTATGATGCGCCATACGGCGATTGATTTCGCAGAGACTATAGCCAAGATCGACGAAGTCCCCATGGAGATGTTGAAAAATGATATTGAGGCTAATAAAGATGAGCATTATTTCGGGATGTATCCGATAGGCAAAGAAGTTGAAGCCTGGCTCAAGAATGAGCTTGGAGTTAAATAGCCTTCTTTGCGGCCACCACAACCTTGATGCGGCATGACGAATAAACTCCAAAAGTCCGCCTGTCAGGGTATTCATGATAATTATTTCGCTTGTGTTTGCATCTAATCAGAATAAAAAGTTGATATGAATGGAAACACTTGCGCAATAAAGATGACAAGAGCTTTTTTTATCACTACTTGCCGGATATTCTTTTCAGGCCTTATGTGCTTGTGCTAAGTCTGCGACAGCCTGGCAGCGACTGTTGGGAAGAGATCCATATTGGTATGCGGCAAGAAAAGTGCCGAGACATATTCATCCATGAACATTTTTGACACAGATAGTTCTACATAGGTCATTTTTGAAGCAATTGCCTCAGCTTCCTTCCTCAATTCATCAGAAAGAAGGCATAGATACGCACCGGTTATCGAGGTATTTCCCATGAAGACATATTTCTCCTCTGATATATCCGGTATCATGCCGAGTAACACTGCTTTGCGGATATTAAGGTAGTTGCCGAATCCCCCGGCAACGTATACTTTCTCGATTGCATCGATAGTCAGACCAACCTCGGTTATGAGTGTTGATATTCCGGAATAAATGGCTGCTTTCGCCCTAAGGAGATTTTCTATATCAACCTCGGTAAGAATGATATCTTTATGGTGATGTTTATCCTTATATATGACATATTCAAGGCCATCGTCTCCGTGTTTGATGCGATCCGACTTGCCTTCAACAAATTTTCCTTTCTGATCTATTATCCCAACTAGCAGCATTTCTGATACCGCATCTATCATCCCTGATCCACAAATGCCGAGAGGGCTTCCACCGCCGATGACTCGCACAGACGGTTCCAATGTTGATTCGTCGATTACTACTGACTCGATAGCTCCCGGTGTTGCTCTCATGCCACATCTTATCCCGCTGCCCTCAAAACATGGCCCTGCCGAGCAGGCAGCGGTCATAATCCATTCATTATTGCCGATCGCTATTTCGCCGTTCGTTCCAATATCCATGAAGAGCGCCAGTTCTGCATTGCGCGTCATTTTCGACGCCATCACGCCGGCCACAATATCGCCTCCGACATAACTGGCAATGCAAGGCACTGTGTAAACTCTTCCTTGCGGATTTATCGATAGGTTGGCTGTTGTAGCTCTCCATAATGGGAAACTATTCAATTCAGGAATATATGGCGACTCCCTGATCGATCCTGGGTCAAGGCCCCAGAAGATGTGAGACATTGTAGTATTTGCGGCTATAGATGCAGCCTGAACCATATTGCGATCGATGGAATGGCGCTCTGTAATTGATTCCACAATCGTATTAATGTCTGAAACCACAGCCTCTCTTAGTTCATCTAATCCAGCGCCTTCAGTAGCATGAACAATTCTTGTAATTACATCATCCCCGAATTTAATCTGAGAATTGTATGTAGATCCCATGTCTATTACCTTGCCGCTGCTTAAGTCCGCAAGATAAACAACTACAGTCGTTGTCCCTATATCGATAGCCAAGCCGTAGTTTACGTCACCGGGGTCGCGACTCCAGACCGAAACCGCCTCCTTGCCGTCGACATCATCCTCTACATATGCCAAGGATACCTTCCAGTTAGCTTCTCTTAATATCCTTCCCATTGCGGCTATGAAACCATGGCGAAATCCCATAGATTCAAGACTATGTTCAGCTAATGTCCGTCTTAACCTATCAAGGTCGCTTATGTTATCTGTAATACTCGGCGGCGGAAGGTCGACTGATACGGTCTTGACAAGTGGATTCAATTCGACCCCGAACGACTTAAGGTGATCTACGAGATCTTTTGTCTTGGATACTGCTATCTTGTCACCCATTATAAGGCGGGACTCTTTTGGAATTGAAATGGTTAGACTATCAATCGGATATGTCTGACACGCCAGGACAATTCCTTCCTTCTTTTCATCGGCAGTCAGTTTTCCGTATGTGTCAGCCTCGAAATTGCCTTCAAGAATAACGACCTTGCATTTGCCGCAGGTGCCCTTGCCCCCGCAGGAGGCGACTAGATACACGCCGGCTCCTTTGAGTGCGGTGAAGATGCTGTCGTCCTTCCGCAGAATAATGTCTTCGCCAGATGTTAAATGTATGTTCATATTGCTGATGTTGTTGCGCCTCCGCTTATGCTGGCATAGGCAAGTATTAATTTACCGACCGCGGATATTTTTATTCTAACATACATTATAACGGCTCTAAGCTACATATGCATGTCTTTATAGGTTCTATGCTAAAATTAAACACTTTATCCAAAAGGAGCATTCATGCCACGGCAACTGTTGCTGCATTTCTATCGCACTCCGGCACTTTCTGATTATAAAAAGAATGTACTTCTTAACAGGGTTCGGCAATTGGTCGGCCAGGAAATTCAAAATATAGAAACTGAATTCTGCTTTAACCTGGAAACGTCCTCGCCGCTCGAAAACGCTGAAATTGAAAGACTGAGATGGCTGCTGGCTGAGACATTCGAACCTGACAGATTTTCGGATGCAAGCTTTCTTGATACGTACTTAAATGAGAGTTCTGAGTCTGTGCTGATAGAAGTGGGACCCAGGATGAATTTTACTACAGCATGGTCTACTAATGCCGTTTCCATATGCCATGCGTGCGGACTTTATAAGATATCCCGCATAGAGCGCTCAAGGCGCTATTTGCTTGTGGGCGCATCGGTCAAATCGCCGAACAGTGCATGGAGAAAATCTTTTCTCGACATGGTACATGACCGGATGACAGAATGCTCTTATCCGGAGCCGCTGAAAAGCTTTGACACTGGAATTGTTCCGAAACCTCCTGAGGTCGTTCCGCTTATGGAGAAAGGAAGGACAGCATTAGCTGATATCAACAAAGCTATGGGCTTAGGCCTTGACGAATGGGATATGGACTATTACTATGACCTGTTCGTTAATGATATCGGCAGAAACCCGACGGATGTGGAATGCTTCGATCTCAGCCAGTCAAACAGCGAGCATTCACGCCACTGGTTCTTCGGCGGAAAGCTTTATATCGATGGCGTTGAGGCTGATAAGACTTTAATGCAGATCGTAAAGGAGCCGTACAGGCGGAATCCCAATAACAGCATTATTGCCTTTAAGGATAATTCCAGCGCAATAAAGGGATTTCCTATCAAAACCCTTGTTCCCGAAAAGCCCGGATATCCTTCTGCGATGATAGCTAAGGAAGGGGTCGATCACATCATCTTCACGGCAGAGACTCACAATTTCCCGTCCGGAGTAGCACCTTTTCCAGGCGCTGAAACCGGGACCGGGGGGCGCATCCGGGATGTGCATGCCACGGGCAGGGGAAGCCATGTCGCGGCTGGTACTGCTGCCTACTGCGTCGGAAATCTGAATATCCCTGGTTATGACCTGCCCTGGGAAAGAAAGGACTATCAATATCCTTCCAACCTGGCCTTGCCGCTTCAGATAGAAGTAGATGCCAGCAACGGCGCTTCAGACTATGGAAATAAGTTTGGAGAGCCTCTTATACAGGGATTTACGCGCTCATTTGGGCTGACTTTACCCAACGGTGAGCGGCGAGAATGGATCAAACCCATAATGTTTACCGGCGGTGTGGGGCGGATCAACGACCTTCATGTGGAAAAACAAGCGCCTGCGTCAGGCATGGTAGTGGTGAAGATAGGTGGGCCGGCATATCGAATAGGAATGGGCGGCGGGGCGGCGTCCAGCATGATTCAGGGAGAAAATGTTGAAGAACTCGATTTCAACGCTGTTCAGCGGGGTGATGCGGAAATGGAACAGAAACTCAACCGCGTCATACGAGCTTGCGTCGAATTGGGATCTGATAATCCGATTACCAGTATTCACGATCAGGGGGCAGGCGGCAACTGCAATGTCGTCAAGGAGATCATTTATCCGGCAGGCGCTAAAATTGATTTAAGAGCAATACAACTTGGAGATGTGACGTTATCTGTCCTTGAGATCTGGGGTGCAGAGTATCAGGAACAGGATGCTCTTCTCATACATGGCGAAAGGGAGCTGTTGTTCCGAAATCTCTGTGAGCGCGAAAAAGTTCCGTTTGCGGTAATAGGAAAAATTGTTGGGGACGGGCGTATTGTCCTGTTTGATACCAGAGCTGAAGGGGGAATAGAAACGCCCGTCAATCTTGATCTCTCCAAAGTATTGGGAGACATGCCGAAAAAGACATTCAGGCTTGAGCGCGAATTTCCATTTGAAAAGCCTTTGCACCTGCCGCAGGGATTGAGGGTGCGAGATGCGCTGGAGAGGGTGCTCAGGCTTGTTTCTGTGGGCTCAAAGAGATTTTTAACTAATAAGGTAGATCGCTCTGTGACCGGGCTGATAGCCCGGCAGCAATGCGCCGGACCTTTGCAACTTACAGTAGCTGATGTGGCGGTGGTCGCCCAAAGCCATCTGGATCTGACCGGCGCTGCTATTGCCATCGGAGAACAGCCGGTCAAGGGGCTCATAGACCCGGCTGCTATGGCCCGTCTGAGTGTGGGAGAAGCACTGACTAATATTATGTGGGCTGGGATAACGGCTATTGAGGATGTCCGCTGTTCAGGCAACTGGATGTGGGCGCCGAAGCTTCCCGGAGAGGGTGCCATGCTTCATGATGCGGCCGTAGCCATGAGCGAGATGATGATAGAGCTCGGGATCGCAGTGGACGGCGGCAAAGACAGCCTTTCCATGGCGGCGCGGGTGACCGGACTGTCAGGTGAGCAGGAGGTAGTCAAGTCGCCCGGAACCCTTGTGATATCGGCTTATGCCGGCTGCCCTGATATAACCAGGGTTGTAACTCCCGACGTCAAGAGGCCTGGCGCTAGCAAGCTGCTGTATGTTGATGTTGGCGCGGGGCTGTATAGGACAGGAGGATCGGCTCTCGCCCAGTGTTTTAATCAGATCGGCAGTGAGTCGCCGGACGTCGAAGATCCGGCATTCCTAAAGAGAGCTATTTGTGCAGTCCAGGAGCTTATAATTAATGATCTGCTGTTGGCGGGCCATGACCGCAGCGACGGTGGATTCATAACCACTCTTCTTGAGATGGCCTTTGCAGGCAACTGCGGCCTTGACGTAACACTACCGCAGGGAAATGGTATAGATGCGATATCGATGCTTTTTGCTGAGGAACTCGGCTTCATCGCAGAATTTTCTACTGAAAACGAGCAGGAGATATTAAGAAAGTTTAAAGAATTTAATGTGCCGGTTACGATCATCGGTGTTACTACAGCTGATAAGCGAATAGTCATCAGAAATAAAACACAGACTGTGTTAGATGAAGACATGCTGGTTCTCAGGTCTATTTGGGAAGAAACCAGCCATAGACTTGATCTGCTTCAGGCCAATCCGGACTGTGTCATGCAGGAGAAAGACGCTATTTATGATAGGCCAGGGCCTGCATATCGGGTATCTTTTGAAGCTTCCAGGACATCGGAGATAGTCATGATGCGAGATGCCAAGCCCCTTGTCGCGATCATTCGTGAAGAAGGCAGCAATAGCGACCGCGAAATGGCTGCGGCGTTTTATGCCGCCGGTTTTGTGCCCTACGATGTGACAATGACGGATCTCATGTCCGGCGCCATAACACTCGACCTGTTCAAAGGTATAGCAATGGTCGGAGGGTTCAGTTATGCTGATGTTATGGATTCCGCAAAAGGATGGGCGGGCACGATCCGTTTCAACAAGTTCTTGGCCGAACAATTCGAAGCTTTCTATAATCGGCCCGATTCATTCAGCCTTGGCATATGCAACGGCTGCCAGCTTATGGCGCTTCTAGGGTGGGTGCCTTGGCGCGGCATTGCTGATGAATTGCAGCCGCGCTTTATTCATAATCTGTCCGGGCGTTTTGAATCGAGATTTACTACCGTAAGAATAGAGGCCGGCCCTGCAATAATGCTTAAAGGAATGGAGGACTCGGTCCTCGGCGTATGGGTATCTCACGGAGAAGGCCGTGCTTATTTCCCTGACCGTGGAATCATGGAAGATATTCTCTCAAAAGGGCTGGCACCGGTGCGCTTTGTTGATGACCTTGGCGTTGCCACAGAGACGTATCCATACAACCCTAATGGGTCTCCTCTGGGCATAGCTGCGCTCTGCTCGCCGGACGGGCGCCACTTTGCAATTATGCCTCACCCGGAACGAACCTGCCAAAAATGGAACTGGGCATGGATGCCGGAAGAAATGAAAAAGACACTGCCTGTTTCGCCATGGCTAAAATTATTTCAGAACGCCAGAGAATGGTGCGATGGGCGGATCTAATAAATATTGAAGTTTAGGAGGGACAACAGATGCCCTATATATTTGCTCACGGTACTCTTCGGAAGGGGGGCCGCAACAGCAACCTGATATCCGGTGCTATTTCTTTGGGAGCTGCGGAAACTGAACAGAACTATGCGCTTTATCTGATCAAGGACAAGCCGGTTGTTACCAAGCTGCCGGAAACAAAGATAAAGGGAGAAGTCTTTGTTCTGTCGGATGAGCAGCTGACTCTGGTAGACCGGTTCGAGGGTCATCCACGTATCAATAAGCGCGATTTAGTACCTGTGAGGCTTTCGGACAATAATGTGGTGGAGGCATGGCTCTATTTTCATATATTGCCGTTGAGGGAGTCCTCAATCATAACTTCAGGTGAGTACACCGTCTGATCAGCTCATGCATCTGCCTGAGTATTCTTCAATGCAGATGCATGAGTTTAATTTTCTCGTACTCGGCTTTACTTTCCGAAGACTTTCTTGAGAAGATCAGTTGCCCGGGCAGCGGGATCGGTTCTTATCTTCTGTTCCTCCTGTCCTACCATGTGGAATAACCCGTCAAGGGATTTGTTCGTAACATAATTATCGAGATCTATATCTTCCTTCTTCATGAGAGGTATATTGCTGTAACCAGCGGTCATTTTTTTATAAGATTGCGCAACGCCAACATTATCCATACTGCCGGTAACGACCGGTTTGAATTCATCGAAAAGCTTGGTCCTCGTCTTCTCTTTAAAAAAATCGGTGGCAGCAGTATTGCCTCCCCTGAGAATCTTCTGAGCGTCGTCAAAGGTCATGTGTTTAATAGCATCAGCGAAAATAGGAGCAGCCTTTGGCGCAGCCTTCTCTGCCGCTCGGTTCATGCTCAGAACGAAGTTGTCTACTTCCTTTTTATATCCCACAGTGCTGAGCAAATCGCCCGCTTTTCTGATTTTTTCAGGCAGTAAAATCTTTATTGCCTGATTGCTGAAATATCCGTCTGTTTTCGAAACCTCTTTAACGGCATTCTTAGTGCCTATCTCTAGTGCCTCTTTAAGGCCGGATGCAGTTGTCTTATCGTCAGGCGTCTTTTGAGAGGACTTCACAGGAGATTGTTCCACAGCCTTCAGAGCATCATCCAGCAGTCCGGCTGAAGCCTGATATGAAATCAATAGAATGGAAAAGAGGAAAGCAGCAACAGTTCTCGTCATCTCAGTGTCTCCTTATAATCAAGAATTATAAAGCACAATATTTATTCTATTTTATACTTGTGCGGGCGGATACACAACTGAAGGCGGCTAAACGATAACCTCACTTGATATTATATGTAATAACTGTTACATTAGAAACAAGAGATACAAATAATGAAAAATCATCACAAGGAGAAGACACCATGCCGCCCATCGAAAAACATGTTGCAATCAGCCGGCAGCGCACCGGCAAAGATTATAGGGAGCTGCACACATGGATCGACGACGCCGACCTGAAAATAAAGGCCGAGCGCCACGACATAACACGGATATTCGTCTTAGGCAGGCGCATTGAGAAGCAGCACGGCGCCGAGGGGCTGAATGAATACCTGCAGCATATCCATGACGATGTTGCAGCCAAGTTCGAGCATCTTCAGCACGACGTTGAGAAGATGACGGGAGATATCCTGGCTTATTTCGGCGTAAAGAAGGGAAGCGCGCTCAATTATACTGTTCAGCAGCAGGATGTTGAAATCATGAAGAAAGCAGGCGTTTCCGCCGACGATATCTCGCACTGCTTAAAAGTGGCACAAAAGGCGGTAGAGATAGCTCAGCGCACCGGGGTCCGCCTCGATCTGGAACTGGTCGGCAGAGGCGCTTTTTTCCACGATCTCGGCAAGGCGAAGTCTCATGATATGGACCATGGAAAGATCGGGGCTGAGATGGGAGCGACCCTCGGACTTCCGAAATCGCTCACCGATATCATGGAAAAGCATATCCGGGGCGGTATGTCGGCGGAGGAAGCAAAGGAACTAGGCCTGCCGGTAAAGGATTATTCGCTCAACTCGCTCGAAGAGAAGATCATAATCTACGCGGACCGCCTGGTTGATATCATCAACGACGGCGTCGTGCAGATTGTATCCGAAGCCGAAGCTGAAGCGCGCTTCGAAGAATTTATCCGCAGTGTGCCGAAATACCATAAGAACCAGGCGACGTATGAGAGGTACCTTGGCTACCATCGTGAGATACAGTCGCATATTGCTTTGAATGTATAATGGCGGATATAAAGTCAGGTAGATATGTTCACATAAATCCATGATGGCTGAAAAAATATATATTTATGACACCTTTTAGTATTCTCTGCTTAACGGGATTTCTTGCGATCTTCAGCTCGACCATATCGAAGAGCCCCGTGTTGCCGCTATTTGCCGCGCATCTGGGCGCCGGGCCTTCGGGGGTCGGGCTGATAGCTGCCGTGTCGGCATTTACCGGCGTGATTGCCAGCATTCCAGCGGGTATCATGGCCGACAGGATCGGAAAAAGGAGAATGCTTGTTTTCTCGGCTGTCGTATTTTCATCCGCGCCGGTGCTCTACCTTTTCGTCTCGGACATCGCGCAGCTTGCTGTTGTTAGGCTATACCACGGTCTTGCAACAGCCATTTTCCTGCCTGTTGCCATGGCTATGGTATCCGACCTCTTTGCGGCTGAGCGAGGCGAAAAGATGGGCTGGTTTTCGACCTCAACACTGCTGGGCAGGTTCGTCGCGCCGATGGCTGGAGGCAGCATAATAGGTGCGCTTGCATCCAGTCCGGCCTTGCCATTTAAAGTTGTATATGGGGTATGCGCGGCAGCCGGTTTCATAACGCTTCTTCTTGCGGTCAGGATTCCAGCCCGGACAGGTCAGCCGCTGCAGAAAAGGACATGGACGGAAACGACGGAAATATTCAGGGGGGTCATCTCCAGTCGCACTATTGTAATTACCAGCGTGGTCGAGGCTGCAATACTGTTCGCCTACGGCACATTCGAAACCTTTCTCCCGCTCTATTCTATAGAGGCGGGCCTAAGCGCGTACGAAGTCGGAATATTCCTCTCGTCGCAGGTCATAACACTCGCGCTTACAAAGCCGGTAATGGGAAGGTTTTCCGACCGTCACGGCAGGAGGCCGCAGATTCTATTCGGCGCGCTCGCAGGTGCGGTATGCATCGGCGGCTTTTCCGTTTCGGGATCTTTTATTCCATTTCTTTTTCTCAGCATACTGTTCGGCCTGAGCCTCTCGATAGTGACTTCAGCGACATCGGCCCTGATAGCAGATGTAAGCCGGGATGAGGGAAGGGGATCAGCCATGGGGGTCCTCGGTTCTATAATGGACCTTGGGCACACCTCAGGGCCGCTGGTTTCGGGTGTCACGGCAACGTATCTTGGTCTCTCTAAGGCATTCATCGGGGCTTCAGTAGTGGTAGCTGCAGCGGCGGTTGTATTCGCCGTGTCCGCAGATCGATCTAATAAACATCATACCGTGGAAGGGGGAAGGTTGTGAAAAAAAATGAGACAGATTCCGGTATGCGGTGGCTAATGTTTTTCTATTCGGTTCCCTCGCGGCCGGTGAGCAACCGGATGAAGGTCTGGCGGAAGCTGATGAAATCCGGAGCTGTCCATCTGAAAGGCTCGGTATATATACTGCCCGACAATGAGGAGCATTACGAGACGCTTCAATGGCTTGCGTCGGAGGTGTCCGGCATGAAGGGTGAGGCGGCCTTTGTTAGAATCGCAAAGATCGAGACGATGAAGGAACATGAAATAATGGCTCTTTTCGATGAGCAGAGGGCCAATGATTACCGCAATATCGGCAAGACCCTCGATGTGCTTGAAAGGAGGCTGGGCAGCATACAGAAAGGATCGGGGGCGCGAGATGTAAAGGGACTGTCCGCGCAGTCAGCCAAATTTGTCCGTGAATACGAACAGATTGCGGCCGTTGATTTTTTCAGATCGGGCGAAGGAAAGGCCATGGGCAAAAGGATCGATGCGTTAAGGACCCAGTTGGCCGGTCTGTCCGGATTGCCCGTAAAGAAAGAGGCGTTGATTTCAGGCAGGGCCGTTAAAGATTATCAGGGCAGGGTATGGGTAACGAGGACTAAGCCTTTTATAGACCGCATGGCGTCGGCCTGGCTCATCAGGAGATTCATCGACGGCAGGGCTTCATTCGGCTTTATTGATGAGAAAGAGATCGACAAGCTTGACAGGAATTCGGTGGCCTTCGATATCCGCGACGGTGAGTTCACTCATTCCGGAGACATGTGCACATTCGAGGTGATCATAAAGGCCTTCGGTCTTAGGGACAAGGCTCTCAGGAAGATCGCGGAGATAGTCCATGACCTGGACATGAAAGACGACAAATACAAGGCCGGAGAAGCCAGGGGCCTGGAGGATATCCTGGCAGGGATACGGAAGTCTGCGAGAGACGATGCCGATGCGCTTGAGCGTGGGATGGCGGTCTTCGAGATGCTCTATATTTCGAAGGTCGGGTAAGAAATATGAGCGCAAAACCGTCATTCAGCGAAGCCTTCCGATACTGGCTCAAGCTTGGGTTCATAAGTTTCGGCGGCCCGACAGGGCAGATTTCGATGATGCACAAGGAATTGGTAGACAGGAAACAGTGGATATCCGATAACCATTTCCTCCAGGCGCTCAATTTCTGCATGCTGCTGCCCGGTCCGGAGGCCCAGCAGCTTGCGACATATATCGGCTGGCTGCTTCACGGCACAAAGGGCGGCGCAGCTGCAGGCGCGTTATTCGTCCTGCCTTCCGTATTCATACTGTTGGGGTTATCATGGCTCTACGCGGCAATGGGTGCCGTGCCGGCCGTAGCTGCTTTTATGTACGGATTGAAGCCGGCGGTAGTCGCCATAGTCGCAGAGGCAGTACTGAGGATAGCGAGAAAGTCGCTGAAAAACTGGTTCTTCATTGTCATTGCCGCTGTCTCGTTCATCGGCATTTATGAGCTGTCGGTACCGTTCCCAATAATTGTGCTCAGCGCAGCCGCAGTCGGTTTCATTGCCAAACAGATAGCCCCGCGACTTTTCGGTGGTACGGAGACAACGCACTCTGACGCTCAGACACTGATAGGCGGGCTTGCTGCGCAGATCAGAGATACCGGATGGCGTCCTGCGGTAAGGACCGCCGCGATCTGGCTCGCAGTGTGGGCGGCCCCGCTCTCGGCAGTTGTAATATGGAAAGGACAAAGCATTTTCAGCAGGCTCGGCATCCTATTCAGCAAGGCTGCTATGGTCACATTCGGCGGGGCATATGCCGTTCTGGCGTATGTGGGACAAGAGACAGTATGGCACTTCGGGTGGCTGCGGCCTCAGCAGATGATGGACGCGCTTGCTCTTGCAGAGACGACGCCGGGTCCGCTGATCATGGTAAATCAGTTTGTTGGATATCTTGCCGCATATCAGAACCCTGGAGATCTGAATCCGGCGACAGCAGGCGCTATCGGGGGACTGCTGACCACCTGGGTCACCTTCGCACCTTCTTTTCTTATGATATTCCTTCTGGCGCCGTACATAGAAGTGCTTCGCAAAAATGCGCTACTAGCAACAGCACTGGCCTCAGTTACAGCAGCAATTGTCGGTGTCGTGCTGAATCTTGGAGTAACATTTACCAGCAATGCTTTGTTCCAAGATGCAGGAGGTTTAGACTGGTATGCGCTTGCGGCATCGATAGTCATATTCGTCGGGCTGCAGCGCTGGAGCTGGCCGATGGTGCCTGTAATAATCGGGTCGGCGCTTATGGGATTTCTGTGGAAGACCTTTTTGTAAGGGATACAGCAGACTTTTGTGAACGGTTTGTATATCCCATACCCGGATGTACAGTGTAAAAGTAGAACATTAGTTGGAGGAGGCGCTTATGAAGAAAGCAGCTTATGCTTATCCGGTTGTTATCATTGCAATCGGAGTGATGCTGTTCAGCCTTATCCTTAGTGCAACGGCTGAGGATAAACAGGGGGCCAGACTGAAGTTCCCGTCGGGTACCGCTACGTCGTCCGAAGTCTGCGGAACCTGCCATATTTCTATTTACAGGGAATTCGCCTACGGGTTTGGCAGCGACATGAAGTACAAGGAGATGATCAGGGTCTCGAAAAACGAGCCTCCGCTTACACTGCCTGCAGGCGTATCACCGTCTGCGACTGCGCACGCCTATGCGGGTACCGACCCTTATCCAGTCCATGCGCGCACGGCTGAAGAGGAAGGCAGGTCGTGCAACATATGCCATTTCCCGCAGGCATTTAATATCCCTGACATGGACAACCTCGAAATCCCGAAGCCAAAGGGACGTGTAAAGGAGCAGGAGCCGGGCGGGCTTACTTGCGCAACTGCCATCTGACGCCGGACGGGAAGGTGCGGGGTCCATACGCCGTGAAGGCGCCGCATGAGACGGTGGAAGAGCCGAAGATGAGGACATCTGCCGCGTGCGCCTATTGCCACAGCATGGGCAAGCGCGTCATTGGAAAGCAGACCCAGACATTTCTTGAGTGGCGCGACGACTTTCATAAGCCTGATCTTGGAAGGCAGCACTGTCAGGACTGTCATATGCTGAGGACACAACGCAAGGTAGCAGATAATTTCGACGTCCCGGTGAGGGCGGTTGCGCGTCACCTGTGGACAGGCGGTCATTCGGACCAGAGGGTAGCGAGCGCGCTCAGCGTCACGATAGTGAAGCCGGACAAGACAGCGAATGATCTCGAATTTCATGTGATCAATATAAATGCCGGACATTCGGTGCCGACGGGGTCAAATCGCAGGGCGGTATATCTGATAGCCGACATAGTCGATAAAAAAGGCAAGATACTTCAGACCAAAGAATGGATGTTCGCGCCCTGGTTTGCCGAACGTCCCGACGACAAGGCCTTACTGGAGAAGGACAAAACTAAGCCTGACGCGATCGCCCGCTCACAGGCTGATGCACAGGGGCCGCACGAAACCATTATTCGCGCCGGAGAAAACCGTGTTATCGCATGGAAGCCCGATGTCAAGATTAAGAACTATACGGTCAAGGCGAGCCTGACATATGATCTGAACAGATACAACGACAGGGCTTTCACTGCCGATCAGACCGAGATATATCATACGGCCCTGGAGGTTGCGGGGAACAAGTGAGGCGGCTGATAATCATATTGATTGTTTTCGCCGCATTTCCAGTCTCGGCGATTGCCGGGCTGCCGGTCTTTACTGACGACACCGGCACGCTCGGTCCGGGGAAGTGGGAGATCAATGTCGGCGTTGATATCGACAGACGGCATAGCGAGACTCATTACGATGCGCCGGCCCTCGATATCAATTATGGCTTCGGAGAGCGCATCCAGCTTAACTACAGCACCTCATGGATAGTGCTTGACAGCCGCGGCGAGGGGATCAAGAACGGACTGAGCAATTCCGAGGTGGCGGTGAAATGGCGATTTCTGGATGAAGACAGGCACGGCATTGCCGTGTCTGTGTATCCCAGGATCGTTTTCAACAACCCGACATCATCGGCGGACCGGGGACTTGTGGACAAAGGTACAGTATACAGGCTTCCGGTGCAGGTCGAAAAGAAGATAGGGATTATAAATATTAATCCGGAATTCGGCCATGATTTCCATGCTGGCGGCAAGGATAGCTGGTTATATGGCGTCGCCCTGAAATATGCGGAAATAAAGGGGCTCGAGTTGTTGGGAGAAATATTCGGCAGCGCGGACAACAGTTTTAGGAGACATGAGATAGTCACCAATATTGGCTTGCGGTTGGACATCAGCAACTACAGTTCATTATTGGCTTCGATAGGAAAGGGTATTCATCATGCAGGCGATCAGCCGATGCTGCTTTCCTACTTGGGTATTCAATTCAGGCTTTGAAGATTCAAGGGATGGAAAGGATCGGCTTTTGGTCCATGGCCGATTCCTGCGTAATATTAAATAATTTTATTGCAGACCAAATTAACAGGAGGTAAATATGACCAGCGCACAATTTTGTCCCGTAGGAAAACTGGAGAAATTGCTTGTGGCGACTGACCGCTCGCAGATCAGCGATGGAGCGGTACACGAGGCGATCAACTTCGCAAAGAAATGCTCAAGCAGGCTTTATGTGGTATCAGTGCTTGAGACAAACCCCGAATATGAGACCACCGGATCGAGCTTTTTCGAAAAGGAAGAGGCAGAGGCAGCCGACCATCTGAAAGTGGTCAAGGAAATGGCTTCCAAAGAAGGGCTTGTTTGCGAGACCTTCTTGCATGAGGGAATGGATGCCGCCCAATCCATTGTGGATGAAGCATCAGACAAGAAGGTAGATATGGTAGTGGTAGGAAGGCACGGGCGCACCGGTTTGCTCAAGACATTGATGGGGTCGGTCGCATCCAAGGTTGTCATAAACTCACCCTGTAAAGTTCTGGTTGTGCCTAAGGCCGCACGGATTGAATATCGGAACACACTGGTTGCAACGGACGGTTCGGGGCATAGCATTGCTGCTGTTAAGGAGGCTGTCGGCATCGCAAAGAGATGCGGCAGCAAGATCATTGCGCTTTCTGCGATCCGCTCGGATGGCGAACTGGAAAAGGCAAAGGCTAATGTTAATGCCGTCCTGGAACTCGCCGAAAGCGAAGGCGTGGAGGCGGAGGGCTTGACACCGACAGGCAGGTCCTACAACGCGATCGTTGAGACCGCCGGAGGCAGAGGGGTCGATCTCATAGTCATGGGGATTCCGGTCAAGACGGCCATCGAGAAAATCTTTACGGGCAGCGCAACAGAGAAAGTCATCGGCACGGCCGGATGCGCAGTCCTTGTTGTAAAGGGAGACGTATCAGTTTCGGCAACAGTGTAGGATATTCAGCATAGCACCTCTCGCATGAATGCATTGTGCGAGGGGTGCCCGGTCTGGCCGTCTTTCAACTTCCCGTGCCGGTCTTTACTCTGCTGTCAGTCAGCGTTCAGCACGAGACAGCGAGGTGTTATGAGCTCGCTAATCAGGCGATTCAACTCGATTATCTCTCTTTTCACCTTGCGAGTATGAATTTGTTTCAGATAGCCTTTCTGTTCAGTTATGAGCAGGCCATTCAGAAGTTCTTCAAGACAGCTGAGCGCGCTGTAAAAATAGTTTTTTCGCTCATTGGTATCCTTCATCATTAGCCCTTCGGCTATATGAGACGGGATTGTAAATGTCATCTTCTTGAGCATACTGCGAAAGTCCAGGGATTCCGGCAGCGAGAGCTTGTCGGCTAATTTTTGTACGGTATCTGCAAGTTCTAATCCCTTGCGCCATATTGCGAATTTCTCGGTATTCTTCATAAATTGTGTCATTTTCTCATGCCCTCCATAATGTTGTAGCAGGGTTAAAATCAACAAATGTGCTTTTGCCTTTCATGATAATTCCGAACGATGAAAAAAGCATTAAATTGATATTAAGATATCTTCATTAATAATGACCTGCAATTATCCCTAATCAACTATCCTCAAGTTTGTCGGGGGGCTGGGCCGCACGATCTGAATGGCCTCAAAGGCTCCTATATCGATTACTGTATCCAACGGCCGGGATTCATTGCTCTGATGTTTGACATATTGACGTGAAAGGGCATTGCCAGGCAGCACGCTTGGTTCAAGGGCAGTCCCCTGGTTAATGCAGGCTGAGTTTGATGCCAGATGAAAATCCTGTCCGACCTCATTGGCAAAACCCGGATTCGATCCATTGATCATACCACCCTCATTATATATCTGCCCTGTCAACCCGCCATGACTGGAAACCCATCCTGGCTTCGTCCAGTTGTTGCGCATGTGAAGAATGCCGTCGGCATCCAGCATTGCAAGGTTGTCTCCCGACGCGGTCACATAGATTATGTTGTTTCGGCTGTCGCAGGTTTCCTCATTTGTCGACAATCGGAAAAGTGTAGTATGACCGGTTCTGGATGAGACAATAGTATTGTTATAAAAATGAAGCCTTCCTTTACGATAGATAGCGGTATTACCGCTGTCACCGCCGTAATGAACTATCTGACTGTTTCCGGCCCCATCAGGCTCGATAAGGATGTTGCCGTAAACATATGTGTCGTGATAGCTTGGATCATTGACCAGATCCATACTATCTTCCGCATCCACAAGGTCTAGCTGGCGGTTGCCGCTGTCGATCCAGTTGTAACGCACCACCAATCCTGCAGAACGGTCCTTTAGATTGTTGCCGGAGCAATTAGCCCGAGGTGGTCCAAAGTGGTTGTATTGATATGTCATGCCGATGGCTGCCGTATATGTGTTGTGCTCATAGATGCTGCCCTCTATGCCGTTGTCATATATGTAGCAGCCTTCAATGGTAATGTTGCGCGAAGCAGCTGACACAAAAAGCCCGTTACCCGAATTATGAATGATGCAATTGCGCACGACAATATTTTGACCATATTCGATATACACTGAAGCTGCATTATCGGAATAAGCTGTAAGACCGCTGCGGCCTGAAAACTGATATGGCGTGCGGCCGGAACGGATGTCGAGGTTTTCTATTACGATCCATGATCCGCTTTCGGAATTCGGAACATTCGCTCCACCTATCTTGAGTACACCGCGTGCCTCACCCCAGAAGTTCAGCTGGCTGCGAGTGATTGCATTCTCTCCATCGATGACAGGCAGTTCCCCGTTCGGACCTGCAACCCCTCGTACCGTCAAAGGGCTTTGCTGGCTTGCCTTAATGGCTATCACCCATTTTTCGCGGTACGGAGTGCTTCTATAGTAAATGAGGACTGTGTCGCCGCCTTGCAAGTTTTCCCATGGCACGTCTGAAATATTGGCATACGACTTGCCGGGACCAACCTCATAAGTTGCCGCAGGCGACTGTAAAGGAACAAACGCGAAGCAGAGAAGACAGAGTAAGAAGCATAAAATGCTATAGTTGCAAGGATAGTATGTTTTCATGTATTCATTATACTTAATTTACGTCAAAATACATACTGAAAATCGTATTCCGGTTAATAATGATGAATCAATCCCGACCATTGAAATAACAGCTGCTTAATTCCATTACTACTTCACTCATATTGCACATGCATGGGAATCTGATAAGAAATTGCAAAGGGGGTTTCTGATTTTTAAAAACATAAGACCTATATTTCGTGGATTCTGTTCGGCTTCTATACATTGTGTCATGGTTATCCGCCGCTTATAGGAGGGATAATCATCAGAGTATCACCGTCGTACAATATGGCGTCAGCTTTTACATGTTGTCCATTGATAGAGTACAGGTATGATGAGTGAGACTCTATGGACAGTCTGGCAATGGCTTGCTGTATTGTTTCATGTTCAGAAATTGTCAGCGTCTGATCGGATTCATCTTTTCTCCTCAGCGTTCCAAAAAGTTTTACAGTGATGGTAGCGTTGCTCATATCTCCTCTCCTTCCCGCTTCGCAGGGGAACCGCAAACCTGGCACCTCGGGTTGCGATTTATGGCTATGGTGTTAAAGTCCATGTTAGCTAAATTGAATAAAAGCATTTTTGAATATAACGGGCTGCCATATCCGGTGATCACTTTTATTGCCTCTACAGCCATCATGCAGCCGAGCGTCCCCGAAAGCGCTCCCAGCACCGGAAACCCGAGCTCCTGCCACCGATGATCAGCATCCTTAAAGAGGCAGTGAAAGCACGGCGTTATCCCCGGTTTTATTGAAAATAAATATGCATCCATATCGAACATCGCGCCCTCTACCATAGGCACGTTGTGTTTGATACATGCAGCATTCAGAGCGCAACGCTCCGGAAAATTGGGACGAGCCGATACTGCAATATCCGAATCGCGCACAAAGCCTGCCGTGTTTTCAGCGATCATCCGTTCATTATATATATCCACCGTCACTCCTGAGGCAATGCGGTGAATTGTCTCTTTTGCGCAATCGACTCTTGCCTTTCCGATCCAATCTTCCGTCATCAAAATCTGCCGGTTCAGATTGGACGACGTAAGCGCGCCGGAGTGTACAAGTTTAAGTCTGCCGATTCCGGCAATTGCCAGGTACAGGGCGGTCGTTCCACCGACTCCTCCAACACCAGCAATAAGTGCAGTACTGTTTTTCAGTTTGATCTGATGCTCTTTCGTGTATCCGTTAAGGGTCAGCTGACGTTTGAACCGTTCCATATCTTCGGTGTTGAGCTGAGCCAACATATTAGTGATCCTCCAGATAAATAATTTCCCTGTTTTAATTCACAGCTGCTTGCAGATAGATTGAAAGATGTTCTCCTGTCCCGCCAGCAGGCGCCTGACTCTCTCATCCGCCGGATTGCCGAAGACTTTCGTTACCGCGCCGCCTTGAACTACCGCGCCTTCGGAATAGACAATGATGGAGTCTGCTAGTGAAGCCGCCTCGACGGCATCATGCGTCACCAGCACGACCGGCACTTGAAAATTGCTGCGCAATTCCTTCAGGAATTCCCGCATTTCGATTCTAAGCGGAGCATCCAGAGCTGAGAAGGGCTCGTCAAGCAAAAGCACGTCAGGACGTCTCATCAGGGCCCTTGCAAAAGCCACCCTCTGTTTCTGACCTCCGGATATTTCTGATGGGCGTCTGTTCTCAATACTGCTTACGTGAAATGCTTCCATCAACTCGCGGTAACGTTCTGTCTTTTCGTGCTGGGCGACGCCCTTGGCGCCGAATAGTATATTTTGCCTGACAGTCATATGCGGGAACAAGGCAAGATCCTGGAATACATATCCAAGAGACCTCTTCTGTGGAGACATATTGATATGCCGTTCGCTATCGAAATATGTCGACCCGTTGGCTTTGATAGCTCCACTGTCGGGCTTCATAAGCCCGGCGATCAGCTGCAAAGTTAGGGATTTGCCGGATCCGGAAAAACCGAACAGAACGGCCAGCTCATCGCCAATTTCCCATGAAACGTCGAGTGAAAATCCCTTCAATCTTTTTTTTACGCAAACCGACAGTCCCATCAGAAGATCCTTCTGCTGTATCTATTAGCCAGATATAAAAAAAGAGCTGCGACGATTGTGAGCAGGGCCACCATCCCTGCTGCTTGCTCCTTGTCGCCACTCGCTGAGAGCGAATATATTGCAAGCGGCATAGTATCGGTTTTGCCCGGGATATTGCCAGCCAGCATAAGGGTTGCTCCGAATTCACCAAGCGCGCGCGTGAATGAAAGAACTATTCCCGCTAGAAGTCCTCGTCTGGCAAGAGGAAGAGTTACCCTCAGCGCCGTTTCCCATTCGGAATGTCCGAGCGTATAAGCAGCGTTGACGAGGTTGCTGTCAACGCTCTCCAGCGCAGCCCGGCCTGTTTTTATCATCAGCGGCAAAGCCACTACAAAAGAAGCGATCACTGCTGCGTACCATGTAAACATGATGCTCCAGTCCAGCCATTCATAAAAATATCTGCCGATAAAACCGTTTCTGCCGAATGCAATGATCAGGTAATAGCCGGTAACCGTCGGCGGCAGAACAAGAGGTAGTGTAAGTACGATATCCAGCGCCTCCTTGCCCGGGAAATTTTTCCTGGCAAGGAGGTACGCGATCGGCATGCCGATGACGACGATAAGAACCGTTGCCACACATGCGACTTGTAGTGACAGCCGCAGCGAAAACAAAACCGAATTATCCATTATTGAAAACTAAGTTAAGGAATTCGAAACCCGTACTTCGTGAGAATAGCTGTTCCTTCCTTAGAACGAACCGCCTCTGCAAAGGCCTTTGCATCAGTTTCATTTTTTGTCCCTTTTACCACGGCAATGGGATATATCACAGGCTTATGGCTCGCTTCAGGCGCCTCCGCAGCCATATTTACTTCCGCACTCCTGACTGCTGCATCTGTTGAATAGACAACGCCGGCGTCGACCTCTCCACGCGCGACGTAGTCAAGCACCTGTCGGACGTTTTCAGCATAAACAAGTTTATCCTTGATTGATGGGGTAATCTTATAATAATCGAATACCTCAGCGGCATACCGGCCTGCAGGAACAGTCTTTGGATTACCGGCAGCTATGCGCTTGACACCTGATGATGTCAGATCCTCAAACGATTTGATATTGCCGGTTTTTGGAGTAACTAGAACTACCCGGTTCTTCGCAAAGTCTGTCCTTGTTCCTGCAAGGATCAGGCCTTTAGCAGCCATTTCATCTATATCTTTTTGAGCGGCTGAGGCAAAAACATCGACCGGCGCGCCGCCTTCTATCTGACGGACAAGATCACCCGAAGCACCGAAATTGAAAAGAACTTTGGTGCCCGGATGCGCCGCTTCGTATTTTTTGCCGATCTCTTCAAATGCGTTCTTCAGGCTGATCGCAGCAGAAACCGTTAAATCGGCAGCATTTATATCGCAAGCCATGAACAGAATGACAAGTAAGATCGATAAGGCAGCAATTACTCTTTTCATGAAAATTTATTCCCCCTGTCTATTTAGTATTATGGTATCAGATGCCTTAAAATTGTATCACATCGCCTTTATTTATACCCTGCTCATTAACTAACAAGGTACTGCAATATCCATTCCAAGAAGCAGCGCGCTTTGCGCGAGGATTGCTTTTAGTTTAAATAAGGCCATGGGATAATATGACTTATTGATGCGATAGTTTAGCCTAGCAGCAGTGACATAGCTTCAAAAGTGTTAATATTATAACATTAATGTATGAACTGGCGCACAGCGTTCTGAGCGATCAAATATCACGCCGTTGTATGCGTGAAAAATGCATATAGATACAGTCTTGCCACAGATGAATAGGCCAGAAAATTGAGAATTTGTAAGTTGTTGATCTAGAAAGTGGAGCTGAACGGGATCGAACCGTCGACCTCTTGAATGCCATTCAAGCGCTCTCCCAACTGAGCTACAGCCCCATAGCAGATTAAAAGAATATCATCTGCGATCTAGTATTGTCAAGGGTTTACCATTCTGGTATGCTTTAGGAAAGAAGGGATTACGGAAGGCGGTCATGGGAAAACGGGTCGTATGTGCTGGGACTTTTGACTATCTTCATCAGGGGCATATTGATTTCCTGACACAGGCAAAAGAGCTCGGCGACGAGCTTGTGGTTATCGTGGCTAGGGATATGACAGTATTGAAGATCAAGGGGTTCAATCCGACGCACAGCGAAGATCTGCGAGCGCAGAGGATCAGGGAAACCGGCATCCCCGACCTTGTTGTCCTGGGCAATCTTGAGCACGATCTTTTTCATATTCTCGACGAGCTGGACCCCGATGTAATCGCGCTGGGGTATGACCAGAGGGTCTCTGAAGAGGCGGTGCTCAGGCGCTGCCGCAAATGCAAGGTTGTGAGGCTTGGCTCGTATCATCCCGAAAAGTTCAAATCGTCTCTCTACCGAAACCGCGAGGGAAAGTCTTAGCATCACGAACACTGCGCGGCTTATTTATAATGAAGCAAGGGTGTGCATGAAGCATCCGGCGTGAAGCGCGCTGTCTGGGTTCTCACGGCCGCGCGAGCGGGCAGGGAAATTATCCTAATTGAAGCAGAATGAGCATTTCCTGATCAGAGTGTTTTAATCCCACACAATGACTAATTCAGCGGGCGAAGGTTGGATGCTTAATGCTCTGCAGTATGAATAATCAGAGGGCTGATCAATAGGAGTGGCGAGTTGCCAAATAGAAAGGGCCTCAGAAGAGGCCCTTTTACAATAATAAATAATGGTAATAAAAATTATTTTACAAAAGGATTTGCATAGAACGTGATAAGAACGACAACGAGAGCATAAATTGCAAGAGACTCGATCATAGCCAGACCGATGATCAGTGTGGTCATGATTTTGCCGGATACTCCGGGGTTCCTTGCAGTACCCTCTGTTGCACCTCTTAAGCCGTGACCCATGCCGATGCCGCAACCAAGAGCCGCCAAACCGATACCGATGGCGCAGCCCAGTGTTGCAAAGCTGAAGTATCCGAGTTTCGGATCAGCAGCCTTCGCCATTTCCTCTGCGCCCGCGATAGGTGCAAAGAGAGCCACGATGAAGAGGGTGAGCATAGAGATTACAAACAGTTTCTTCATCATTATCCTCCTTTCTTTGGTATTTTAATGCCCTTCCTCAACCGCGCCGGCGAGGTAGAGCGTAGTGAGAAGCATAAAAACGTATGCCTGAATGAAGCTGATCAGCGTGCCAAGCATGAGGATTACTGACGGAACTATGATAGGCGCCAGTATTGCCAAGACGAGTAAGAGGATATGCTTTGCTACCATATTGCCGAAGAGTCGAACTGACAGTGTGATCGGTCTTACAAGGTGACCGATAACTTCCAGAACGAACATGAACATCATGAAAGGTATGGCCGCAACGGACTGTATAGGCCCCATGAAATGCTTGAGATACTTTATGCCATGCACCTTGAAGCCGTAAAACTGATAGATGAAAAATACCGGAATGGCCATCGAGGCGGTCATGTTAATGTTGCTTGTAGGCGACTCGAAGCCGGGTATAAGCCCGAAGAGGTTGCAGACCAGAATGTACAGGAAGATGGTTCCGAGGAGAGGATAGAACTTTTCGCCATAGTGATGGCCGATGTTGCTTTCGGCTGTTGACATAAAGAAATCG
>Ga0187786_10000117_pt1 | contig 25832 bp, 23 predicted proteins | sample 0815_BV2_10_20_M_FD_132449 | JGI IMG/M metagenome (GOLD analysis project Ga0187786, IMG submission 132449) | Tropical peat soil microbial communities from peatlands in Department of Meta, Colombia - 0815_BV2_10_20_MG | ecosystem: Environmental > Terrestrial > Soil > Wetlands > Peat | place...
AAACAGAAAAGCCGCCGATGCATACCGCCCCTGCAAGCGCTCCGAATAATATCTGCGGCCTCCTGCCGTGACGGTCAGAAAACTTTCCCATTACAGGTTTTGTAAGCGCAAGAGTTATGACCTGCGATGAGAGGAACATTCCGACTTCGTACGCGCTCAGGCCTGCCTCTATAGAATAGAGAGGGAGAAAAGTTTCGAATGTACCGTAGGCGAACAGTATTGCAGCCTCGACCCCGCTGGTAATCACTATAGTGCGGCTGGAGATGACTACCCTGAATATGTCAGCCGTTTCCTTCCATGTCCTTTTCTGCTGCGACCCGCCTGTCCCGGCGGGAATCCTGACGGCGAAAAAAAGCGTTACGAAACCGGCTGCCGCGCACACCGCATATACAACTTTAAATGGCAAGTCAGGATTGAATGAGAGGGCGCCGATTATGCTGCCCCCTGCCATCGGCGCGACGAACCTGCCCAGCAGCGTGGAAGTCGAAAACCAACCCATCTTCTCGCCTCGCTCTGCCGCAAAGAGGTCCGAAACCAGCGCCATAGCCACAGGCAGGAATATGGCCGTTGCAAAACCGTGATATAGCCTGACAACCGCAAGCTGCGCGATGTCAGAAACGAACAGGTAGAGCACCGGTGCGGATGAGAATACGACTGCCGAGAAAACAAGCATTCTCCTTTTTCCGACCCTGTCGGCCATGATGCCGGCTGGAATACTCGCAATCACACCGGTAAATGCCGACACAGCCGCGATCAGCCCGATCCCGGAAGGCCCGGCGCCCAGATGCGCAGCGAACAGAGGCAGCACCGGGCTCTTCGATATGGTCGAGCTGAAGATCGCCAGAAATCCCGTTGCGCAGAGAATCCTAAAAGGTGTCATCAATATAGTACTTTTTCCGGCCATATTGGATTTATGAGAGCATACCTAACCAACCCTTGATCAACCTTACACATTCGCAGCGATATGCGACTGGATTTCGCGGTGATAGCCGAGATATCTCTCATACGTCGGCTGATTTTTGTAATATTTCGGCACATCGCGGATAAACTCCTCGAAGCGCGCTTCAGCTTCAGCTTCGGAAGCAATTTGCACTACGCCGTCGGTGATGATATCAACAAGGCGGTCCGCATAAATGATGATCTTCTCCTCAAGCGAGTTAAGCGCATAATCCTTTACCGGCAGGCCCAGTTCCTTTGCCTCATCCTCTGTCATGCCTCCCCGGATATGCTTTTCCATGACATCAGTGAGAGACTTCGGAAGCCCCAGGGCAGTTCCGAGCTCTGCCCCGATTTTGCCATGGTCCATGTCATGGGATTTAGCCTTGCCAAGATCATGGAAGAAAGCCCCCCTTCCGACAAGCTCCAGGTCAAGACGCACCCCTGTGCGCTGTGCGATTTCCACTGCCTTTTGCGAAACCTTTATACAGTGGGAAATGTCTGCAGCTGAAACACCCGCATTCCTCATGATGTCGATATCGGCCTGCTGAACCGTGTAGTTCAACGCACTCCCCTTTTTGACGCCGAAGTAGGCGAGGATATCTCCTGTCATCTTCCCGACATCGTGCTGAAGGTGTTCGAACTTTGCAGCCACATCGTCGTGAATATGCTGCAAATATTCATTCAGCCCCTCGGCGCCGTACTTTTTTTCAATACGTCTGCCGAAGACAAAAATCCTGGTGATGTCATGGCGCTCGGCTTTTATCTTTGAATCAGCATCGTCTATCCAGGTGTGTAGTTCCCTGTAATCTTTGCCGGTGCGCTGCCGGCTTGTTGCAACATGTTTTTCGATAGGTGGCATGGCAGTTCTCCTTATTGGAATTTGATTGATTGTATCTTATGTTTCAAATGTAACACTTATTACATATTTTGTCAATATCCCGAAATTGGTGTCGGCATCATCCCGGTATTGTGCACAGACCCTCCCTCGGATAAAATAGAGTTGAAGCTGCGACGATACAATTATTGAACACGGAGGATTTCAAGATGACAAAGACTGTTGCCTCTTTTATCGCTTTCATTTTGCTGTTTTCATTTCAGGCCTCTGCAGGATTGCTGGACGATGCACTGAAGGCCGTCGAGAAGTCCCCTGCAAAATCTTTGCAGAAAGGGCCGGACGACAAGACCACCGCATCAGGCCTCAAAGAAGCGCTTGATATCGGCGCCAGGAATGCAGTTAAGGAAGTTTCAAAAACGGACGGCTATTTCAGCAACCAGGCTATAAAGATATTGCTGCCTGAAAAGATACGGAAGGCGGGCGACCTCCTCAGCACGGTCGGCTATAAAAAAGAGGTTGACGACTTCGTACTGAGCATGAACCGAGCGGCAGAGAAGGCTGCGCCAAAGGCGGCCCCCATTTTCGCCGATGCCATTAAGCACATGACATTCGATGATGCACAAAAGATTCTAAGGGGAGGAAACACTGCTGCTACCGATTTTTTCAAGGAGAAAACCAGGACCAAGCTATTTGAGGAATTCAAGCCTGTAGTTACCGGAAGCATGGACAAAGTGGGCGTTGCGCAGTCTTACAAAAAAATGACTGCCGGATATAGCAACATACCTTTCATGAAAAAAGAGGATATAGACCTCGACAATTACGTCACAAACAAATCTCTTGACGGGTTATTTGTTATGGTGGGGCAAGAAGAACAGAAGATCAGGACCGATCCGGCTGCCCGGGTAACCGATCTTCTGAAGAAAGTATTCGGAAAGTAAGGCAAGTCATCAGTAAACAAAGCACACGCATCTGCCTTGCGGAAAGTGCCGGCAGATGCATGACCCGTTTCAGACGGTGTACTCGCCCGATTTTATAAGTACGGATTCCCGCAGCGGCAATATGTGGAAATACATCCAGGCCTCCACCGTGTTGCCGTCCGCAAGCTTTACAGGCACCAGATCACGTTTATTTATACGCGGATGGCCCTCAGCACGGTCAACAAGGGCCAGCTGCTCGTCCGACAGGACATAGACTTCTCCCTTAATCTTTGTCTCTGGCAGCTTCGTGACCACCGGCTTGCCCTTGATAAGGTAAAGTGCATAGTCCAGTTCAGTCTCTGCGGCCCCCAGGGAAATGGCTCCGGATATTAGATTGCTGTTGCGGCCGCCCTGCCGAAGCAGGCCGTGCGCGAATAGATAAGGCATTTGATGTTCCTCCTCAGTTTGAAACAATATATCATTCCTGGCCGTCGCACCATTCCCTGGCGTTCTGAAACGGCTTTAGCCACGGCGAAACGGGCAGCGCCTTTTTCATCTCTTCCGGCATCCACGCCCAGTTCCATTTACGGCAGGTTCGCTCAGGGTGCGGCATTATCGCAAGGTGGCGTCCGTCAGGCGAACAGAGCGCCGCTATGCCCTGCGGAGAACCGTTAGGATTAAAAGGATAAGTCTCCGTGGCGATCCCGAGGTCGTCGACAAAGCGCACCGGCGCCAACCCTTTTGACAGGACATCTTTCATTATGCCGCTGTCGGGGAAATACGCGCGCCCTTCTCCATGAGATACCCACACGCCGAGCACCGAGCCTTCCATCCCCTTGAGCATTATCGCCGGGCTCATATCGATCCTGACAGTGGAGAACCTCGATTCAAAGCGTCCCGACAGGTTATGAACAAATCGCGGCTGCAATTCATCGGCAATGCCCCTCCACGGCACCCATCCCAGAAGGGCCATGAGCTGGCAGCCGTTGCATATGCCGATACTAAAGGAATCCTGACGATGATAAAAAGCTTCGAATTGTTCAGATAAGGCCCTGTTGAAGCGGATCGTGCCGGCCCATCCCTTCGCTGAGTCCATGACGTCGGCATAGCTGAATCCCCCGACCATCGCGATACCCTTGAACCTGTCGAGCGTAATGGCGCCGGCCATAAGGTCGGTCATGGTCACATCATACGGCACAAACCCGGCGCTGTAAAATGCCGCGGCCATTTCGCGATCGCTGTTACTGCCCTCCTCGCGGACGATTGCGACAAGCGGTTTTGCATCTCTTGTCATAATTATCTCAGAGGTGTGAGCAGCATCGAAAGATACCTTATATGCAGGACCGGGGCGGTCGTAAATAGCATCCCTCTCCTGAAGCACACAGTCCGGGTTAGCCTGAAGCAGATCGAGCCTGTGGCTGGTTTCTTCCCATATGGCCCTGAGGACCCGCATATCTTCATCGAGAACGGTCTCCGCTCCGTTTTTGATAACTATTCTCTTTTCAGTTGTAGTAACACCGATAACCGCAATCGGAACATTAAACTCCTTAAATGTCCTGAATATCTCCTGCTCATTTTCAGCGGAATATTCTGCTACCAGGCCAAGCTCCTCAGCAAAAAGTATAGACATCGCATCCACGCCATGTCGCTGAGGCAGAGTTACGTCAAGGCCGCAGTTGCCCGCAAAGGCCATCTCCAGGAGCGTGGTGACAAGCCCGCCGTCGCTGCGGTCATGGCCGGCCAGAAGCAGCCCCCTGCTAATAAGCTCCTGGATCGCGCCGAAAGCCCTCTTAAGGAGGGCCGGATCTTCTACGTCAGGAGAGACATTGCCGACCTGGGCAAAGCACTGCGCAAGCGCCGATCCACCCGTCCGGTAAAACCCCGCGCCAAGGTCGATATAGAATATCTTGCTGGCACCCGGCTTCTTTATGTCGGGAGTCACAACACTGGTTATATCAGGGCAGCCTGCGTACGCCGATATCACGAGTGTTCCCGGCGACTTGACTACCTCCTGCTCACCTGACCGTCCAGTCACTCGCGCTGCCATCGAAAGGCTGTCTTTGCCGCCGTCCACTGCGATCCCGAGCTCTATCATCATCTCGCCCATGGCCGCAGCCGCGTCATATAACATCACCCCCTCTCCAGGCAGCTTGGGCGCCCACATCCAGTTGCCGGAACAGCGTATATCTTCGATGGCCGTAATACCGGCCCACACAATGTTGGTCAGGGCCTCTCCCACGCTGAGGCGGGCCATGGCAGCCGGATCTATGAGTCCCTTGACCGGCTGCTCTCCAATGGCAATGGCCGCCCCGGCAAGCTCCAGATGGCCTTGGGCGACCACCGCCACATCAGCAACGGTAAGCTGCAAAGGCCCGGCGCACTGCTGCCGGGCGATCAGTCCAGTTACTGAACGGTCCACCTTGTTCGTCAGAAATCTCTTGGAGCCCACAGAAACCAGCCTGAGCACCCTTTCCAGCGCCTCCCGCACCGTCAGGCCAGGCGGCAGTTGAAGGGGCTCATGCAAGAGCGTCCGGCGATCAAGCTGAAAGGTCTTCCTTGGCATTTCTCCCAGTACCTTTGCGAGGTCCAGGCATACCGGATTTTCTATTCCGCCTTCGGCCCTCGAATCAAACAGAACAATACGCCCATCCCCGACTATTTCGCCGATAACAGCAAAGGGGACCTTCTCGCGCTCGCAGAAGTTCCGGAATAACGGCTCCCCTTCCCTATAGATCAGAAGGGCGTCCTGCTCCTGGTACTCGGCGCCCCAAATCTCAAGGACGGAAAGAGTAGCATCTCCCAGTTGTATTGCCCTGAGGTCGATCCGGGCGCCCGCCGGATATATGATCTCCTTGACAACATTGCAGTTGCCGCCGGCCCCCTGATCGTGAATGCTCGTTATGGGATTATCCGACCCCAGCTCGACGCAGGCCCTTATAACGCGGTTAAGCTTCTGCTCCATTTCCGCATCGCCCCGCTGGACCGCGTTGAAGTCGAGTTCCTCAACATTCTCCCCCTGGATCATGCTCGACGCCGCCCCACCGCCCATGCCTATCCTGTATGCCGGTCCGCCGATCTTTACCACGACCATTCCGGGTGCGGGCGCCTGCTTTTCCACATGAAGGCTGTCTATCCGCCCCACACCGCCTGTAAACATTATTGGCTTGATCCATTCACGCCGCTCGCCGTCAGGCAGGGTGAGCCCAAATGAGCGCGTAAATCCCTGTATAAGGGGCTCTCCGAATTTGTTGCCGTAATCCGACGCGCCGTTGCTGGCGTCTATTTCGATCTGCAGGGGCGAGGCCAGGTTAGAAGGATATTGATAGCCCTTATCTTCCCATGGAAGGTCATAACCCGGGATATTCAGGTTGCCGACGCAATATGCTGCCGTGCCCGCGACCACATGGCTTCCCCTGCCCGTGGCATGCACATCGCGGATACGGCCTCCGGTGCCGGTCTCGGCCCCAGGGAACGGCGCTACCCCCGAAGGGAAATTGTGGGTTTCCGCCGTGAAGATAATATGGTCGGTCCCATCTTTCTCGATCATGGCCGACGGCAACCCCGGCATCAACGGTGCAAGCATTTTGACGGCAAATCCCCTGATCGCGCTCGAATTATCCTTGAAGGCAATGATGCTGTTGTTAGGGTTCCGCTTGTAGGGCTCCTTGACGATCTGCATCAAGGTCCTGTCGGCCTCGACCCCGTCGATTACCAGCCTCCCGCCGAAGAACCAGTGGCGCGAGTGCTCGCTGTTCGACTGGCTCAGGTCGAAGCATTCCACATCGGTAGGGTTTCTCCCGATATCGTTGACAAACAGGTTGTAATAGTAATCTATGTCCCACTCGTCGAGGCCCAGCCCCATGGCGCGGTTTATCTCGGCAAGCGCGGCCTTTCCCTTCTCCATAAGGGGGACCACCTGAGGGGGTTTAGGGACAATGCCCGTATCGAAACTATTAAGCGGCTCCCGATAAAGGCACTCTGTCATCCGGTCATGGACCAGGTCGAGAAAGGACTTGAGAAGTGAACCGTCGAAAGACACAGTCGATGCGCCGACGAGCAGATAACGCCTGGAGCGCTCAATACGGGATATTTTATGAAGCCCGCACGCGTAACATATGGATACGGCATTTGTAGACCAGGCCGTTGAAAAGTTCATCCTGGGACCCACTTCTATGAGCTTCGAGCCGGTTCCGGCCTCTTGCGGCATCTCAAGAAAACTCTTATCTGAAAACCTGTCCGGTTCGAACGTCTCAGCCAGCAGCCACCTCAGCCTTTCCCTTTCGGCGTCATCGAGGGGCGAGACAGTCTCTATGTTGAAGCAAAACTCCGTCTCAATGTCTGCGATTTGTGGGCCGACGACCGACCGAACCCGTCCAAGAAGAACATTCTTTTTATAATCGGAAAGCGCCGGCGTGCGGTAGAGATGCAGCAACTGTTCCCGTGGCATGACTGCTCCTTTTGGATAATGTGTTTAATTTTAGCATAGAACCCATGCAGACATGCATCCGCAGCTTTGAGGCGTTATAATGTATGTTAGAATAAAGCGCGCCGCTTGGCGGTCCCGCTGATAAGCCGCACGGACCCCGGCGCTAGCCCATAAAATCGACATATGGAAATACGTTTAATATCCGGCGAAATCATCAAGCTGCGAAAAGATGACAGCATCTTTACCGCACTCAAGGATGCCGGCATATATCTGGTGGCCTCATGCGGCGGCAAGGGGACCTGCGGCAAATGCAAAGTAGCCATACTCGAAGGCAACTTTGAGACGGACACGTACGGCAAGCTGACAGTCGACGAAAAGAAAGCCGGGATTGTGCTTGCGTGTCAGACATATCCCATCGACGATCTGCTGGTTTCTATCCCCAAGGAATCGCGCCTGGTCATGGGCGACAAGATTGCGGTATCAAAGACAAAGAACCTCGTCGACCATCTGAGATCATTCGGCGTTGCATTGAATCCGTTAGTAAAAACCATATCGATCGACCTTCCGCCGCCGAATATTACCGACAATATTAGCGACCTGGACAGATTGAGAAGGGCGCTGGCTGAATACGGTCTTGATTCGATGGGCTTCCGCCACGGCTTCATAGCAGCCATGGGCAAAATAATGAGAGAAGCCGACTGGAAGGTGGCCCTTGCATATGTCGAAGACCCCGTCGACGGTCGGGAAGCCGTTGCAGTCTACGCGCGCGACCCCGGCAGTGCAAACTATGGGTTGGCTGTGGACATAGGGACAACAACAGTAGTCGTATATCTCGCAAACCTCACCAGCGGCGATGTAATCGACATAGGTTCTACATACAATTCCCAGATCAAATTCGGGGATGATGTAATTACAAGAATTGTGCATGCCACTGAAGGCGCCGGGTTGGAGGAACTCAGGGAAGCCGTTGTTTCAGACATCAATACGATTGTCAATTCAATGATCGAGCGACATTCTATCGACCGCAATATGGTTCAGGCGGTGTCGATAGCCGCCAATACTACAATGTCCCACATTTTCTGGGGCCTTGACCCCGGCTCCATCCGGGAGGAGCCGTATATACCCGAATTGAACAGCTTTCCGTTGTGGAGGGCCACTACAGCCAATCTCTCGATAAATCAGCAGGGAAGGATATACACGGTACCTTGCATAGCCAGTTACGTCGGAGGCGATATAGTCGCGGGTGTGCTTGCATCCAAAATGACGCGCAATGCGGAGCTGGCCCTTTTCATGGACATCGGCACAAACGGTGAGATAGCGATCGGCAATAATGAATGGATCATGACTGCGGCCTGCTCGGCCGGCCCATGTTTCGAGGGAAGCGGCATAAGGTGCGGCATGAGGGCCACGCCTGGCGCCATCGAATCTGTCGTGATCGACCAATCAACACTGGAGCCGTCCGTGCAAGTCATCGGCGGAGGCGGCCCTGTGGGAATCTGCGGGTCCGGCATGATAGACGCCGTGTCGGAAATGCTGCTTGCCGGTATCATAGATCAGAAGGGCAAATTTGTCGAAGGCAAATCCGACCGCATCAGGCAGGGTGAAGACGGACTCGAATATGTCATATACAGGGATGTGCGCCTTAACAGGGACATCGTACTGACTGAGGTCGATATCGAAAACCTCCTTCGGGCCAAGGCCGCCGTTTATTCGGGTATCTCTACGCTCATCACCGAGGTCGGTCTGACTATGGATGCAATCGAAAAAGTATACGTCGCCGGGGGGTTCGGCAATTACCTGAATATCCGAAAGGCAGTTCTGCTGGGCATGATACCCGACATACCGGAGGAAAAGTATGCTTTTATGGGTAACACTTCCATAACCGGCTCATACCTTTGCCTGATGTCCGACGAACTGCGGCGGGAAGCTGAGACAATAGCTTCGAAGATGACTTATGTGGAACTGTCCGTATCAAGAATGTTCATGGATGAATACGTGTCGGCCCTTTTTTTACCCCATACCAATATGGACCTCTTTCCTACGGTTGCGGCCCGCCTCTCGTCGCTCGACCGACAGCAATCCCGCTCTGCAAGCGGTTCATGACAAAATAACCTGTCTCGCGCAATCTTTTTGTTGCACGCGCCGAAGGTTTGTCATATAATTACTACAGTAATTCAAATCGGGCAGGAGGAAATATCTTCATGAAAAAAGCGTTGGTCATCATTATCACATTATTGTTCAGTTTTATGTCGACCTTGTCGTTCGCATATGATACCGACAAGGATGAGGCTATGATTCTGGATACCCTGGTGGGACGGCCTTTAGGTGTTGTGGCACTGGTTACAGGAACTGCGGTCTTCGTAGTCGGACTTCCTTTTTCTTTGCTCGGACACAATACCAGAGATACCGCCCAGAATCTCGTTGTAAACCCTGCCAAGTTCACATTCGTCAGACCCGTCGGAGACATGGGGCCTGACAGCAACGAATACTAATACCGACGGGGGCGCCTAAGGCGCCCCTTCCTGCTTCCGGAAGGCTACTTCACTCCGAGCTCATTCCTGAGCCAGGCCTTTATGTCGTCGTCAATCGGGTACATGCCGAAATAGTGCCTGTCCTTATTGATCTCAACGGCCTTGGCCAACAGTTCCTTTGGCGCATCGTCGATCCGCGCCATGGTCTCGGCGAACTCAATGGCCGTATGGCGCATCATAAACAGTTGAGGCTCTTTGCCCATTGACTCGATATAAAATATATACCCTTTTATCTCGTCACGCACATCGACGCCATGCTCGGTCTTCTTAAACTTCGCCTCCATAATATCTTTGGGTTCCATCTCCCAAAGTATATGCTCGATCACAAAAGGCTCGTTCTTTATGTCCTGCAAGGTAAGCAGCTCATCATTCATTTACAACAACCTCCCTGTCAAACCTGTTTATCGGGCGGCCTGCGCTCGGGCACCGGCCGGTGTTTTATAATACCTTCATTCCATTCTTTTGACACGTACAGCTCGCAGAAGCAGCTGCCATATTCCGCAATATCGGGGTCCTTATATACGCATGGGCAGATAATATCGGCATCCCGGTCTTTTATCCCCGATGCCAGGCGGCACGGACAGGACCGATAACCGTACCGCTCCTCATTTCTCAGAAGACCCTTGATAATGTCAAGGACAAACTCTCTGTCCCGGTTAAGCAGCTGCCCTTTCGACCCGGCATACTTATACAGGACCTCGTACAAGCGATCCGGCGTCACTACAACCCAAGTGATTTCTTAAGCCGGTCCTCATCGTATCCGACTACTACTTCCTCGATCACCACGGTCGGATAAGAGGCGGCAGGATTGTACTTTTTCACCTCTTTTGATGCAAGCCACTGTTCGCCGCTGTCGAGGGTATCGACCACGATCAGCTCGTACGGGATCCCTTTTTCATCAAGGAATTTCTTCACCTTGCCGCAGACAGCGCAGGTGCTCAGAGTGTAAAGTCTGACTTTTTTTGCCTGAGATTCCATATCAGGCGTTCCCTGCAGGGCCGCTGGGCTGTGGGTTCTCTTTGCGGTTCTTTTCGGCGGCAGCAATGCCTGCGTCTTCGAGCATCTCAAGGCTTGCCTTGCTGATCAACACCATCGGCACATTCAATACTTTAGCCACTTCATCCAGCTGCATCCCTTTTCCGTAATGCAGCTCGGCGATCATGATCTTCAGTGCATCATCGAGAATGAACCCTTTCAAGTCCGCATCGGCGACCTCAATAGCAAGGCAGGCCTTGTCAAAGGCAAGCCCGTTCCTCATCCCTTCCCTGATTTTGGCTATAGAATCATTATAAATCCTGTCTTCTTCGGGACTGTATTCCTTATACTTAACGTCGGACATTACAAACTCCTTATCAATTGTGTTGCAGTTAAATTACCATATGTACAGAGGTTTAGGCTAATCGGTGCGAAATGAAAGGATTCACCGAAATTGAGAAAGGATGCTGCATCGTTGTTCTTAAGGGCAAAGTCAAGAACAGGTAAGGTATCTCCTCAGCCATTCAGCAGTTTCAGCGCTGCTTCGTGCAGGTTTCGATTGCCGGACGCTAGCAAGGGGGTGCGGGTATGCAGTCCTGCAGCCTTGTCATCCAGGCTGTTGCCGGATGTATCCGTGATTACTCCTCCGGACTCCTTTACCAGCAAGTATCCCGCTGCGAAATCAAAGCTCCGCGATGCCGACGGCGCGATAAACACGCTGACGGCACCGTAGGCTAGCAGCGCAAGGTCGAGAGCCGTAGACCCCCAACAGCGCGTCTTCCTTGCCTCCGACATAAGCCTCACAATCTTCGGCAGGTCCCCGCCGGGCACCTGGGTTTCATATGCCGCTAAATAAAAAATGTTGTCGGCCTGGCTTGATATCCTCTCGCCGTTGAAGAATGCACCCTTCCCTTTTTCAGCCCAGAATTCGTCGCCCGTCAGGAGATTGATCACGTAACCAAGAGCTATATCGCCGAATGTTCCGCCTTCGCAAACCGCAATCGACGTGCAATAGAAAGGGATCCCGTTTACGGCATTCCTGCTGCCGTCTATCGGATCGATGAGTACCTGAGGACCGCCGCCCAACAGGTCCCTGACGCCCAATTCTTCGGAGACGATCCTTAGCGGCTCTTTAAGAGCTTCGATGCCGGCGATTACGATATCCTCAGCAGCCTTGTCGATCCCGTACGTCTTGTCGCCGCCGGCGCCTTTTCCTATTGCCTCGGATGAGAAGGGCCGCAGGCGAGTTGCGCCCAATTCCGCAAACAGCCTGCCGCCTATAACCCTCATATCGCCGATCTTCATTTGACCATTATAACCCCACAATTGCAGTGTTGACAATGGTTTGAGCGCAATATATTATAATCAGTGATGAAGAAGGACGACCTTTCAAGGCTCGTGCGGCCCAATGTGCGTGCGCTCCGCGCATATGAAGCAAAAGAGGTTCCGTGCAAGATTAAGCTGGACGCCAACGAGAGTCCGTACTCGCCGCTGCCGTCTGATGCCGCTTTCGGCAAAAGCGATGCCCTGTCAGCGCTCAACAGGTACCCCGACCCCGAAGCGAAGGCTCTCAAAAAGGCCCTTGCAGGGATGCTGAAGGTCAATGAACGGAATCTCCTGCTGGGCAACGGGTCCGACGAGCTGATCTATTATCTGATTACAACCTTTGGTGGCCCTGTTCTTTTTCCGACGCCGACCTTCGTAATGTACGGGATCATAGCACAGGCGCTCGGGGAAAAACCGGTTGCCGTGCCTCTCGATAAGGATTTCGATCTCGACACCGGCAGAATGCTCGCTGTCGTTAAGAAAGAGAAGCCCAAACTTACATTTCTCAGCTCTCCGAACAACCCCACGGGAAACTGCTACTCAGCCGACAGGATACTGAAGATCGTGAAGGCATCGAGGGGCATTGTGGTGGTGGATGAGGCCTACCAGCCCTTCTCCAGCAGCCGCGGGTTCCTTCCGCTTATCAGGGATTACAAAAATTTGATTATCTTAAGGACCATGAGCAAGATAGGCTTTGCAGCTTTGAGGGTCGGCTATATGATCGGTAACGAATCGCTGATTTTGGAAGTAAACAAGGTTCGTCTCCCGTACAATCTGAATTCTCTGTCACAGGCTGCCGCACTTGAGTGTATCAGAAATAGAAAAATCGTCGAAGCAAGAACGAGGCAAATTGCGTCAGAAAGAAAAAGATTGTTCGACGCGCTCTCCGGACTTGAAGGGGTTGAGCCATATCCTTCCGAAGCCAATTTCATACTCTTTAAAGTTGCAGATTCCAGAAAGACATTCAGCGGGCTTCTCCAACGCGGCATTCTCGTAAAAAACATGGATAAAGTGATCAGGAGCAGCCTGAGGGTGACAGTCGGCACGCCTGAAGAGAATACACTTTTCATCAAGGCGCTTAAGACAGTGATCGGGAAATAACCTTTAGCTGATGCCTAAGAGGAGGAAAATTGAGGACGGCAAAGATAGAGAGAAAGACAAAAGAGACAGATATCTCGCTTCAAATAAACCTGGACGGCAAGGGTTCTTGCAGCATCAACACTTCGATTCCGTTCCTCGACCACATGCTGAATCTGTTTGCCTTTCACGGCATGATGGACCTCAAGATAAAGGCCAGAGGCGATATCGAGATTGACTATCACCACCTCATGGAGGACCTCGGCATATCTCTGGGCGAGGCGCTGAAAAAGGCCCTCGGCGACAAAAAGGGCATCGGGCGCTACGGACGCGCCACTATCCCTATGGACGAAAGCCTTGCAACCGTAGTTATAGATATAAGCGGTAGGCCTTATCTGGTCTACAATGTCAAACCACCCCGGGGCGCATTAAAGGACCTTGAAATCTCTCTCTTCGAGGATTTTTTCAGGGCATTGACCAATCATGCGATGATTACGCTGCATGTGAACCTAGAATACGGGCGCGACCTGCATCATATCATCGAGGCGATCTTCAAGGCCTTCGGTCAGGCGCTGAAGAAAGCAGTGCAGGTGGATACAAAAAAACGGACGGTGCCGTCGACCAAGGGTATGCTATAAGTGCCAGAAGCAAAACTTAAAGTCATATTGATACGACATACACCTGCCCCTGAGGAAGCCATTGCGTTGGCGGCAAAGTTGTGCTACAGCGCTGCTGATGTGACGGCGCTTCGTGATAAAATCGAGACGAAAGATCAGCGATCTTTTCTTGAAAAGCTGATCAGAATAGGCCACATCAGCCCGATTGAGCATGCATCGTTTACCTTCGCTATTGAGGGCATCTCCAGGGCCTGCTCCCATCAGCTCGTGCGACACCGCATAGCTTCATATAGCCAGCAGTCTCAGCGTTACGTCGGAGAGGAGAGCGGTTTTGATTACATCGTACCTCCTTCCATAAGCAAAGACCACAAGCTTAAGGCGCAATTTGAAAAGGTCATGGAATCTGCTCAGGAAGCATATAACCAATTTGCGCGCCACCTCAGGAAAATGAGATTCAGTTCAGAAGAGGCAAACCAGGACGCAAGATTTGTGCTGCCGAATGCTGCTGAGACAAAAATAATGGTAACGATGAACGCGCGGGAGCTGCACAACTTCTTCCGCCAGCGATGCTGCCGAAGGGCGCAATGGGAAATCCGCGCAATGGCAAAAGAAATGCTTGTTCAGATTAGCAGGGTCGCACCTGTTCTGTTTCAGAAAGCCGGACCGGCATGCCTGTATTCCCAATGCCCTGAGGGCGAGATGAGTTGCGGCAAGGCCCGCAGTGTCCGGAAAGAGTTCGGAAGTAAATATAGGGGCCCATCCAGAACAACCAGAAAAAAATCTGTAAAGACTGTCGACATCCAGAACAGACTTTTTCAATAAATCAGTCAGCATGCTCAAGCTGCGGCGTTTTGTCCCATAACAAAGAAGGGCATCTATCCGCGGGAGATAATAACCAGTTATAAATAAGGAGACATTGATGAAAATCGGAATAATTATTTACTCGAACGATCCTGAAACAGTCTGGAACGCCTTCAGATACGGAAATTTCGCCTTGAAAGACGGGGATCATGTGAAGGTCTTTCTGGCCGGCAAAGGCGTCGAGGCAGAATCATTGGACACCGACAAGTTCGGTATAACCCAGCAGATGAAGGATTTTCTTGCCTCCGGCAGCACTATCGGCGCGTGCGGAACCTGTTTGAAGATCAGAAGCCTTGAATCCGCCGATGTCTGTCCGCTGGCGGGTCTGAAGGACATGCATGCGATTGTCAAAGAGAGCTACCGCGTAATAACTTTCTAAGAAACGGCAAGAATACTATCTCAATGCCGTAATCAGCGCCGTTTTTTCTCTGACCGTCAGATGCATATTTTCTTGATGTCCAAAAAATATTTACAAGGCGACCCAAGTGGACGCCACGTGTCAATACGCTGCGTACAAGAAGCATCCTCAATGAGACTGTATTTGCCATCTTGTGTACATAAAAGTATGAGAGCATAACCCTGGTCAATTTTTGCCTTCAGTTTATATTGGGCGAATGGCTCAAATAAGGAGTTATCTCCAGAGCGTTCCCTGACGGCTCTAAAAATAGCGTCGTCCTCAGCGTCAACTGGAAGAGAATCAATTACAACATCCACAGCTCTGGAAAGCATAAGTAGTGAATCATCTAGTGATTTTATCGTTTCATAATGATTATCCTTTGGCGGACATAGGGCACATCCCATTGTGCACAATATGACAGCAGAAACAAGAACCATTCGCAGTATCAACATTCAATTACCCCCAAAATATCGGCGTTTGGTTTTGAGCTATTACATTGATTCCTGTATCTAAATTCCATTCCTGATCGCCAAAGTCGATGCCGTCTTGTATTCCAAGTGCGTGTCTGCAGACTACAAGCCAGACTGATTGTACCTTCTGCTTTGCGTAATCAAATATTGCATCATAATCCAGCTTTGATTGCCCCTTTATCGATTTTGGAACTTTCAGTCCTTTTATATAAATATCTTCAACTGCTTCTGGTGATGGATAGGCAAGCCCCAGCCCATTTGCCACATGCCTCGCGATGCACATAAGATTGCTGGTTATCGGCAAAAGCGATTCAAGGAGAGTGTTACAGCGATTGTGCCATAAATCTAAGTCAGGGCAATTCGTCTGAAAATCAGTTTTATAGACTTTCTTCAGCACATCTAGCCATAGGCACCTAATGTCAGAGTCCAATCGCTTTTTGTCGCCCTTGTCCGAACACTGCATTACGGTTGTCTGTATGTGATTATTAGCAGCAGTCATCCCAAGACCGAGTCTTTGATATATATATGTATCCTGGTGCATTTCGCATTCCCTGTGTGCGGGCTTATTATCATCGTAAGGTCCCACGAGAAGCTCAACAACAGGGTGAACACACATATCGGCAACTACATGTGAGGTGTATCCCATCAGCCAGGCAAGACACTTCAGACGCATGGGGCCTGGGCCAAGCTTCTTAATCAATTCTGCAGCAACATAAATATCTTTGCACGTGTGCTTGTAGTGCATTGCATCCGCCCAACTCTTGGAGTCACCAGACGTTATGTCCAAATATGGGTAATCAGGACTGATGGAGCCTAATTCAAGGTAAGTTGATTTCAGGTTAGCTGCGTCAATAGCTTCTTGCGGAAAATTTTTAATTTTCTTCAGCTCAATTTTACTGGACGCTTCAATAGAAAGCGTAATGTGCGCATAGCTTCCAGGCATTTTTCACCTCAAAACTACTAAATAGCATCTTTTTCAGCATTTTACCCAATATTTAACATAGTAAGCAATTGATTTACAGGCTGATGTTTGGCGGTCCCAACGGGAGTCGAACCCGTGTTTTAGCCTTGAGAGGGCCACGTCCTAGGCCACTAGACGATGGGACCAAAATGGCTGGGGAGAGAGGATTCGAACCCCTATAAACAGATCCAGAGTCTGTCGTCCTGCCATTGGACGACTCCCCAAAAAAGAAACATTTCAACGACTTATTTAGAGCGATAATATACCACAAAGCGTCAAATACTGTCAAAAAAAGCGATGAATGTCAGCAAAGCCCGGCATTATCAGATTGTATCAGGCGTTATCAGGCCAGTTGGTAACAGTAAATCCGTTCAGGCCGTTTTTTTGTTTTCGAGCAGCTGGGATTTCTTTTCGCAAATGATTGAAGCGGCGTCATTAAATACATAGATCTTTTCTACACCATCGGGCAGATCGTTTTTCAGGTCCAACAGCAGAGAATAAATGCGCGGATCGCACTCCCTGCCGAGTTGTATTTGCACAACCCCTGCATAGCATTTGTGAACAAGTTCCCTTTCGATCAGGACCCGCAGGCATTCAGCCCCCTTGCCGGACATTGACGACGTTATCTTGGCTATCGATGATATCGTGTCATGATGGCTCATGCCGACAAGCATGTATGGCTTTTTCCCAAACCGGACAAGGTAGTAGGTTCGGTTCTCGGCGGGCAAGGCCCATAATTGATCTTCCACAGCAACACCAGTCTCGCTGCCTGTCGGCACGTTCTTCCGCTCCTCGTCGAATGATACGATGAATCCCTTGAAGATCTCTTCCCCGACCTTCTTCAAGTCTTTCATTAGCCTGTCGGCCTGCCCCTGCGACAACAGCACGACCGATATCTTATCTCGACTGCTCATCCATACATGATATCACAAGCGCTCACCGGTAATGTATTGAAAAATGCAACAAAGCAAGCATCAGACGCGCATTTTGATATATTTACCACCCTGCCCCTTCCTTGTGATCAATATCACAAATTCTTTCTCACGAAAGTTGCATAATGAGATTATTACCTGCTGCAGGCGACGCCGGACACGCCGCTCCGCACAGGACTAAGGAGAAAACCTCTGATGCCAGTCCGCTTTTCAAGAACATACCGGTTTCTTTTGGCATTCTGCCTGCTCTGGCTGACAGCTATAGACATTCCTTACGCTGCCGGGACTGAAGCACCCGGGGTAAAGGTTCCCATTCTGCTGTACCATCGCTTCGGCCCGGTAGCAGCGGACAGCATGACCACCACAACCTCAGTCTTCCGGGCTCATATCGAATACTTGATGTCCAACGGATATACAGTGATCCCGCTGAGACAGCTGGTCAATTATTACCTGCACAAAGGACCGGCGCCGGCGGCCAAATCAGTCGTAATCACGGTAGACGACGGACACAAGACTGTTTACACCGACATGCTGCCGATCGTCAAGAAGTATCGCATACCTGTGACCCTTTTCATCTATCCCTCCGCGATCTCCAACGCCTCGTATGCGATGACCTGGGACCAGCTGCGCGAACTGCAGAAAACCGGACTGTTCGACATGCAGGGGCATACCTACTGGCATCCTAACTTTAAACACGAGCGCAGGAAATCAAGCCCATCCGAGTACGAAAAGACTGTCGACATGCAGCTGAACAAATCGAAAACAAGGCTTGAACGCGAGCTCGGCACCAGGATCGATATGCTTGCCTGGCCGTTCGGGATCTTCGATGATTATCTCCTGGCGAGGGCTTCGCAGGCAGGCTATATTGCAACCTTTACACTTGAAGCTCACGGAGCGAGCAGTTCCGATATCGCAATGAAACTTCCGCGCTATTTATTGAACGACAAAAACAGAGGTAGGGCATTCGAATGGATACTAACAAACTAGAGACCAAGGAAAGAAGAATCGGAAGATATGGAGTTGCCGTGGCCATCTTCCTGGCTGCAGCCATATTGTTTGTAGCCTGCGTCCACAGGGATTCAGGAGATGCCAGGGTTGCCGACGCGCGCGTCCTGACAACAGGAAGGGTAGTCGATGCCTCGACAGGCAAGGCGTTGGCGGGGGCCATTGTTACGCTGGATGGACAAGAGACATTGCTTGCTGATGAAAACGGCCAGTTTCAGATCAAACCCACTGTCAAGAAGGTGGCGGCCCGTGCCTACGGATATACAAGGGCAGACATCGAGCTTGCAAGTCTGCGATCCAATGCACCGGCTGAATTGAGCCTTAAGCCCTTTCTGCCCAAAGCCCTTTACATGACCGTTTACGGTATCGGAGACAAGAAGCTAAGAGAATCAGCCCTTAAGCTCATCGACGAGACCGAGCTCAATTCTCTCGTTATCGACATGAAGGGTGACAGGGGATTTATCCCATACAAAAGCTCGATCCCTCTGGCCTCCGAAATCGGGGCGCAAAAGGTGATAACGGTGAAAGACATAAAAGGGCTCGTACAGTCGCTGAAAGATAGAGGCATTTATACCATCGCGAGAATAGTGGTATTCAAAGACGACCTGCTCGGGCAGGCCCGGCCGGATCTGGCTGTAAGAACTGCTGACGGAAAGATATGGCGCGACAGGGAGAACCTAATCTGGATGGACCCGTCGAAAAAAGAGGCGCAGGAATACGCTATCAATGTGGCAATAGAGGCGGCGCAAAACGGCTTTGATGAGATACAGTTCGATTATGTAAGGTTTCCCGACCACAAGGGCCTAGTCTTCGGCATTACCAATAACGAAGAGAACAGGATCGGGGCCATTTCGGGTTTTCTGACCGATGCCCGTAAGAGGCTTACGCCGTACAATGTATTCGTGTCTGCGGACATATTCGGATATGTAGCTTGGAACCTGGACGACACGCAGATAGGTCAAAAAATAGACAGGCTGGCGCCGGCCGTCGACTATATATCGCTAATGCTCTATCCTTCAGGTTTCCAATGGGGTATACCTGGTTACAGGAACCCGGTCGCAAACTCAAACAGAATTGTCTATCTTTCTCTCAAGCGCGCGCACGAACGGGCCAACCTGCCGTCCGTGCGTTTCAGGCCATGGCTGCAGGCGTTCAGAGACTACGCATTCGACAGAAGGCACTTCACCGGTACCGAAATCAGAGAGCAGATAAAGGCTGCCGACGAATTCGGCTCGGACGGCTGCATGCTCTGGAACCCTCGCAACGTGTACACATCAGAGGGCTTGAAGAAAGAATCCACCCCCAAAAACGACAGCGTAAGCTGACTTTATCTTCCGAACATTGCGGCGTATGGCTTTTTGCAGCCGTCGCATGGTAAGTTACTCCGGGCCCGATGATGCATCAGATTCGGGCCTGGAGAGCACATGCCGTCTGAAATCAAACGTTCCGTCTGCCCATACGACTGCCCCGACACATGCAGCCTGCTGGTGTATGTCAACAATGGAGTGGTGGATAAAGTCGCTGGGGACCCCGACCATCCATTTACCCGCGGCATGCTATGCCCCAAGATGACTCATTATGAAAGAACGGTCTGCTCGCCCCTGCGCATAAAAACCCCTCTGGTGCGAACCGGCCCTAAAGGGAAAGGCGAATTCAGGAAGGCATCCTGGGACGAAGTTGTCGGGCTGATAAGCGACCGCTGGAAAACCATAATCTCCGCATTCGGCCCCGAAGCCATCCTGCCATGCTCTTACGCCGGCACCATGGGGCTTGTTCAACGCAACTGCGGTCATGCTTTCTTTTACCGTATGGGCGCGTCGCAACTGGAACGGACCATCTGCTCTCCGGCCAAAGGCGCTGGATGGAAAGCAATCATGGGCAATACGCAGGGACCTCATCCGGACGAAATGATCCAAAGTGATCTTGTGGTGCTCTGGGGAATAAATGCAGCTGCTACGAGCATCCATTCGCTGCGTGGAGTGCATGAAGCCAAAAGGCACGGCGCCGATGTCTGGCTTATAGATACTTACGAAACCCATACCGCCAGAACTGCTGACCGCGTTTTCCTTACACGCCCGGGCAGCGACGGGGCACTGGCGCTTGGAATGATGCATGTCCTGATAAGAGACGGACTGGCGGACAACGCTTTCATTGCCAAACACGTTAAAGGTTTTGCGGAACTCCGCGATGCCGTCCTGCCGCAATACACTCCCAAAACCGTCAGCAGCATAACCGGACTGTCTGCAACGATCATCGAAGAAATGGCGAGGCTGTACGGTGCGGCAACAGCCCCATTCATCCGCCTGGGCAGCGGGCTATCGCGCTACGCCAACGGGGCGATGACAGTCCGGGCAATCACCTGCCTGCCGGCAATTTCCGGAGCATGGTCCAAACCAGGCGGTGGCATGCTGGCGGGCACTTCCACAGGACCTGCGATTGACACATCCCGAATAACGCGGGAGGACTTCCTGTCGGCAGAGACGAGAAAGATCAATATCAACAGACTGGGGCACGCATTGACTGAGCCCGACAGCCCGCCTGTAAAAAGCCTCTACGTCTATCACTGCAACCCGGCTGCAGTTGTGCCCGACCAGAATAAAGTATTGCAGGGGCTGGCGCGCAATGATCTCTTCACCGTTGTGCACGAACGCTTCCTGACCGACACGGCCATCTATGCGGATATCATACTGCCGGCCACCTCTTCGCTGGAACACAGCGACATATACCTCGCCTACGGCCACTATTGCGTACAGCGCGCTTTTCCGGCCATCAGCCCTATAGGAGAAGCAAAATCGAACTGGGACACTTTCCGAATCCTGGCGGCTGCAATGGGATTTGAAGATCCATATTTCAGACAGACTGCCGATGAGCTTATAGATGATATCCTTTCAACTCCATCAGAGTGGCTCGCACAGACGGACATCGAAAAACTCAAAAGCGGCCGGCCTGTTGAGCTGCCTCTTGCTCATGACTACAAGATGACTTTTAAGACCCCGTCCGGCAGGATCGAAATACTGAACCCGTCAGACCCGGATCCGCTGCCGCGTTATGAAGGGCCTCATGGCGACGATGCGTCATACTGGCTGATGACCGCGCCGATGCCGCTGATGCTGAATTCTTCGTTCAACGAGCGCGATGATTTGCTGGCTAACGAGAGGATGACGCTGAAGATGAACCCATCCGATGCTGCCGACAATAGATTTGCAGATGGCCGGAAAGTGGTTGCCTTCAATTCCAGGGGCGAGGTTGCATTCCATCTTTCGGTAACTTCGCGTGTTCCCAAAGGCGTCGTTGTCGCAGAAGGTGTCTGGTGGCTCAGTAAAGCGCCCGGCTCGCGCACCGTCAATGCGCTAACGTCTCAACGGCTCACAGACAGAGGTTCAGGCAGCACCTTTTACGATACAAAGGTAAACGTCAGGGCTCAATAACCTAAGAAATCCTACTTTATGTCCTTCTCCCTGATCTCAACGCGACGGATCTTGCCGCTTATAGTCTTCGGCAGTTCATCGACGAATTCGACTATGCGCGGATACTTGTAGGGCGCAGTGACTTTTTTCACATGATCCTGAAGCTCCCGTGCGAGGCGTTCGCCTGCAACATATCCTCTTGCCAGAACGACCGACGCCTTTACAACCTGACCCCGCAGTGCATCTGCAACCGGCGTGATCGCGCATTCAAGCACGGCAGGATGCTCGATAAGGGCGCTTTCAACTTCGAAAGGCCCTATTCTGTACCCTGAGCTTTTGATAAGGTCATCCACGCGCCCGACAAACCAGTAGTATCCGTCCTTGTCGCGCCACGCCACGTCGCCTGTGTAATATACGCCGTCGTGCCATACGCCGGCCGTCCGTTCAGGGTCGCGGTAATAGCCGCCGAACATGCCCACCGGCTTCTGCCTGTCGGTGCGGACAACAATCTGCCCCTCTTCACCGACCGCGCACGGATTCCCTTTGTCATTAAGCAGTTCGATATAGTACCCGGGCGAAGGTTTGCCCATCGAACCCGGCTTGGGCTCAAGCCAGGGGTACGTGGCAATCGCCACTGTCGATTCCGTCTGTCCGTACCCTTCCATAAGTCTTATGCCTGTGGCGTTAAGGAACTGGGCATAAACCTCGGGGTTCAGCGGTTCACCGGCAACAGCACCGTATTTAAGCTTCTCAAACCTGTACTTCGTCAGATCTTCCTTTATGAGAAACCGATACACAGTCGGCGGCGCACAAAAGGAAGTGATACCATACTTTGTCACCACATCCAGAAGCCTTCCCGGCTGGAACTTGTCGTAGTCGTATACGAATACAGCGCAGCCCGCTATCCACTGTCCATAGATCTTGCCCCAGGCCGCCTTTGCCCAGCCGGTATCTGCCACTGTAAGGTGCAGGCCGTCCTCATTGACATTCTGCCAATATCTTGCCGTAAGTATATGTCCCAGAGGATATGTGAAATCGTGCTGCACCATCTTGGGGAGCCCGGTTGTTCCGGACGTAAAGTACAGAAGCAGGATGTCGTCGTTGGATGTCGCAGCATCGCCGGACGGCCTGGCAAATTCGGTCCTTGCACGCCCTACCTCATAGTCGAAATCAAGCCATCCATTGCGCTTCCCGCCGACAAGGACCTTTCTTTTCAGTGTCGGCGACAGAGGCACCGCGTCCTCAACATGTTTGACAACCACCTCGTCTGCAACACTCACAATCATCTTGATATCGGCGGCGTTGTTACGATAAACAATGTCTTTCGCGGTCAGTAAATGCGTCGCCGGAATGGCAATCGCGCCGATTTTGTGAAGTGCGAGTATGCAGAACCAGAACTCATAGCGCCTCTTCAAAATCAGCATTACGGCATCCCCCTTGCGGACACCCTGCGCCAGAAAGAAATTTGCGGCCTTGTCGCTGTACTGCTTCATTTCTCCAAAGGTGAATATTCTCTCGCCGCCCTTGTCATCGCACCAGACAAGCGCTACCTTTTCAGGGTCGATTGCCGCCGTTGCATCAACGACATCGTATGCGAAATTGAAGTTGTCAGGCACTATAATGCGAAAGTTATCTACGAAGTCCTCATAGGAATCGTAGTCAATCTTTGATACGAACCTCTCCAGAACCGACTTTCTCATCTGCCGAACCTCCCCAGCACGTCCTCCACCGCCTCAACCATAAGGCGCACAGCCTCCTGGCCCTTTTCAGCTGTAGCCTTGCCGGGATTGCCCCAAACGCCGCCCTGCCAATACTTTGAGTAGTCATCGCATACGAAAGGTTTCGGGATTTTCGGAAACTCTTCCCTGGAACGGCCCTTTACGAACTCAGGGGCAAGGTGAAGCATTATGGATGTCTCTATCTCGCCCGCATGGGAATCATTGGGCGTCTCGGCGAGGACTGCGAACTCTTTCCATAGAACGTCATAGGGAGAGAGCACCGCGAGAGTCGCCCCCTTTAATCCGCGCGCAAGCATCTCGGCGGCTTCCTTAATTGCCGCCATATGCAGGCTGCCGCCATGCCCCGAGACCAGCAAAAAATTTCTCAACCCTTTGCGAAATGCGTCCCGAACAAGGTCAGTGGTAAGTCGCCTTAGCGTCTCGGGTGTAATACCTATCGTGCCGGGATGGTCTCCGGTAGTCGTGCACACGCCGTAATAGATAAGCGGCGCCATGAAGAAATCATACCTTGCGGAAACCCTTTTAAGGACCTCTTTGATGGTCAGTGCATCGGTGTTGAGAGGCAGGTGCCGGCCATGCTCCTCGATTGTGCCGAAAGGGAAGACTATGGTCCGTGTCCGCCTGAGATTGCGCTTATACTCGGCCATGGTAATATTTTCGAGTTCTATCATCACTTCTCTCCTTGCCGGTTTTCATACATTTTACAGGAAAGGATTACAAATTTGAATCGACGACAACCTTGCCTTCTGAAATCTGATATAATTTTAATAAAATCCTCGCAGGGAACGGCAATGTCCACTTTGGCCCGCATATTGGAGCGAATCGATAAAAAGAAAGAGGATTATGAGCACTATAATTTCTCCGAAAGGGAAAATTCTGCCTTAAAGACGTTCTTCGATCTTGCGCAGGAATTCGACTCGCTCGACGATTTTTGCCTACTGGCGGTTGCGATCCCAAAAAGCTTTTATTCACTCGATGCCAGGCTTTACATTATCAGCCCGAAGACCGGCAGCCTGTCGCTGGTCGCCACCACGCTTGAAGACGGCACGCCGCTGCAAACCCCGGCCCCGCCTTACATAGAGATGAGGGAGAACCCTTACATCACAGGCGACTATGTCCTTGTGCTGAGCATTCACGGCAAGCGGCCTCATATAGACCAGCTGCCTTTCAAGGCCAGCGGTACGGCAATGGGAGTGATAGAAATATTCCCGTTCAAGGGGCATTCGGTCAGCGAGGAATTCTTTTTTGAGAAATACTCCAACCGCATCGGATTCAACCTGCACAACCGTTTCATAGCTCAGAAGAACATCGAGCATCTCCGTTTCATCAGGTCGCTCGTCGCCGACATAGAGCACAATATCATCGTCCCGAACATAATCTACAGGCTTTACCTGCGGAACCTGAACAACAAGATCAACAAGAGCGCCGCCATTGAACAGATGCTCAGAGATTGCATAAAAGAAGGCTCGTGCAATGTCCAGATGCTGACCAAGATTCTGGCTGAGATGAGCGACAATAACAGGAGTTTTCAGGGTGAATACGACAACATAGAGAAACATTACAGAAATATGAGTCTCTTCCTGGAGACGCTTCTCAGGCGAAGCCATTTCGACCTGGGGAGGCTGACGCTTCGGTCTAAGCCGTGCAATATCAACAAGGAGATCGTGAGGCCGCAGCTGGAAAGATATCTCGATCGTTTTCATGAAATGGGCATAATGATCGATGACCGCATCAGCGGCATACCGGATGAAGATGTCATCAGCGTGGTTGACGTCGGCCTGATGTCGCAGGTCTACGCCAACCTTTTTTCGAATGCCCTGAAATATACGCAGGAGGTTTTTGCCGACAACGGAGAACTGGAGAAGCACATGTCCTACGGCAGACAGCTTATTCCTGATTATTTCGGAAAAGGCATGGACGGCATAAAATACAACGTATATACAACCGGCCCGCACATACCTGCCGAAGAACGGGACAGGCTTTACGAAGACGAATACCGCGGCTCGAACACGGAACTGAAGCCGGGGTCGGGCCATGGGCTTTCGTTCATCAAGAATGTCATAGAGATCCACGAGGGAGTGGTCGGATACGAGGCAACACACAACGGAAACAACTTCTATTTCATACTGCCCAAAACCTCGAAGTAAAATGGCGTAGCATGCTTGAAGCGTTATCGCGGTAAGATTTTTAGGTAGAGATATCGAGGCGTGACTCTGTGAAATATATTATTGCAACCTCTGACCCTTAGAAGCCTAATTTGAAATTACGACTTAGGAATTCGAAGGAACATAGCGAAACGCGCAATCTCAGTTTCAGGCACGTTTCAAAGGATTAACGGAATGACGATGACTCCGATAGGGACCATTTACTCTCCTCACAAGACAAAAGACGGATGCCCGATTCAGCCGATATTTGCC
>Ga0187786_10000118_pt1 | contig 25763 bp, 32 predicted proteins | sample 0815_BV2_10_20_M_FD_132449 | JGI IMG/M metagenome (GOLD analysis project Ga0187786, IMG submission 132449) | Tropical peat soil microbial communities from peatlands in Department of Meta, Colombia - 0815_BV2_10_20_MG | ecosystem: Environmental > Terrestrial > Soil > Wetlands > Peat | place...
GATATTTCAACATGATGGTGTTCCTCGCTATCGATGGCGCCATGTTAGCGACGGGTGCGCGAAATGTGCTTGCGTTTTGTGGCATTGAAATGCGATGATTTGGCAGAATATTGCGCAGTATCGTGCATTGGAGGCATCGACATGGAGATTGATCGCTACGACCGCCAGATCCTCGCCGCCTTGCAGGAGGATGGCCGGATCAGCAACCAGGACTTGGCCGAGCGCATCGGCCTCTCGCCCTCGCCCTGCCTTCGCCGCGTGCGGGCGCTGGAGGAGGGCGGCTTTGTGGTCGGCTACCGCGCGCTGGTCGATCCGAAGGCGTTGGGCCTCACGCTTATGGCACTGATCCACATCTCCATGGACCAGCACACGCCCGAACGATTCGATGCCTTCGAGAAGGCAGTGCGCGAAATCCCCGAGGTGCTGGAATGCCTGCTGATCACCGGCCAGGATGCGGACTACCAGCTCAAGGTGGTGGTAAAGGACATGGATGCCTACCAGGAACTGCTGCTCAACCGCATCACCCGCATCAAGGGCGTGACCGGAGTACATTCGAGCTTCGTGCTGCGCCGGGTGGTGGACAAGAGCGCGGTGCCGGTCGGGGAGGGAGGGAAATGAAGTCGGCAAGGTGTCTGTTGTTGCTCGCGGCCTGCCTGCCGCTGCTGGCATCGGCGGCCTGTCCGGACGCCGCCACGGTGGCAGCCTATCTCGACGACTTCCGGGCGGCCAGGGTGAGCCGGGGTTTCGGCAAGGACATCAGCCCCGACGATGCCCGCTGCGCGCGCGGCAAGCTGATCGAGGCACTGCCGAGGGTGCTCGGCAAGCGCGTCGGCTACAAGGCGGTATTCACCAGCGCCGAGTCTCAGCAGCGCTTCGGTGTGTCCGGCCCGGCCTGGGGCGCGATGTTCGGCGGCATGATGCTGTTCAACTCGACGCTGGTGTATGCGAAGTACGGGGCGAAGCTGCGCTATGAAGCCAATTTCATCGTGGTGGTGAAGGATGCGGGGCTGGCCGACGCCGAATCTCCGCTCGAAGCCCTCGAGCACCTCAGCACACTGATTCCGTTCATCGAACTGCCCGACATCATGCTCGACGGTTCGCCCACCGGCGCCGAACTGGTCGCCACCAACGCGGCCTTCCGCGGCGGCGTGCTGGGGCCGCGGATCCCGGTGGTGCCCAGCCGCGCCTTGCTGGACGCGCTGGCGCGGATGGAGGTGGTGGTATCCGAAGATCGCACCGGGCGGGAGATCGGCCGGGCGCGCGGCAATGTGCTGATGGGGCAGCCGATCCGGGTGGTGCTCTGGCTGGCGAAAGCGCTCAAGCGCGACGGCATCGAACTCAAGCCGGGCGACCTGCTCAGCCTGGGCGGCTTCCTGCCGTCCGCGCCCGTCGAGCCGGGTACCTCCATCTCGGTGACCTATATGGGTTTGCACGACAACCCCGTGGCGGTGGTGCACTTCGAGTAGGCTCAAGCCTCCCAACGCGTTTTCCAGGCGGTAACCGGAATGGAGAAACTGTTCGTGGCGGCCGCTGCAGCCGCCATCGCCGCCGCGGCACTCGGGGCACCCCGGCTGTCGCAACTGTCCGGGTTCTGAGTCATCCGGAACGTCGCAACCCCGCCATTGCGGGTTTGTGGCGTTCGCGACAATCTGATTTCTAGGTCAAAGGAATCAATTGGTTAGAGCCTGGCATCGTGCTTGCAAAGGTGTAGTCAAACACCAAGCGGAGCATGACATGGACCTCCCGGTTATCGCCTCACAGGCACCCTCAGCCCCACAGAGCCCACAGGGTGGTTGCAGCGCCGACAGCTGCGGCTCGACGGCCGGACAGATGTCCGGTCTGTCGGAAGAAATCCGCCGCAAGGTGGAAGACCACCCCTGCTATTCCGAGCAGGCGCACCATCACTTTGCGCGCATGCACGCCGCGGTGGCGCCGGCCTGCAACATCCAGTGCCATTACTGCAACCGCAAGTACGACTGCGCCAACGAGTCGCGGCCGGGCGTGGTGTCGGAACTGCTGACGCCCGAGCAGGCGGTGAAGAAGACGCTGGCCGTCGCGGCGGCCATCCCGCAGATGTCGGTGCTCGGCATCGCCGGCCCGGGCGACCCTCTGGCCAACCCCGAGCGCACCTTCGCCACCTTCCGCGAACTGGCGATCAAGGCGCCGGACATCAAGCTCTGCGTGTCGACCAACGGCCTTGCGCTGCCGGAGAGCCTCGAGGAGCTGGCCAGGCACAACATCGACCACGTCACTATCACCATCAACTGTGTCGACCCCGGAGTCGGCGCCAAGATCTATCCCTGGATCTTCTGGCAGGGCGAGCGCATCCGCGGCATCGAGGCGGCGCGCATCCTGATCGAACAGCAGCAGAAGGGCCTGGAGATGCTGGTGGCGCGCGGCATCCTGGTCAAGGTCAATTCGGTGATGATCCCCGGCGTGAACGACGAGCACCTCAAGGAGGTGTCGAAGGTCGTCAAGGCCAAGGGCGCCTTCCTGCACAACGTCATGCCGCTGATCGCCGAAGCCGAGCACGGCACCTTCTACGGCATCATGGGCCAGCGCAGTCCGAGCGCGGCAGAGCTGAAGAATTTGCAGGATGCCTGCGAGGGCGACATGAACATGATGCGCCATTGCCGCCAGTGCCGCGCCGACGCCGTCGGCCTGCTGGGCGAGGATCGCGGCGCCGAGTTCACCATGGACAAGGTCGAGGCGATGGAAATGGACGAAGCCTTCCTCGCCGAGGCGATGGCGAAGCGCAAGCAACTGCGCGAGCAGATTGTGGCGGAGAATGAGACTAGGAAGGCCAAGGCCCATGCGCCGCAGCCGGCCGGCGTTGCCGTCGTCACCATCCATCGGCGTACCGCCACGACTGACTCTTCACAGGGCCGCCCGGTCTTGATGGCGGTTGCCGCTAAGAACGGCATGGTCGCCGAGCACTTCGGCCATGCCCGCGAGTTTCTGGTCTACGAGGCGACGGCCGCCGGTGCCAAGCTGATCGGTCACCGCAAGACCGACCTCTACTGCGAGGGTGGCGACACCTGCGGCGACGGCGAATCCGTGCTGGCCAAGACCATCAAGGCGCTGGCAGGCTGCGAGTCGGTGCTCTGCTCCAAGATCGGTTACGAGCCTTGGGGCGAACTCGAAGCGGCGGGCATTCGTCCGAACGGCGAGCACGCCATGGAGCCGGTCGAGGAGGCGGTGCTGGCGGTGTGGCACGAGATGCTGGCGGCCGGTCTGCTGCTGAATCCGAAAGCGGCTGCTGAAGCCAAGAGGTGTGCGTGATGGCCCTCGAAATCGTCGAATCCTGCGTCAATTGCTGGGCCTGCGAACCTCTGTGCCCGAACAAGGCCATTTTCGAGGCCGCACCGCACTTCCTGATCGATGTCGACAAATGCACCGAGTGCATCGGCGAGCACGCCAAGCCGCAGTGCGTCGAGATCTGTCCGATCGAGGGCGCGATCGTCAATGAACTCAACGAGCCGATGAATCCGACCGGCTCGCTCACCGGCATCCCGCCGGAACGCTGGGCCGCCGCCCAAAGGGAGATTGCCGCAAGGTAACCATGGCCACCGTCACTTTTTACGAAAAGCCGGGCTGCTCCGGCAACGCCAAACAGAAGAAGATTCTCGAAGCCGCCGGCCACACGGTGGTCGCGCGCAACCTGCTCGGTACGCCGTGGACGCGGCTGGAGCTTCTTTCCTATTTCGATGGCCTGCCAATCGCGCAGTGGTTCAACCGCAATTCGCCAGCGATCAAGAGCGGCGAAATCGTGCCCGAGGAATGCGACGAGGCAACGGCGGTGGCGCTGCTGCAACGGTATCCGCTGCTGATCCGCCGGCCGCTGCTGGAAGTGGACGGCGAGCGCAAGGTCGGTTTCGACGCAGCGGCAATCGACGCCTGGATCGGCTTGGGCTCGACACTGCCCGAGGACGACCTGGAAGCCTGTCGGCATGGAACGGACGGCCACGTCTGCGCCGGCCATGACCATGAACACGGTGCCGGCTGCAACGACTGACCGGGCGGTCGAGCTGCTGCCCGGGGTGCACTGGATCGGCGCGCTCGATCCGGGTCTGCGCAGCTTCGACATCATCCTCAAGACCGCCAACGGCACCACGTACAACAGCTACGCGGTGCGCGGCAGCGCTGGCGTGGCCATCGTCGACACGGTGAAGGAGAACTTCGCCGACACTTTCTTCCGCCGCCTCGAATCGGTGGCCGACTACGGCGAGATCCGCGCCATCGTCCTCAACCACCTCGAACCCGACCACTCGGGCGCACTGCCTGAGCTGCTGCGGCGCGCGCCGCAGGCGACGCTCTACATTTCCTCGCGCGGCGCGCCGATGCTCAAGGGCCTGTTGCACGGTGACAAGCTCGCCTACCAGCCGACGCAGACCGGCAGCACGGTCGACCTCGGCGACCGGATGCTGCATTTCCTGCAGACGCCCTTCCTGCACTGGCCGGACACGCAATGCACGTACCTCGAAGAGGACGGTGTGCTGTTCTCGGGCGACGTGTTCGGCTGCCACTTCTGCGATTCGCGCCTGTTCAACGACGCGGTCGGCGATTTCCGCTTCTCGTTCGAGTACTACTACGCGCACATCATGCGGCCGTTCCGGGCCCACGTGCTGGAGGCACTGGAACTGATCGAGCCGCTGCCCATCAAGTTGATCGCGCCCGCGCACGGCCCCATCCTGCGCGACGCACCGGGCCGCTACGTGGCGCGCTACCGCGAGCTGTCGGCCTCCGGCCTCAAGAACGAGGCCGCCGACGAGAAGACGCTGCTGATCTTCTACCTCTCGGCCTACGGCAGCACGCGCGCCATGGCCGGGGCACTGGCCGCCGGAGCCGAGGAGGCGAGCGGCGTGCGCGTCTCGCTCTACGACATCGAAGGCGGCGAAGTATCGCCCTTCGTCGATCTCATCGAAGAGGCCGACGGCCTCGCCTTCGGCAGCCCGACCATCAACGGCGACGCGGTGAAGCCGGTGTGGGACCTGCTGTCCTCGCTGACCGCCGTGAATGTGCGGGGCAAGGTCGGCGCCGCCTTCGGCTCCTACGGCTGGAGCGGCGAGGCCGTGCACATGGTCGAGGACCGCCTGCGCGGCCTCAAGCTGCGCGTGCCCGTCAAGGGCGTGCGCGCCCGCCTGATCCCCACTGTCGAGGAACTCGCGCAATGCCGCGAACTCGGCCGCAACCTAGCCCTGAACCTGACCGGGCGGGCCGAGAACCGAATCATCGACATGGCCGAACTGGCCTGAAAGGAAACCGAAAATGCCTAAAGCAAAAGTCACCTTCGAAGACGTCGGCGTCACCGTCACGGTGCCGGCCGGCACGCGCCTGATCGAGGTTTCCGAGAAGGTCGGCGCGGGCATCACCTACGGCTGCCGCGAAGGCGAGTGCTGCACCTGCCTGACCAAGGTCGTCTCCGGCCACGAAAACCTCGCCGCGCCGTCGGTGCTCGAGGATCAGGTGCTCAAGGACAACCTGGCGCCGCGCCACCACCGCCTCGCCTGCCAGGCGCAGGTGCTGGGCGGTGAGATCGTCGTCAAACCTGCTTAACGAATTCCAATCAACCCACAGGAGTACCGCATGGCCCTCGTCACTTTTTCCAGTCCGCTACACAAGGACAAGACCGTCTATGCCGTGGCCGGCAGCCACAAGCAGACCATCCTGCAGATCGCCAAGGACAACCACATTCCTATCGACTTCTCGTGCGGCGACGGCGAATGCGGTACCTGCCTGGTCAAGGTGACGCGCATCGACAAGAGCAAGCCGCGCATGGGCAACCCGCTCAACGAGCGCGAACAGAAGGTGCTCAAGGAACTCGGCAAGGTGACGCAGAAGCAGATCGACCAGATGAACATCGATGACTTCCCGCCCAACGAATGGCGGCTGGCCTGCCAGATGGTGATCCGCGATGAGGATATTCTCGTCGAGTACCCGAGCAAGTGACCTGACCGCCAGCGCCGAGGCGGCCTACCTCGGCCTGGCGCTGGGCGACGCGCTCGGCGCCACGGTCGAATTCATGACGCCGGGGGAGATCCGTGCACAGCACGGCGTCCACGATGAAATCCGCGGCGGCGGCTGGCTGCGCCTGAAGCCCGGCGCGGTTACCGATGACACGACGATGAGTCTCGCGCTCGGCACGGCCATCCTCGCCGACGGCGGCCGCGTCGAGCCGCTGTCTTGCGCTCATGCTTTTGATGCCTGGATGCGCGCCAAGCCGGTGGACATCGGTAACACGGTGCGTCGCAACCTCATCGCCTTTCGCCGCAGCGGCGAGCCGGTGGCACCGCCCTCCGAACATGATGCAGGCAACGGCGCCGCCATGCGCGTGCTGCCCGTGGCGCTGGCGACGCTGGGGCAGGGCGAGGATGCGGTGCGTGCCGCCGTGCGGACACAGGCGCATGTGACGCACAACAATCCGGATTCCGATGCGGCCTCGGAGTTCCTCGCGCTGGCCGTGCAGGAAGCCATCCGTGGTGGCGCGTTGCGCGGCGTCTATCGGCGCAGCATCGAGCCCTTCGTTCGCGCCCGCCCGAACTTCGGCTACCGCACGCGGCGGCGCGAGAACCCGAGCGGCTGGGTGGTGGAAACCGTGCAGGCGGTGCTGCAGTCGCTGCTGGCCACCGACAGCTTCGAGAAATGCCTGATCGACGTCGTCAATCGCGGTGGCGACGCCGACACCACCGGCGCCATCGCCGGCATGCTGGCCGGCGCCATCTACGGCCGCGATGCGCTCCCCACCCGCTGGCTCAAGGCCCTCGACCCGGCTGCCCGTGAAGCCTGCGCCACCCAGGCGCGGCAGCTGGTTGCGCTTTGAGGCGGCCGGCGAGGGCACTATCCATGGTCAGCAGGTGCTTGTGGAACCAGTCGGGCATGCCGACGGCGACGTAGGCGCGGGCGAGGCCGAGGCGGCCCTTGGCGATGCCACGGCCGACCAGCGCCAGTTCGCCGAGCACGCGCTGGTGTTCGCTTTCGTGTTCGCCGATGGCGGGGAAGCGGCAGGCGCGCATCAGGCGACCTTCGTTCTCGAAGTGCGCGCGGGTGTGCAGGACCAGGGAGTGGAAAAGATGCGGAAAGTCGGCGTCGCCGGCCTTGGTCAGCGTAGCCAGTTCGCGCACGAAATCCTCGTGCGTCGCGTCCATTTCGGTGACACCGACGGCGTGGATTTCGGGTGTCCAGTTCAGCATGTCGCTTCCTCCGTGGCGGCCATCAGTTCGGTGACGCTGCTATCGACGATCTCGATGCCCATCTTGCCGAGGAAGCGGCACTCCTTGTCCGTCGGACCTTCGATCAGCGCCCAGCCGGCTGGATCGGTGGCGGCGCTGTAGATGATGTCGGACATGACCATGCGCTCGCTGTCGCGGTTGAAGCGCATGCCGAGGAACAGGTAGCGCTTGTCGCGGCGCAGTTCCTTGACGTAGGCCGGCACGGCGAAGCCGCCCATCAATTCGGTGATGTAGTCGACGTAGTCGGCATCCGAGGCGATGTAGGTCGGCTCCGGCTTGGGCGCGCCCATCGGCTTGAACAGCAGCGGCAGACCGAGGGCTGCCTGGCCGGGGGTGATGGCAGTGTATTGCTGGCCGTCGTAAGCGAAGAGCTTGAAGCGGAAGTCGGTTCCGCCGATGCGGGCGCAGCCGAGCACCAGCGAGTGCGGATTGTCGGCGTAGGAATCGAGCAGTTGCGTATCGCGATTGATGTCGATTACGTAGGTCGGGCGCAGTGCCTTCAGCCAGTCATGCACCGCGCTGCGCGTCCATGGGGCGGTGTAGGTGGCGTCGAGGAACTTGGTGACGGCGGAGCGGCCGCGCTTCAGTTCGATGTTCATCGCGGCGCGCGGGAATTCGTACATCAGCTTGGGCGACATCGGCTTGCCGTTGTTCATGGCCAGGATCAGTTCGTCGCTGGTGGCGGGCATCGGAGCACCGGTCTGGGCATGGCGGACGTCGGCGAGCACGCCGGGGCCGAGGTAGGGGACGATGCTGCCGCCGGTCAGGCCGGCGAGCAGGGAATCGCGAAGTTCGGTGGTGAGCATGGCAGTCTCCGTTGGGTTTGCAGACACCATGCAAGTCCCGCGCCCGGCGGAAATCCGCATCAAATCAGTGGGCGGCAGCGGCCTTGTCGGTTTGGCGACAAGCGAATCGACATGCGTGTCGCGTGGTTGGCACGGCGGTTGCATGCATCAAGGGTGTCTTGAATCGATTACGGAGGCATACCAAATGCTGCCACTTGAACTTCTAGCAATGATCGGGGCTGGCGCGGTATTTCCTTATCTCGCCGAAGGTGCGTTCGATTGGCTCAAACACCATTGCAAGCACTCGGATGGTGCGGACGCACCGAATTGAATTGGCCTGCGCGCTCGCGCAAGTCGGTGAATGAGCGGACTCAACCAAGATCAGTTCCGCTGCTTCCAGATGGCATACTCTATTAGTTTATTAAATTTGTCTACTACTCAGCGGCGGCCTATGTTGCTAGTTGCGTTGACTGCCATCGCCTCAACGCACATTCAGGCCACTTGAGGAGGGGATGAATTATGCGAGCTTTCATTTTGATCGGTACCGCCGTGGCAGGACTCATGACAATGACGACCGAGGCTGAAGCGGCTGACGTGCGGATGTTCGTTCGCCATGAGGTTGCCGACTACGCCACCTGGCGCAAGGGCTACGACGGTTTCGATGCCAAGCGACGCAAAATGGGCGTGACCGGCCAGGGCGTCTATCAGTCGACGGACGATCCGAACGACGTTACGGCCTACCACGATTTCAAGTCGCTCGAAAAGGCCAAGAGTTTTGCCGCCTCGGCGGAACTGAAAACCGCGATGGAGGGCGCCGGCGTCAAGGGTGCTCCCCAGATCTGGTTCACTACCAAGGCGGCCAAGTAGAACGAGTGAGGCTGCACCAGGAGGACACCAATGAAGTACATGATCAGTTGGTTCGAACGCCCGCAGGGTTCGCCTGCGGAGTACGAGAATGCCCAGAAGCGGATACTCGAGGTGTTCACTCAATGGAAGGCGCCAGCCAATTTCAAGATCGAGCTGTTCGTCGTGAGGGTGGGCGATTGGGGTGGCTATATGCTGGTGGACTGCGACGATCCCGTGGCCGTCCACAAGGCATGCTCGACCTTCCCGGCTTTCGAATTTCAGGCGCGACCGGTGATTCCTGTCGAGGACGCTGTCCGGGTCGAACTTGAAGCCATTGCCTGGCGGGATGGGCTGAAACGCGGCTGACGAGCATCACAGCGTGTTCAGCGTGACTTCGTAGGCGCCGCCGATAACGAGGTGCTCGTCCTCGCCCTTGAGCGCGTCCGGCAGCAGGCGGCAATGGAAGAACACCTTCGCCGTCGGCACCTCGGCTTCGAGGATGTAATCGCCGAATTCGCCGGCGCGCTCACGCGAGGCGGTGAAGGAGGTGAGGTTGTTGAACAGCACCACCTGCCGCCGGCCGTCGGCGGCCAGAACCTCGTGCTCGCCGAGGCGGTTGATGCCGCGATACAAAGTCAGCCGTGACGGCACGCCGAGCCTGTCGAATTCATACTGGCAGAAGGCGTAGAGCAGGTCGAGTTGCGCCTCCAGCGCGTTGGTGCCGGAGATGCCGGCGGCGCGCATCTCCTGATAGCGGTGCCAGGCGAGGCCGGAGAAGTCGCGCAGCGGCTCGCCGTGAAAGCGCGGCAGCAGGCCGAAACGCGACTCGACCCAGCCCTTGAGCACGGCGCCCTCGCGGCCGTCGGCGTCGAAGCTCCAGCCGCGCAGCACGCGCAGCCAGTTGGCCTTGGCCCGACGCGCGGAGTGCTGGTCGAGGCCGGCCTCTTCCAGGTGATCGAGACAGAAGTGAGCGGCGACGTAGTCGCGGAAGAGTCGCGCGCGTTCCGCGACGTTGTCGATGCCATCGAGCAGTGTGAACAGCTCGCGGTGCAACTCGGCGACACCGTCGAGGGCGAGAGCGGTCGGATGGTTCTGGAAAGTGAGGCTGCCGAGGATGACCGCAGGCAGGTTGCAGCGGTTGATCGGCAGCCGCGCGTAAGTCGGCAGGGTGGCAGCCCGGTTGTCGGGAGTCCTACAAACGTCCGCCGTATTGTCGCCTGCCATTATCTTGCTATGTCCTCGATAAGCCTTGTCATTACAGTGGGTTAGCTGCAACGAAGCAGATTGGCACGCTCCTTGCCAAAGAGAGGTCGGGAACACGGGATTTGCCCAGCACCCAACAGATTTCTGACATAGGAGATTGCATCATGGCAAAGCTGCGTCAATGCGCCATCTACGGCAAGGGTGGAATCGGCAAGTCTACCACCACGCAAAACCTGGTCTCGGCGCTGGCCGAGGCCGGCAAGAAAGTGATGATCGTCGGCTGCGACCCCAAGGCCGACTCGACCCGCCTGATCCTGCACAGCAAGGCGCAGACCAGCGTCATGCAGCTGGCGGCCGAGGCGGGTTCGGTGGAAGACCTCGAACTCGAGGATGTCATGAACATCGGCTACGGCGGCGTCAAGTGCGTCGAATCCGGCGGCCCTGAGCCCGGCGTCGGTTGCGCCGGCCGCGGCGTCATCACCGCCATCAACTTCCTGGAAGAGGAAGGCGCCTACGACGAGGATCTCGACCTCGTGTTCTACGATGTGCTCGGCGACGTCGTCTGCGGTGGTTTCGCCATGCCGATCCGCGAGAACAAGGCGCAGGAAATCTACATCGTCTGCTCCGGCGAAATGATGGCCATGTACGCGGCCAACAACATCGCCAAGGGCATCGTCAAGTACGCCAACTCCGGTGGTGTGCGTCTGGCCGGACTGATCTGCAACAGCCGCAACACCGACCGCGAAGACGAACTGATCATGGCCCTGGCCGACAAGCTGGGTACCCAGATGATCCACTTCGTGCCGCGCCACAACGTCGTCCAGCACGCCGAGATCCGCCGCATGACGGTGGTCGAGTACGACCCGACGCACGCGCAGGCCGACGAGTATCGCACCCTGGCCAGGAAGATCGTCGATAACAAGAAGTTCGTTATCCCGACGCCGATTGAAATGGAAGCGCTGGAAGAGCTGCTGATGGAGTTCGGCATCATGGAAGTCGAAGACACCTCCATCATCGGCAAGACCGCCGCCGAACTGGCCGCTGCTGCCGCTGCCGCCTGAACACTGTCATCAATCCAACGGGACGTCGTGCACAGATAGCTGCCGGCGTCCGACAAGGAGAAGCAACATGGCTGCGCTGACACGCGAAGAAACCCAGGCCCTCATCGAAGAGGTGCTCGAGGTTTATCCCGAGAAGGCCAAGAAAGACCGGGCCAAGCACCTGATGGTGAACGACAAGGAGCTTGAGTCCTCGAAGAAGTGCATCACCTCCAACCGCAAGTCGTTGCCTGGCGTGATGACCATGCGCGGCTGCGCCTACGCCGGTTCCAAGGGCGTGGTCTGGGGTCCGATCAAGGACATGATCTCGATCTCGCACGGCCCGATCGGCTGCGGCCAGTATGCACGCGGCGGCCGTCGCAACTACTACGTCGGCACCACCGGCGTGGATACCTTCTGCGAGATGAACTTCACCTCCGACTTCCAGGAGAAGGACATCGTCTTCGGCGGCGACAAGAAGCTGGCCAAGCTGATCGGCGAAATCGAGATGCTGTTCCCGCTCAACAAGGGCATCTCGATCCAGTCCGAATGCCCGATCGGCCTGATCGGCGACGACATCGAAGCCGTGGCCAAGAAGACCGCCGCCGAGATCGGCAAGCCGGTCGTGCCGGTGCGCTGCGAAGGCTTCCGCGGCGTCTCGCAGTCGCTCGGCCACCATATCGCCAACGACTCGGTGCGCGACTGGATCCTCTCCAACCGCGACAACCAGCCGTTCGAGAAGACTCCGTACGACGTGGCCATCCTCGGCGACTACAACATCGGCGGCGACGCCTGGGCGTCGCGCATCCTGCTCGAAGAGATGGGCCTGCGCGTGGTCGCCCAGTGGTCCGGCGACGGCACCCTGGCGGAAATGGAGAACACCCCGAACGTCAAGCTGAACCTGCTCCACTGCTACCGCTCGATGAACTACATCAGCCGGCACATGGAGGAGAAGTACGGCATTCCCTGGCTCGAGTACAACTTCTTCGGTCCGACCAAGATCGCCGAGAGCTTGCGCGCCATCGCCGCGCACTTCGATGACCGCATCAAGGAAGGCGCCGAGCGCGTGATCGAGAAGTACACCCCGGCCATGAACGAGGTGATCGCGAAGTTCAAGCCGCGTCTCCAGGGCAAGAAGGTGATGCTCTACGTCGGCGGCTTGCGGCCGCGCCACGTGGTCGGCGCCTACGAGGACCTGGGCATGGAAGTGGTCGGCACGGGCTACGAGTTTGCCCACAACGACGACTACGACCGCACCATCAAGGACATGGGCGATGCGACGCTGATCTACGACGACGCCACCGGCCACGAGCTCGACGAGTTCGTCAAGGCGATGAAGCCCGACCTGATCGGCTCCGGCATCAAGGAAAAGTACGTCTTCCACAAGATGGGCTTCCCGTTCCGCCAGATGCACTCCTGGGACTACTCGGGCCCATACCACGGCTACGACGGCTTCGCCGTGTTCGCCAAGGACATGGACCTGACCCTGAACAACCCGTGCTGGAAGATGATCAAGGCGCCGTGGGACAAGCAGGAAGCCGAAGCGGAAAAGAAGGCCGCCTGAGCAGGACGCACTCCCGACCCCATTTCGATAACCCTCGCCCGCGTCCACAAATTGGTGGCCGGGCCAAGGAGATAGAAAATGCAAGCCGCTGAAAAAATCAAGCCGTGTTTCCCCCTGTTCCGGGATGACGACTACAAGGGCATGATCTCGCGCAAGCGCGAGAAGTTCGAAGAAGGTTTCGCCAAGGACAAGGTCATCGAGATCTTCGACTGGACGACGACCAAGGAATACCAGGACCTCAACTTCAAGCGCGAGGCCCTGACCATCAACCCGGCCAAGGCCTGCCAGCCGCTCGGATCCGCGCTGTGCTCACTGGGGTTCCACAAGACCCTGGTGTACATCCACGGTTCGCAAGGCTGCATCGCCTACTTCCGCACCTACTTCAACCGCCACTTCAAGGAGCCGATCGCCATCATCGCCGACTCCATGACCGAAGACGCGGCGGTGTTCGGCGGCCAGAAGAACGTCCATGAAGGCCTGGCCAACGCCAAGGCCCTCTACGGTGCCGAGATGATCGCGATGTCCACCACCTGCATCGCCGAGGTAATCGGCGACGACCTCAACGCGTTCATCAACAACGCCAAGAAGGAAGGCAACGTTCCCCAGGACTTCCCGATCCCCTTCGCCCACACACCCTCGTTCGTCGGCAGCCACGTCACCGGCTGGGACAACATGGAAGAGGGCATCCTGCGCTACTTCACGCTCAACAGCATGGAAGGCAAGGCGCCGGGCAAGAACGGCAAGATCAACCTCGTGCCGGGCTTCGAGACCTATCTCGGCAACTACCGGGTGATGAAGCGCTACATGAAGGAAATGGGTGTCGACTACACGATGCTCTCCGACCCGGAAGAAGTGCTCGACACCCCGGCCGACGGCGAGTTCCGCATGTACGCGGGCGGCACCACGCAAAACGAGGTCAAGGATGCCCCGAATGCCAAGACCACCTTCCTGATCCAGCCGCTCGGCCTCGACAAGACCAGGAAGTTCGTCGAGACGACCTGGAACCATGAAGTGCCCAAGCTCAACATCCCGATGGGCGTCGAGTGGACCGACGAGTTCCTGATGAAGGTCTCGGAAGTCACAGGCAAGCCGATCCCGGCCTCGATCGCTCTCGAGCGCGGCCGCCTGGTCGACATGATGACCGACTCCCACGCCTGGCTGCACGGCAAGAAGATGGCGATCTTCGGTGATCCCGACTTCACGCTGGGCATCGCCAAGATCCTGATGGAGTTCGGCATCGAGCCCACCCACGTCGTCTGCAACAACGGTGGCAAGAAGTGGGAAAAGGCGATCAAGAAGGTGTTCGAGTCGTCGCCCTACGGCGCCAACGCCAAGGCCTACCCGGGCGCCGACCTGTGGCACCTGCGCAGCCTGTGCTTCACCGACAAGCCGGATTACATCATCGGCAGCAGCTACGGCAAGTACATCCAGCGCGACACCTTCCACAAGGGTCCGGAGTTCGAGGTGCCGCTGATCCGCATCGGCTTCCCGATCTTCGATCGCCACCACCTGCACCGCATGACCACGCTGGGCTACGAGGGCGCAATGTACATCCTGACCACCCTGACCAATACGGTCCTGGAGCGGCTCGACGACTCGACGCGCGGCATGGGCACCACCGACTACAACCACGACCTGGTGCGGTAATCGATCGTGGCCAACATCATGATCCGCCGCAGCGCAGGGGAAAACGGGGGCTACGTCTTCTACCTGCCCAAGCGCGATATCGAGGACAAGATCGTGTCCATGGAGTTCGATACCCCGGAGAAGTGGGGCGGCGAGATCAGGTTGGGCAACGGCGGTGTGTATTTCATCGAACCCCAGGCGGCACCGGCGCGTTTGCCGTACTCGGTGCGCGCCCGGCGGCTCGATGGCGTCGAGTAACTGAAAGGAGAAACATCATGGCAATGAAGATCGTTCAAGCAGAATGCACGTCCTGCGGCGACTGCGTGCCGGTCTGCCCGACCAAGTCGATTACCGACAAGGGCGGCATTTTCAAGATCAACAAGGACACCTGCACAGAGTGCGAAGGCGAAGCCGATTCGCCCAAGTGCGTCGACGCCTGCCCGGCGGGCGATGCTTGCATCGTGTATCTGTGAGGCGAATGCGATGACTGGCTCAGTCAGAGTCGCCTGCGCCTCGAACGGTGGCGAGATGCTCGATGGCCACTTCGGTTCCTGCGAGCGATTCCTGATCTACCAGGTCTCGCCGACGGAAGTCAGCCTGGTCGGCGAGCGCACGACAGAGGCGGCCGACGAAGCCGAAGACCGCAACGTGGCGCGCTCGCAACTGATCAGCGACTGCCAGGTGGTCTTCATCCAGTCGATCGGCGGACCGGCGGCGGCCAAGGTGGTGCGCGCCGGTGTTCATCCAGTGAAGGTACCGAAGGCGGCGCCGACGCGGGAAGTTCTGGTCAAGCTGCAGGCGGCCCTCGTCAGCCCGCCGCCCTGGCTGGCCAAGGTGATGGGTGTCGAGCCTGCTTCGCTGGCCGTCTATCGCGAACTCGTCGAAGCGGACGAAGAGACATGATCGACGCCGCGTTGCTCGAAGCCGTGCTCGGTGGCGTGTCGCCACGGCTGACTTTCGACGACCTGGCGCGGCAACTGCGTGCTTCCTTCCCGGGCGTGCACATCACCGTCTGTGCCGAGGACGATGTGCCGCCGCGGCTCACGCCGGCCGCCGAGAACGAGCACTGCTACCTTTACTACGTCGATGCCAACGAGCATTGCCTCAAGCTGACCACCGATGCCGAGTCGGCGACCGGGCTGGCGGTGGCCCTGCGCAACGACGACGACTGATCGGACCCGACATGACCGTGGCTGCCGTCGAATCAAGGTCTCGCGAACTGGCCGACGCCATCGCCGAAGCCTGCGTGCGCATTCCCGTTTCCGCCGGTCCGGCAGCGCTGGCGCGCGAAATCGCGCTGATCGCGCCCGAGCTGGCGTTCCGCGAGGTGCTCTCGCGCGGCGGCTGGTATCGCCTCGGTGGCGTCGTCGATGGCGCAGGCCATCATGTCGCGAACGACATTGAACAATGGGCGGCAAAGGAACTGGCCAGCCACGGCGACGACTTTCAGGCGCTGACCGATGCCTATGCCGACAGCGAACTGCGCGCCACGCGCCTGACCGGCAAGACGCATTACTGGATTGCACCGACCGGATCGGGTGCGGCCGACTTCATGCAGGTCGAGATCGAGGAGTTGCAGGAAGTGGTCTGCCAGCCGCTGTTCGGTGGCGACGACGCCCCTGCCAGCATCGAGGAACTGATCGATGCGCGCGATGCTTGTGCCGTCAAGCCACTGCCGCTCGGCATTCCGCTTTATGCCGTGAGGCGCGTCACCGACATTGCCGAATTCCTCGCCCGCATGCGCGCGCAGAAACCCGAGCCGCAGCCCGTGCACCGTTTCGTCGACGCCTGGGAGCGGAGCAGCGCCGGCCATGCCGTGCAGTTTTCCAACCAATGGGTGCTCGCCGTGCGCGAGCATCTCGACCGCTATCGCCAACCAATCCTGTCCGCCACGCCGGTCGCGGCCATCGTCGGCGTTGCCCCAAGGTTCGATGGCGGCTTCGGCGCGCGTGGCCTTGCGCTGGCCGGCCCGCTGCAGCGCTTCGACAAGCAGGCTGGCTATCCCATGGCCTGGTTCTTCCACATGCTGACCACCAAGGTCGTGCCGCACGCGGTCGCCGCCGTTGTGGTCGAGGACATGCAGAGCGGTTTCGGCTACCTGCCGGAGCGCGACGTGCAGGTGGTCAAGGACTGGCTGTTCAAGCCCTACGGGTTCTAGAGCACCTTCCGGCGTACCACCATGGCTGACTTTTCAAACCCTAGCCGGTCGTAGAAGGCCAGGGCAGGAAGGTTGTCCTTGTCGGCGAGCAGGGTGACGCGCGTCATGCCTTCGTCCCTGGCCCAGGCGCAGACATGATCGACAAGCAGTCGGCCGAGGCCGGTGGCGCGATACCCGACACTGACGATCACGTCCTCCAGCAGCAGCACGCGCGTGCCTTGCGCGGTGCTAACGGTGATCAGCGCGTTGGCCATGCCGGCGACTTTGCCATCGACGCGCAACACGAACAGGCGGCCAATGGCCGGGTTGTCGAGAACCAGCCGCAGGCCGGCGAGCTGCTTGTCGCGCTCCGGGCGGAAGTCGCTTTCGAGGGCGAACAGTTCGCTCAAGAGGTTGGCCAGCGCCGGCAGGTCGGCCTCGCCGGCAAAATCGATCATCATTCCGGGCCGAAACATATCCCGTAGTCGCAGCACTCTGCGCAATGCGGCGACTTGCAAATGGGCACCTCGGCCCGTTCGCACAGCTGGCGGTAGAAGAACTTCTTCCACTTCATGTCGCCAGTGTTCCTGGCGGCGAGGGTGGGAAAACCGGCTTGTAGTAAAGCCGACAGGTGCTTGCGGCTGGGCAGGCCCATGTCCTGCCAAAGATGATTCTCGCCCATGGCGGCGGAAGCGACGGCATGGGCGAGCCAGGCAGCCGGCTCGGTGGGTTCGGCCCGGTGCTCCAGCAGCAGTTCCAGAATATCGTCGAACTCGTCGGCGATGGACGCGGGCGCTTCGCCGTTGCTGAGCGCGATGCCGACGAAGTATTCGTTCAGCAGCTTCTGGAAGCGCGCTTCCGACAAGCCGCTGATCAGGGGCTGGCGGCCGCGCCGGAGCGACATGCCGACGACGCCGGCGATGGCAATCGTGGCCAGGTCGTCCGGGCGGCGGGCTTGCGACAACAGTGTGCCTATGGGGTCCATGTCGTTCCCTTAGCAAGAATCCGTCCTACCACTCGGGGTTGGGCAATTCCTGGAACACGCGCCGCAATTGTTCGCCCCAGCGACAGCGGATCATGGCGAAGTAGGCGTTGTCGGCGTCGATGGAGACGTGGCGATCCACTTTCAAGGCGTCGCGCCGCAGGTAGAGCAGATCGAGCGGCAAGCCGACCGAGAGGTTGCTGCGGATGGTCGAGTCCATCGAGATCAGCGCGCACTTGGCCGCCTCGTCGAGGCTCGTGCCCGGCTTGATGACACGGTCGAGGATTGGCTTGCCGTACTTTGACTCGCCGATCTGGAAATAGGGCGTGTCGTGTGTCGCCTCGATGAAATTGCCGGCGCAGTAGATCTGGAACAGGCGCGGCGCCTCGCCGGCGATCTGGCCGGCCAGGATCAGCGAGGCGTTGAACTCGACGCCGAACTCCTTCAGCGCCTCGGCGTCACGCTGGTGCACTTCGCGCACCGCTTCGCCGACGCGGGTGGCGGCCTCGAACAGGTTGGGGGCGTTGAGGAGATTCGGTTCGCCTTCCATCGAGGCGGCGCGCTCGTCGAGCACATTGACGATGGCCTGGCTGATGGCCAGGTTGCCGGCTGTGAGCAGCACCAGCACGCGATCGCCGGGCTTCTCCCAGACAGTCATCTTGCGGAAGGTATTGATGTGGTCCATGCCCGCGTTGGTGCGGGAGTCGGACAGCAGTACCAGCCCCTCTTCGAGGAGCATGCCGATGCAATAGGTCATGGCCCGATTGTACCGCCTTGCTTACTGCTGGCTCTGCTGTGCCGGACCGTTATGGCCGACATTGACCGTCGCCTGCATGGCCTCGTCGCCGCCACCATGTCGCACGCCGCGCACCGGACAGGCATCGAGGTAGTCGCGGCCGACCGCCAGCCGGCAGTAGGCCGGCCCGGCGAAACGCTTGTGGGTGGCGTCGCAGGAGAGCCAGCGATGGCCGTCCCAGGCGTCAATCCAGGCATGGCTGGCGGCATGGCCATCGTCGCCGGTGTAAAGATAGCCGCTGACGTAGCGGGCCGGGATACCGGCAGTACGGCAGCAGGCGATCATGACGTGGGCGTGGTCCTGGCAGACGCCGTAGCCGTGGGCGAGGGCGTCAACGGCGCTGCAGCCGACGTCGGTGATGCCGGAACGATACTCGATGCGCGCCTCGATGGCGGCCATCAGCGCTGCGAGCGCCGCCTCGAAGTCCGGGTTGCCGAGGTGGCTGGCGGCCAGTGCGCGCAATTCGTTGGTTGGTTTGGTCAGCGGAGTTTCCTGCAGGTAGGCGAGCACGGGCAGGCGACCTTCATCCTCGATCCAGGCGCCGGCATTGTCGTCGGTTTCCACCCAGCCCTCGGCGACGATGCGGACCTCGTCATGCGGTTGCTCGAGGGTCAGGAAATGGCTGTGGTTACCGTAGGCGTCGGTCTGGGCGCGGCGTCGGCCGGGTGCGATGATGTGCCATTCGCGCAGCCGCAGGCCGCCTTCGGGCCGCGGCGTCAGGCGCAGGGCCTGGATGCTGTACTGGACGGGCGTGTTGTAGTGGTAATGGGTTTCGTGGCGGATATGCAGCAGCATGGCAGTTCCCCTTTCAGTGCTTGGGAATCAGGAAATCGTTGGCGACCCGGTCGGACAGGTCGTAGATGCGGCCGACGAAATCGGCGAGAAATTCGTGCAGCCCTTTGGCGAAGATGTCCTCGATGCGGCCGAAATGCAGCGCCGCGTGCAAAATGCCGGCACGGCGCGAGGTCTCGCCTGAATGTCGGTTGGCCACCATCTCCAGCAGTTCGGTGACCTCGTTCAGGCACTTGTGCAGCGAGCGCGGCATGTCGTCGCGCAGGATGAACAGTTCAGCCACGCGCAGCGGCGTGATGCGGTCGCGATAGACTCGTCGATACACCTCGAAGGCCGACACCGAGCGCAGCAGGGCGCTCCACTGGTAGTAGTCGCCGGCACCGCCGACATCGCTGACGCCGGTGAGCAGCCGGCGCGCCTGCACGTCGAGGATGCGCGCCGTGCTGTCGGCACGCTCCAGGTAGGTGCCGAGGCGCGCGAACCAGAGCGCTTCGTCCTGCAGCATGGTGCCGATGGTGACGCCGCGCGAAAGATGCGAGCGGAACTTGACCCAGTCGAAAAACTCGCCGGCACCGCTGCCGTCCAGAACGGCCGGGCTTGTCTCGCGCAGCTTGAGCCAGGTGTCGTTGATGGTTTCCCACAGTTCCGAAGTCAGCGTGCCGCGCACGGCGTGGGCATTCTCGCGCGCCGACTTGAGGCAGCCGACGATGGAGGAGGGGTTGTCGGTGTCGAAGCACAGGAAGGTCATGACGCCGGCGGCGGTCACTTCGCCGTGTTTTTCCCGATAGGCGCCTTCGAGGCCGGCGACGGCCAGCGCCGAGGCCCAACCGGCGTCGTCGCCGGTCAGGCCACCCTGCAACAGGGACATGCGGCTGGTGACGTCGAGCATTCGCGCCAGGTTCTCGGCCCGCTCGGTGTGGCGGGCCATCCAGTAGAGGTGGTCGGCGGTGCGCGAGAGCATGATCAGTCTTCCAGTACCCAGGTGTCCTTGGTGCCGCCGCCCTGCGACGAGTTCACCACAAGCGAACCATCGCGCAGGGCCACGCGCGTCAGGCCGCCCGGCACGATGCGGATCTCGCGGCCCGAGAGTACGAAGGGGCGCAGGTCGATGTGGCGCGGCGCGATGCCCTGCTCGACGAAGATCGGGCAGGTGGACAGCGAGAGCGTCGGCTGGGCGATGTATTTCTCGGGTGAGGCGACGATGCGGACGCGGAAGTCCTCGATCTCCTGCTTCGTTGCCGCCGGCCCAACCAGCATGCCGTAGCCGCCGGAGCCGTGCACTTCCTTCACCACCAGTTCGGCCAGGTGGTCGAGCGTGTAGGCGAGGTCGTCGGGCTTGCGCAGCATCCAGGTCGGTACGTTGTTGAGGATGGGCTCCTCGCCGAGGTAGAAGCGGACCATCTCCGGCACGTAAGGGTAGATCGACTTGTCGTCGGCGACGCCGGTGCCGATGGCATTGGCCAGCGTGATGCGGCCGGCGCGATAGACCGATAGCAGGCCGGGCACGCCGAGCATGGAATCCTGGCGGAAGGCGAGCGGATCGATGAAATCGTCGTCCAGCCGGCGGTAGATGACATCGACCCGCTGCGGGCCTCGCGTCGTGCGCATGAACACCTGCTCGTCGGAGACGAACAGGTCCTGGCCTTCGACCAGTTCGATGCCCATCTGCTGCGCCAGGAACGCGTGCTCGAAGTAGGCCGAGTTGAACGCGCCGGGCGTCAAGAGCGCCACGGTGGGATTGGAAACGCCGATCGGCGCGACGGTGCGCAGCACTTCCAGCAGCGTGTCCGGGTAATGTTCGACCGGCGCGATCTTGTGGCGCGCGAACAGGTCAGGAAACAGCCGCATCATCATGCGGCGGTCTTCGAGCATGTACGACACGCCCGATGGCACGCGCAGGTTGTCCTCCAGCACGTAGAACTCTCCCGCGCCGGCACGGACGAGGTCGACCCCGGCGATGTGGGCGTAGATGCCGCCGGGCACGTCCAGCCCCTGCATCTCCGGGCGGTACTGCACGTTCTGCAGCACTTGGGCGGCGGGGATGATGCCGGCATTGAGGATCTCCTGGCCGTGGTAGATGTCGCCGAGGAAGGCGTTCAGCGCTCGCACTCGCTGGCGCAGACCGGTGGCCAGTTTGGTCCACTCGGCGGCGGGCAGGATGCGCGGGATAAGGTCGAAGGGAATCAGACGCTCGGTGCCCTCGGCTTCGCCATAGACGGCGAAGGTGATGCCGAGCCGGTGGAACACCAGGTCGGCCTCTTCGCGCTTGCGCGCCAGCGTTTCGGCGGGCTGCGCCGACAGCCAATCGGCGAAGGCGGTGTAATGCGGCCGCACCTTCCCCGTGGCGGTGGTCATTTCGTCGTATGGCGCGGCGCTCATGGTGTTCTCTGCTCCTTGATGGAGTTCAGCGAAAACCGTGCCATCGGTCCATGAGCCTGTTGGCCGGCCTTTCCGGGAGGTTCGAGGCCACCGATGCACCGTTGGCGGGCCGTCCGCCGTGCGCGCGCCCTATTCGGGTGCTGTCGCGTCAATGTCGCAAACACGACAAGGCAAATGCCAGGAAAAACAATGGACTGTCCATGGCACGGCATTTGCGAAGAGAGTGGCATGAAAGCTTCCGACATCCAGGCCCTGCTCGACGAACCCGCCTGCGCGCACAACGCGAAGGAGAAATCCGGCTGTGCCAAACCAAAACCAGGTGCTACCGCGGGCGGTTGCGCCTTCGACGGTGCGCAGATCGCGCTGCTGCCGATCGCCGACGTCGCCCACATCGTACATGGCCCGATCGCCTGCGCGGGAAGTTCCTGGGACAACCGCGGCACGCGCACCACTGGCCCGACGCTGTTCAAGATCGGCATGACCACCGACCTCACCGAACAGGACGTGATCATGGGCCGCGGCGAGAAGCGGCTCTTCCACGCCATCAAGCAGGCCATCGACGACTACTCGCCGGCGGCGGTGTTCGTCTATTCGACCTGCGTCACGGCCCTGATCGGCGACGACTTCGAGGCGACCTGCAAGGCCGCCGCCGAGCGCTACGGCGTAACGGTGGTGCCGGTCGACGCGGCCGGCTTCTACGGCACCAAGAACCTCGGCAACCGCCTCGGCGGCGAGGCGATGTTCAAGTACGTGATCGGCACGCGCGAACCGGACCCGGTTCCCGAGTCGGCACTGAGCCGTTTTTCACCCGGCACGAAGATTCACGACATTGCGCTGATCGGCGAATACAACATCGCCGGCGAATTCTTCCACGTGGCACCGCTGTTCGACGAACTCGGCCTGCGCATCCTCGGCTCGCTTTCCGGCGACGGCCGCTTCCGTGAGGTGCAGACGATGCATCGCGCCGAGGCGACCATGGTCGTCTGCGCCAAGGCGCTGCTCAACGTCGCGCGCAAGCTGCAGGAAAACTACGGGGTGCCCTTCTTCGAGGGCAGCTTCTACGGCGTGCGCGACATGTCGCAGGCGCTGCGTGATTTCGCCAAGCTACTGAACGATCCCGAACTGACGGCGCGTACCGAAGCGCTCATCGCCCGCGAGGAAGCCAGTGCCCACGCCGCGCTCGAACCCTGGCGCGCCCGGCTCAGGGGCAAGCGTGTGCTGCTCTATACCGGTGGCGTGAAGTCGTGGTCCATCGTCTCGGCCCTGCAGGATCTGGGCATGGAAGTGGTGGCGACCGGCACCAAGAAATCGACCGAGGAAGACAAGGCGCGCATCCGCGAGATCATGGGACCGGACGCAAAGATGATCGACGACGGGAGCCCGAAGGGACTGCTGAGCGCCTACCAGGATCTGCGCGCCGACATCCTGATCGCCGGCGGCCGCAACCTCTACATGGCACTCAAGTCGCGCATTCCCTTCCTCGACATCAACCAGGAACGCGAATTCGCCTACGCCGGCTACGCCGGCATGCCGGAACTGGCACGACAACTGGCGCTGACCATCGAGAACCCGGTCTGGGCGGCCGTCAGGAAGGCGGCGCCCTGGGCGCGCGAGAAGGCGGCGGGGACGCCCATTGCCGGTTAGATAGGCCCCATCGAAGCGCAGGCGCTCGCCATGCGCGCCAGGGCCTCGTCGAGCAGCGCGCGGCGGCAGCCGAAGTTGAGGCGCACGAAGCCCGGCGCGCCGAACTCGGCGCCGTCCGACAGTCCGACGCCTGCCTCCTCGAAGAAGCGCTGCGGCTCGGCCACGCCGAGGCCGCGCGCGTCGATCCAGGCCAGATAGGTCGCCTCGACCGGGGCCATCGCGAGTCCGGGCTGGCCGGCGACGAAACGCTGCACGCGCACCGCGTTGCCGCTCAGGTAGTCGAGCAGCGCGCTGCGCCAGGCGCCGCCGTGCCGGAGCGCCGCCTCGCAGGCGACCAGGCCCAGGGTGTTGACGTGCGGCACAATGCCGCTCATGGCGTGCCTGAATGCCTGCCGCAGCGACGGCTCGGCAATCACGGCGTAGGCGCAGCCGAGGCCGGGCACGTTGAAGGTCTTCGAAGGCGCCATCAGCGTGATCGTCCGTTGCGCCGCCTCCGGCGAGAGAGCCGCGAACGGACGGTGACGCCGCGCAGGGTCCAGGATCAGGTCGCAATGAATCTCGTCGGAACAAACGACGGCGCCATGTCGCTTGGCGAGATCGAGAAGTTGCCGGAGCTCGTCGTCGCGCCAGGCGCGGCCGACGGGATTGTGCGGATGGCAGAGCAGCAGGAGACGAGGCTTCGTTTCGTCCAGAACCTTGGCGACGGCCTCGAAATCCCAGGCCCAGCCGCCATTGCTTCGTACGAGCGGCGCCGTGACGACTCGGCGGCCCGAGTTGTGCGGCGCCGACAGGAAGGGCGGATAGACCGGCGTCGAAGTGAACACGGCATCGTCTGTCTCGCCAACCGCCCGGCAGGCGATGTTGAGGCCCGTGACCAGCCCGGGCAGCCAGACGATCCAGTCGGCCTCGACGGCCCAGCCATATTCCCGTGCCATGTGATCGATCACCGCGTCGGTCAGCGATGGCCAGGGTTGACCGTAGCCGAAGACGCCGTGCTCGACGCGCGCCGCGAGCGCCTCCACGACCGCCGGTGGCGCGGCAAAATCCATGTCCGCGACCCACAGCGGGATCACGTCGCGGCCCCGGTAGCGGTTCCACTTCACGCTGTCGGGACAGGCGCCGCCCAGCCGGTCGATCGGGCGGTCGAAGTCGAAATCGCGAATCATAGTGCGAGCGTAGCGCATTCCAGGGGGGTGCGCGGATAATGCGGGCATCACCCCTCCCGTACGCCATCTCCCATTCCCATGCCTCGGCAGGAAATTCTTCAATCCATTGCCGACATCGCCGAAGTCGACTGGCAGCGGCTTGCCACCGAGGGCGATCCCTTCGTCAGCCGCGCCTTCCTCGGCGCCGCCGAGCACTGTGTTACCGAACGCGGCCCGCTTGGTTGGCGCGCGATGCACATCGCGCTGCGCGACGGCGAGGGCATTGCCGGGCTGCTGCCGCTCTACGAGCGCCACCACTGGTACGGCGACTTTGCCGTCGATTACGGGTGGGACCGGGCCTGGCAGCAGAGTGGTTTGGACTATTTCCCCAAGCTGGTCACCGGCGTGCCTTTCACACCCTCGCCGGGGCCGCGGCTCCTGACAGCGGGCGATGATGCGGTGCGCGCCATGTTGATCGAGGCGGTCATCGATGCCACGGTCGAAGCCGGCGCGTCGAACTGGCAGTGCCTGTTCGTGCGCGAGGCCGACCGCGCCGCGCTCGAGGCGGCGGGGCTGCTCATGCGGCGCGGTGTGCAGTTCCACTGGATCAATCGCGGCTACCGGGACTTCACCGATTTCCTCGCCACCTTCACATCGGAGAAGCGCAAGAAGCTGAAACGCGAGCGGCGCGCGGTGGGCGACGCCGGCCTGCGCGTCGAGGCGCGCCACGGCGACGAGATCGATGATGTGCTCTGGGCGGCCATCCATCGCCACTACCGCAGTACCTTCGAGCGGCTGGGTGGCTTCGCCGCGTTTTCGCTCGATTTCTTCCGCGGCGTTGGCGCGGCGCTCGGGCGTCGCATGGTGGTATTCCTCGCCTTTCATGACGATCATCCGGTCGCCTCGGCGATCTGCTACCGCGACGATGCGGCGCTCTACGGTCGCCACTGGGGCGCCGACATCGACTGTCCGGGCCTACATTTCGAGCTTTGCTATCACGCCGGCATCGAGTACGCCATCGATCACGGCCTGCAACGCTTCGAGCCCGGGGCGCAGGGCGAGCACAAGATCGCGCGCGGCTTCGAGCCGGTATCGACCTGGTCGGCGTTCTGGATCGCCGAGCGGCGCCTGCGCGAGGCGGTGGCGCGCCATCTTGAGCGCGAGGAGGGCGCCATGCTCGACTATCAGGACGACATGGCCGGGCACCTGCCGTATCGCGTTGCTCGTTGAAAGTCAGCCGTCGCGGTACGCCGTTTGGCCCCACCTGAGTCGATGTTGTTGTCCTGGCCATTTCCGGCTATGTTGGCAACCGAACCGCGGAGTTCGCCATTCCAACAACAGAGGAGACCATGATGAATTCCACCCAAGGACGGATGTCGCTGGCGGCCGCCGCCGCGCTGGGCCTGGCCGCGTGCGCCGGCATGGAGCCCGGTCCGCAGAACATGACCTTCTTCGTCACCAGCGTCGGCCCCGGCAAAGGCGGCGACCTCGGCGGGCTCGAAGGCGCCGACCGGCACTGCCAGGCGCTCGCTGCGGCCGTGGGCGCAGGTGGCCGCACCTGGCACGCTTATCTGAGCACCCAGGCGTCCAGACTGGAC
>Ga0187786_10000119_pt1 | contig 25586 bp, 28 predicted proteins | sample 0815_BV2_10_20_M_FD_132449 | JGI IMG/M metagenome (GOLD analysis project Ga0187786, IMG submission 132449) | Tropical peat soil microbial communities from peatlands in Department of Meta, Colombia - 0815_BV2_10_20_MG | ecosystem: Environmental > Terrestrial > Soil > Wetlands > Peat | place...
AGCTTCCTCGGCATCCGAGAGGCATCCCAGCAGGCTCTCGTAACGGGCGCGTTCCATGGCAGCCTGCGAGCGCGGCCCCATGCCTACCGGCAGATATCCGGGCAATACGGCATTCACACAGATGCCGGATTGACCCAATTCTGCGGCAGCGGTTTTGGTCAGTCCTAGTAATCCTGCCTTCGTCGCGCTGTATGCAGCTTGCCCCGCTTTCCCTTTGAGCCCGGAGAATGAAGAAATGACTATGATATGCCCGCCACGGCTGAGGTATGGAGCAAATGCCCGGATAGTCCTGAAGGCGCCTGACAGATTTACCGACTGCATGTCGTCCCAATCCCGCTCTCGCTGCTTGGACAATGGCGCATCATGAGCAATGCCTGCGTTACATATGATTGCATCGAGCCGAACACGCCATGCCATGACAGCTTTTTCGGCTTTCTCCAGAGCCCGGGCATTGCGCACATCGACTTGCAGAGCAAGCGTACGATCTCCGCCGATTTCCGCGCACAGCGCCTGCATCCGTTCTTCCGCCGAATGATACAGCAAAGCCATGTGCCAACCCAGACCTGCAAATGTTTTTGCGAGCGCACCGCCCAACCCGCCTGTCGCACCGGTAATAAGTATTACCTTACCCGCTCGATTCATAGAATCGGGAGAGCCGCCGGTACGCGGCCCGCGCGAGCGGGCAGGGCAGAGTGACTATTGAAACACAACATTTGCTTCACGACTATGCCTTCTCCTGCTGAACTAGGACTAATCAGCTCACTTGAGAACGGATATCCTGCACCGGCCATGAATAATTTAGGGTTACGTTCAGCCGAATGAGCCGACATGGCTTATGTTATAATGAGCTTGTCTTTTTATCAACCGGAGGCAGTCGTGACGCGCTTTGAAGAAGTCCAGATGCGGATCGCCGAGTCCGCGCGCAATTACCTCGATATTTACAATATGCAGGTCTTCATCGAGCAATTCACGCTCGATCGCGAAAGCCGTTTTTTCGTGACCCTGCCGGAAATGGCGCAGCCCTATCCCATATCGGCAATTGTCTCGTTCCTCTATGATACATATCAGACAAGCATGTCGATTTATCAGCCTGATGAAGATGAGGAGCTTCCGTTCGATGAAAATACTCTGACCCTCGAATTTCTCGTAAAACTCCCGATGATGTCGGGGTATCCGGACATCGAAAAGCTCTTCGCTGAAATCGAGCGTGAGTATCCGGACACGGAGCCTTCGCTGATTGTTCGCGAGATTTCCTCAGGCTCCGAAATGACGAAGGAGTACGAGATTGCGTATTCCTATGATGTCGCGGAAGAGGACATGACCGATATCGCGCTCTACGAAGAGATATTCGAGGAACTTCGCGAGATGCTTGAACTGCTTCATAACCGCACCAAGTTTCATATCGACAGCAATTGGTACCCGGAAGAGGATGATCCGCCCCGACGCTATTGATTGCGTGCTGCTCGATATGGATGGCACGCTTCTCGACAAGTATTTCGACGATTACTTCTGGGAACATCTTGTGCCTGAACGCTATGCCGAGAAACACAAAGTCTCGTTCGGCCGCGCAAAAGAGACGCTGATGGCGCTTTACCGGGCACATGAAAACACCCTCAACTGGACCGACATCGATTTCTGGTCGCGCGAATTGCACCTCGACATCCCTGCATTAAAGGAACAGATTCGCCATCTCATCGACATACATCCCCATGTCGACGACTATCTGGCTTTTCTGCAGAGACATCGCAAGAAAGTGTACATGGTGACGAACGCGCACTACAAGGTCCTCGAAATAAAACTTCGGAAGATTCCTATCGGCAGGCATTTCGACCGCTGCTTCACATCAGGAGAGATCGGATGTCCGAAAGAGTGGCCCGAGTTCTGGCAGCGTCTTGAAAAACGCATTCATTTCGACAAAGAGCGGACACTGCTCATTGACGACACGGTCGCAATTTTGCGCACTGCACGAGCTTACGGCATCAGACATCTTCTGCATAAAGTCTGTGCGAGCTCTCGGAAAACAGAGGCCGGTTCAGACGAATTCACCCCTCTTTGCCACTTCAAGGATCTCATTACAGACTAGCCAGCTTCGTTCACGGAATCAGAAGGCCATCTGTGCGGGAAAAGCCTTAACCCTTCATCTCCTTTTCGAGCAGCTCCCTGATTGCCTTGTTGATCGGATACATCTTGAAATACTCCCGGTCTTTATTCTCTTCAATAGCCTTGAGCAACATCTCTTCAGGAATCGAATCGATACGGCAGGCGGTCTCCGCATAATCTCCGGCCGTGTGTCTCAGAAGATAGAGACCCGGCTTCTCTCCGGTCACGTCGATATAAAAAACGTATCCCTTTATCGTTCCCCTCGTCTTGCCACCCTTTGAAGCAGGCGCGATGCGGGGCTCCATGAGATCCTTCGGTTCAAGGTTCCAAAGAATGTGATCGATGATGAATTGATCGTGTTTAATGTCGTCAAACGATGCAAGTTCCTGCAGCATAAGCTCTCCTTATTTCGCTGAGCGGCGTTCGGGAACAACGACGTGCGGCGTCTTTTCGCTGTTCCAATCTTTGGTTACGTACAGACTGCAATAGCAGCTTCCATAGTCGGTGATATCCGGTTTCGCGTAAAAGCATGGACAAATGATGTCCTCGTCCTGATCCCTGACGCCCGAGGCGAGGCGACACGGACACGAACGATATCCGTAGCGCCCTTCGTTTCTGATAAGCCCCGTAAGAATATCGAGTGTGAACTCGCGGTCGGCGTTCAACTCGAATCCCTGAGACGCCGCATACCGCTGAAGGATGTCATACAGCCCTTCGGGTGTCATGGCAGCCTCAGTGCATCCTTCAGGCGCTGCTCGTCGAATCCTACAATAACGTCCTCAACGACCAGGGTCGGATACGTGCCCGCAGGATTATGGCGTTTCACTTCTTTTGAGGCAAGCCACTGCTCCCCGCCTTCAAGGAGGTCGACTTCAATCTGTGTGAACCCGACGTTTCGTTCCTCGAGAAAGCGCTTCACCCGTTTGCAGGTCGGGCAGGTGCTCAATGTGTAGAGGGTTACCTGCTGCTTCATGATCAACCTCTATGCGTGGCCGACCGGGCCGTCTTCACCGTCCTGCCGGTAAATCTCGGCGGCACTGACCCCGGCGTCCTGCAGCATTTCCACGACCGCCTTGTTGACCTTCTTCATCGGCAGCTTCATCTTCCCGGCAAAATCAGGCAGCGGCATCCCGGCTCCGAAATGCATCTCGGCGATCATTATTTTCAATGCATCATCCTCGACAAAGAAGCGCAACCCCGTATCCGTTATATCTGTAGTCTTACAAGCATCATCGAACGACAACCCAGCCTGCAGGGCCTCCCTGATTTTGGCGATTGCCGTTTCATATACAGCGCTCTCCTCAGGCGTATATTCCTTATAGTTGATATCCGACATGGTATCTTTTCCTTTCCGCACACAGCGTCATCCGCTGCACGTGTGCATCTTCTTTTTCGATCAGGCACCCGCTCCCGACGATACTACGGAGAGCGCCCGGTCATGCAAAGTCATGTTTCCCGCAGCAAGAAGGGACACACTCCGCTTCAAATCAAGGGCAACCTCGTCAATCGGTCGCCCCTCAATATCGGTCACAATTCCTCCCGCCTCACGCACGATAAGCACTCCCGCACTGAAGTCTATCGCACGCGAAGGCGCTGCGATGCAAAATACGCTCAATGAACTGTATGCCACATGGCAAAGATCCAGTGCGACCGCACCAAGACAGCGGACACGCCGAGCCGTGTTCAACAGCGGAAGGAGGCGCGGCAGATCGCGATGCGGTACCTGCGCCTCAAATGCAATCGCGCCAACGATTGAGTCTTGCTGCGTCTGCATCCGGACCCCGTTAAAAAAAGCGCCGGCTCCCTTCTCAGCCCAGAATTCATCACCGGTCAAAAGATTAATGACATATCCCAAACGGAGGGCACCGACCGTCTCGCCGTCGGCAACTGCAATCGATGCGCAATAGAGCGGTAAGCCTGATATTGCATTCTTGCTGCCGTCGATGGGATCGACCACGATGTGCTGGCCGCCTCCCCGTATTTCCTTTAATCCGTATTCCTCGGAGACTATGCTCATCGGCTCTCCGAGCCGCTCGAATGCCCCCAAAATAAGGTCTTCGGCCTGCTTATCGACTGCAAAGGTTCTATCGCCGCCGGCACCCTTTTCGAGCGCTATGGCTGTCGCCTGGGTGAGACGGACCGCACCGATTTCCCGAAAGAGGCACTTCCCTATAGAACGAAGATCGCTGACCTGCACTGTTTCATTATACCCGCGGACTGTTCACATTGACAACGTTTTTGGCCGGGGACTATGATAAACAGGCATGAAAACACTGGATTTTTCGGCTCTCGCTCGACAAAATATCCGCTCACTGACCGCATACGAGGCAAAAGAGATCCCCTGCAATGTGAAGCTTGATGCCAATGAAAGCCCATATGCTCCGAATCTCGCAATCGATCCTGCCTTAATCGCCCGCCTGAATCGCTACCCAGACCCCCAGGGCGCTGCGCTGAAAAACGCTCTTGCAAAGGAATTCAGGGTCAACTGCTCAACTCTTCTCCTCGGCAACGGCTCTGACGAAATTATTCTGAATATTATTACCGCATTCGGCGGCCCAGTCCTTTACCCGGTGCCGACTTTTTCGATGTATGGGATTATATCCCAGACTGTCGGGGTGCAGGGCATCGGCATTCCTTTACAGCGCGACTTTTCTCTCGACCGAAAGAAAATGATCGCCGCCATCCGGAAGCTCCAGCCGCAACTTGTATTCCTGAGCTCTCCGAATAATCCGACCGGCAATACCTTTTCACGCACGGACATCGAAGACATTCTTCGTGTCACATCCGGGTTGGTAGTTGTCGATGAAGCCTATCAGCCGTTTTCCTCCCAGAGGAGTTTCGTACCCGACCTCGCAAAATATCGCAATCTCGCGGTCCTGCGGACATTCAGCAAAATAGGTCTGGCAGCGCTGCGCCTCGGGTACCTGATTGCCGACCCGGGGCTTATTGCCGAGGTCAACAAAGTGCGTCTCCCATACAATGTCAATTCGCTATCTCAGGCGCTGGCCCTTGATGCAATGCGCAGGAAGGCCGAAATGAAGGCTTCTGTCAAGAACATCGTTGCCGAAAGAAAGCGGCTGGCAAAGGAGTTGCGTTCAGTGCGGGGGATCACGGCATTTCCGTCTGAGGCCAATTTCATTCTCCTGCAGGTGGCTGATGCCGAAGGAGTTTACAAGAAGCTTATCGATACCGGCGTGCTTGTGCGTTATTTGGGCAGCGCTATTTCCAACACCTTGCGGGTCACAATTGGCACGCCGGAAGAAAACGCCGCCTTTTTCGCTGCGCTGAAGAACATCCTGAAGGAGCGCTCATGAGGAAAGCATCTGTTCAGAGAAAAACGAAAGAAACCGACGTTGCGGTAAAACTCAATCTTGACGGCACCGGGACAAACAGCATCTCGACATCGGTCCCCTTTCTGGATCACATGCTCGACCTCTTTGCTTTCCACGGGTTTCTCGATCTGCAGGTGCGAGCAAAGGGAGACATCGAAATCGACTACCACCACCTGATGGAAGACCTCGGCCTTACGCTGGGGGAGGCGATCAGAAAGGCCGTCGGAGACAAGAAAGGCATCCAGCGTTACGGTGCGTCGTCAGTGCCGATGGATGAAGCTCTGGCGCGGGTCGTTCTCGACCTGAGCGGCCGTCCGTATCTGGTTTACAAAGTCAAGCCGTCGCGCGGGACCGTCCGCGACGTCGAGATATCTCTTTTTGAAGATTTCTTTCGCGCCTTGAGCAATAACGCACAGATGAACATTCATATAGTCGTCGAGTACGGCCGCGACCTGCATCATATCATTGAGGCCGTATTCAAGGCCTTCGGGCGCGCACTCCGGCAGTCCGTGACCATCGATACCCGCAAGCGCCGCATTCCTTCGACAAAGGGAAAGCTCTAAGGATTTCCATGCCTGAAGCGCACCTGAACGTTCTGCTGCTGCGCCATACCCCGAACCCCGAAGAGACAATAGCCCTTGCGGCAAAGCTCTGCTACAGCCCGTCGGACATTGAGGCGCTCAAGGGAAAAATCGAGGCTCGTGATCAAAAGGCATTTGTCGAGCGGCTGATGAAGATGGGGCATCTCAGCCCTATTGAGCATGCCTCTTTCACCTTTGCCGTCGAGGGCATCAGCAGGGCGTGTTCCCACCAGCTTGTGCGCCACCGGCTCGCTTCGTACAGCCAGCAGTCGCAGCGATATGTAAGCGAGGAATCCGGATTTGATTACATCATTCCGCCGACAATCAAGGCCGATGACGCGCTGACCGCCCGCTACAAAAAGCTCATGGAACAGGCGCAGGAAGCATATCGAGACCTGGTGGCCGGCTTGAATATGATGGGCATTACCGGAGAGGCTGCCAATCAAGACGCGCGTTTTGCGCTACCGAATGCAGCCGAAACCAAGATTATCATTACGATGAATGCCCGCGAATTATTGCATTTCTTCCGCCAGCGCTGCTGCATGCGCGCCCAGTGGGAGATTCGCGCAATGGCGGATGAAATGCTCAATCTTGCAAAACAGGCGGCGCCGATTGTGTTTGCAAAGGCCGGTCCGGGATGCTGCGCCGGCCCCTGCCCCGAAGGCGAGTATTCCTGCGGAAAGCCTGCCGATGTGCGAAAAAGATACGGCGTTTCAGTCAGGGATGAAGCAGAGAAATAAGCGCTTTTGGTGAGGGCGTGATCAATTGGCAGTGCTTTCGCCGGTCATGGCGGCCAAGGCCGATTCGAGCCGTTTTGACTCCTCGAGGATAATCTGCACGTATCTCCAACTGTTTGAACGCCGATCCAGCGAATGCGAAAGCCTCTTCGCAAATCCTCCGACAACAAGGAGCGGGTTTCTTATTTCGTGCGCCACAGCCTGGAGCGTACTGCGAACCTCCGGCGCTAACTGCCCCTTCTGCAGCGCATCGAATGAAGGAGGCGTTGTCCTCTGTTGATGCTCCTGCCACAACAGGACTTTTGCAGAGAGCTCGCTCAGTGAGGTGTTGGCCTTCTGCATCAGCCCGACAATGTCCTGGTCCTTATCCATCTGCACACGAAGGCTGTCCGCAATATTCTCAACCTCTTCAAGCGTAGAGACGAGGATATCGCTCAGCACGTCGTGGCTTATCGAATAGACTTTTTCGGCTTTCTCGAACAGGGGTGACCACTCCATAGATTCTTCGCAAATAAGCGCAGCAAACTCGCGCGCCACTTCGCAGACAACCGCAAGGGAAGGAAGATCGGCCGAAGAATCAAGTGAATGAACCCGCTGGCATGATATGATCGCCTCGGGGAACCTCCAGAACCGCAGTGCCGCCTCTCCGACCTCACGATGATTGATGCCGAAATGACGGCGTTCCCACTCCAAAAGCGGCGCGAGCGGATAAAAATAATGCTCTTCGGATACGGAAGCTTCATTCAGAAACAGATCATGAAAAATAAGGAATCCGATTTCGAGCACGAGACCACCGACAAATGCCTCTTCCGACTTACAGGTGGACAGGCTCTTCGCCAGGGTCTGTGCAAGAATGCCCTGATACAGCGACGACCTCCAGAAACGCTCATAATCCATGTTCCCGACCTTTCCCATCGGAAATGTATCCCGCAGGGAAAGAGAGAGGGCCATAATCCTGAGATGGTTGGCACCGATGCGCATGATGGCTTGTTCGACGGTCATAATGGGGGAAGAGGTCTTGAAGAAAACGCTGTTTGCAAGGCGAATAAGGCGTACTGTCAGCGCAGGATCGGTTTCTATGAGGGTCGCCATATCCTCGATCGATGCAGACTCGCTCGCTGCCAGGTCTACGAGCTTCAGGGCAACGAGCGAGAGGGATGGCAACGAGTACCCTGCCTGAATCTTTTCGAGAAGTTTTCTGGCAGGTTCATTCTCCATCATTTTAACCTAGCAGATGCCAAGCAGGCTGTCAATACAGACGCGACGGGATGGAAAATGGGAGATCTGCGCTAAAGATCGGCCTTTGAATGCCTGTCGAAGAACAGGACCTGAAGAAGAAGGAGGGATATTCCGAGCGAAAGCCCGATGTCGGCAACATTGAACGCAGGCCAGTGATATGAGCCGATGAAGAAGTCGAGGAAATCGATGACCGCTCCTGCGTTGGCGATGCGGTCCGTGAGATTCCCGAGTGCCCCTCCGAGCACCAGTGCGAAAGCCAGACGACTACGCGGCTCTTTCAGGATGAGAACCGCAACGGTCATCGATGCAATAAGGGCCACGGCGATAAAGAAATAGACCCCGAAACTCTTGAAAAGGCCGAACGCGGACCCGAGGTTCTCGGCATACACGAGATTGAAGAAAGAGGTAATGGAGATGGTTTCATGGAGCCCTATCCCCGTTCTTACCGCATACTTTGTTATCTGATCGAGCAGATATACGACGAATGAGATCGCGAACGCAGCTGCCGTCGAAAGAGTACACGAAAAGAGAGACGCCGGCATTACCCGCTCACGACCGGATGACACCGTTCGCAGATCTGGGGGTGATCCGCGAAGGTTCCGACCTTTTCACTCCAGTTCCAGCACCGTTCGCACTTTTGTCCCAATGCCTTTGTAACTTCGACGGCGAGTCCCGGAATTTCCGCGCTTACGAAGGCATCAGACGTCATCCCATCGGCGGACGCAAGATCGACAGCAGAAACAATAAAAAGCGCAGGAAGAAACTGGCGATATTCAGCGAAAACGTCGCAGTATTCGGATGGCAGAGACAAAAGTAGACGCGTTTCGAGTCCGCTGCCGACAAACTTCGCCTGCTTCTTGAGCTCCAGCGCCTTGTTTACCTCATCGCGCACCGCAATAAGCCTGGCCCACTTCGCTTCGAGTGCTTCATCGATAAACGCCTCGTCTGCGCGAGGCAGCCCTGCAAGAAAAACGCTTTCAGCAGAGCCCGGCATGGTCTTGGCCAGATAGCCCCACATCTCTTCGGCAGTGAACGACAGGACCGGCGCGACAAGCCGCGTCATATCGACGAGGATTCGGTTCAAAACCCACTGGGCTGCACGGCGCGCAGGGGAATCGATGCGGGCCGTATAGATACGATCCTTGAGGATGTCGAGATAGAAAGAGCTCACCTCGACAACGCAGAAATTGTAAAGCGCATGGAACGCCTCATGAAAATCAAACCGTTCATAAGCAGCCGTCACGCGCCTGATGAGCACGTTGAATTTCGAGAGCATCCAGCGATCAATATCGAGGAGAGCGTTGCTGTAGTCGCCGAAGTCGAAGTCGGCAATATTGCCGTGGAGATATCTCAGGGTGTTGCAGATCTTCCGGTATGCCTCGACAAGCCGGCTGACGATCTCCTTCGAGAGCTTGACATCTTCCTGGTAGTCTTCGGCAGAGACCCAGAGGCGAATAATCTCGGCGCCCTGCTGCTTGATGATCTCCTGCGGAGCCATGACATTGCCGAGAGACTTCGACATCTTCTTGCCCTGCCCATCCACGGTAAATCCGTGCGTAAGCACCGAACGGTAAGGCGCACTGTCGCGCGTGCCGACCGAGGTGAGCAGTGAGCTCTGGAACCACCCGCGATGCTGGTCGCTGCCTTCCAGGTAGAGATCGGCAGGCCAGTGCAGCCGTTCATCCTGCTCGACAACGGCGGCGTGGCTGACACCCGAATCGAACCAGACATCCAGAATGTCGGTCTCTTTCCTGAAAGACTGCCCTCCGCACCGAGCGCAGACATACGGTTTGCCGAGGAGTTCATTGACGCTCCTCGAGAACCAGACATCCGCTCCTTCCGCCTCCGTCAGGCCGATAATACGCTCGAACAGCTCTACATCGTGGATGAATGTGCCACAGTCTTCGCAGGTAACAAGCGTTATCGGAACCCCCCACGAGCGCTGGCGCGAAATGCACCAGTCCGGACGATTCACCACCATATTATGGATACGCTCCCTACCCCATGCCGGAATCCAGTGTGTCTTTTGGATCTCGCTCAGGCACTTTTCGCGCAAGCCGTTTTTGTCCATGGAGATAAACCACTGGGCCGTCGCCCTGAATATGACCGGTTTTTTGCACCGCCAGCAATGCGGGTACGAGTGGCGGATCTTGTTCGTCCCGAGCAATGCGCGCCTCTCCTGCAGAAGCGCGATGATGCCCTCATTCGCCTTGAATACGAACTGTCCTGCAAACTCCGGAACCTCTTTGGTAAACTTTCCGTGGTCGTCAACCGGGGCGTAAATATCAAGGCCATACCGAAGCCCGGCTTCATAGTCATCCTCACCATGGCCGGGGGCAATGTGAACGATGCCGCTGCCTTCGCCCGTAGTGACGAAATCGCCGAGTACGACACTGGATCGGCGTTCGATGAAAGGGTGGAGAGTCGTCACGCCTTCAAGTTCACTGCCCGCGAACCGACCTATTACGGCACCTTGAAGACCGATACGCTCCTGCAGCAGCGCCAGATTATCTTCCGCTGCGATAAGAACCTGCTCTTTTCCATCAACGGCTACATACGTCAGGTCGGGATGGACCGCCAGCGCCAGATTTGCCGGGAGCGTCCAGGGCGTCGTCGTCCAGATAACGATGCCGACAGGTTTGCCGGACAGTCCGGGCAACAAACGGGCTGCGTCGCTTTCCGCCACGCGAAATACGACAAAAACCGAGGGAGATTCCTTGTCCTGATACTCGACTTCCGCCTCGGCGAGTGCCGTAACACAGGACGGGCACCAGTGAACCGGCTTCTTGCCTTTGTATACCGAATCCCTTCGCACGAAGCGGAAGAATTCGCGGACAATTGCAGCCTCATATTCATATGTCATCGTCAGGTACGGCCGCATCCAGTCCCCGAATACCCCGAGTCTCCGGAAATCGTCCCGCTGAATACCGACAAATCTTTCCGCATACTCCCGACAGAGTTGCCGCTTTTTCAGGATGTCGAAGCCTTCCTTCTTGTCACCGAGGGTCTTGTCGACCTGAAGTTCAATCGGCAGACCGTGGCAGTCCCATCCCGGGATATACGGCGCGTAATAACCCTGCATCGCCTTGAATTTCACGATAATATCTTTCAGAATCTTGTTCAGGGCATGGCCGATGTGGATATTCCCGTTTGCATAGGGGGGGCCGTCGTGCAGGATATACGGGTCTGAGCCCCGGTTTGCATCCTGCAACTTATGATAGATCTGCTGTTCTTCCCAATAACGGAGTATTTCAGGCTCTCTCTGGCCGAGGTTCGCCTTCATCGGAAAATCAGTCCTGGGTAAATGAAGAGTTGTCTTATAATCCATAGGCATAGTCTTCTATCCTACCACTAGGATTTCTCACGCTGCAAGTCGAAGCGCCCCGCCAACACCTGTCAAGGTCCGCATTGAAGGAGGCTCATTCGGGTTCATTTTTGTAGGGTTGACCTATTTCCCAAGGAATGGTATTGTGAAGCACATCATAATTGTTAAGGGGGGTAGCTATGTTGAAAGATTTCAAAGAATTTGTCATGCGGGGAAATGTGCTGGATATGGCGGTCGGTATTGTGATCGGTGCAGCGTTTGGGGTAATTGTCAACTCATTTGTTACCGATATTTTGACCCCTCCGACCGGACTCATGCTCGGCAAGGTCGATTTTTCAAACCTTTTTATGGTCCTGAAAGAAGGGAATATGCCGGCTCCCTATGCAACGCTGGCAGATGCCAAGAAAGCGGGCGCAGTAACTCTGAATATCGGTGTATTTGTGATGGCGGTCATCAATTTTCTCATTCTTGCGTTTTCGGTCTTCATGGTGGTCAAATCAGTCAATGCGATGAAGAAGCAGGAGGCGCCTGCTGCTCCCACAACAAAGGATTGTCCGTTCTGCTTCACCGCAATTCCTATTAAGGCAACGCGCTGCCCGAACTGTACATCGGAGCTGAAAGGCTAACCATGAGAAGTGGAGTAACGTTTCTTATCCTCCTATTCACGCTCATAGTCTGCACGGTTCATGCAGACGCTTCATCTCTGCTTGATACGCTGCTGCAATCGAAGCCGTCCGTTGCGCCCGCCAAGGACAACGGCTCAATCGGAGCGGGGCTAAAAGAGGCGCTTGCGGTAGGAACCGAAAACGCGGTGAAAAAAGTGAGCGCGCCGGACGGTTATTTCGGCAACCAGCTTATTCGAATCCTTATGCCTGAAAAGCTGCGCAAGATCGCCGACACGCTCAGCATGGTCGGATACAAAAAAGAAGTCGACGAGTTTGTCCTGAGCATGAATCGTGCAGCCGAAAAGGCTGCTCCCAAGGCTGCGCCGATTTTCGGCGACGCCATCCGGCAGATGTCGATAGACGACGCCAGAAAAATCCTGGCCGGCGGCAACACCGCAGCAACCGACTTTTTCAAGGAAAAAACGACACCCCAACTGACGACGGAATTCAAGCCGATTATATCCAAAAGCCTAGATGACGCGGGGGCTACGCATGCGTATAAAAATATGATCGGCAAGGCAGACAATGTTCCGTTTCTGAAAAAAGAATCTCTGGACCTTGATGGGTATGTTACCGGCAAAGCCCTCGATGGGCTCTTTACTGTGGTCGGGCAAGAGGAGAAGCTTATTCGGACCGATCCGGCTGCTCGCGTAACTGATCTGTTGCGCTCGACGTTCGGACATTAGGGAGTTTTGTCGGCTTTATACCTGTGAGGTATACTAGCTGACATGGATTACCGCCTTACTGAGCGTGCCAAGGCCGCCGGCTGAGCAGCGAAGATAGGTCCGGCGGACCTGGAAAACATTCTGAGCGGACTTGAGGTTTTTTCGGATCCGGGGCTTCTCGTTGGGCCGGGTGATGACGCGGGTGTGTTTGTCCATAACGGGATTGCACTGATCGAAACCGTCGACGTCATCTCTCCCGTCGTCGATGACCCGTTCACATTCGGCGCTATCAGCGCCACCAATGCCCTGAGTGATGTCTATGCAATGGGGGGGCGGCCCCTCACCGCCCTCGCCATTGCAGGTTACCCGCCCTGCAGTTGCGAGCCGGCAATCCTGCGTGAAATACTTCGCGGAGCATCTCATGCCTTGCAACGGGCAAAAGCCGTGCTGGTCGGAGGACACAGCTTCGACGACGATGAAATCAAATTCGGGCTTGCGGTGACCGGCACGGGAAGTCCGAATCATATTCTTCGAGCAACCGGGGCTCTCCCCGGGCATTTGCTGGTACTCACAAAACCTCTCGGCATCGGCATCATCACCACGGCGCTTAAGGGAGGACGGGCTGACGAGAAAGCTGTTCAGGAGGCGATCCGGTGGATGCTCACCTCCAACGATGTGCCTTCAGCCTGCGCCTTGCAAGGAGCGGCTTCAGCTTGCACCGATGTCACCGGCTTCGGCCTGCTCGGCCATGCATATACCATGGTGCGCAACACGTCCGTCAGCTTCGAAATCAGGGCGCAAGCGGTTCCTGTGCTCGACGCTGCCTGGAAACTCATGGATAAGGGGTTGGTGCCCGAAGGGGCATACAAGAATCGCGCGTATCTGAAAAACCGCCTGCGGTTCTCCGCGGACCTCTCCGAAGAGATGGAACTTATGCTCTGCGATCCGCAGACATCGGGAGGACTTCTGTTGTCATTGCCCGAGGACTCGCTTCGCTTCCTCCACAATGCCGGAGTGTTTCACACAGCAATCGGGAGAGTGCTGGCAGGCAGCGGAGACATTCGGATAATCCGGTAGCGGACAAATGCTGAAGGATCGAGCGGTCGTTACGGTTTGCAGTCGAGCGAAAGATTTTCGTAAGGATACGCCCGCAAATATGAGATAAACTCGTCGACGGCGTGGGTTTGCACCTGGTTCTTCGGCAGGATGAGAGAAAATTTTCGCTGTATCCGCCCCTCTTTGGGAACGAGCATCTTCAAGGTTCCGTTCTTGACTTCCTTGCGAATCGCCCATTTTGATGCTATCGAAATACCCATGCCGCGTTCCACCGCCTCTTTGACGGAACCGATGCTTCCAAGGATAAGCGCAACGGCCATATCGTTCAAGCTGAACCCGTGCTCCGAGAAATAACGCTCCACTATCTCCCGCGTTGCGGACCCCTCTTCACGAAGAACGCAGGGTTCTTTTGCCATCTCTACAATCGAAATAACCTTCTTCTTTGCCCATGGATGAAACGGCGGGGCTATGATGAACAATTCGTCGGTTACCATTGGCTCTATAATAAGCTTGCTGCTCGGTTTCACGTCCCCGAGAATGGCGAAATCGATGACGCCTGCGTTCAGCAACTCGACAATACGTTTTGTATTCCCGATGACGACATGTATCTTGATTTTGGGATGCGTTTTCTTGAAGTCGACGATGACGCTCGGCAGGATATAATTGCCGACCGTCGTACCAGTACCGATTTTGATGCTTCCTTTGATCAGGCCGGTTATCTTCCCGATATCCTTCTCGGCCTTCGCATAGAGCGCAAGAATCTCTTTGGCGTATTTATAGAGGATCTCCCCTGACGGTGTCAGATTGATTGTGCCGCTGGAACGGTCGAAAAGTTTCGTCTCATATACTTCTTCCAGCGCCTGAATCTGGAGACTGACCGCAGGTTGAGTCAGGTGAATGATTTCAGAGGTCTTTGAAAAGCTCTTCGTCTCGGCGACGGTGCAGAAGACCTTCAGTTTGTGATCTTCCATACTCATGGTAGTTTCCAGTCTATCATAAGTTTTATTTATATGTAAATATGATTTTCTTTACGAATGCATTTTTTTTCGGGGAAGGCCAGGAGGGATATTCTTTTGGAGGGAAGCTGCCTTTGCAAGCGCGTCGGCACGCGCGTTCTGTTCTCTGCGAACATGCCGGATGGTGACCGAACCGAACGACCGAATCAACGTTGTCGCCTCATTATAAAGAGCCGCCAGATGCGGGCTCTTCACCCGGTAACGCCCTTCCAGCTGCCGGACGACAAGCTCCGAGTCCGTGCATACGGCAAGCTCGCTGATGCCCCGCCGCCTGGCCTCGGTCATGCCGCGGATCAAGGCCGTGTATTCCGCAACATTATTCGTCGTGGTGCCGATATATTCCGAAATCTCGACTACCGTATCAGCGTAATACAGAACCGCACCGATGCCGGAATCTCCGGGATTCCCGCTCGATGCCCCGTCGCAGAAAAGGCGCGCCGGTTCACCCATCCTGACGGGATGCAATTTCGGCGGATTCGGTGTCGCTCGGGATTGGCGCAGCCGTTCCGGAATCCTCAGCACGGATATAATAGAGAATCCTTCGGCATTGAGGACAGTTCTCGATCGAATCGCCGCTTTTTATCTCGACGAACAGCTGCGGAGGAATATGCAGATTGCAGCCGAGACAGATACCGTCACGAGATTCCACAACGGCATTGCCTCTCACTATTTTCATCAGGGTCATATAGTGCTCATTGATATCCGGCTCCAGATTCTGCACAATCCGTTTTCGTTCACCTTTGTATCGCTTGACAATCGCATTTTTCTCCGCTGTCTCTCTGGAGATGGCCTGACGCTCCTGCTCAATGGCAGTATGTTCCTCATCAATACGCTTCTGCTGTTCGGCCACCCGTGCAACGGCATCAGCCGCAACAACGGCAATCTTTACTGCAGCCTCTTCCAGAGACTTCAGGGCGTTCTCGCTCCGCTCCACCTCGGCAAGGTGCGCTTGATACTCGGTATTCTTTTTGATCTCGCCGGCACGCGCCTTGAGCTTGGCGACGCGATCCTTCGCATCCATTATGTCGCGCTCCCCGGCACGTTTTTGTTCATCCGCCTCGGTTGCCGCCTGCTCAGCCTGACCGCGCACCGCCTCGGCGGATTTCAGCGCAGCTTCATGCGGGGCAAGGCGCATCGGAAGCGTCTCAATCTCACGAAAGACCGCAAGAATAGTAGTATCGATTGTCTGCAGATCTATAAGAAGTCGGAGTTGATCGTACACGGCACCCCTTTCATACTGCCATCTGAAACCGCCCTGCAGCAGGCAAATGGTGGGCCCACCAGGGCTCGAACCTGGGACCAACCGGTTATGAGCCGGTAGCTCTACCAACTGAGCTATGGGCCCGATCTGGGCAATCCCGCACTTCAGGGTTGCAAAACGGCACCAGCCCGCCGCCGGAATTTTAACTATACTTGTCCGTTCTCAATCGAGTCAAGAGCGGTTGAAGAAGTCCTTCAGCCAAACGCTACGCGAAGGATGCTTGAGCTTGCGGATCGCCTTGACCTCGATCTGACGAATACGCTCGCGCGTCACTTCGAATTCCTGTCCCACCTCTTCCAGTGTCTGCGGACCGTCCTCACCGATCCCGAAGCGCCTGCGGATTATGTTCGCTTCCTTGTCGGAGAGGGTGGACAACATCTTTTCGATGCTAGTGCGTAAATCTTTGAGGATCGCCGCATCGAGAGGGGACGGATGCGATTTGTCCTCGAGAAAATCGCGCAGCATCGTATCTTCGTCATCACCGATAGGCATTTCGATGGAAACCGGTTCCTTCGAAATTTTCAGGATATTGCGCACCTTGTCAGCGGTCATCTGGGAGCGCTGTGCAATCTCATTGGTGTCAGGCTCACTGCCGCTTTCCTGCACAAGCTCCTTGGTCGCCCTGTTAACCCGATTCATGTTTTCAATCATATGAACCGGGATGCGGATTGTCCGTGCCTGATCCGCGAGCGCCCTGCTGATCGATTGTCGGATCCACCAGGTTGCGTATGTGCTGAACTTGTAGCCGCGACGGTACTCGAACTTATCGACGGCGCGCATCAGGCCGATGTTCCCTTCCTGAATGAGGTCGCTCAGGCTCAAGCCCTTGCCGATGTAACGCTTGGCAACGCTGATGACGAGCCTCAGGTTTGCCTCGACCAACTGGCCTTTGGCCTGGTTGACAACCATTTCGGCATAACGCAGGCGCTGCAGATATGCAGCAAGCTCCGCAGACGGCATGCCAACCACAGCCTCTATTGCTTCGAGAGGTTCCCGCTTGCGACGGAGCACCGCCGGAGATGCCTTCTCTTTGCGGAGAAGTTCGTATTCAAGATGGGCCGACTGCAGCTGTAAGTTGATCCGCCGGATCTCCTCATAAAAAGCGAAGAGCACCTCATCCTTGAGCTTGAGGGTCAATACCGTATCGACAAGCTCATCGGTAAGGCGCTCAAAAGCATCGTTGCCCTGCACGCTTTTTTTGCCTGCCGTCCCTTTTACCACCCGGCCGGATGCGGAAAGCCGGTTCCTTTTCCGCGCAAGCCGCTCGATCTGCTGGACGGTTTTTACAAATTTTTCCTGCTCGGCGAGCAGATCACGATCCGTCAGCTCCTCGACATCCTGGATAAACTCATCAAGGGGCGTTTCGCCGGTTGCGATGAGTTTGCCGAGACCGGAGAGCTTATCGAGCACAAAGGGGATGGCAACAAGTTCCCGAAGGAAGAGAAGCTTCACCCCCTCGATGCGCTGGGCGATCTCGACCTCTCCCTCCTTTGTCAGAAGCGGAATTGAGCTGATACCCTTGAGATATGCCTTGAGCGGATCGAACTCTTCTTGGTAAGACGGTTCTTTCTCAATCTCCTCTACCGCCTCATCTTCGCCAACCATCTCGATATCATGGAGCATACGCTCTTCCGATAAAGCCCCTTTGCCGGGAAGCCCCCCGTCTTTCTGAAACCCGTCGCCATATGCGTTACCCGATTCCTTCACGAATGCACCTCACTGAATCCGGGGGCGGCGCCCCGTCTTTTGATGATACCCCGCAGTTAACTCTTCTGAAGGCGATTTTTCTCATCAAGGAGTTTCTTCAGCATTGCCGTGTCCTGCGCAGCCTCGGCGATTTGCCTCTTGCGGGCGTTTTCCCCGAGCCGGCGAAAGCAATCCTCCAGACACTTGTCGACATTCTCCTCGTCTACAACGGTTTCTACCAAAAGCCGGGTTATGACACCCCGCTCCTCCGATGAACAGAGCGCGAGCAGATCCTCGTTCGATTCCGCATCACGTCCCTGCGCAGACAAGGCACGAAGTTTTTCAAAAATATCTTTTATAATAGCATCCTCGATGCTCTCCGTCTCAAGTTTTTCGAGCACGCCCGCACGCCGCGACGGGACGGCAAGCGCTATCCCCAGCAGCACCCTTTCTTCCGGATGTTTCGACGCCGAATGCAACGTTTGGGCAGGGGCCTGCCCGGTTTGCGTTTTGTTTCCCACCGCCTTCTGAATGGCCGTCTTCAGCTCCTGACGAAGCGTCGCTTCATGAATCCGGGACTGTTCGGTCAATTCTCGCAATGCCTCGTCGCGCATGAGCCCATCGGGGCAAATCGCCAGCAGTTGGAGCACAGCTCGCGCTCCGTCCAGGGCATTGCGTTTATGCAGCCGCATGAGGAAATCAACAGGAGAGAGCGCAGATCCGACGCACTTTCGAAAAGCCATCTCGCCCTGACGGCGCAACATCGTATCGGGGTCCTCCCCTTCGGGCACAAGGGCTATTTTGACCGTGAAGCCCTCGCGAAATGCGGTTTCCAGAGCCCTGCGCGCTGCGGAAACTCCGGCATTGTCGCCGTCGAACACGAGAACCGCCTTTGCGGAAAACCGTTTCAGCTTCCTGAGATGACCACCTGTCAATGCGGTGCCGAGCGGAGCAATGGCATGCGAAAAACCGAACTGATGACAGACGATCGTGTCCAGATAGCCTTCTGTGATAAGGCAATACCCCCGATCGAGAATGGCTTGTTTTGCGCGATGCAGTCCGTAGACGGTCTCACTTTTGTGAAAGAGCTCGCTTTCGGGGGAGTTGATGTATTTGGCGATGTCCTTGGATGCCTGCAATGTCCTGCCACCGAATGCAACGACGCGCCCTTGCAGATCGTGGATAGGAAACATGATGCGTTCGCGGAAGAAATCAAACGGCCCTTTGTCGCCGAAATAGACAAGGCCTGATTTGCGTATCAGGCCCTCTTCGTATCCGCTGCTTTTCAAATGCCGGTAAAGCGTGTCGCGGCCGCCGCCCGCGAAGCCGATTTCAAAGCCTTCAAGCATGCCCTCGGAAAGCCCCCTCTCCCGAAGATAGCCGCGCGCCTTTTGCGAACTTCCGAGGGCATTCCGAAAAAAGACACAGGCCGCCTTCTGCAGCGAGAGCAATGCGTCTTTCTCGCCCTTCTTCGGATGCACTCCTGGTGTCCTCTCAAGCGAAACACCAGCCTTCTCGGCAAGAGAGGTCAGCGCTTCCTGAAACGACATGTTTTCGCGTTCCATGATAAACGCAAAGATGTCTCCCCCTTTATTGCAGCCGAAACAGTGGAATACCTGGCGGGACGGGTTCACCATGAAGGAAGGCGTTTTTTCGGAATGAAACGGGCAGAGCCCTTTATAATTCTGCCCTGCCCGCTTCAGATCGACATACTGGCCGATAAGGTCGACGATATCGACGCGTGCCTTGATTTCCTCGGGAATATTATCGTTTTTCATGGAACGGTATCGCCATGCCGCAGGCCTGCCGCTCTCGATCAGCCGCGCGGGAATCGACGAAAGCCCGAGCACTCCAGCACGGTTATCTGTTCATCCTGCATAACCTTGTCGAGCAGCAGATTGATCCCGATGTTATCGCTCGCAATATGGCCGGCTATCACGACGTTCACGTGATGTTTCTCGGCCTCCTTGCGATGCTCTTCACTGAGATGCATGCCGACAATCGTGTTGATGCCGCTCAGCGACAGGCTCTCGAACACCTCTTTTGCTCCTTCGGTTCCGCCGGTCATATCGACAAAGACCTTACCGGTCCTTCGCTTTTTCGACCCGAGAAAAATTCTCGGTCCGGCGTTGATCTTCGCGGCATCGGCATATTCGGGAATCTCCATCATCAGTTCGACGACATCATCAAGCGCGTACGGTTTCTTTTCCTCAAAGAGTTTCTGAAGATAGCTCGCAACCATATTGTCCGCAGGGGTATGCAGACAGCACAACGGCATGTTGAGCAGCCGCGCCGCATCGGCAACCCGCGTATGGTTAATCGGCAGAACCCTGCGTGCAATCTCGCTGATTCTCCCTTCCAGGACGCCTTCGGCCACATTTATCGGTACCCCAGCGCAGCTGATGATATCCGCCTGCATCGCCATGACCGCCGAAAGATTGGCAAGGGCACGTCCGCTGGGATGGTGAGAAAAGACGAGATCGACCGGCACTCCTCGATCCCTGAAGCGATCGGCAAGCAGCAGCTCGCCGAGATCGATATCGACGCCGACCAGCATCGTCCGCAGGGGAAGACTCCCATCGCCGGCAAGCATGCGCGAATCGGCGTATGGATTCTCAAGACGGTCGGAATCGAACAGCTCTTTTTCCTTTGGCTTGAGATCATCATATTCCTTGCGCACACGGCCCAATTCAGCACGCACCGCATCGATGCCACGCGGATCGTTTTCCATGCCGACGGCAATCGCCCTTGCAAAGAAATCGGCTATATTCACAAGAACCTCCTCATTGAGTGAACGACACATTGCAGGCGAGACGGCGGGGCAAAAAACAAACTACTGCAACAACTCCCGTATCCGTTGATTCACGACCTTCCCGTCGGCAGCGCCTTTCACTTTCGGCATCAGCAACTTCATCACCTTGCCCATGTCGTTCGGTGATGATGCCCCCGATTCCTGAATGGCGGAGCGGATTATCGCATCGAGTTCTTCAGGGGAGAGCTGCTTCGGCAAATACGACTGGATGACCGCAAGCTCCTGTTCCTCTTTGGCGGCCAAGTCCGTCCGGCCCGCAGCGTTGAACTGTTCGATGGCTTCGCGACGCTGTTTTGCCATAGTCGAGAGCACCGAGACGACATCGTCATCGGTCAGGACACCCATTTTTTCGATTTCTTTATATTTGAGGGAGGCCTTGATCATGCGGAGGGCGGAGAGTTTTATCTCATTCCGCGACTTCAAGGCCTCCTTGAGTGCTTCCGATACGGCATCGAGGACCGACATCCTACCGCGACCTCGACGATGAGAATTTGGAACGCTTGGAGGCTTTCTTGCGGGCAGCGATTATTTTTTTCTTCTTTTTCACGCTCGGCTTGTCGTAGGACTCCCGCTTTTTAACCTCTGAAAGAATACCTTCACGCTCGCACTGCTTCTTGAACTGCTTCATCGCAAATTCAAACGAGTCGGCATCCTTGACTTTAACAGAGGGCATCTGCCTATTCACCCCTCTCTATTATGGATTATAAGATTGAGTAGGTTATCAAAGAATAGGCATAAGTGTCAAGAAAAAGAATGGGTTAGTCCCTCTATTCCCCCTCGAACTCGGTCAAAGCGAACATTTTGTAACCTTTTGCCCGGACCTTCTCGGCACCGCCGACATCGGGCAGGTTGACGATAAACGCCATCTCGGCGACCTGAGCCCCAAGCTTTTCGACTAGTACGGCTGCAGCCAGAACAGTGCCGCCGGTTGCGATAAGGTCGTCGATCAGCAATACATTTGCCCCTTTGATAAGGGCATCAGTGTGGATCTCGATGGTATCGGTCCCGTATTCCAGCTCATACTCGTGCTGCACCGTCTCGCCGGGCAGCTTTCCCTTCTTTCTGACCGGCACGAATCCCTTGCCGAGGACATAGGCGAGCGCCCCGCCGATGATGAAACCGCGCGATTCGATGCCGACGATAATGTCAAACGTGACATCGCCCTGCAGGTACCTCTGCGCAAAGGAGTCGATGACAATCCGGAATCCGACCGGGTCCTTGATGAGCGTCGTAATATCGCGAAAGAGGATCCCTTTCTTGGGGTGATCGGGAATCGTGCGAATGCGTGATTTTATCGGCATGGCCCCTCCTAGTCCCTGCACCCGCATGCCGATGAAGAGACGAGCGGGATGGCTTGCAAAATAAGCTGTTTGACGGTATCGGCGTTCTTTTGCATGATGGTCTTTATCATCTCCCACGTCACCGGTTCTTCGCCATCCTTCCAGCAGTCGTAATCGGTCGACATGGCGATGCTCTGGTAACAGATGCGGGCTTCCCTTGCAAGAATAACCTCCGGGACGGTCGACATGTTTATCACGTCGGCGCCCCACATACGAAACAGATGCGACTCCGCCCTGGTCGAAAAACGGGGCCCCTCAATCGTGATTACCGTAGCGGTTTTGTGATGGCGGGTTTTCATCTTCCTGGCTGTCGCAATAAGCTGGGAGCGGAGTGTCGCGCAAAAAGGCTCTGCCATCGGCGTATGCACGACTTCTTTTTCGTGAAACGTAAGCATTCTGTGCTTCGTAAAGTCGATGAACTGATCAGGGAACACGATATCGCCGGGACGAATCGTGTTCCGCAGGGAGCCGACCGCCGTTGTCGCCAGAATATGCGTGCAGCCCTCCTTCATGAGCGCCGCGATATTTGCCCGAAAATTGACCGCCGACGGGTAAATCGTATGCCTCTTTCCGTGGCGGGCGAGGACAACCACATCCGTGCCGCCAATCTTCCCGATTGTCAGCGGCGAAGACGGCTTTCCGTAGCGGGTCTTGACCTCTTTTTCGCGCATGGAGGCCATAAACTGTGGATCGTCCATGCCCGATCCTCCGATAATGCCGATTTTAACCCTCTGCATCACGATACTCCCTTCGGAAATAGTCTCTGCACACAAGCGGGGATGCCCCCATGCCACCGGTCCGCATCGGCTCTTATTTTAGCCAAGTTCATTCATAAAATCGAGAAAAACCGCCGGCGCCGGCCGTGAATAATGTGAGCGGCAAATGGTACAGAGAAAGGTGAAAAAGAAAAGGCCTGTGCGCCATGCACAGGCCTCTGGTTAACAAGTGGCGCGCCCGGAGGGATTCGAACCCCCGACCTACGGATTCGTAGTCCGGCGCTCTATCCAGCTGAGCTACGGGCGCAGCAGATGAATATATTACCAGCTGCACCCCTTTTTCGCAACCCGATGGACGGGATGCAGCACAATACTAACGTGATAGGGTTGGTTCAATTTACAGATTTATTTCTAGACATTTCAGATAGAAGCTTTTCATCACGAAAGACGTGCTTGCGTTTATTGCTATGGATCAGATATGGCAGATTTACCCTTGCGGAGCGGCGCGCGCCGGTCGCGGCATGTCAGAATACGGCAGCTTCAACGTCGATGAGCACCGCCTCTTTTTCGGTCTCGTTCAAGTACAGTCAATAAGCAAAAACAATCCGATTAAAGTAAAACTAATCCCCATGATGTGAAAGCACCATCGGAAGGCTTTACTTCGTACACTGACTCAGGTAAGCCAAAAGCTCCTAACGACTTCTGAACATCGACCATCACGTCCATCAAATACTTAGACTTCGGGCCTAACACAATTGTAATACCAGCGAGTATGAAAATAACGTTGTCAACAACTCCAGTCATCGCAAATCACCCTGATACAGACTAATGGGGTGGGTTGTTCTATTTATCCGATTTCCTGCTATCAACGCCATCCCATTTCGGCCTATCGCGCCGATTGACAAAGGCCCTTAGCTAAAATGCATGCTCATGTGTTTGCATAAATTGCACTATTCGTCCGCCCTACATAATGAAGCTAAGGAAGCAATCCCGTCACACGGATGACTTCGTCAAACGTGGTAACGCATTCGAGAAGCTTCCTTACGGCGCAGTCCTTCAGGGTGACAATCCCTTCGGCGCGGGCGATGCGCTTCAGGACATCCGGCGCGGGCTTCTGTTCGAGCGCCGTCTTTATCTTTTCGGATATTTCGAGCACTTCAAAGATGCCAGTACGTCCGAAATAGCCGGTGCCCCTGCATTCCGGGCATCCCCGGCCGATCGCGACCTGCTTCAGGCGAGCCGTTGCCGGGGCGATACCGAGCATACGGCACTCGTCATCGGAGAGGAAATATTTTTCGAGACAGTGGGGGCATATCTTCCTCACGAGCCGCTGCGCCATAACGCCAATAAGGGTCGAACTGACCAGAAACGGCGGCACGCCGAGGTCAACCAGCCTTGTAATGCTCGACGACGCGTCATTCGTATGCAGGGTCGAAAAGACGAGATGGCCGGTAAGGGCAGCCTGAATGGCATGTTCGGCGGTTTCGTAGTCGCGTATTTCGCCGACCATGATGATGTCGGGGTCCTGCCGCAGAATCGCCCGCAGGCTGCTCGCAAACGTGACGTCAATCTTCGGCTGGACAGAAACCTGATTGAACTCGTCATAGACCATTTCGACCGGGTCTTCGATGGTCGTAATGTTGATTTCCGGCGAAGAAAGAAGCCGGAGGGCCGAGTAGAGCGTCGTGGTCTTGCCGCTTCCGGTCGGGCCGGTGACGAGGATAAGTCCATACGGTGCGCCGATGAACGATTTGAAAAGCTGATATTCGCGCTCAAAAAAGCCGAGTTCTTCGATCTCCTGCATGAGTATACCGGGGTCGAAAATTCTGATGACAATCTTCTCTCCGAATCCTACCGGCAGGCTCGAAACGCGGAGTTCAATTTCCTTGCCGTCCTTGTCGGTCTTGATCCGGCCGTCCTGAGGCCTCCTCTTCTCCGCAATGTCCATGCGCGCAAGGGTCTTGATGCGCGAGACAAACGCCAGATGAACGGCGCGCGGGATTTTGTGGACCGGATGCAGAATGCCGTCAATCCTTAATCTGATAACGCTGAGTTCCCGCTTCGGCTCGATATGAATGTCCGAGGCGCGCTGCGAATACGCATAATGCAGAAGATACTCTACGGCATTGATGATATGTTGATCGGTTGCGCTCAGCTCCGCCATGGACTTCAACTTGACGTACTGCTCGAGGTTGCCGAGATCCATCTGTGAGGTCAACTCGATGTGCGCGGCGGCGACGGAAGATTTGAATCCGAAAAACTCGGTGATTATCTTCCTGATGTCGGATGATGTCGCATACACAATGCGGACGGACTGCGTTATCGAATGACGAATCCCCTCTAAGCCTTCCTGTGTGAACGGATTGGATGTCGCGACTGTCAGGACATCACCGGTGAGGTCTATCGGGATCAGCTGATATTTCACCGCATAGGGTTTTGAGACTACCCGGGTGACCACGTCGGAATCGAGCTTCAGCGGGTCGATACGCTGAAACGGCACCCCCTTTGCCTGTGCGATATTTTCCATAATGATATCTTCGCAGAGAAAACGGTTCTTTTTGCCCGGGAGAGGGATGTGGAGGGAGTCGATGATATCGACGATAGTGACTTCAGGCTGCACATAGCCGCTGCGCTTGGCAAGGACGGTCCGCGATTTTATGAGCTTCGCCCGGTACTGATCCTCTTTCGCAAGGATATCCTCAGCATGTTCGCGGGACAACAGCCCCTTGGAAAAAAGCAGTTCGAGGACGAATTTTGTTATCCGCGCATCCGCCATATTCGTATTCTAGCCGATATGATTCATAAATACTCGCCGGACCGGATGCAGGATAGCCGCACCCGGCAGCGGTTCATGCGCTCCTCAGCGCAGCCAGGACAGCCGCCATGTCATCGGGTATCGGCGCACTGAATTCGAGATAGTCGCCTGTAACCGGATGCACGAATCCGAGCAGTGCTGCATGGAGCATCTGACGGGGGAACGCGATTTTGGCTCGCCCCCGCTCCAGCATCGTCTTCCGCCCATACACCGTATCGCCGAGGACCGGATGCCCGATGG
>Ga0187786_10000120_pt1 | contig 25539 bp, 30 predicted proteins | sample 0815_BV2_10_20_M_FD_132449 | JGI IMG/M metagenome (GOLD analysis project Ga0187786, IMG submission 132449) | Tropical peat soil microbial communities from peatlands in Department of Meta, Colombia - 0815_BV2_10_20_MG | ecosystem: Environmental > Terrestrial > Soil > Wetlands > Peat | place...
AGGTACCCGAATGCGCAGTCTGCCGCGGCTCTTATGCGCTATGATGGCATGCGGTATCATTTCTTCTTCGGCTTGGTGCGCGTCGGGGCCGGCGCGACGATGGCTTCACCATGGTGATTAGCCATCATGCCTGAACCGGCGCCCGCAGCTGTCGTATTCGCCTCCTCGGCGAGCTCGGCTTTCGCTTCCGCGATGATGTCTTCCATTACTTCGCTCATCTCTGCTATGCTCTCTTTGCCTTTCTCGTAAAGCAGCACGCCGCCTTTGATTGCTGCCTTGGCTGCCGGTTTAAATGCGCTCGCCAGAACCGGGATTACCGATGGAGCTATGACAGCTGCCCCGATGCCTATCGCCAACCCCGTCAGGATATTGCCTTTCAGTCCGTTCTCAAATAATGCCATCTTCCCCTCCTTGCTTGTGTGAGAATAATCATGCCGATAAAATAGCATATGACGTGTCAAGCTAGTTATAGCTGCCTGACACCTTTCTTGATGAGGATGATGAACTTTACCGCGCACAGCTGTCAAGATCCAGAATACGATAGATAGAATAACCTCTTTTTTATGCGCAAGAATAGGGAATGCTCTAGCACTGACAGCCGCAGGACATGCAATTGCCGTCCATTGTGATCAAATGAATTTGCCTGGTGCAAGTGATTGTGCTATAAATTAGTATTCTAAACTAACAGAGGAATGACATGAACCCAGCCCAGTTGCTTTCAATCATCTCAGCATTGACGGCATCTATATGGTCAGTTTGGACGTGGAGCGATGAACAAAAAACGAAAAGGCGCATTCATCGTGACCAGGCGGCAGCATTATATATTAATCCCTTATTAGTAGCAATCGATGAGCTACAGTCGCGTCTATACGGCATTCTCGAAAAAGATGAACTTGCTTTCTATAAAAAAGAATATTCAAAAAAATATGCCTTTGGTTCTCCGGCTGCGATCGAAATCCTTTATCGCTTGAGTCAATATTTCGGCTGGGCTCACCGCAATTTCCGCTATGGCCCATATACCAAAGACCCGTTTGTCATAAATCTGCAAAGACAGATTGGGGATGCCTTTGAAAATAGGGGGGAATTCCCAGATGAAGCCTTCCGCTTCAGTTACGATGAACGAGTATCTCTCGGCAATGCAGTAGTAAGGCGGCTGGGGGAAGCCACTGCAATTCTCCCTGTTTTTGAATCTATACCACTTTATCAATTTGAAGATGAGCTTGGGGATGAAGCAAGCAAACATGCCGCTTTATATCAAAGTAAAGCCGTTCGACGCGCTCTTCAATCAATCGACAGCGCCAACGATCCCGATGACTTGGAGGGACGTGAACGCTTAAGAGTGCTACAGAACCTCTTGGTAGATTTATTGGTTTATCTGGAGGAGAAAGAGGGGTTTTGCGTATCAATTGGCGAACACCAGAAAAGTCGGCTGAGAGGGATAGCGTTATCTATTGAAAACATGCATTCACCGGAAGTGAGAGTTCTTCATCAATGCCAAGGCCGCGTGAGATTGGAGATTCCACGCATAAAGAAAGATATTGATTATGCAAATCGGCTGAAGGGGATGCTGGAACATGTTGAAGATATAACTCATGTGCGCATCAACATGCCGGCGGCCTCGGTTATCATTCACTTTGCCAGGCATGTGAGAGAGATGGAGTTTTCATCAAAAATTATCAGCATGATTACTCAAAGAAATCAAACTAATGCCTGAATGACATAGCGATTGAATTCTGGCTGCTCTAAAATTAAAAACTCGTTGATACCCCTTTTTCTGGAGAAAGCATTGATCTCTCGCCCCAGTTGATTCCGCTGCAATATACAAATGTTAATTATGCTATTATCTCTCAATGATACAAACAATTCATAAGACTGTTGCGGTCTGGATTAAGTCAATATTTATGGAATTCTTGGGTCTAAGCCGGACTATGATGATTTACTGTTTATTAGTCATTGGACTGTTTCTATTATTAGCAACATTCTGGTTTTTTCATTCGGCTCCTCCGGGTACCATTATCATGGCAAGTGGACCTCCAGGAAGTATTTTTTATTCGAATGCTGAGAAGTACGCTAAGATATTATTGCGTCATGGCGTTACTCTAAAAGTTCTTCCATCAGCTGGATCCGCCGACAATCTTAAGCAATTATCTGACGCGTCTCATCATGTTGATATAGGGTTTATTCAAAGTGGCACTTCAGACGGCAAAAGATATGACAATCTGATTTCACTCGGTAGCGTATCCTATCAACCGGTTCTCATTTTTTATAGAAATAAAACCTCTATCGATCTGTTATCCGATCTTAAAGGCAAATCGATAGCAGTCGGCCCTGAAGGCAGCGGCACACATAAACTTGCACTGACACTCCTTGCGGCTAATGGCATTGAACAGGGAAGTTCAACCACCTTGCTTACTATAGATTCTGATATTGCGGTGAAGTATCTTGTTGATAATAAGATAGATGCTGTCTTTTTAATGGGTGATTCTGCCTCCTTGCAGAATATCCGCACACTTTTATTGGCGCCTGGAATATATCTGTTTGACATGACGCAAGCAGACGGGTATACAAGACGAATTTCTTATTTAAGCAAGCTGATATTGCCCAAGGGGGCCGTCGACTTTGGAAATAATATCCCAGACCATGACGTTCATCTTGTGACACCAACGGTCGAATTAGTGGCAAGAGATGATTTGCATCCAGCTTTATTAGATTTATTTATAGAGGCTGCTCAAGAAGTGCATGGCGGCGCCGGTCTCTTTAGAAATAAAGCTGAATTCCCCTCACCAGTATCATTTGACTTCATTATCAGCGATGACGCAATACGCTACTATAAATCAGGGAAGACCTTTCTTTATCGCTATTTGCCATTTCGGTTAGCAAATCTTGCCAATCGCTTTTTGGTCGTATTCGTTCCTATTATCCTATTACTGATCCCTGGAATTCGAGTTATTCCAGCTGTCTATCGTCTGCGAGTTAATTTAAATATCTATAAATGGTACCGGGTTCTTTTGGCTCTTGAACGTGAAGTAATGATTCCTATAGATCCAAGCAAACAAAGCGAACTATTGCAGAGTATTGATCGCATTGAAAGGGATGTTGATGCAATGAAGGTTACCGCTCCCTTCGCCGAAGAATTTTATGTTTTGCGCGGTAATATTAATTTTGTCCGCACGAAAATATTAAATAGCATCCGGTTATCTGCATAAACATTAACTGATGATTGCCACGACATCGTGGACGTGAAACAGTGACCTGCTCCAAATCATTGTACCATGCACAGAGTCGTACTTAACGGCATAGAAACTGGCATCTTAGCCACTGGTGCCGGCGGTCTGTAGCCCAGTGCACTGTGGGGTCGGATGTGATTGTACTCTCTACGCCAATTTTCAATAACCACTGTAAATCGGCTTCATCATTTGACCCACTTCTCAGCCAAATCGGCTTTCAATTGTGACCCGCTCTTGAACGTCTTAACTGCTTGTGATTAATATAAATATATCCACATCAGATGGGTCATTTTTTGACACCGATGGTGGGTCAATATTCAGTGCCGATTTACAAATGGCGACAGGATCAGTGCCGACAAGCTCAAAAAGGACTTCAGGAAAGCTGTCAGAGAATCTGGAATTGACCACTGCCGGTTTCATGATCTGAGACATACCTTCGCAACGCGACTTGTACAGAAGGGAGTAGACATTTACAAAGTCTCCAAGTTGCTTGGCCACAAGAGCATTGAGACGACTCTGAGGTATGCACATCATTATCCTGAGAGTCTCAGAGATGGAGTGCAGGTACTGGACAAGCAATCTGACGGTCGAAGAAGGCGCAAAACTGGGTGAGCAAGTCGTTTATCACGTTTTTATCACGTTTTATGTTTAAATATTGGTTAAAGCGTTGAGCCCCCTTAGCTCAGGCGGATAGAGCACAGGTTTCCTAAACCTGGTGCCGCAGGTTCGAATCCTGCAGGGGGCACCATTTTTCTCCTAAATCCCATGGAGTTCCTGGCCCTATTCCGTCAATCGGCATGTCGTCTCTCTTTAAGCTGGGCCGATTCGGGATTACTTCTGAGGGAAACTTTCAGAAGCGGCTAGAATATTCAGTCGGAACAGCACAGGACCGAATTTATGGCGGCGAAAAGATACTTCTGCCTTTTGAAATTCTTTGACAATCTCCTTATCGGCCTTCGTGTAAGCGTTAAGCTGACATTCACAATCTTTTAATATAGAATACGATATCAACAGTAAGGTAAGGAGGTATCTCTTATGGCCGTCAGTGCAGCAAAGAAGATCAATCCTGATGACTATATTCTATCTGTCCTGTCGCCTGAGGACAGGCTTGATGCAGCCTTTAAGGTCGCAGGGGAGGCGTTTAAGAAAACAAAGCTGACTATGAAGGATGTTGAAAATGCCGTAAAATCAGTCAGGAGAAGGGCTTACGAAAAGAAGAGGTAGGGTTGTCATCGACACCGGCGTGCTTGTCTCGGCCTTTGCCTTTGGTGGCGTTCCCGCAAAAGCTGTAAGAAAAGCATTCAGGGAAGCAGATATTTACGTCTCGCCGGAGCTGCTTCAGGAATATCGTGAGACGCCGGTCAAGCTTGAAGTGCAGGGGAAGATCACACATCAGCAGATGCAGACGCTCATCTCCGGCATTGCCGCTGCTGTAGCACATGCAAAAATCGTGTATCCTGCGGAGAAACTCTCTGTCTGTCGCGACCCCGAAGATGACATGCTTCTCGAATGCTGCCGCTCTGCAAAGGCAAAATATCTTATTACCGGTGACAAGGACCTTCTCGATATCACAGCTCTTCCTTTTGAACTGCACATAATGACGGCGCAGACGTTTATCGAAGACTGACAGATTAAATCATCACTCGGCACCGTGAAGTAAACGTGCACCATTTTTCTCCCTTGAACAGACCCTCAGAACTCCCTGTCGTTCACGAAATTCACCCTCAGCATTTTCCCGGCTATGACGAAATTCATTTGTGATATACTTGGCCTAAATTGATGCGCCGGGAGGAGCGCCGTCGGGTTTTCGGGCATAGTCGGAAACCCGACTAATGCCGAAAGCGGCGTATTAGAGATCATTGCCGGCGCTTTGCTGTCAATGAGTTATCACCGTTTGGATTTCGATCGGCTTGGATCGTTGGCGGCAAAATGCTGGAGTTATCGAGAAACTAGCTAATAACTGGTTCCCTCCCTCCGCTTCGCTCCGGGAGGGAATGCGGCGCTGACCGGCTCTCGTGCCTACTGCCCTCCGCTGCGCTGCGGGCAGGGAACCAGGCACTCGAAACGGACTCCCCCTTGCGGGGGGCCGCTCAGCGCCGCATTGGGCGTCATAGTCCCCGACCCTATCTGCTTCTGAAAGGAACTCATCACGATGACAGTTGGACGCAATGCCAAAGAGGTACTCGCGGAATTCATTCGTGAAGTGTGGAGCGAAGGTAACATCGAGGCATCAGACAAATACATCGCACCGAAATACAAGATTTTTCACGACCCAGGCGATCCGTGGGAAGGTCAGGAACTCGATCTTGCAGGTTATAAGGAACGGGTGAGAACACTGCGTGCCGCATTCCCTGACCAGCTCTTTGACATTCAAGGGCTCTTCGCCGATGGAGACGCAGTCGTGCTGACCTGGCTGTGGTCGGCCACACACAGGGGCGATATTCCTGGTTTTCCGGCCACGGGGAAGTCAATCACAATGTCAGGCGCGACTGCCTACTTCTTCGAGGGCGACAGACTCGCCGGACATTGGCAGATAACTGATCGTCTCAGCGTGTATCAGCAGCTTCAAAAAGCAAAGACCAGTGCTTGACCGTATGCCGCCCAACCCATCATTCCACCGGACGCTGCGCGATAAAGCAGCTCAGCGCCGCATTGGGCACTGGTTCTGCAACGCAGAAAAAGTACAAGTTTGACACTCATTGGATCAAGACCGTAGGAGGTCGAAATGTCTGTATCAGTGCTCTACATGTCGATGTCAGCAGACGGATACATCGCAGGCCCAAACGACACACCAGACAATCCCGGCGGTGACAACTTCATGCGATTGCACGAGTGGTACGGGTTCGAAGCAGCACCCCCTAATACGACGGGGATCGGCTGGGGCGCACATTTCATAGATGAAGGCAATGCGACGGGTGCAGTACTGACTGGCCGACGCACCGTAGAGCAGGTCGATCACTGGGGCGGAAATCATCACGGCGTCCCGATTTTCATAGTCAGTCACCGGCCGCCGGGTCCTTCGGTGGCGAACTATCCCTTGGTGACGTATGTGACCGATGGGATCGCCAGTGCGATGGCGCGGGCAAAGTCCGCTGCGAAAGACAAGAACGTCATGGTGCACGGTGCATATACGGCACAACGAGCACTGGAGGCCGGCGTATTGGACGAGTTGCAGATCCATCAAATCCCAGTACTGTTCGGTGGTGGCCGTCGGCTATTCGAGGTGCTGCCATCTCGTATCGAGTTAGAGATCATCCGAGTGATCGACACGCCAGAGGCCACACACATCCGCTACCGCGTCCGCCGCTGAGTCGGTCGACTAGCTTCTTCCAAAGCATGCAAATGCGCCCAACAAAGCGTGCACCGGATGGCCAGAAAGACTGTGAAAGCGCCCTGTTCACTGTAAGGTCTTGGAAAAGGCGCATCGCACAGAGCAAGAATGTAACTCTCTTATTTAGCTTATATATGGAAAAATGAATGGGCCTCCACAAACACATCCTTTTGCTAGGCTCGTTCCTGTAGGCAGTTTCACACACAAAAAAACGGGACAGAAAGGCCCAACCAGTCAATAAACCTGACCGGAAATAGCCGCGTTCTTAAAAAGTCGGCCGGCAGGTTATTTCACCGTTAGCTACACAACCTCAGTCTTAATAAGAGAAGAACATGTCACGAATGATTTTCGTAAACCTCCCCATCGCTGATTTGAAGGCGTCCATGTCGTTTTACGCCGCGCTTGGCTTCAAAAACAACCCGCAGTTCACCGACGATACGGCTGCGTGCATGGTGTGGAGCGAAACAATCAGCGCAATGCTCTTGACCCACGCCAAGTGGCGCACCTTCACAGCCCGCCCTATTCCCCCGGCCTCATCAAGCGAGGTAATGCTCGCTATCTCGTGCGTTTCTCGCGATGAAGTTGACGCAATGAACAAAGCAGCATCAGAAAATGGTGGGACCGCCGACATCAATCCGGTTCAGGACCTCGGCTTCATGTATAACCGTAACTTGGCTGATCCAGACGGTCATGTTTGGGAAGCAATGTGGATGGACATGAGAGCAATGCCGACTGTTGAATAGATGTCGAGTACCGCGGCTGACGACAGCATGCATCGGACGGCGCTACGCCCCGCCGCATTATGCCTCTTGACAGTGAACGCCCGTTCGCTTTAGTATTACAGCATGCCAAAGAAAGTAGCGAAAGAAATTCTCATGAAGCGGGCTGAAAGCATCCGCCATTTTTACCAGGCAAGGGACCGCATGCCATCCTTTTCGGAGATTGGCGATCTGATAGGCCTCAGTTCAAAAAGTAGTGTATCCAAGCTGGTGCATCAGCTTCACAACCATAACCTTGTCGACCTGGACCCTGCAGGCCACCTGCTTCCCGGCAGGATGAAGAAGCCTATTCGCATGCTTGGTACAGTGGAGGCCGGCATTCCGAGTGCTGCCGAGCAGGAGTCGGCTGAAGCCATATCTCTTGATGAGTTCATGATAGGCAATTGCATGGAATCGTTTCTTTTGAGGGTCTCGGGGGATTCCATGCAAGACCTTGGCATTTTGCCCGGCGATATGGTAGTCGTTGACAGGAGCGTTCCTGCAAATAACGGAGATATCGTCATTGCCGAGGTTGATGGCGCCTGGACCATGAAGAAATTGAGAAAGTCGGGCGCAAAGGTTGCTCTCATCGCGGCAAACAGGAAATATAAGCCCATTCATCCCAAAAACGAACTCAAAATCGCCGGTGTCGTTACCGGTGTCGTTCGTAAATACTAAAGACACACTCCTTAAGCAACCATGCTCATCATTGTTGCATCATTCATGTAAACATCCATCATCTTGAGACACTGCTGCAGGAAGCCTCGCTGTTGGCTGCTTTTTTCAGCTTTCCTGAGAGTCCACGATGCGTCCCCTGCAAAGATCCGCGTTTTTCGGTATAAAATAGCTATATGTTTGAACACAGGTCGGAGCCGCTCATATCGCTGCGGGCTTTTCTGGGTCGCATCGCCCGCAGCATTGTCGTGGTATGCACGATTATCCTGCTCTCTCTTGTCGCCGGAATGCTCGGGTATCATATTTTCGAAGGATTGACATGGATTGACGCTTTTCTGAATGCCGCCATGCTTCTGGGCGGCATGGGACCGGTCAATGCACCCGCATCATTTTACGGGAAGCTTTTTGCCGGCCTTTATGCACTTTATTGCGGGCTCATCGTGATTGTCGTTGCCGGTGTTCTTCTTGCGCCGATCGTGCATCGCGCATTGCATAGATTTCACATGGCGCAAACGAAATAATCTGGACTCGATACACTCTCTTGAGGCAGCCTGCCGCTGCGGTTTGCGTGACTGATTCGCCTGTAATCCTGAACGGTTCCGGAGTAACCCCCAATCGGTATCAATAACAGAAGCTCCTAACGGCGGTAGACCTCTCCGATTGCGGACCAGTCGAGACTGCCGAGTCCCTTTCTGACCGCCAGCCTGAACATCTCTCGCACCTCCGCGGCAACAGGAAGCGGGACGCCTGTTTCGTCACCGAGTTGAAGGGCATAAGTGAGATCCTTTTGCATCCATCGCAATGCGAAGAAGACATCGTCGTGGCTGTGATTCATGATACTTGGCGCCTTCATCTTGATGACGGTATTCGCGATCACGCCGCTTGTAACGGCCTTCAGTACCGCCTCCTTATCCAACCCGCACTCTTCCGCGAGGGCCATGCCTTCGCCGAGACTAGCAACATGCGCAGCTGCCATCATGTTATTGATCAGCTTGTAGGTCATGCCGGTTCCGACAAGACCGAAATGAATCTGCTCCTGGCTGAAGCATTTCAGAGTCGGCTGCACTGTCTGATATACGCCGACGTCAGCCCCGACATAGAGGATTAGCGAACCGGTGGCTGCGGCCGACTTGCTGCCGGCCATGGCCGCGTCGGCAAAGTGCAGACCATGACTCTCGGCCTCGGCCGCAAGCCGCCTGACCCAGGGAATCGATAAGGTGCTGCACTCCACAACAATCGATCCGGAACGGGCGCCGGCCAGACCGCCGTCCGCTCCAAGCCAGACCGCCTGGGAGGCCGCGTCGTCCCCGACGACACTGATTATGACATCCGCCTTTGCCGCTGCGGCAGACGGCGTGCTCTCAAGCGTCGCGCCCAGGCCGACGATCTGTTTTGCCTTTTCTGCCGTTCGATTGTATACAAACAATTCGCAACCATTCTTGATCAAATTGACGGCGATTCCCATTCCCATCGTACCAAGGCCGAACAACGCGACACGTGTCATGACTGCCTCCATTTCATTATCAACCTGCCGCGATCAGTGGCCGGCGGCAGCGCCCCAGAGTTCCTTGAGGCGCTGGTCGCGCCCGCATCTGGCGCGGTAGAACTTATAGCGGATCGGATTCTTCTTATAGTAATGCTGATGATAATCCTCCGCCGGATAGAACTCGCCGGCCTGCACAATTTCCGTCACGATCGGTTCCTTGAATGTCTTGGTCTTTTCCAGCAGCAACCTCGACTGCAATGCGGCCCTGTGCTGTTCTTCGGTCTGATAAAAGATAGCGCTGCGATACTGATGACCCGCATCGCAAAACTGCCTGTCTTTGGTCGTCGGGTCAATATTGTGCCAAAAGACATCGAGGAGCTTTTCGTATGTCACTATTGCCGGGTCGTAGACGATCTGTACCGATTCGGCATGACCCGTACCGCCGGCCGACACCTCTTCGTAGGTGGGGTTCTTCTTCTGACCGCCGGCATATCCCGACGTGACCGACAACACTCCCGGAATCACATCGAAAGGATGCTCCATGCACCAGAAGCACCCTCCGGCAAACGTCGCCGTTTCATATCGTGTAGCAGCAGCTGTGCCGATTGCTGCGACCGCAAACGACAATCCCATTATAAAAAGACCGATCATTTTCATACAGACTCCTTTTTAAGCCGGCAAATTTTCATGGAGCGCCCACTTTTCCATTGGCAGCGCTGCCCGGACGAGTATACCTGCAGAGGCAAGGGATCAATATAATGCGCTTGCGTCCGACATGCAGATATGACTCTTACCTCAATTGTAGCGCAGTTTTGCCCGTCATTCACGTGTCGGCGGAACAAGCCCGCCCAAGAAAACGGGGCTGCACATTCGCTGTGTAGCCCCGCCAATCGCGCTCTTGAGGTTCTCTATTTAATCCCGGTCATGTCCATGACCGCGTCCGTTATCATGCCCCCGGCCATGTCCTCGGTCGTCGCCTCGCGAACGCCGCCAGTCCGCGTCATCATCCCTCCATCTCTTCTGATAGGGCCCTTCCCATTCGCGGGTATGGGCGGACTCGCGACGATCCCATTCGCGCCAATGTTTTTTCAACTGACCGTAAGGAATGCGCTGATGTCCCGGAGGCGGCACATAATACCGCGGAGGCAGGTGGAGAAAGACGGCAGGCACTCTCGGAGAAGGCACATACGACCATGGTCCGTTATAGTACGTTGATGAAAACCAGTATCCGTCATGAAGCGCATACCAGAACCCCGAATAAAAGAAAAGTTGTTCGCGCGCGTCGGGAGCGAAATAGACCGGCGTATTCGGGATCAGAAATACGGACGGCGGCCCGCTCACAATCACGGGCGGCGGCGCTCCGATATTGACATTGACACTGACATGGGCCGCGGAGGCTCCTCCGGCAATCAAGGCCGTCATCAAAACACTTGCTATGAGAATTTTCTTCGAAGACATACACCCTCCTTTTTTTCAGCGGGACGCCTTTTGTATCTTAACCGATCGGCCTTCCCCGCTTGTTCCCCTTTTTGTTGCTTGTGATGACAGGGTGGGACGTCTTTAGGTTTAACAGGTCGAATACGATAGACGCACTGGCAAACGTCAGAGCGCGCGATCCAAAGATTTCGCTACGGCCTCGCCGTGACGTCTGGCTTCGAGAGCCAGGGCTGCGAACACTTCTTGTGCGGCCCCTCCCGACACATGATGTGCAAGCCTCAGATAGTGATCATATGTCACCATCCAGATCGAAAGAAGGAATTCGAGAACTTCAAATATGCCCTTCCCCTGCGCCCACTGCAAGGAATCCGAAATACGGACGCACCCTGCCATAAGGTCATCACACGGCATCCCGAGAACGCATTGCGGGAAATCGGCTGGAATCTCTCCTATCGTGCGGACATAGAGTTCCGTGATGCGCTCCGCCTCATCCTGCACGGGCAGAATGTCGGCCAGGTCGATTCCGGGAGATACGGCAGCAAGCCGGTCGAGAAAGCGGGCGGTTCCTTTATTGACAATCAATGCCATGCCTAAAAGATCGGCCAGCGGCAAATGCGAAGGCACACAGAACATCGCGGAGACCGGCGATCCGCTTGTCTTGGCTCCCTGATAGGCGAGAATACCGCCCTCCATGCTCCAGACATCCCGGAACCCCGCTCCCTGCAGCAATGTTGCAGCAGACCTGCTGCGATTTCCCGATCGTCAATAAACGAGAATCTTCTTGTTTAGCGGCAGTTCGTGCAGGTGCGCCTGCAATTCGCTGATCGGAATATTGATCGCTCCGGGAAGATGATCTGCTTCATACTCGGCCGGCTGTCGTACATCAAGAAGAACATATGCGTCGGGCCGACATTGCTCGATGCACCTCCGCACCTCTTCGGCGGAAATTTCAGGCACTCGTTGAAAAAAGTCGAATATTGACATGCTACTAAACTCCCCCGGCTACCGTCCGGAATGCTTCGGACGCATGCCCCTGGATTCAAGATATACACAGACTGCATCTCGATGGTCCCCCTGCAGTTCAAGGGAGCTGCCTCTCCCCGCACCGCCTGTGCCGAGCTGAGTTTTCAACGCCTTCAGAAGCGCATCTCGCTCTTTTTCCGATGACTGAAGCCCTTCAATAACGGTCACCGTCTTACCGCCCCGCCCTGCACGTTCAATCCTGACGGTCAATTGCCGGCGGATCGGCTGCTGCTCTTGCCGAGGTTCGGCCTTGGGTTTGCTTTTGCTCTCACGAGCGGCTTCTGTGGAATATACAAGCACGGAGTCGTCACGGCGCATAAAAAATTTTACCACACGCGCGCCTCTTCCTTCTGTCCATTTGGCTTTGTTGTATGCTATCCTTTAAGTGCTTCAGTCATTGGTTACCTCGGGGACATCGGTTCCGGGGATTTTCACTTCTGCGTTACAGACCTAAGGAGGCAGCATGGCAAAGAAGATCTATGTGGGGAACCTGCCCTACACGGCAACCGACTCCGATCTGAGCACCCTGTTCGGCACGTACGGTTCCGTAACCTCGGCACGCATCATTATGGACAATGTAACCGGACGCTCCAAAGGGTTCGGGTTCGTGGAAATGGAGTCTGACGATGCTGCCCAGCAAGCCATAGCCGGTCTGAACGGCGCTCTCCTCAAAGAGCGCGCCCTGACCGTAGCTGAAGCCCGCCCGCAGGAACCCCGCGAGCGGAAGGGATTCGGGGGACGCCCGCGCCGCTAGTTCATCCGCGTTCGCATTGGGCCCCGGTCTCCGACGTTACGCTTGTTTTTTATCCCGCAAGAGGACGCGCAAAGGAACGTGCGTCCTCTTGTTCGTTACTTCACGAATGAACAGATATAATCGGTCAGCGTCCTGATCCTGACCGTGAATTTCGCGGCTGCCGGGACATGAAATGACTCGCCGCCCTTCACCGCCTGCCATTGAGCCGCCCCGGGAAGCATTACCTCAAGATCACCGGATTGAATTTCCATAATTTCAGCATCGCCCGTCGAAAACTCATACTCGCCGGGCTGCATTATGCCGAGTGTTTTCTTCGAACCATCCGCAAGGAGTACCGTCCTGCTCGTAACCGCACCGCCGAAGTAGACATTCGCTTTCTTTACGACAGAAACATTCCTGAACTCCGACATTGGGCGTCTCCTTCTCTTCTCTCTAGTTTGGTATTCGTTTCGACTCGCAGGGATACTGCATGCTTCATGATTACCGCAGGAGAACCGACAAGAAACTGCGACTACTCAACGACAATCCACCGCACCCGGTTGCGACCGTCATTCTTCGCACGGTAGAGCGCTTTATCCGCTGCTTCGAGAAATTGCGTCGCATTGTCCGGAACCTCGCGGGACGGAAGCCCCGAAGCCACCCCCACGCTGATGGTAACGACAGGAGAGATTTGCGAATCTCCGTGCGGTAGATTGAGCGCTATAATCCTTTCGCGCATGGTCTCACCGATTTTGATGGCTCCTGCAAGCTCGGTGTTCGGGAGGATGGCGACAAACTCCTCGCCGCCGTATCGCGCAACGAGATCTCCCGGTCGCTGAACAACCACCTTGAGGCCGTCCGCAACCCGCCGCAAGCAGACATCACCAGCCTGATGACCATGTCGATCGTTGTATGCCTTGAAGAAATCTATATCGACAAAAACAATCGCCAGGGGATGTTGTTCACGCACGCAACGCTTCCATTCGAGCTCGAATGTTTCATTAAAGTGACGTCTGTTTGCCAGGCCGGTCAGCGGGTCTTCTACTGAATAGCGTTTCAGGACTTCGTCCGCATGACTCTGTTTGACAATCGACCACATGGTATACATGTAAAGTCCGAGCTGTGCGGCATCTCCCTCATCGTAAGGATCCATCTTATTAGCAACGCCTGCGACCGCAACAATCCGCTCGCCCTCGAACACCGGAACGCTCAGGAGGCGATGGATGGCGAGGTGTCTATCCGGCATAGTTCTGCCGCGCAAAGCCTCCCTGAAGTCGTTGAAGATTGCCGCACGCCGCGTTCGGCACGGCTCTGCCCAGAGCCCCGCCTCGGAAAGTTTCTGGTGCATCGACTGTCCTGCCGTGCACTCCAGCTGAACATCCTGAGACCATACGCCCGGTTCGATAGTTCCTCTCTCTTCATCGACCATGTGAAGAAACCCGAATTTGCTTCTCGTCAGGGAAACAGCCTCTTCGACGGCATGTTCCCGGATCTCGGCCTCACCGGCGCTCCTCATCTGGCTCAACGTCAGAAGAGACTCGAGCCGCTCCTCATTCAGAAGCAGCACCTCCTCAGCCCTGCGCAACCAGGTAATATCCTGGCCGAGTACAGCAAGTTTGATGATTTCGGCACGCTCATCGCGGATCGGATACATCGCTATATGGGCAAATCTATCTCCGTGCGCTTCATCGAGATACGCACCCTTGCCGGTCTTCAAGACGTCGGCAATCCGGTTTCGCCATCGCCCCGCATCATCCGCCGAGAGGAGGTCGAAGATCTTTCTGCCGCGCAGATCCTGCCCTTTTCTGTCGGCTCTTTCCGCCAGCAGCGAGTTATGTTCAATAATAATTCCGTCGACATCAATAATGTAGGCAGCCTCTCGCAGCGCTTCGAGAAAGGCCCGCAGCGAGACCTCGCTCATCGCAAGGGAGACCTCCATCTTCTTGCGTTTTGAAATATCCCGTGCAACCGCATAAGTAATGCCCTGCTCCGGCTGCGGCTGGGAATTCCATTCCAGCCATCGGTAGCTGCCGTCCTTGTGGCGATATCTGTTCACGAAATTCAATGCAGGGATTCCCTTGCTGAGCTTTTCGGACAACATGGTTTTCGTAGCGGCAATGTCGTCGGGATGGATGAGATCGAAACAGGTGAGCGACAATATTTCATCTTCGGAAAACCCAAGGACCCGCTCAAACGCCGGGTTTACCTTGAGAAACCGTGCATTCCTGAAGTCGAAGATGCAGACCATATCGATCGAGAGATCGAAGATATTCCGCAGTTCTTCCTCAGCATGCTGTCGGGCCCTCCGTTCCCGCTGCAGAGCCGATTCGACGATATGCCCGTCGTTGGCCTGAAACTTCTCTTTCCCTTTTCCGGGCCCAAGCATATTCATATGATAGACTACCATCTCCGTCCGAATCCAGCTATAATGGACTGAACGGATGCAAAATATATTGTCAGGAGCCTGCCATGACATTGCCTCGCAACAAGACCAAGCTCGTCTGCACTATAGGCCCCGCCTCGGAACCGCCCGAGATTATGGAACGCATGATTCAGGCCGGAATGAATGTCGCCCGGCTCAACTTTTCGCATGGCGACTTCGAGAGTCATGCGCGTGTCGTGGCACAGATCCGCACCACGGCCGAACGGGTGGGTAGTCGGGTCGCCCTTATGGCCGACCTCCCCGGACCGAAGATGCGGATTGGACAGATAGAAAACGAGCCGGCGGAACTGCGTCCGGGCGCGGATTTTACCCTCACTGCCGACGATATTGCCGGAACCCATTCACGGGTATCGGTCACCTTCAAGAAATTGCCGATGGTCGTAAAGCCGGGCGATACGCTTTACTTGAACGACGGCCTTATTCAACTTCAGGTCCGTGAGATAACAGGCAACGATGTCCTCTGTACCGTCATTGTAGGCGGCGAACTGCGCTCACGCAAGGGTCTCAACCTTCCCGGCATCGATCTCGGTATCAGCGCATTCACCGATAGGGATCACGAGTGGCTTGCCATTGCCCAGCGGCTCGGCCTCGATGCGGTGAGCCAATCGTTCGTGGATTCCGCTGCCGATATAGAGGCGGTACGCGCCGCCGCGAAGGCTATGAATTACGATCCGTTCATCATAGCAAAGATCGAACGACAAACCGCCCTGAAAAATATCGATGAGATACTTAACGTCACGGACGGCATCATGATCGCCCGAGGCGACCTCGGCGTGGAGATCCCGATTGAAGAAATCGCTCTCGTGCAGAAATCGCTTATGCGAAAGACGAATTTATTGGGGAAGCCGGTCATAACCGCCACGCAGATGCTCGAATCGATGACGAATAATCCGAGACCAACGAGGGCGGAAGCGACCGATGTCGCCAATGCGATACTCGACGGGACTGATTGCGTGATGCTGTCCGCCGAGTCGGCTATGGGAAACTATCCGGTCGAGTCGGTCTCCATGCTTGCACGCATAGCGGCGGCAATAGAGCCGTCACGCCCTGCCCATTCAGTCCGCGAAGAGATCAGGCGAACAAGCCTTGGCAAATCCCCCAAGCTCTCCGACATAATCGCATTGAGCGTGGAGACCACGCTGGAATGCGCGTCTCCGGAAGCGGTCTTTGTTCCGACTCGCGCCGGCGGCACCGCCCGCAGCATAGCTCGCTTCCGCCTGCCTGTCTGGATTGTTGCAGTCAGCTCGCAGCTGTCGACCTGCCAGTCGCTTCAGTTCAGCTACGGCGTATATGCAACGCACGAACCGGATCACCCGGACAATTGGCGTGAATACGCGAAAGACTGGCTCTGTCAGCACGGAATCGACGGCAAACTTGTCATCTTTACGGAAGGGCCGTCTTCAAAATATCCCGATATGAACAACAAGATGGAACTCATCGACCTGACGCGAGAACCGGTGTGCAGACTAAAGCAGCTTCTGCGATTCTAATCTACCAGGGAGCGGACGATCTTCAGATTGCGGGGATCGTCCTCCTCCGTTTTTTTCGGTGTCTCGAGAACGAGCGGTACATCGCAAAAGAGAGGATGCGTTATGAACGCCTTCAGCGCATCGAGTCCGATGCCGCCCTGCCCAAGGTGTTCGTGGCGGTCTACGCCTGCGCCGAGGCCCTTCTTGGAGTCATTCAGGTGAATAAGCCTGACCGAGTCGCGCCCCAGCAATCTTTCTACCTCGTCGGCCAAACCGTGCAATTGTTCAGCATCGGCAAGGTCATATCCCGCCGCGAATGCATGGCAGCTGTCAAGACAGATGCCGCCGATCATCGGAGACTCTACCGCATCAATCATCTCTGCGATATCGGCAATGCGCGATGAGATGTCGCCGCGTTCGCCGGCCGTATTTTCGAGCAGCAGCCTCACACCCCATTTCTTGACCCGTGAAACCTGACGGAGCGCCCCTATCGCCCTGCGCCGGGCATTCGCCGGCTCGTCATACGAAGCGCTTCCCGTATGCAGGACCACGTATTCAGCACCAATCTGATCGGCAAGATCCATTTCCCGGATCAGGAGCGCAACTGATCTTTCGAGGAGATCGGATTTCTGGGCAGCAAGATTGATTAGATACGAGGTATGCACGAAGACAGGGGCAATGTCGTAACGCTTGCGCAAGTCCCTGAACTGCACAACCTGATCGTCCGGAATTGCCGCCGCTGACCACTGGCGCGGATTATGGGAGAATATCTGCATCGTGCCGCATCCGAGTTCGCGGGCACGCTCCGCGGCAAACTGAACGCCTCCTGCTATGGATGTATGAACCCCAACTCTTCTCGGTAGGGACTGCGCAACGGTTGACCTCATTTTACGGGACATTTTATCATAGACACCTATGCTCGCACCCGAACTGCAATTGGAAATGATCCGGCGGGGAACTGTCGAAATCCTCCTTGAGAAGGAACTCCTCAGGAAACTCGAAAAATCCTGTCGTGAAAATCGTCCGCTCATCATCAAGGCCGGTTTCGATCCAACCGCCCCGGATATTCATCTCGGGCACACGGTCCTTATTGAAAAGATGCGGCAGTTTCAGGAACTGGGTCACGACGTCGTTTTTCTGATCGGCGATTTCACGGGCATGATCGGGGACCCGACCGGCAAGTCCGAAACGCGCAAGCCCCTGACGAGGGATGATGTGCTGCGGAATGCCGAGACTTACAAAGAGCAGGTCTTCAAGATCCTCGACCCCGCAAAGACCCGCATTGTCTTCAACAGCGACTGGCTCGAAAAGATGTCGGTTACCGAACTCATCACCTTGCAGGCGAAACTGACCGTTGCACGAATGCTTGAGCGGGAGGATTTCAAGCAGCGCTTTCAGAGCCAGAATCCGATCGGCATCCATGAATTCATCTATCCGCTTCTGCAGGGATATGATTCTGTCGCTCTCCGTGCCGATGTCGAACTCGGCGGAACGGATCAGCGCTTTAACCTGCTGATGGGACGGGAACTCCAGAAGGAGTATGGCCAGGAACAGCAGATTGTGCTGATGATGCCCCTGCTTGAAGGGCTTGACGGGGTGAAGAAGATGTCCAAAAGCCTCGGCAACTATGTCGGAATTTCCGAATCTCCGAAGGAACAGTACGGCAAGCTCCTTTCGATAACCGACGAGCTGATGCTCAAGTATTACGAGCTCCTGAGCCACATCAGCCTCGACGAATTGAATGCTTTGAAGCAGGGAATCACGGACGGTTCGATGCATCCGAAAAAGGCGAAAGAAGCCTTCGCCATGGAGATTGTCGAACGCTACTGGGGCAGAGGGGCGGCGCTCCGGGCCAAAGAGGAGTTCGACAAGGTCTTTCGCGAAGGCGGCATACCTGATGATGTTCCGGAAGTCTGTGTCGTTTGGGATGAACCCGAAGTCTGGCTGCCGAAGCTGATGAAAGTCGCCGGGATGACACCGAGCACTGGCGAAGCGATGCGGCTCATCAGGCAGGGTGCCGTAAGCGTCGATGGAAAGCGCATCGACAATCCTGATGCCCGGCTTCCGCAGGGCGAATTCCTCATCAAGGCAGGCAAAAGAAAGTTTACAAGAATAAGACCGAAATCCTGATCAACCCTTCCTCTGCCTGGAAAAGGTTCATCAGCTTGGTCGCAACCGGACGATATCCCGTGGCAGCTGTAAAGAACGAGGGTACGATTAGTTCAGAAGAACCTCGTTGATCTTCGCAACGAGCTTTTCCTGAGACGTCTTGAGCTTATCCAGATATGCAATTGCGCCCCGCTGTTTCAGCATTTTGCGGTCAGCCGAGCGATATAATCCTGCCAGAACAATCATGGGAGCGGAAATCTTCTTGTTCAATTCCATGAACTGCAGGATACGAAATGCATCTACTTTGCGGTTTTTCACTTCGCTGATCACGAGATCGACCGGCCCCTGCTTCAGCGCATTCAGGCCCGCTTCTCCATCCGATACCTTTATCACATGATAAATGCGCTCCATCGCCGGTATCTTCAGCTTCCAGTATGTCTCCTGTTCATCAATGATCAGAATCGTGGGGCGGTAACGGTCGTCGTCTTCTATTTCATAGCCGACCTGGCATGATGCCATGATCTTCTGTATCGCATCGCCCTGCTCGGGCGTCCTGCCGAGGAATCGCGCGCCGAAACCCCAGCCGGGGATGGTATAGACAACGCGTGTATCAAGCTCCATACGGAACGACTCGTGATCAACGGAGATCACGACATCATCCCCGCGGCTCATCTTCTCTTCCGTTGCGACAAAAATGCCGTCTGCACTCAGGTCCAGTGCGGTTGCTTTAATCATACCCCCGATTCTGACCGGGAAGTTGACGTATACGCGTTTTGCTCTCGGCTTTTCATTGATCATGGCGCCTTCCTTTCTCCGCAACTATACCATGTTTTATCCCGATTCGTGATGCCCAGCAGACGAATGCCCACCGGCTATGCAATAGACTGCTTCGTCCGTTCCCCGGTTTTCAAGATAGCATATATCCGCCCCGCTGATATGAAATGCCGACCCTTCTTGAAGCTCGCCGGAGAAACACCCGGACACCAGAAAGCTCCCTCTTGCAGCCAGCACGAGTTCCTCATGCCCGGCGCCGGGGCAGATGCGCCTTTCTGCTTCTCCGGGCCTCATGACCCCATAGAGCAGATAGCAGGCATGGCTGCCGGTATCCTGCGCGCCGAGGATATGTTCCCCGTTTGCGGCCGAGCGGGCGGCGCCCGCAATTTCATAGGTCTTCAGACTCATGTCCGGTATTCCGCGTTGATCCTGATATACTCCTCGGTGAGGTCGCACGTCAGCACTTTCGCCGTGCCTTTCCCCAGCTTCAGATTCAGCACCACCGTAACTGTCGTGTTTTTCAGCAGCTCGTTCGCCTCTTTATCGCGTCCGGTCGCCATTCCGTTCCTGCATACCATGAGTCCGTTGAGAGAAATATCCACCCGGCTGTCATCCACCGCGCTGCCGGAATATCCTGCCGCGGCGATCAGCCGCCCCCAGTTTGCATCGTTCCCGTAAATTGCAGTCTTGACGAGCATCGAGTTCGCAATCGCCATGGCAGCTCTTTCGGCCTCAGTCTCGGTGCGGGCATTTTTCACGATAATCTCGACAAGCTTCGTCGCTCCTTCCCCGTCTTTGACAATAAGGGTTGCAAGCTCCGCACAGATGTGCGAAAGGGCCGCCTCGAACACGAAATACCCGTTCGTGCCGAGTCGAATCGGAGCATTGCCCGCAGCCCCGTTTGCCATGATGAGCGCCGTGTCATTCGTGGACATGTCGCCGTCAATGGTAATGCGGTTGAATGACTTTCTGACAGCCGACCGCAAAGCAGCTTTCAGCGCTGCTTTTTCGACGGCAGCGTCGGTAATGAGAAAAGCGAGCATGGTCGCCATGTTCGGACAGATCATGCCGGCTCCTTTACAGACACCCGCGATTGTTACGGTCCTGCCGTCTATTTTCTTCCGTATGCTCGCCATCTTGGGGAAGGTATCGGTCGTCATGATGGCGGCGGCCACATCGTCAAATGTCGCAGTTCCGACAGCAGACGCAAGTTCCGGAAGTCTCGGGAGAATCCGTTCCATCGGCAACGGCGTGCCGATAACACCCGTAGAACAGACATAAACAGAAGTTCCCTTCAGGTGAAGGGAATCGGCGATACTGCGTGCGGTCTCTTCCGCATCCTTCATCCCTCTGACGCCGGTGCACGCATTGGCGTTTCCGCTATTGACGACAATAGCACGCCCTTTTCCCGACCGGATACGCTGCATATCGAGCCGCACGGGAGCGGCCTTCACCGCATTCCTTGTAAATGAGCCCGTCATAACGGCGTCCGTATCGCTCAAAATAAGTGCAATGTCCTTCCGGCCGGGCTTCTTTATTGCCGCCTCCACCGTGCTGAAGCGAAATCCAGCCGGGATATGTACTCCTTTTCTCATAGGTGCACCCTTTCTTTCAAAAGCCTGTTTCAGCGCAATTCCTCTGTCATTATACCCGAAATCCGGCGCATCATCAGTGCAAAGATGCTATACTTTCTCATAAATCACGCGGGAGAGTGCTTTTTCGCCATGGAGAGCTTCAAGATAGTCCGTCCCGAGCACCTCAATCACTACGGATTCCTCTTCGGCGGCACTCTGCTGCACTGGGTGGATGAGACAGCCTACATTGCCGCAAGTCTCAATCATCCGGGATGCAATTTCGTTACGGTCGGCATGGACCGCGTCGCGTTCAAGAAGAATGTCAGGCAGGGGTCGATTCTCAGGTTCGACGTGCAGGAGACCCGGGTCGGCAGGACCTCCGTTGCCTGCAGTGTCGTTGTCCATGCCCGCACGATTCAGACCGGCGAAGAGGAGCTTGTCTTTTCGACAGGGATAACGTTCGTATGTGTCGACAATTGCGGCAAGAAGGCCGTGGTCGGAGAGCAGCGACAGGACGTCTGCCCTCTGGATTCCGTGACGCAGTCGGCCCCGAAATAGCACTTACCTGAACCAGGAGGACGATATCATGTACAGAATCATTCTGCTTCGCCATGGCGAGAGTCAATGGAACAAGGAAAACCGATTTACCGGCTGGACCGATGTGCCTTTGAGCGAAAAGGGCGTCGAAGAGGCGAAAAAATCCGGCCACCTTATGAAAGAAGCCGGATTCGTCTTCGATGTCGCCTTCACCTCCGTGCTGAAGCGGGCCATCAAGACGCTCTGGCTTGCGCTGGAGGAGATGGATCTGATGTATATTTCCGTTCACAACAGCTGGCGGTTGAATGAGCGCCATTACGGCGCCTTGCAGGGGCTGAACAAGGCCGAAACAGCCGAGAAGCATGGAATGGACCAGGTTAAAATATGGCGTAGGAGCTATGATATCCCGCCGCCTGCCCTAGCCGCGGACGACCCGCGCAGCCCGGCAAAAGACCCGCGCTACGCGGATGCAAATCCTTCCGATCTCCCGCTTACCGAGTCATTGAAAGAAACGGTGGCCCGCTTTGTTCCGTACTGGCTCGAAACTGTTGCCCCGGTCGTGAAAAGCGGGGAGCGGGTCATAATCGCTGCGCACGGCAACAGCCTTCGGGCCCTGGTAAAGTATCTCGACAATGTCTCTGATCAGGATATTGTCGAACTGAATATACCGACCGGCGTTCCGCTCGTCTATGAGCTTGATGAAGACCTGAAGCCGATCAAGCATTACTACCTCGGGGATCCGGAAGAGATCCGGAAGGCGGCCGAAGCGGTCGCAAACCAACTGAAAAAATAGGATTCCGCACTAAGGAATAAGCAAACGAGAGGCCGGGATTTGAATCCCGGCCTCTCGTTTCGGCTTATACTATCATGCAGATAATTTACCCCTGCCCTGCCGAGCCGAGCACGTTCGTATTCTTGGCGATAATAAGCTTTTTCAGTTCATCGCGGGCTGGACCGAGATATTTGCGCGGATCAAACTCGGACGGATTCTCGGCGAGTACTTTTCTGATTATTGCGGTGACAACGAGGCGTCCGTCGCTGTCGATGTTGATCTTGCAGACCGCAGATTTGGCAGCGCGCCGCAGTTGGTCTTCGGGGACACCGACCGCATTTTCCATCTTACCGCCGTACTTGTTGATCATCGCCACATACTCCTGTACGACTGACGACGCGCCATGCAGAACAATTGGAAATCCAGGAATAAGTTTTTCAATCTCTTCAAGAATATCGAAGCGAAGCGGCGGCACATCACCCGGTGCGCATTTGAATTTGTATGCACCGTGAGAAGTTCCGATCGAGATGGCAAGTGAATCAACTCCGGTTTTCTTCACAAAATCCTGCACTTGGTTAGGATCGGTATAATGTGAATGCTCGGCTTGAACGTCATCTTCAATCCCGGCGAGGACGCCAAGTTCCCCCTCCACGCTTACATCATACTTGCGGGCATATTCGACGACCTGCGCCGTCACTTCGATATTCTTTTCATAGGGGTGGTGCGATCCGTCTATCATCACCGACGAAAAGCCATAATCAATGCATGATTTACAGATGTCAAACGTATCGCCATGGTCCAGATGCAGGGCGATCGGGATATTGCTCTTGAGATCCTGGCGGCACATCTCGACGGCGCCCTTCGCCATATAGCGAAGCAGGGTCTGGTTGGCATATTTTCGGGCCCCGCTCGAAACCTGGAGGATCACGGGGGAGTTGCTCTCGGCGCAGCCGCCGATGATCGCCTGCAGCTGCTCCAAATTGTTGAAGTTATAAGCCGGTATGGCGTAACCGCCGGCCATCGCCTTTTTGAACATCTCACGCGTGTTGACCAGTCCGAGTTCTTCATACAGCCGCTCTGCCATAGTGCGTCTCCTTCCGTTTTCAGCTGCGGATGACCCGCAGGTTAATGACCGAAAAATGCTGAACAGCCGAGGCCCGAAATCAAAAGCGCGACAACGGCTTCCAGCATATACGCTACTGTTCTCTCCTAATATGTCGGACGTTCTACGCTAGACCTTGAATCGTTTATAGGCATTGATCAGGCCGTTCGTCGACGAATCGTGCGTCGTTACCGGCTGGTCTCCCTTGAGTTCAGGCAGAATCTTCTTGGCAAGCTGCTTGCCGAGTTCCACCCCCCACTGATCGAAACTGAAGATATTCCAGATGACGCCTTGCGTGAAGATTTTGTGTTCATACATGGCGATAAGATTGCCGAGTACGCGCGGCGTGAGCTGCCGAAAAAGGATGGAATTGGTCGGACGGTTTCCCTCAAAGGCGCGGAACAGCCAAAGCCGCTTGATCTCTTCCTTCTGCTTGCCCTCCTCAAACAGGTCTGCAAGCACCTCCTCTTTGCCCTTGCCGAGCATAAGCGCCTCGGTCTGCGCAAAAAAGTTCGACAGGAGTATCTGATGATGCTCGCCGAGGGGGTTATGGCTGACAGCCGGCGCAATGAAATCCGCCGGGATCAGCTTCGTACCCTGGTGGATGAGCTGATAAAACGCGTGTTGACCGTTCGTCCCCGGCTCGCCCCAGATAATCGGGCCGGTCTGATAGCTGATATTCTTCCCGCTGCGGTCAACCGATTTGCCGCTGCTCTCCATGTTTCCCTGCTGGAAATAAGCGGGAAACCGGCTCATATACTGGTCATACGGAAGGATGAGCTCGGTTTCGGCACCATAGAAATTCGTGTACCAGATGCCCAGCAGTGCAAGGATGACCGGCATGTTTTGCTCAAAGGGCGCTGTCCGAAAATGCTCGTCCATCTCGAATGCGCCGGTAAGCAGTTCCTCGAATTGGTCAAACCCGATATAACAGGCAATCGAGAGTCCGATTGCCGACCAGAGCGAGTAGCGGCCTCCCACCCAGTCCCAGAACTCGAACATATTCTCGGGCTTGATGCCGAATGCCTTCACTTTTTCGGCGTTCGTCGATATTGCAACGAAATGCTTCGCAATCATGCCCTCATCCTCAACCAACTCGATAAACCAGCGACGCGCCGTATACGCATTCGTCATCGTCTCCTGCGTCGTGAAGGTCTTGGAGGCAATCATGAAGAGGGTCGTCTCGGGGGCAAGCTTCTTCAAAGTTTCGGCGATGTGCGTCCCGTCGACATTCGAGACGAAATGCACATTGATGCCTGCCTTCGCATATGGCATCAAACTCTCCGTAACCATGACCGGCCCGAGGTCGGATCCTCCGATGCCGATGTTCACAATGTCGGTAATCCGATGTCCCGTATATCCGACCCACTCGCCAGAGCGAACCTTATCGGAAAAATCCTTCATCTTCGCCAGGACGAGTTTCACGTCCGGCATGACATCCTTGCCGTCGACGAGGACTGCCTTGTCCGATCGATTCCGCAAAGCGGTGTGCAGCACGGCCCGACCCTCGGTTTCATTGATGATATCGCCCGAGAACATCTTCTCGATTGCATCCGAAAGATCTATCTCCCGGGCAAGACCGAGCAAGAGGTCCATCGTCTCTTCGGTTATCCGGTTTTTCGAGTAATCCAGGATAATACCATTGAATTGCACAGAAAACTTCTGAAACCTCGCCTCGTCTGCTTTGAACATATCCTTCATATGGAGCGAATCGACCTTTTTGTGATGCTCCCTGAGCTTTGCCCAGCTCTGTGTGCGCGTCGGATTCGTGCGCTTGAGCATGAAGACACCTCCTGTTGAACTGCATGTGGAAAGGATACCACAGACCGGGCTCGATAGGCTGTTCTCGCACCTTTCCAGCAGGACCTACCTTCTGGCATGATACTTAACAAAGAGGCCGACAATGACAAACGGGATTGAACGAAAAATATGCTCGATAGTCGAGGCGATGCGTGACAATATAGTCTCTTCACTGCAATCCATAGTCCGCATTCCCAGTATTACCGGCAGCGAACATGAGGCTCAGGCATTCATGAGAAACCTGTATCACACGCTGCCGCTTTCGGTCGCTGCTACTGAAGCCTCGCGG
>Ga0187786_10000121_pt1 | contig 25506 bp, 23 predicted proteins | sample 0815_BV2_10_20_M_FD_132449 | JGI IMG/M metagenome (GOLD analysis project Ga0187786, IMG submission 132449) | Tropical peat soil microbial communities from peatlands in Department of Meta, Colombia - 0815_BV2_10_20_MG | ecosystem: Environmental > Terrestrial > Soil > Wetlands > Peat | place...
AGGAAGCGGAGCAGCTTGCCCTGGAGCGAAAGCGGCAGTTCGCCGATCTCATCGAAGAAGACGGTCCCCGTATCAGCGGTCTTGAGCATGCCTTCCTTCGACGCAACCGCGCCCGTGAATGCGCCCCGCTCGTATCCGAAGAGTTCGGATTCCATGAGCGCATCCGGGACAGCCGCGGAATTGATGACCACGAACGGTCTGCCGAAGCGCGACGAAAGCTGCGCGATGGCCTCGGCAACGAGCTCTTTCCCCGTGCCCGTCTCGCCGGTAACGAGGACAGGCACCTCCACCTGCGCGATGCGCGCGATCTTTTCGCACAGCCCCATGACCAGGGACGAACGGCCCACGATTACGCAGGTTGCAGCCGGCGCGATCGTGTCCTTCGAGATCACGAGGTGGTGGTCCATCTCCTGCCTGAGTTCCTGCAGCTCCTGCAGAACCCGGGCGAGGCGTTCCTTTTTGAACGGCCTCCGGAGGATTTCGTAGGCCCCCCAGGCCGCCGCTTCCATGACCGGGCCGGTCCTGTCCTGGCTCGTGACAGCAAGAACGAAGGCAGTGTTGCTGTAGTCGCTGATCCGGGACGGTTCCATGGTGTCGAGATCCATGACAATGCATGCTGATGACACCCCTGCAGGGATGCCACGGCTTTGGAGATTCGCGAGGCGGTAGCCTTTTGGCAGCGCCGCCTTTATTTCCCGTGCGAAACTTCCGTCGTCTTGGGTGAGTACCGTAATGGTATGCATAAGCGCCTTGTTGGTTATTATTTATACAATATATATAAAAAATAATCAACAGTGAATTGCCGAAATCAGAGAAGCTGCGTTTTTTCCTCGTGTTTCGTGCGGCATGGTTGTTGCTTTCCGGATGCTATGCTTCAAGGCGCGGGCGGGAAGCAAGTTCCTTCCTCCCCGAGGCAGTCCTTGCAACCTGCCCCGCCTGCATTATCTCTGCACGAAAAGGAGCCTGCATGAGCGAGGTAAAAACAGCGCCGGCCAACATTGACGAACTGAAGAGAGTGGGCATCATAGCACAGAAGCAGAAGGACACGTATCTGATCCGCCTCAGAACCGTAGGCGGCGATATGACCGCCGGGGACCTGGAGACCGTGGCGCGCGTCTCGCGCACCTATGCAAGCGGCGGCGTGCATCTGACAACACGCCAGGCGATCGAGATCCACGATATCCCCGTCGAGAACCTCCAGGCTGCACGGGAGGAGCTTGAGGAAAACGGCATTGTGCTCGGCGTGTGCGGCCCGCGGGGGCGCGGCATTGTGGCCTGCCCGGGAAATGCGACCTGCACGTCCGGGCTCGTTGAAACAAAAGAGCTCGCCTCCGAGCTTGATGCCGTCTACCTGCGCATCCAGGCGCCGCATAAGTTCAAAATCGGCATTTCGGGCTGCCCCAACAACTGCTCGAAACCGGTGGAAAACGACATCGGCATCATGGGCGGCGTGCTGCCTGCATGGAAGCAGGAGGCTTGCGTAGCCTGCAAATTGTGCGTGAGCATCTGTCCGGCAGAGGCCATTACGCAGCAGGGCGAGCGGTTTGTGCTCGACGAGCAGAAGTGCATCCTGTGCGGCCTCTGCATCAGAAACTGCAGCTCCGCGGCGTGGGTTGCAAAAAAAACCGGCTACACGCTGTACCTGGGGGGCACCATGGGAAAACGGCCGCGCCTCGGCACGAAAGCACGGATCTTGATCGAATCCCGGGAGGATCTGCTGCACTCCATCCGGCGGGCGTTCGATTTCTATGTCGCTCACGGAAGGAAAAAGGAGCGCTTCGGCCACACGCTCGACCGTATCGGAACAGACAGCGCGTTTGCCTGCATCTTCTCCGATCAAACAGGAGGCGCCGTCCACCAGCCGCAGCCGAACGCCGCTCCCGCGGCCAGGAAGAATATCCTTGACCTGCGGGGCGTGTGCTGCCCGCTTAATTTCGTGAAAGCCAGGCTTGCCATGGAGAAAGTCCGGTCCGGCGAAATCATCGAATTCTATCTCGACGACGGCGAGCCGATCGTGAACGTGACCCGCAGCCTCAAGGACGAAGGGCACCAGGTGCTGCTCGTGACACCGGAAGAGCATTTCTTCAAAGTCATGGTGGAAAAGAAACAGGGGGCAGGCAATGGCCGCGATCTTTGACGACATCACGAAATGCATCGGCAACACGCCGCTGGTAAGGATAAACAGGATGGCACGGGGACTCGGCGCGGACATTGTTGCGAAGCTCGAAAAGGCCAATCCTCTGGCAAGCGTCAAGGACCGGATCGGTCTCGCGATGATCGAGGCTGCTGAACAGAAGGGGCTGATCAGCAGGGACACGGTCATCATTGAACCGACAAGCGGCAACACCGGCATCGCGCTGGCATATGTGTGCGCGGTCAAGGGATACCGGCTTGTCCTGACGATGCCGGAGACCATGAGCCACGAGCGGAGAGCCCTCCTCAGAATTTTCGGGGCGGAGCTCGTGCTGACCGAGGGAAGCAGGGGCATGAAAGGGGCGATCGAAAAAGCGGAGGAACTTGCGCGCGAACGGCCGGGAGCGTACATCCCTCAGCAGTTCAGGAACGCGGCGAACGCCGACGTCCATCGAAGAACGACTGCACGGGAAATATGGAATGATACGGACGGCAGGGTTGATATCCTTGTCGCCGGAGTCGGGACCGGGGGCACCATCACGGGCATTTCCGATGTTATCCGGCGGAACAAACCATCCTTCCGAACCATTGCCGTCGAACCGGCCGATTCCCCCGTGCTTTCCGGCGGTGCAGCCGGCTCGCACAAGATACAGGGGATCGGCGCCGGGTTCGTTCCCGAAATCCTCCAGCGTGACTGCATCGATGAAATTATACGGGTGACGAACGACGACGCGGGCGAGACGGCGCGGCGGGCAGCACGCGAAGAAGGACTGCTCGTCGGCATCTCTTCCGGCGCGGCGCTCTGGGCAGCAGTGGAGGTCGCGAAGCGGCCGGACAATGCAGGCAAACTCATCGTGGTCATCCTGCCCGACACGGGCGAGCGGTACCTGTCGACCTGGCTATTTCAAGAACACGGGGAGGAAGCAGGCCTGAAAGGGGGATAAGGAAAACAATGGCAACAATTCTCGTAAAGAACAAGGCGCTTGAAGTTGACGAGCAGGGGTATCTCTCGAATGCGGACGACTGGAGCAGAGATGTGGCCGAGTACTATGCCGAAGTCGAGGGAATCCGGTTGACCGAGCATCATTGGGAGATCATACACTTTCTCCGAAATTACTACCTGCACTACCAGATCGCGCCGATGATCAAAATCCTCCTGAGGGAGATCAGCAGGAAACGGGGGCCGGACAGAGGCTCTGCCAAGAATCTCTACGAACTCTACCCGAACGGGCCGGCAAAGCAGGCGTGCAAGATTGCCGGGCTGCCCGGTCCGGCCGGCTGTGTGTAACGGAGAGGTACGCTCTGAGGCTCGCGGTAGTTTCTGCCGCGCAGCAGTCCCGGCCGGTGAGCGATCAACGGCAGGTGAGCCTATTGCGGCTGCTCGGCTTCCAGGCCGTATTTCTTCAGTTTCCTCCAGAGCGAGACCCGGTCGATGCCCAGGATCTGCGCAGCCAGTGTCTTATTCCCGCCGACTTCCTGCAGCACCCATTTGATATAGGCTTCCTCCTGCTCGTCGAGGGAGGGGATTTTTCCCTCCCGTTTGCGGAAGGTTTTGATGCTGAGTTCGCGCAAGTCTTCGGGAAGGTGGGCGGCCTCGATGCTCCCCGCATTCGCAAGCGCGACGCCGCGCTCGATGATGTTTTCCAGCTCGCGGACGTTGCCGGGGAAATCATAGTTCAAGAGCAGAGCGACAACATCTTCGGAGATGTCGTTCACCTGCCGTTTCATGAGCAGCGCGTACTTTTTGAGAAAATAATAGGAAAGGAGCGGAATGTCGTCCTTGCGCTCGGCCAGGGGAGGAATGCGGAGCGCAACCACGTTCAGCCGGAAGTACAGATCCTGACGGAAGGCGCCGCTTTTGAGCGAGTCCTGGATGTCGCGGTTTGTTGCAGCCACAAACCGGACGTCCACGCTCAGGGGCTCGTTGCCGCCCACGCGCAGAAGCTCCTTTTCCTGGATCACGCGCAGCAGTTTGACCTGCATGGACGCGGGCATTTCAGTAATTTCGTCGAGAAAGAGCGTGCCGCCGGAAGCGTTTTCGATCAGGCCTTTCTTCAGTGCGTTCGCGCCGGTAAATGCGCCCTTTTCGTGGCCGAACAGCTCATTCGTCAGGAGTTCCTCCGTGAACGCACCGCAGTTGACGGCGAAGAACGGGCCGCTGGCGCGGTTGCTGTTCTCATGAATAAAGCGTGCAAAGAGCTCCTTGCCGGTCCCGCTTTCGCCGGAGATCAGTACATTGCAGTCCGTGGGCGCGATCTGGCGCGCCGTATCCAGCAGCTTCTGGATGGCAGCGTCCTGCGTAATGATCTTGACCTTGCCCTGGTAGCTCTCGATCTGCTCCCGCAGACGGCGGTTCTCGGTCTTGAGCCTCACTTTTTGAACGGCTTCACTTACGACCTTGCGGACCTCCTCCAGCTTGAATGGTTTCGCGATGTAATAGAAGGCGCCGTTCTTCATGGCATCAACAGCCGAGTCGAGCGTGGCATAGCCCGTGATCAGGACGACCTCCGTGTCGGGATGCAGTTCGCGCGCCCTGCGCAGGATCTGCATGCCGTCCACTTTTTCCATGCGCAGATCCGTAAGCACGACATCGTACCGTCCTTCCTCCAGGAGTTTGAGCGCGTTCGCCCCGCTCTGGGTCGACGTGATCTCATACCCTTCCTTTTTCATGACGTGCTCCAGATTCCGGAGCGCGATCCGCTCGTCGTCAATGATCAAGAGTGAAGCCGTTTCTTCCATGCAAAGCTCCTTTAAACCGGTTTTTTTGCCTTTACGGGAATGCGTATGAGGAACGTCGTACCGCTTCCCGGAGAGCTGTCCACGGCAATGCAGCCATCGTGCTCCTCGACGATTTCATGCACGATGAACAGTCCGAGGCCTGAGCCCTTGCCCACATCCTTGGTCGTGAAAAAGGGGTCGAAGATCCTGGCGATGACCTGTTCGGGGATGCCCGGCCCGTTGTCCGCGACTTCAATATCGACCGTATCCTGCTCAAGCGTGCATTTGCCGCGGAATTTGAGGTAATTGTAGATGCCCGTCGTGTCATCGTCGATGGTGTCGATGGCGCGCCGGAGCTCCGCCCGAACGGAGATGATGCCGTTTTCCGCCGGGATGACGTCGAGGGCGTTTTTCAGAAGATTGAGAAACACCTGCTGCAGGCGCTGCTTGTCCGCGACGACGGTAATGTCCGGCGGGATGTCGATGATGATCGATGTTTTCGGAGGCACCTGGCCGCGTATGAACTGGACCGTCTCCTCGACGAGCGGTTTCAGGGACGCAGGCTCCTTCTTGAACCCGCGTTCCCGCGAAAAATCGAGAAGCGACCGGACGATGTTCCGCGCCCGGTCCGTCTGGTTGTTGATCTGGGAAACAAGCTCCTGCGCGAGCGCGGGGTCGAGGGGGCAGGGGCTGGAAGCCTGCTTTGCCAGCACCTCCTGCATTTCCTCCCCGAGGATCTGCGCCGACGACGATATGTTCGACAGGGGGTTGTTCAGCTCGTGCGCCACGCCGGACAGGAGCGTGCCCAGGGACGCGAGCTTCTCCGACTGGATCAGGTGGCGTTCGTGCATTTCAAGCTGCTTCAGCATTTTGTTGAACGCGATCGTCAGGGAAACGATCTCCCGGTCGCGGGAGTTGATCTTAACCCGTTCAAACGTGCCTTCGGCGATGACGCCCATGGTCTGCTCCAGCTGCTTCAGCGGTTTGACGACCATGCGCGACAGGACCTGGCCGAGGATGATCACTGCCGCGGAAAGAATGATGATCGATATGACCAGAATCCGCTGCGAGTTTTCCAGAATCGCCTGAAGGCTCTTGCGCTCGGTCCGGGAAATATCCTCGGTAACGGTTACGATGTTCTTGCCCACCGATCGGAGCTTGTTGGCGAGCGCCGCGCGAAGCTCCTCTCGTTTTTTCCCCGAAAGATCGTAGAGCTCCATTAACCGCCGGTATTTTACAAGGGAGGACCGAAGCGTTTCCAGTTGAGCCGTGGACGAGATCGAGATGAGGCTGCTTTCGTTGCGCTTGATCATCTCCTGCGCCTGCTGGACATAGTTCATGTTCTCGATGTAGTCGGAGCGCTGTTCGTACAGAAAATAATTCTTTTCGAAACGCCGGATTTCGAGCGTTGTGTCGAACAGCTCCGAAACGGCCTCGCCGACGATGATCTTACGCTCCACATAGTGGAGTTCCGCATACGTGAACACCGTCAGGCCGATGATCAGGGCGACGATCACATAGTAGCCGAACGTGATTTTTTGTCTGATGCTCTGCTGATAGTCGAACATGAGTTGACAACCGCCTTCCCGGAATGCGCTGCAGGTGCCGTCTTGCCGAAGGGGTGCAATTCGAACGGCCGCCTGATACTACGTCAGAACCGCGTTCACGACGTCCATCACCGAGTCGGCAAGGCGTATTTCGACGCCCTGTTTGACATCGTCGTCCAGTTCGTCTACGTGGTCTCTGTTGCGAAGGGGCAGCATGACCGTCTTTACATTCGCGCGCCGTGCGGCGAGTATCTTCTCCCGTACGCCTCCCACGGGGAGCAGGCGGCCTGCCAGGGTGATCTCGCCCGTGAGCGCAATGTCCCGGCGCGCCGGCCGCTTCGTCAGGAGCGAGGCGAGCGCCGCGAGAATGGTAATGCCCGCTGAAGGGCCGTCCTTCTGCACGGCGCCGGAGGGAACATGGATGTGAATATCCTGGGATTCAAAGAAGTCCTCGGGGATGCCGAAGCGGGAAGCGTTGCTGCGGATGTAGCTCAAGGCGGTCTGTGCGGACTCGCGCATCACGTCGCCCAGCGAACCCGTAATGATGAGCTGCTTTGATCCTTTCATCCTGGCGGCTTCCACGAAAATGATGTCGCCTCCGGTCTCCGTGCGCACCAGGCCGGTCGCCACCCCGATGCGGTCCTGTTCCTCGATGACGTCAAAGCAGTAAGTTTTTTTCCCGAGATATTTTTCCACGAGAGACGGAGTTATGTTGATCAGTCCCAGACTGCTGCACTCGACGCAGGCCTTCGCGACTTTTCTGCAGACGGTTGCGATTTTCCGCTCCAGCTCGCGGATCCCGGCCTCGCGCGTGTACTCCTGGATTATTTTCACGATACCCTCATCAGTGAATACAATCTGCTCGGGTGTCAATCCCTTGTCCCGGATCTGCTTCGGGCAGAGCAGGTGCCGGGCGATATGCACCTTGTCCTGCTCCGTGTAGCCGGTGAACTCGATCACTTCCATGCGGTCCCGCAGCGGCATCGGAATCGAATCGAGCATGTTGGCGGTGACGATGAACATGATGTTCGACAGGTCGAACGGAACGTCCAGATAGTGGTCCGTGAAGGCTCGGTTCTGCTCTGCATCGAGCACTTCGAGGAGCGCTGATTCCGGGTCGCCTTTGACGTCGCGTCCGATCTTGTCGATCTCATCGAGCACGATCACGGGATTCGAGGACTCGACGCGGCGAAGTTCATCGATCAGCCTGCCGGGTTTCGCTCCCACGTAGGTGCGGCGATGGCCGCGGATGTCCGCTTCATCCTTGAGGCCGCCCAGGGCGATGCGGGTGAACTTCCTGCCCAGGGCCTGGGCAATGGAACGGCCGAGGGATGTTTTCCCCGTGCCGGGCGGGCCCGCGAAGCACAACACCGATCCCTTGGTGCTTACGCCCGAGCCGCGTGCATTCACGGCCTGCTTGATTACGGCGCGCACTTCGTCGAGCTTGAAGGGTTTGGGGATGTAGTGATAAGCGCCCTTCTGCATCGCTTCGATGGCGGAGGGAATCGTTGCGAAACCCGTGATCATGATGACGCGGGTATCGGGGTAGCGGGTGCGGATTTTCAGGAGCAGGTCCATGCCGTCGATCGACCCCATCCGGAGGTCGGTCAGCACAACATCGAACTCGGACTTCTCAAGCTCCGCAAGGGCGCCTTCTCCGTTCGAGACTGCCGTTACATCATAGTCCTCTTTGGTCAGAACGTGGCTGAGGTTTTTCCGCGCAATCTCCTCATCGTCGACGATGAGGAGGCGGTATTTTTTCCGCAGCATGAGCACTTTGACGGCAAGGTGCTCAAGCACCCGCTCTTTGATCGATCCCAGGCCGTAGTGGTTTTCGTCGAGAATGCGCTCCGCACGGGCGAGATCAAGATTGTCGTCGGTTTTTTTGTTCCACGGCAGGGAGACGAGGTAATCAATATAGGTAACGCCGACGGCATGCTCGGCAGCGGAAGGGTTTATGCGCGAAATGTTTTCAAGTTCCTGGAGGGCTATTTTTTCCACGGGCGGCGGCAGATGGGCTGTCTGGATTTTCTGCTGCAGTTCATCGATTATTGATTCTTTTTCCTCGTTTTCACGATCTTTCCCGAACAATTTCATAACGGCTCCTGAGTCATTGACAGGATTTTTTAGTGGTTGCATTTTACAACGTTTTCCTTTTCCATGCAACACTTTAAAAAATGTTAAAAAATCAACATCTTATATATTATTATGACCTGACTATTGCAAACTAAAACACCTCATATTCATGTCTTTTCAAGACGAATCCATGATTATTCTTTTTTATCAATTGGTTCTATTTTGGCACGCACATTGTAATAGAGTGTCTAGAAAATACGAAAGGAGACAGGGAGATGAAAACCTTGTTCAAAAGACTCGAGACCATAATGGCAGCAGCCGCTTTCGCAGAGGAAGGAGAGTTCACGACAGCGAGACAGCTGATGAACGAAAACCGACCGAGAAAGACGAACCGTCCGCAGGCATACAACGACAAGAGACCGGTTTCCAGGAACGAAATGCGCGCTGACTGATCGATATTCCGCCTCCGAGGACTGCTGACATGAACATGGCAAGGCTCAAAAAGATGTTAATACCCGTAGAACAAGCAATGATGGCCTCCGCATTTGCCGAAGAAGGCGAATTCGCAACGGCGATATCGCTGGTACGGAACTCACGCCGCGTTCTGCTCGCACTGCGTGAGGGGAAGGCCGACAGCAAAACACTGAAGTACGCCATGAACGCGGCAAAGCGCATCAATGCCCAGCTCGACATCCTGAACGTGATGCCGCCTCAGGCGACACAAGCGGAGGAGAATCATGCTGTCGAGGCGTTTCTTCCCGAACTGCAGGCAGCCGGCATCCCGTTCCGCGTCGTGCGACGTACGGGCTGCCTGAAAGAGCAGATCATCGAACATACCACCCGTGAAAAGGAAGTTCTCTTCACCGTCATAGAATCGCCCGCCCAGCTGGAAGGCGAATGCCGGAAGAGCGGCAGGGAGCTTTCGGAGCTGTGGCGGACCCTGAAATGTCCTCTCGTCGTCGTGATGGATGCAGCGTCATAAATAAATTACACTTCATTTTGGCATTTTTAAAAAATTGTAAAGGGGAGGTAATAATAAGATGGCAACAAGCACTTCAAGAAAAAAGCCGGTCGCTGCGATGATTGTCATGGGGATCATCTCCATTGCGCTCTATGCGGTTCTCCTGCTGAAGCAGGACCTCATCAACAGCACATTTGTACGCGGCGGCTTCTATGCGCTGCTTCCGATCGTCACCGCATTCATTTTCTCCTATTTCCATGGTCACTTTACCGGATATTTCTGGTCGGTCCTCGGCATCGAGGCTTCCAAGAAGAAAACGGAGGTAAAATAACATGCACGACATCACGACGAATTTCATTAATCTCGATACCATAACTATTGTGTATCTTTTCGGCATGGGCTTCGTGGGCGGATTGGTCAGCGGCTTTATCGGTTCAGGCGGCGCTTTCGTACTCACCCCCGGCATGATGAGCCTGGGGGTCCCCGGCCTCATGGCGGTTGCCAGCAACATGTGCCACAAGTTCCCGAAAGCCCTCGTAGGTGCGATGAAGCGGTTCAAATACGGCCAGGTGGATGTGAAAATGGGCGTGATCCTGGGTATCTCGGCCGAGGCGGGCGTTCTGTACGGTGCACAGATCCAGGAAAATATCAAGAAGGCATTCGGCGATGCCGGTTCCAACCTGTACGTCAGCGTGGCTTTTGTTGTAATTCTGGCCACGGTCGGCGGCTTCGTACTGCGCGATGCATGGAAGACGTACAAATCCGGCAGCATGTATAAAGAGGAAAAGACGGGGAAACTTGCAAAGTGGGTGCAGTCCATCAACATCCCGGGCACGATGGTTTACTTCAAGTGCCTCAATGCACGCGTGTCGATTCTCTTTACCATCCCCCTCGGTTTTGCCACGGGCATGCTCGCGGCGACAATTGCTGTGGGCGGGTTCATCGGCGTTCCTTCCATGATTTATGTCCTCGGCGCTCCGAGCCTCATGGCCTCCGCCACGGAGCTGGTTATCGCTTTCGTAATGGGCGTCGGCGGCTCGCTCAAGTACGCGCTGCACGGCATGGTGGACATCCGGCTTGCCATGATCATCCTGGCCGGCTCGCTCTTCGGCATTCAGCTGGGCGCCATCGGCACTACGTACGTGAAGCCTTTTATGATCAAGGTTGTCATGGGTGTGATCATGGTCATCGTGCTCTTCAGCCGCGGCCTCATGGTCCCGGTCTACCTGTCCCAGCTGGGCGTCATTGCCAAACTCCAAGACAGCACGGTTTCATTGCTTAAAACATCGAGTTTTGCTATAATGATATTTGCGCTGCTGCTGGGTGCATTCATCGTCCTGCGTGCGATGTGGCAGGGACGGCAGGCAGAGAAACTGGCGCTTGCATCGGGAGTCTTGGAGCATGGGAAGGTATAGAAAGATCCTTGTTGCAGTAGATGGTTCACCCTCAAGCCGGAACGCCCTTCAGCAGGCGTTCCGGTTTGCTTTGGATGAAAAGTGCTGGATCACGGTAACTTCCGTCATCCCGCCGTATGAGGGGGAGCTGGAGAGCGTCGGGGTCAAAGACCTCCGTGCAGCGATCCGGAAGCCCTGCGACGAAGCCCTTGCCGAGGCGCGGGCGCTCGCGGAAAAGGAGCGGGCCCTCATCAAGACGGTATGCGAGGAAGGCGAGGTCTATGAGCGCATCGTTGATCTTGCCGATGCGGAGAGCTGTGATCTCATCGTTATGGGCAAGAAAGGCCTGCGCCCCGTCGAGCACATGCTGGTGGGCAGGGTGACGGCGCGGGTGATCGGCCACAGTCAGCGCGATGTTCTCGTGGTGCCCGACGGCACGGTCGTGGGGTGGAAGACGATTGTCATGGCAACGGACGGATCCAGGTACAGCGTACAGGCCACGGAACACGCCATTTCTTTTGCCCAATCCTACGGCGGAGAGCTGAAGGTGCTGTCCGTGGTGGATGTGCCCACGGAGTTTTATGCAGAAGCGCCGCAGGCAGTCGAGGATCTGGTGAAAAAGGCCAAAACCTACGTGGCGGGCGTTCAAAAGAAAGCGGCTGAAGCAGGCGTAAAAGCCGAGACGTTCGTCGGTGAAGCGGAGACCTACCAGGCGATCACGAATCTCGCCCGGGAGCAAAAAGCCGACATCATCATCGTCGGCTCCCACGGTCGTACGGGGGTCAGGCGGCTCCTGATGGGGAGCGTGACGGAGAATGTCATCGGCCATGCGTCATGCCCCGTCCTCGTCGTGAAGTCATAAGCGGTCGCTGATTACACTGCGCGCCAAAGCCGTGGGAGATTGATCCGACGGCTTTTTTTGCTTGTATGGTGTCGGGGAGGAAAAGAAGGGTTCCGTGTCGCTTAAGAAAAAAATAATGCTCAGCTTTTTCATCAGCGCCGCAGTGATTGCCGTGCTGGCGGCATTCGAATATTTCAGCTTCATCGAAATCAGGAGGGAAATACGCTATCTCGAGATCACGGACACGATCAACCGCTTGTCGCTCCAGCTCCGGCGCCATGAAAAAAACTACTTTCTCTACAGTCCTGTAAAGGCCGAGCAGGAATCCGTCATCGTACACTTCTACCTGAGGGAGCTCAGGGAGATCCTGGCCAAGAATCCGGGCCTGGAACGGAACGAACAGCCCTCGCTGCACATGAGCATTCAGGACTACGAGCGGCGTTTCAATGAGATCGAGGCGGGAGTAACGAAGCTGCAGGGAGTATTCGACAGGACTACCGCGTCGTCATCGCACAATGAAAAGATATTCTCGTTGATCGAGGATACATTTATCGAACGGCCCGAACAGTCGGCCGAGTATATCGAACAAAACAGGCTCCTGCCCCACGGCCATATGCTGCTTGCAGGCCTTCGCCGGCTCGATGCCGATATACGCGCGCTCAGAAAAACAGGCGAGGATATTCTGTTCATTTCCCGCGACCTCGACAAGGTCGCGCGGGAGAGGGCGGAAACCGTCATCAGCGTGTCGCAGCTCGCCATTCTCGTCATCTTCCCTGTTTTTTTCATCGTCGGCATCGGTCTGCTGTTCTTCATCGGCTCGAACGTCGTGCAGCGGCTGAGGCTTCTGATCGCCGTCGTTGAAAAAACAGGCAAAGGCACCTATACGCATCTGATACCCCCTTCGCCGGGCAAGGCTCCCGATGAAGTGGGCGTGCTGATCGACAAATTCAATACCATGGAGGATGAACTGTCCCAGCGTGAAGCGGAACTTGACCGCAAGAACAAAGAGCTGATCCACACGAAAAAACTGGCCGCCATCGGCACCCTCGCTGCGGGCGTCGCCCACGAGCTGAACAACCCCCTGAACAACATCCATCTCTCCGCACAGGTACTCTCCAAGGAAGTGGGCGAGTACTGCTCTCCTTCGGTACAGGAGGCTGTATCAGACATCGTGGGCCAGACGATCAGGGTGAAAGGCATCGTGGCGGACCTGCTGGAATTCGCACGGGGCCGCGAGCCGCGCATACAGGCGGTCCACCTGACGGAACTGATCGAGCACGTTTACAAAAAACTGGCAGTGGACAAAGACAACATCCGTTTTACGCTGGATGCAGGTCCTTCCGACGTCGTGATGATGGCCGATCCGGAGCAAATGGAACGCGTGTTCATCAACCTCTTCAGGAATGCGATCGAGGCCATGCCGCAGGGCGGGGAGCTGGCCGCGGCGGTCCAGAGCGACGGCGAGGCGGTCACGATACGCATTTCCGATACCGGCAGGGGGCTCCCGCGGAACGTACTGGACAAGGTATTCGAACCATTTTTCACTACCAAGGACAAAGGCACGGGGCTGGGGCTGGCCATCGTATTCAACATTATCAAGAAACATTACGGCGAGATTCACGTTGCCAGCGAAGAAGGGAAGGGTACGCAGTTCACGATAACCATGCCGAAGGAAAGTCCGTAGAGGGGGATTATGGCGTTCAAGATACTCATTGCGGAAGACGAAGCAATAACGGTCAAACACTTGACGAACAGTCTGTCAGCCGAGGGGTATGCGGTCACCAGCACCCTGAGTGGAACGGATGCGCTCAAAAAGATCGAAACGGATTCCTTTGACCTTCTGATAGCCGACATCAAGATGCCCGGCATGACAGGCATAGATCTGCTGGAGCGTACAAAGGAAAAGTCTCCGGACACGGATGTGGTCATCATAACGGGATTCGGAAGCATCGGCTCCGCCGTTGACGCCATGAAAAAGGGCGCGATCGAGTACGTGACCAAACCCTTCGATCTCGATGAACTGCTGCTCAAGGTGCGGAATATCCGCGACCGGAAGGCCCTGAAGAAGGAAAATGTGGCGCTCAAAGCGTACGCGGGGCTGGACCGGAAAGTGTCGATCATTGCGCGAAGCGCAAGCATGAGCACCATTCTTTCCACGATCGACGGGATGAAGGATTCCGACTGCAACGTCCTTCTGACCGGAGAAACGGGCGTGGGCAAGAGCCTGCTCGCGAAGATTATCCATTTCACAAGCAGACGGCAGAACATGCCTTTTTTATCCATCAACTGCGCGACGCTCACCGAGGAGCTGCTCGCGAGCGAGCTCTTCGGCCACGAAAAGGGGGCGTTTACCGGCGCGGTCAAGACCAAACAGGGCCTCATCGAAATCGCGGACACGGGGACGCTGTTTCTCGATGAGATTGCCGAAATGGCGCCGAACCTGCAGGCGAAACTGCTCAAAGTGATTGAAGAGGGCGAATTCTACCGCGTGGGCGGCACGCGGCCGATCAAGGTTGACGTGCGTTTCATCGCAGCCACGAACCAGAACGTCCGGACCGTCATCGCCGAAGGCCGGTTCCGCGAGGATCTGTACTACCGGCTGAACATCATGGAACTCAACATTCCTCCGCTCCGCGACCGGCGCGACGACATCCCGCCGCTCTGCGATTATTTCCTCGAAAAGCATCTTCCCCGCTCGCACAAGAAAATCACGGGCTTCAGCAAGGAAGCCATGCAGGTGCTGCAGCACTACAGCTACCCGGGAAACGTGCGGGAACTGGAAAACATCATCGAACGCGCAATCATTATCGAAAAAAGCCCGCTCATCCTTCCCGAAAGCCTGCCCCAGACGATCAAAATGTTCCAGATCGAGACGATCGAACCTGACCGCGTGAAAACCATGGAAGAGATGAACCGCGAGTACGCGGAAAAGGTGGTCGAACTGTTCGGTGATAACCGATCAAAAGCCGCAGAAGTCCTCGGCATATCCCGGACCAGTTTATGGAGGATCCTGAAGGAAGAGGAATAGGACGCACGATGCTGCCGTTTTCTGAAGCCCGTGCAGCGTGATACGCAACGGTGCTCGAAAAAATACTTGCCGGAGAGCAAAAAGTAGGGTAGGATACGCGGTCGACAGCAGGTTTCCTGGAGGAAGGCGTATGGGTGGTCTCGGTTTCCCTGAAATGATGGTGATCCTTGTCATTGCACTCGTCATTTTCGGCCCCGGCAGGCTGCCGGCGCTCGGCGAGGGGCTGGGCAAGGCGATCCGCGGCTTCAAAGAGGGTTTGAGGGACGGGGGCAATGAGGGCCGGCCACCCGTAAAAAAATCCTGACCACGACCACGGAAATGATGTCTTGAAACCGCGGCTGAAGGCGCTGACCTTCAGCCGTTTTTTTCGCAGTGCATTTTTTCAGGGGGCGGGAAGCACGATCGGCTGCATCCACGAGTGTTCAGGCCGTCTCTTTCCTCATATGACCGATAAAGCATCACCGTTCAAGGGAATCATCCGCTCTCTCGGCCTCGTCTTCGGCGATATCGGGACGAGCCCGATCTATACGGTCACGGTCATCATTCTGCTCACCCCGCCGACCGTCGAAAATGTCATCGGCGTGCTTTCCCTTATCGTCTGGACGCTCATCACGCTCGTCACGGTTCAATACGCCTGGCTGGCCATGAGCCTCGGCAGGCGCGGGGAAGGCGGAACCATTGTGCTGCGCGAACTGCTTGTTCCGCTCCTGAAATCCGGCAGGCAGGTCGCATTCGTTACGCTTCTTTCCTTTCTGGGCATTTCCCTTCTCATCGGCGACGGCGTCATTACGCCGGCAATCAGCATCCTCTCGGCAGTCGAAGGCATTCTGCTCATTCCCGGCTACGAAAATGTGAACAGGATCGTCCTGGTCGTCATCGCCGGAGTGATCGCGATCGCGCTGTTCTCGTTCCAGAAGCGGGGAACGGAACGGGTGGCGGGCATGTTCGGTCCGCTCATGGTGATCTGGTTCCTGTCGCTCACGGCCTCGGGCGTCGTATCGATCATCGAAACGCCCGTTGTGATGAAGGCGGTGAATCCCTATTATGCTATAGCGTTTCTTGTGAAAAACGGATGGTCGGGGTTTTTTGTCCTCTCCGAAGTGATTCTTTGTGCCACGGGCGGCGAGGCCTTGTATGCCGACATGGGACACCTCGGGCGCGCGCCGATCGTTAAGGCATGGAACCTGGTTTTCATCGCATTGGTGGTGAATTACCTCGGGCAGGGCGCATATCTGATTCAGCATCCGGATGCGAAGAATGTGCTCTTCGAGATGGTCTTCCATCAGGCGCGAATGCTGTATGTACCGTTTCTGATCCTTTCCATCATTGCCACCGTCATCGCGTCCCAGGCCATGATCAGCGGCATGTTTTCCATCGTGTACCAGGGCATCACGACGAGGGTATTGCCCATGTTCAAGGTGGATTACACGTCCGAGGAGCGCCACTCCCAGATATACATCGGGTTCGTGAACTGGTTTCTCCTGCTGTGCGTGCTCTATATCATCAAGGAGTTTCAGGAATCGAGCAAACTGGCCGCCGCCTACGGTTTTGCCGTTACAGGGACCATGACGCTCACGAGCTTCTTCATGACCTGGATTTTCCGGATTAAACGGCAGTTCGGCCGCATGTCCGCGTCGCTGCTCGTGGGAGGGATAAGCCTCACGTACTTTGTTTCGAACATGTACAAGATACCGCACGGCGGGTATTGGTCCATCATCATCGCGGCGATCCCGTTCACCGTCATCATGCTCTACCGCCGCGGGCAGCGGAAACTCTATACCGCGCTCCAGCCGCTGCCGCTCGATGTGTTCCTCCTGAGCTACCGGCAGATCTATGAGAACGCAAGCAAGATCAGCGGTACTGCCCTGTATTTTGCGAAGGACGCGAAGGAAATGCCTCCGTACATCATCCATACGATGTTCAAGAACAATATTATTTACCAAGACAACATCATCGTCTCCATCGTGAAGCGCGATGATCCCTTCGGCGTAACCGGCTTTTTTAAGGAAGACCTGGCCCCCGGACTGCGGTCGTTCGAGATCCAGACGGGATACATGGAGGTCCCCGACGTCGAGGAAATCCTCCGCGAGGCCGGCATCCAGGAAAAGACCATCTTCTATGGCGTCGAAGACATCCTCGCCAGCAATGTCATCTGGCAGCTCTTCGCGGTTATCAAGCGGCTCACGCCGAACATTGTTCAGTTCTATAAACTGCCCTACAACAAACTGCACGGCGTAGTTACACGCGTGGAGCTTTAGTCGTCTTCTCTGTCAGTACGTCAACGGGATATCGGTCGTTCCGAGGTGAGATATGAAAATATTCGATGTAGCGGGCAAGGTCGCCCCGTCCGGGGAATACCTGCTCGGATCCCGCGAAACAGGCAGCCATGCGTGCTACCTGATCTACGGCGTTCTGAAGCCGGGAGAGCGTGACCGGGAGCTGAAACCGGGCCACGGGCATGAGGAAATCATTCTGGCGGTCAGCGGCGATTTGCAGTGCTCAGGAAAATATTCGGGTATCCTCAGACAGGGACAGGCAGTGCACATGATCGGGGAGGAGACGGTCTCTGTGGAGAACAGGGGCAAGGAGAGCGCTGTTTACGTCATATGCGGCGGACATTCGGGAGGCGGTCACGCCCACTGAGTGAGCTGAAGAGCACCTGCCTCTCAGGATGACAACGGAAGCTTCCCGCTTTCTTCGACAGGATGCTCCGTTTCAGCGCCTGAAAGCGACTGCAGCCGGTCGTTGAACTTCCCGAGTTTTTTGTCCGCATCATCATACTTCGTCTTGACATTCACGAGGTGTTTTCCCACCAGATCGAAATCCGCCTTGAACCGGTAAAAATCACCGGAGAGCCGCGCCAGGCTTTTCAGAATTTCCTGCGCCTGCTCCTCGATGTGCATGCCCTTGAGCCCGAGCAGGATCGTCTGCAGGTATGCATAGAAGCTGTTCGGCGACACGGGAACGACGCGCTTTGCAAAGGCATAATGCAGCAGCCCCTTGTCCGCGTCCAGCGCCTCGTCCTTGATGATCAGCTCGTAGTACACGTTTTCCGCGGGGATGTACATGAGCGCGAAGTCGAAGGTGCCTTCGTCGGGAAGGATGTATTTCCCGGCTATGGCATCGATGTGTCTTTTCACATCTCCGACGAACTTTCGCTTCGCGGCCCTGCGCTCTTCTTCCGTCGCGGTCTCGACAACACGCCGGAAATTTTCGAGGGGAAATTTGGCATCAATGGGCACGAGGCTGCGTCCGAGCCTGATGACCGCATCCACGGCCTCGCCGCTTTTGAACCGGTGCTGGAGCGTGAAATGTGCGGGCGGGAATATCTGTGCCAGCAGGTCGCCGAGAAAGAGTTCACCGAGCCCGCCGCGCAGCTTCGGTGATCGCAGGATCTCCTGCAGGCTCGCAATATCCTTCCCCACGTCGAAAACTTTTTTTGTCGCTTCGTTCAGTCCTCCCAGTCCCTTGCTCACCTCCTGCACGACGCGCGCGGCATTGTCCAGCCGCGTGTTGAGGTCGCCCGTCGACTTCTGAAGCTGCTGGGTCACCTGGTTCAGCTGGGAATTCACCTGTTCCATGACCTTGTCGAGCTGCGTGTTGACCTGGAGGTTGATCTGTCCCAGCTGCTGGTTCACGCTGTCCTGGCTGTGCTGCATGGCATCGGTCAGCTGGCCGCGGAGCGATAGTACCTCGTCCTGGAGCAGCCGGACGGCGGCGTCTTCCGTCTTCTTCTGTGACTGCATGACAAGCCACAACAGGAGGAAGACGATCGCAGCGAGGAGTATGAGGATGGCAGTGGTCATTATCAGTTCAAAGTTCAGGGTTCACTGTTCAGAGAAGCATCAGAAAACGCTTCTTCCCGTACGATCAACTCCGAACGTTGAACGGTGAACCATTATTTTATTTCCAGCATCCTGTCCAGCGCCCGTTTGGCCTTCACGCGAACATCCTCGGGAACCGTGATCACGTGCTCCCGCTTTTCCAGGGCGCGCAGGACGCTTTCGAGCTTGGTGCGCTTCATGTTGGGGCAGACCATTTCCTTGTTCAGGACGAAGAACTTCTTCTCCGGACTGTCCTTCCGGAGACGATGCAGAATGCCTTCTTCGGTGCCGATGATGAATTCGCGGCGGTCCGATTCCTTGCAGAAGCGAAGCATGCCCGACGTGCTCGTGATGTGATCGGCCATGTCCTGCACCGCCGGCGGGCACTCGGGGTGCACGATCAGGAGCGCGTCGGGATGCTCCGTGCGGGCCCGTCGTACGTCTTCCACATCGAGGTGGGCGTGGTGCACGTTGCAGAACCCGTCCCAGGAGATGACTTTCTTGTCCGTGCGTTTCGCCGCGTAGGCCGAGAGATTGCGGTCGGGGATGCAGATGACCGTGTCTTCCTTGAGCGAGTTCACGACCCTGACCACGTTCGCCGACGTGCAGCAGATGTCGCTCTCGGCTTTGACTGCGGCCGACGTGTTCACATAGGCGACGACCGGCACGCCGGGGTATTTTTTCTTCATGTCCAGCAGCGTAAACTCATCGGCGAATTCGAACGTGATGCCGAATACATCGGTAAAGAGGTCGCGCCGGGTCTTTCGCGGCCCCGCGACCGTCACCATGTCGGCCATGGGGCATCCGGCCGCGGGTTCAGGCAGAAGGACGGTCTTGCCCGGCGACAGAATTGAAGCGCTTTCGGCCATGAAATGCACTCCGCAGAATACGATGATGTCATATTCCGTCTTCGCCGCCGCGCGGGACAGCTCGAGCGAATCTCCGGTGAGATCGGCGATGTCCTGTACTTCGGGCCGCTGGTAGTTGTGTGCAAGGATGATCGCATTCAGTTCTTTCTTGAGCTTCAGAATTTTTTCGCGGAGGGGGGCAATGTCGGAGCGTGCGTCACTCATAAGAGTGTGATAATACCGGCAATCGCACGCGGTTGTCAAATGGAAATTAGGGGGGAGGCTGTCCGTGCCGCCCTACGGTGTCTCCGAATCCTTCGGCGGGAAAATGTTGAATTCCTTGTAAATCTTTTCTGCGCATTCGGGACACAGCCCGTGGCTGAATTCGGCATCCGAGTGCTCGCTGACGTACGCTTCGATCCGGGTCCAGTATCCTTTATCGTCGCGGATTTTTTTGCATGAAGCGCAGATCGGGAGAAGGCCGCTCAGCGTCTTGACCTTCGCGAGCGACTCGCGCAGTTCATCGATAAGTTTTTCCCGTTCCCGCTCGATCCGCTTGCGGTCGCTGATGTCGCGGAACGTTGTGACCACTGCGACGATTTTGCCGTGTTCCATGACGGGGGCCGTTGTCGTGGAAATGGGAAAGACAGATCCGTCCCTGCGCTGGAAAACCTCATCCATCGAAGTGAAGCGCGTTCCCGTGTTCAGGACGTTCTGGATGCCGCACTCCGCGGGAGAGAGGGGCGTCCCGTCGGGCTTGCGGGAGTGGATCATGTCATGCATGCCTCCGGCGTTCAGTTCCTCAAGAGTCCACCCCAGCAGTTTCTCGGCCTCGGGGTTCATGAACGTGATTTTTCCTTCTGCCGAGTAGACAAAGATGCCTTCGCCCACCTGAGAGGTGATGGCGCGGAGCTTTTTTTCGCTCTGTTTGATTGCCTCTTCGGCTTCCCGGCGCGCGGTAATGTCCTGGCTCGTGCCGAGGTATCCGAGGACTTCCCCGGAATCGCCCACGAGCGATACCATGGAGCCCCGTACCCATACCGTGTTGCCGGCGCTGTCGATATGCCGGAATTCGCCGATCCAGTGAGCATGCGGATCCTGCCGGGAGTACGACAACCTGACCGTTTCGCGATCCTCGGCATGAATGGTTTTTGTCCACGGCTGTCCGATGACATCCGTCGGCGAGAGGCTGAGGATATCGCACCAGCGTTTGTTCGCGAATATGCATATCCCTTTCAGATCGGTCTGGTAAATGCCTACGGGTGCATAGGTTGTAAGCATACGAAAGCGCTGTTCGCTCCTGCGCAGGGCGGCTTCCGTGAGCTTGCGTTCCGCAATGTCGTCTTCCAGGCGGCGGTTGGTTTTTTCCAGTTCGTCGATTTTCTCTTCGAGCTTGCGCAGGAGGGCTTCATTGTGCAGCCTGAAAAAGTCCTGAGCCTCGATCGGCTTGCCTGGTGCTGCCGAAAGCGGAGAAACGCCTTTTTCGCTCAGCACTTCTTTCACGATGCGCACGAGGTCGTCCGGCAACTGCGGCTTCAAAATGTAGCGGGCTGCGCCCAGCTTTTCCGCAAGCTGTTTGTCCATTGCGTTGCGGTAGGAAGCGGTGTAGAAAATGAAGGGGATGTCTTTGAAACGGGAATCGGCTTTGCACTGCTGACATAAGGCGAAACCGTCCATCACGGGCATAAGGATGTCCGCGATGATCGCATCCGGCACGGATGCTTCCATGAGCCGGAGTGCTTCCATGCCATTCGTGGCGGCGGCGACCACAAATCCGGCGCTTTCAAAGATGATCCGGGATGCTCTAAGGGAGTCGTTCTCGTCGTCAACAAGGAGAAGTTTCACGGGCTTTCCTTCGAGTGATGCATATTGCAACTACAGTTGCACATTGTATGGTTTTGCAGACTGCCTCTATTATAGCAGCTACTGCCGCCGATCAGGGGGGTCGGGAGCATCAACGTGCGAAAACTTCGGCACCTTGCGGCTGTCAAACGAGCCCGCATTGCACATGTTATCATGCGGCGTTTGCTGTTTCTCAGGCTTTTCTGTTGCTTAGGCATGGGAATTCAGGTATGCTACCGATCATGTCAAACGAAAGGGCATTCACATCGGGGTTTGTCTCGATCGTGGGACGGCCGAATGTCGGCAAGTCCACGCTCCTGAACGCTTTGCTCGGCGAAAAAATTGCCATTATCTCGGACAAGCCCCAGACTACGCGCAACCGCATTCTCGGCATTGTGAACAAGCCCGGCGCGCAGATCGTGTTCATGGACACCCCGGGCATACACAAGCCCATACACAGGATGAATGAGCACATGGTGAACACGGCCCTTCGTACCTACGGTGAAGGTGACGTGATTCTGATGATCGTGGAAGCAACGACGCAGCCGGGCGCGGGGGACAAGTTCATCATCGAGACGCTCGCCCACGTAAAGAAGCCGGTTTTCCTGCTGATCAACAAGGTCGACCTGGTGGAAAAAGAGCGCCTGCTCCCGTTGATCCGCGAATACAGCGGATCGTATCCTTTTGCCGAGATTATTCCCGTTTCCGCTCTGCGGAATGATCTCGGCGACCTCGTACCCTCCATCCTCAAGCGGCTGCCGGCAGGGCCGCAGTACTTCCCCGACGACCAGCTCACGGATCAGCCCGAGCGGTTCATCGTATCGGAGCTTGTGCGCGAGAAGATATTTGAACTGACGAAAGAGGAGATCCCTTATTCCACGGCCGTCGTCATTGAGGAAATGAAAGAAGAACCCGACATCGTGCGTATCCATGCCGTCGTCTACGTGGAACGGGAATCCCAGAAGGGGATACTCATCGGCAAGGGCGGCGCCATGCTCAAAAAGATCGGAACGCTGGCACGGCAGGATGCCGAACAGCTGCTCGGCACGAAGATTTTTCTGAAACTCTACGTAAAAGTGATGAAGGACTGGCGTGAGGACGAGCGGGTCCTCAAGACTATCGGCGTCATCACGGAAGGCGACTAGGCATGCATGAACTGATCAACTGGCTGGTCATCACGATCGGCGCACTGGGGTATCCCGGCATCTTCCTGCTCATGGCAATGGAGAGCTCGGTTATCCCCATCCCGAGCGAGGTGGTGATGCCGCCCGCGGGATATCTGGCGCAGCAGGGCCAGATGAACATGGCAGTCGTCATTCTCGTGGGTACGATCGGCAGCCTTGCCGGGGCCTATGCCAACTATTTTGCCGCACATTATCTCGGCAGGCCGCTTGTCCTTAAATACGGCAAGTATGTCTGGATCACGGAAGAGAAATTTGCCAAAGTGGAGAACTATTTCCGGGACCATGGCGAGATATCGACCTTCATCGGCCGCCTGCTGCCCGTGGTCCGGCATCTTATCTCTCTGCCCGCCGGCCTGGCTGCCATGAATCATGTGAAATTCTCGCTCTATACGCTGCTCGGGGCGGGCCTCTGGGTTACGGTTCTTTCGTACATCGGATATTTCATCGGCGCGAACCGCGAATTGATAATGAAATACTCGAACCAGGCGCTGATCGGCGTGATCGCCGTGAGCGTCGTCATCATCGCCGTCTATGTTGCAGCGCACCGGCGGAAAAAAAGGAATGCTGACGCGTCGAAGACCGTGCTGTGATATTGTCCCCCTCATGCGAACGGTGCTATCAAGGGAGTGCCATCATGGAAATTCAGGTATTCGCCATTGCTCTGGGAAAACTGCTGCTTGCCGCGGCCGTCGGCGGTGCGATCGGCTTCGAACGGGAGGCGCACGGCCAGGCAGCCGGTTTCCGGACGTATCTGATCGTCGGTATTGCCTCCTGTCTCATGATGATGCTGTCGCTGTATATGGAGGTGCTGCATCGGGAGCTGTCTGTCGACAAATCCGTCGTACGCCTGGATCCGGGAAGAATCGCTTCCTATGCCATCGCGAGTATGGGTTTTCTCGGGGCAGGAGCCATCATCAAAGGGAGGGGTTCAGTGAGGGGATTGACCACTGCCGCAGCGTTGTGGTCAGTAACAGGGATCGGCCTGGCTGTAGGAGCCGGCTATATCCTGCCCGCTGTTCTTACTGCGGTCGTTATTATTGCCAGTCTTTACCTTTCCTACCCGCTTAAGGCCCTGTCTCACCGCAGAATATATACTCTGTTGACGGTTAAAGCCGAGACAACAGAAGGTTTATTGTCAAGTATTAAGGGAATTCTGGCGGAACACAGGGACCTGTCCATTGCATTTGTCAATTATCACCTGGACGTAGCTGCTCATTCAGTAACATACCGGATCAGGCTGTACCACGGAGATGAAAGCCGAAAACACTGGTCGGATATTGTCAAGCGCCTTTCCTCCATGCAGCATATGAAAGAAGTTACGTGGGAGGAGAGCGATGTACCTTGAGGCTCTTGAGGTGTTGTTTGATGGTAATGGAAATCAGCAGAAGTTAAGAAGGCCGCACAGCGCCGCGGGCTGAATTATGCGGTCAGCGAACAGCCCACGGAAATGTCGGTTTTTTGGCGGGAATTGCCCTTCCGGACGCACAAATGCATACTTGTTCAGCAAACATGCGCCGTTCCAGGACCTATGATAATTCCTGCACTCAGGCAGCCTGGGCAAGCCGGCGTTTTTTGGTCCACGGGAAGGTCAGGATCAAAAAATCGTCGTGGGAAGTCTCTTCTTCGATCATTGCGAACTGGTCCCTCAGTTCCCGATAAGCCATAAAAAGGCTCAATCGCTTGCCTTCATCACCATTTCGGTATTCTTCCAGAACTTTCAGAACATCCATGGCACCCTCCTCTTCTGTTCACGACCCGCTCAAAATGATCTGATTCAGTCATATTTAACGGGTCAAAATATGCGTTGTTGCACTGTGGTGTAGAATAAATTCCACATTGATGCTTTATTTCAACAGAACGCTGTTCCTAAGGCCTTGAAAGACCATGTAACAAGTAAAAGGCTTATTCATTTGCACATCTTTAATATTATATGTGCATATATTGTGCCGATGCATGAGGGGGTCGCAGACGCGACAATACGTGGAGTTCGGGTTGTGCAGCAGGCGTTATTGAATGGGCAGCAGGGGATCAGCCCCTTTCACTGCCCACATGCGGTGCTAGCGGGTTCGCAGTATAAATCATGCGGCCGGCATGGTTCTGCCTTGGATTGCAGGTGTTGCTGGCCATGAATTCTTTTTCCGCAGTACGGAATGGCTTGTTTCAGATTTTCACAACCCGTTCGTTCGGGGCCGGTTCATTTCCCCCGTGAATTGAACGGGCTGCTTATTTTTTCCAAGCCGGTTTCTTGTCAAAACTGATAACAATCTGCTTGCTCTCAATGTTTACCGAGACATTGATATAGCTGATCATCCCGAGAACAGCTGCGAAGGACAACAGCCCCCCTGCTATATAGTATGCATTCGTGTAGGATCCGCTTGCATCCGCAATGGCACCGGCCAGCATGGGGCCGAATATGCCTCCCACACCCCAGGATGTAAAGAGGATGCCGTAGTTCATACCAAGGTTTTTCGTACCCCAGTAATCGGCTGTCGTGGCGGGGAAGAGGGCAAGGCAGGCGCCGTAGTTGAAACCGACGAGCGCCGAACCGATCAGAAAACCGGAGACGGTCGTGAACTGGGGAAAGAAGGCCATAACCATGGCCTGCATGATAAAGACAAACACGAGGGTGACGATTCTGCCGATGTAATCCGAGACAATACCGGCTACAACCCTGCCGCTGGCGTTGAATATGGCGAGCAGGGCGACAAAGAGAAAGCCGATCTTGATGGCGCCGCCGGATTGGACAGCCACGATCTTGGCCAGGTGGCCGATGATCATAAGACCGGCTGTTGCGGCGCAGGCATACTGAACGTAGAGCGCGTAGAATGACGGCGTCCTGAGCATTTCCCGCCACGTGAGGTCATTCGGGGCAGCGGCTTTGGCTGCTGCCGACTTTGCAGCCGTTGCGGGAGCAGAGGGGTTCCTGATGAACTGGGCTGCGATACCCGCGACGATGATGAAGGCGAAGCCCAGGATCCTGAATGACGAGCTGATGCCGTAGGTGCCAAGGAGATATTTTGAAAGGGGAGCAATATACACCGGCGCCAGGCCGAAACCCGCAACCACAAGGCCGGTGATGAGGCCTTTTTTCTCGGGGGGAAAGCATTTGA
>Ga0187786_10000122_pt1 | contig 25321 bp, 25 predicted proteins | sample 0815_BV2_10_20_M_FD_132449 | JGI IMG/M metagenome (GOLD analysis project Ga0187786, IMG submission 132449) | Tropical peat soil microbial communities from peatlands in Department of Meta, Colombia - 0815_BV2_10_20_MG | ecosystem: Environmental > Terrestrial > Soil > Wetlands > Peat | place...
CCTCAGCAAACCGCTGAGACCCGCCATCCGCTGCAACTGTTTTGCCAGGGATCGAACCCGGGGTGTAGCGGTCGACGGACGGCGGAGCGGGACGATGAAAATCAGGCCCCACGGCGCAGCCGATGACGCACCAGAGAAGAAAGCAGAAAAATCCTCTAAGCAGACTTCTGCCTGCTATTATGATTTTCATCATTGATTCCGGACTCCGTACGGCTTTGCCGCAATGCACGAACGTTGGGCCTTTCGTTTGGTACAGTTCCGTCGTTCCTATCGGCTGCTCGTATTGTTCGTTCGCAGTTCTGCCGCGCTGATATAGACATCTACCAGCTGACCTGGATAAATACTGATATTTTTCGGCCTCTCAAACCTGAATATGACCGGCAACACCCGTACGTCGACCCTTTCAGCTCGTTGGTTCGACAACTCAATTTTAGGAGACACATAAGGTTGGACCCGCACATACTCAAGGGGAATGTCGATGTCGGTGCCTCTGATATGCATTGTTGCACTCATGTGCGACGTTTTGGGCAGTCGATGGATAAGGATTTCATCGATGTAACATCTGACCCCGATGTATGTTTGTGATCCACCCATGACCAGAATAGGGCTGAATCCCTGCGTATAAGTGTTATACGTGCCTTGCGCAGAAATATAACTGCCGACCGAAGTATTGATCGACAGGATAACGCCGTCAGCGGGCGCCTTTATACTGTATTTGGACAACAGCGTCTGGCTGAGTTCGTATTGTTTGCGCATTACTTCGACATTCGCTCTAGCCACGTTCACGGCATTTTCAGCATTATCCAGATCGTTCTTACTCACTGACCTGGGCTCCAGCTCATAGGATTTTTTCTGCTTGTTCAGCTGGTCTTCGGCGCTTTTAAAACTCGCGCTCGCCAATTCCACTTGCGCCTTCTGCTGCTCGACGGTTGCCCTCTGAACCGAATCATCGATCTGGATGAGCGGAGCCCCTTTTTTGACGGCGTTTCCCTCGTCCACGAAGATGTGCGATATCGTGCCCGGAATCTCGGGATACATATTGATGTTGGCGCCGCTTGTTTGATAGCTTTCAATGATCCCTTCAGCGTAGATGCCGTCTGTATAGGGATTGGACGCCGGCTTGAACACAGGGGGCTGGGGCTTTTTCTCGATGCCGAATATATAAGCGCTTACCAGGCCGATTAGCACTCCGGCAAAAGCAAGGATGAATATGATCTTATTCCTCACGTGCTTCTCCTTTTTCGATGCTGATGACCCTGCCGTCCTCCATTTTCATTATCCTGTCTGCGAACTCGAATATCCTGCTGTCGTGCGTCACGATGATAATGCATCGCTTCTCGTTCAGGATATTTCTCCTGATGAAATCCACTATCTTTCTCCCCGTATCCCCGTCCAGAGAAGCGGTCGGCTCGTCGAATATCATGATATCGGGACTGCTGGCGATGGCCCTTGCAATAGCCACCCGTTGCTGCTCCCCGCCGGAGAGTTTGACCGGCGGCAGAGGTGCGCGATTCTTTATCCCAACGATGTCGAGGTACTCCATGGCCTCGTCCATGGCTTTCTTCCACTCATGCCTTTTCAAAATGAGAGGAATCATCACATTTTCGACCGTCGTCAGTTTCGGGAAGAGGTGATAATCCTGAAACACGAATCCAACCGTGTTCAATCTGAAATCAGCGAGCTCGTTGCTTGTCATGCTCCAGATATCCTTGTCTTCGACCTGCACGGAGCCCGAATTCGGCCTGAGAATTCCTGAGATAAGGCTTAACAATGTTGTTTTTCCACTCCCCGAGGGGCCCTCGATGTAAAACATTTCCCCAAGGTTCGCTTCAAAACTAATGCTGTTGACGGCAACGGTTTTTGTTTCTCCTTCGCCGAACCATTTGACAAGTTCGGACGCCTTCACAGCAGATTTAGCCATCTTATCCTCTGAAAATGTCGAACGGCTCTATTTTGAGCACTTTCCTGACGCCGATATAACTGGAAATAGCGGCAATGATCACCACCATGCCAAAGGCAAAACCGAGATTCCAGTAGGTTATTCTGGCTGCATAGCTCGGCAGTCTGAGTCTTGCAGACGCTATCATGAGGGAGGCAAGGCCGACACCGAGGCCGTAGCCGGTAAATGCCGCAAATGTCGCCTGGAACAGGATCATATAGACCAATTCCTTTCCTTTCATGCCGATCGCCTTTAATGCGCCGAATTTTTCAAGGTTCTCCAGAATGAACGTATAAAAGGTCTGGCCTGAAATGGAGAGGCCGACAATAAAACTGACGACCGTCATGATAAGCACATTAATGCCCATGCCTGTCTTGTATTTGTAAAAATCGGAAGTTTTCTGGATAAATTCATCTTTTGTCAGCGCCAGGTATCCAAGTTTCGCCACCTGCTGCTTAATGTACGGCACCGCGTCGCTGCTCTTCGGATCAACAAGAATATACGCTGAAGTGAATCTCATGGAAGGTATATAGGTAGTGGCCCTTCGATACGTGGTATACAGGGTCGGCATTCCGAACAACCCGCTGGAAACAACTTTTGCGATCCCGACAATGACTGCGCGGTGGTCGTTTATTTCAAATTCGGTTCCGACCTTCGGATTTTCGAGCTTGTCAAATTCCGCATCCTTGACGACGATGAAACCATTTTCTGCATAGATGTCTTCGATTTTCCCTTCTACGAGCTCGGGCCTGCCGTACAGGGTGGAATCATCTAAGCCAAGGACAATAACGGACTGGTACAGGCCGTTATGTAATTTTACTATCGCCATGCCGTAATAAAGGGGTACTGCGTATTTGACGCCGCTTGTGCTTCGTACTACGGATAATACATAATCCGGCATGGGGATGCTGTTCGCAGGAGTATTGACCGCTGGATCCATTACCCAAAGTTCAGCGCCAATGTTCAGGACCGTGGCGGACGACCGATGCAGCATACCGGCGAACATCGAGGTCATCTGGATCATCAAGAAAACTGCAAAGGTAATGCCGACAAGCAGGGCTGCAAACTTGCCCTTGTCATTAACCAAAAGCTTATATGCGATCTTTAGAATTCCTTTCACAATCGGCCCCATCGATTTTTATCACGGGATGTGAAATGATGCAGGCAAATAATACTCATGTCATATTGTATCACCATATTCATTTCTTTTTCATCGAACGAAAGTTCTTATGAGGATGAAGAATTTGCCTGTGACATCTAACACGAATAGTCAGTAGGTCAACCTATTGATGAGGAGTGTATACATGGTCACAACGATATAAATGCATCCTTGGATCATAACGTTGTAGCAATCAGAAAAAATAAGTCAGACGTGCTTCATACCGCCTCCTTAAATAATCCGTTAAAAATGCCAGCCTGCTCCGATGAAACCCCAGGTGGCTTCTTTTCTCACAACAATGGGGCTGTCGGTGATGCCAGATCCGAAATGCGTAGTCCGTATATCGCCGAGAAGGGACCATGCTTGCGTCAATCGGTAGTCGGCTGCCAGACCTGCACCATAATTGGTCGTTTCGCGCCCCTGATACGCAGGCCGGTCAGGCAGGACCTCGTCCGGCCTGACGCCGTAGTAATAATTCACGACCTTCTCGCTCTCCCATTGGGCCATGATGCTTGGCGTCAGACGAAGCCGGGGACTGAGAATAAATCCATGGGAGAGTCGGACTGAGGCCGAGTCTCCGTTGCTGGAGTCTCCTATATCGTGGGCATAGCTCGCACTCACGGCGACGATTGATGTCCGCCACGATAGATTGACGGTGCCGTCCAGGGAAGAGCGGCGCCTGTCCATTCCAGCCAGATTGGCTTCGTTATAGGGGTTGTATCCCGAGTGAACGGAAACGCCCAGTCCAAACCGGAGAGAACGGTCTGCCGACTGCAGCAACCAGACCCCTGCGCCTCGGAGGCTGAGATATGCCCAGTCTTCGTAGCGCAGAAACAGAAGAGGCCGGACTGCTGTCTTTCGTCCGCCGTCGGATAGTATGCTCTCACCATTGAACACGCCGGCACCGAGCATGCCATGGAGACCCGACGTTGCTGTCGCTTCCGTGGTCAGGTCGAACTTGTCGAATTGTTGTCCGCCTGAATACGCTTCAGCGGCGTTTACTGATGAGCTTTGCATCATCACGCAGACCACCGCAATCAGCACCAGCAGTGTTGCCTTTTCCGCCATGGTCAGCGCTATCATCGTAATATCGATCCCCTCTGTCGAGTTCACCAGTCTTTTCGTCGGCAGGGCATTGTCCATGTTGTCATGCGATCCGACACGGAATCCGATTCTTTTCAGAGTACGCCAACCACAGAGCTGATCATCAGGGTCATCTCCAACAACCATTACATTTTTATGCTCGTCATCCGTCTGCATGAGACCCCTTACCGCCTTTGAATAAGCTACGGCGCGGGCGGTGGTGGCGGTGGCATCATCATTGCGGGCGTCTGTGACGGTTCTGGTCCTTGATTCTCTCCCTCCTGCGGAGGAGGCGGAGGAGGAGGCGTCCTCATTACGCGACGAGTTCTTACGCCCGGAATGATATTCCCGTTTGCGTACATACATTGCTGATAGGCGATGTCATAGCGGCGCTGCGCCTCATATCCGTAATACCGGCCCGACTCAGCACCTTGTGCTGTCCCGAAAAGCAGCCCCGTTCCAGCGCCGATCGCGGCGCCTGCGCCTGCACGTCCCGATGCCGCACCGATGGCCGCGCCGAGGCCCGCACCTATTGCCGTCCCGGCAGCAGCTCCCGTCATGGTGTTCTGATTAACCGCTTCCTGCGGGTTCAGACCGATCGACTGCCTGGCCCACTGCCTGCATGTTTCATCTTCCGCCTGAAACACATCAAAAGGTTTGCCTGCAGGCGGCAATACCATCACGCTTGGTCCGGTCGGCACTGTTGCACAGGCCCCGATCATGAAAAACGCTAATGATGCGAAGATTTTGTGTGCATCTAGTATCATCGTAAAACTCCCTTCCCTCTGCTTCCTATTTCGGCGGGGCCGGAGTAGGAACAACCTTAAGCCAGCCGCCGGGGCATTGCTTCACGTAGGGATAGTAGGCCTTGGATTCCCGGCAGTAATACCAGTACGACTGCTGCTCTTGCTGCGGCGCCCGCTCTTCATATACCGGTGGCTGCTGCTGAATCACCACAGGCGGTGATTCATAGTAAGGATAGGGATATCCGGGGTAACCCCACCAAGGGCCCCATATCGGCCCGATCCAGATATGGCCCCGCCAATACGCGTGGGCAGGCATTACACCGGCAGAAAGCAGGATGATAAATACCACCAGGAGAAATAGCATTTTTTTCATGGCATCTACCCCTTCTTCTAAAATACGTAAGATCCTCCACTATTCCAGTGGAGCCCCCTCCGGCCGGAGCTGGGGGATTGCAAGTCGCGGGATTCAGTATGAGCGTCCATCCTCTTTGATCGACGACAGCGTGCTTCTTTCAATTCCTTCCCGGTTATCATCCAAGCGCCCGTGCTGCGGAGCCATCATCCTTCCTCCTTCCCTATCCCCTCTCATACGAGAAGCCTTCATATCCTCTTTCAATTTCTTGCGCTGCTCGGGAGTAAGCACCGCTTTGACCTCTTCCCTCGCTTTTATATGCGAGAATCGAAGGTCGGTCCGGATCGATTCGGCCTTCTTCAGGTTTGCTTCAACGGCGTTCATATCCACCTGCTCCCTCCGAAGCAGGTCTCTCAGTTCGACCCTTGTTATACCAAGGTCCGCTTTCTTTTGGATCGTGTCTTTTTGCACCCTGCTTCGTATCGCACGCAAAGCGTCCCTCTGTTTATCACTAAGGTCGAGACTCATCAGTCTTTTCCAGAGTAATCTGCGGAGCCCGTCCCTGTCACTTAACTTTTGATGCATCATGTGCGGTCCCCACTGCGGACCTCCGTCGCCATATCCGCTCTGCTCCGCATACGAAAATTGCGACGTTGTGACCATAAGCAATAAACCCATCATGACGCCCACTGTCATCTTGTTCATTTCAATTTCTCCTTTCACTTATTTGTATATCGATATTAATGTGACACCGACAGACTGGTTTAGTTGAATTATAAAGTTGAGCTGCTACACAAAATAATAAATTTAGGAAAATTATTTTTTACAGTCTGCCGGACGAAGAACGTAGTGCCGAGAGAGTCGCGCAAATACTTTGCAGCTTTAGTACCTGCAAATTCCCAAAAAAACGGAACCTATGCCGTTAAAAATCCGCAAAAAGCTTATACACACCTCTTAATCAGGTCCCCGGGCAGTCTCGAGGTTAAATGTTTGATCCGCCTCAGCTCAGTGAGCCCACGAGGGTACCGGTCCCCTCGTGAAGCTCGCGAGATTCCCCTTCAGCTCCACCAAAAACAAAAAGAGGGTTGACCGAAAGGTCAACCCTTTTGCTCTTGATATAACGGGGATCGAACAACGGACAGTCTTGGGGGAGCAGTATGCTAAGCTGATTGTCCGAGCACAGGTGCAGCAGTGTTCTGGTTTTTACGTCGATCCTGATTCTCATCCAGAGCGAGTTCCACAGAGGAAGGGCATCGAAGCGTCGGTGGCCCATGATCATCGTGCGGACGCCGAAAGGCTGGACCGGTCCGAAGGAAGTGAACGGGAAAAAAACGGAGGGCTTCTGGCGGTCTCATCAGGTTCCGTTGACGGAAATGGACGCAAAACCGGCTCATGTGCAACTCCTGGAACAATGGATGAAGAGCTACAAGCCGGAGGAGCTTTTCGGAAGATACCCGATTTCCGCAACTATGCCGTAGACGTGCCGGAACCCGGGCGATTCTGTTCTTCGTACTTGCGTCTGGACAGCGCGGCGAGGTAATCGTACTCTTGGAGAAAAGGAAGCAATCATAGTGTTCCGGGTTCGCTCAACAGAAGCCTCCGATATGCCTGACAGCGCAGACCACGCTGTGATCCGCAGCAGCACGAACATTCAGGTCATCGCCGTACGGGACGTCACATCTTTTCTTCACCCGACGCCGATCCCTTACGCATCGTATGTTCGCTCACCGTGCGGGGATTCATAAACTGCAGAAGATAATCCGGCCCGCCCGCCTGCGAACCGATGCCCGACATGCCGAACCCGCCGAAAGGCTGTCGTCCCACGAGCGCGCCGGTGATCTTCCGGTTGATATAAAGGTTGCCGACGAGAAACTCCTGTTTTGCCTGCCTGATGTTCGACGGGCTCCGGGAATAAAGGCCCCCGGTCAGTGCATATTCGCTTTCGTTCGCGATGGCGATCGCTTCGGCAAAGTCCTTTGCGCGGATGAGCGACAGCACAGGTCCGAAGATCTCCTCAGTGGCTATAACCGCGCCAGGCGACACGTCGAATATCGCGGGACCGGTGAAGTATCCCGCTTTCTGCGGCACGTCGCGAATGAGGACAGGGGTGGCTTCTTGTTTCCCCAGTTCGACAGAACGTCGCACCTTCTCAAAGGCACTCCGGTCGATCAGGGGCCCAAGGAACGTACCGGGCTTTTCCGGAGGTCCGATCTCGATACTCTCTGCTGCCTCGGCCAGTCTCCTCGAGAACAGTTCGAACACTTCAGCCAGCACGATCACGCGCGAACACGCTGAGCATTTCTGACCCTGGTATCCGAAGGCGGATTCAAGCACCCCGCGTACTGCCTCGTCCAGGTCGGCGGTCTGGTCCACGATCACCGCGTTCTTACCGCCCATCTCCGCTACGACACGCTTGACGCCCCTCTGTCCCGGACGGGTCACTCCTGCCAGCTGCACGATTCTGAGCCCCACATCCTTCGAGCCCGTGAATGCGATCAGATCAACCCCAGGATGTTGTACGAGATATTCACCCACGCCGCTCCCCGGCCCCGGCAGATACTGGAGCACGCCGCGGGGAAGCCCTGCTGCACGAAAGATGTCGACAAGCTGCCAGGCGATCACCGGTGAAAGACCCGACGGTTTGAGGATCGCGCAGTTGCCGGCAACGAGCGCTGCCGATGTCATCCCCGCGGGGATAGCCAGAGGAAAGTTCCACGGCGGGATGATGACGGCCGTGCCTTTGGGTTCGTAGGAGTATTCGTTGATCTCGCCGGGCACGCGTCCGAGGCGCCGCGGCCCCGCGAGCTCCTTCATTCTGCGCGCATTGTATGCACAGTGATCGACAGCCTCGGCAACGTCGGCATCCGCCTCGGAGATCGTCTTCCCGACTTCGTACGCTTCCAGAGCGATAAGATCGAACCGTCGGTTCCGCATTTCTGCAGCCGCCCGGAGAAGATATTCCGCCCGCTGTTCGGGTGATATCCTGCGCCAGAAACGGCCTGCTGTTTTCGCCGCCTCGACGGCCTTGTCAGCATCTTCCGGTGTTGCCTGCGAAATCCTTCCGATGGTCTCGGCGGGGTTCGCGGGATTTGTGGAAAGGGATTCATGTGCGGTCGCTATCTCGCTCCCGTCGAGAACAAGTGGATAACGTTTCCCAAATGTTCCCCGCACGCGATCGAGCGCCCGCTTCACTGCGCCCCGATTCTCCTCCTTCGAAAAATCGGTCGGCGGTTCGTTCGTGAATTCGTCGGAATGCTTCGCTTCGGGGGGATTTGCCGCGATCGGCCGCCGGATCAGCGCTTCCAGCGGGCTGTCTTCGCTGAATGTTTTCCGGAGGAACGACTCGTTCGACGTGTTCTCGAGGACGCGCCTGACAAGATAGGCGATTCCCGGGAGAAGCTCGCCGACAGGGCAGTAGATCCTGATGGGATTTGCGAAGCCTGCCTGTCTGATCACGCCCGCCAGCGGCCCTCCCATTCCGAAAAGAAACTGGAACTCGAGCGCTTCGGGATCGAGGCTTCTGCTGTTCGCATACGCCAGGGCATGCGCAACGCTCCGGATATTGTGGGTGGCTATGGCAGGCCGGACCGCATCCGCATGCTCCAGCAGCACTGCTGTAAGATCCTCGTAATTCGCGTCCGTCTCCGACTTTGACAGGAGAACCGGGACCGGCCAGCCTTTCTGCTTTGCGGTCACGACCTCATAATCCCAGTACGCTCCTTTGACGAGCCTGATTCCGATCCGCAGGCGTTGCTGCTCCGCCCACGTAATGAGGTGGAGCAGATCGTCCCGTGTATCTTTGAGATATGTCTGCAGGGCGATACTGCCCTCAACCCTTCCTCCGTATTCGGACAGAATCCGCTTGAATGCTGCGATCACGAGATTTTTGTAATAATACTGTTCCATATCGAATGTGAATGAAACGCCAAGACGTGCAGCCTTCTCCACTATCGGCCGGAGCGCACGGGTGATGTTCTCCACCGAGCCATCGAAATTGAGCGGATCGATCCGCGAAAAGAACGAGGATATTTTGAACGAGACATCGAACGGGCTGCGGCTGCCCTCGGCATGCGGCTTTTCCGGGGTCCGGATGTCAAGAATGTCGAGAAGGCCGAGATAGCGCTGCACGTATGCCCCTGCTTCGATCTCCGAAACCGCCGCCTCGCCCAACAGATCGATGCTCACCAGTGTACCCTGCTTCAGGAACGCCTGGATTGCCGGGAGCGCCTCAGCGGGCTCCGAGCCGGTGATGAACTCCTTGCTCAGGGACCGGACCGAACTGCGTATCAGCGGGGCTGCAACGGCTGCGGGAAAGTTCCGGGAAAAGATCTCGGCGCTCCGGAGCAGGAGTGATGTCGTGTGCTTCGCTTCGTTCAGATATTCCTGAAACACACGAATGCAGAGTGCATTATTATTCAGGGCGGGCAGTACATCGATGAAACGGAGCAGCTGCGCGCGGAACTGCTCGTCCCTGAGAGACCAGTCAAGCACGCTCTTTTTCCAGCCGCTCGAAGCGAAGAAAGACGGCTTTTCGTGCTGCAGGACCGGGTAGAGCGCTTCCGCGATCTCGCGGGTCCTCTGCTCGACGTCCACCGGGGACGGCACTCTGTCCGATTGTTCCGCATTCCGCAACGGCATTTTTCTGCTCCTGCACTAAGTATACAGCCTGCTCATGCGTGAATATGCTCCACCCTATAATTAAAAATAATTAAAACAACGATGATGAAAAATAGTCGATGTTCGGCCATGAAAATCTTGGAGGGAATTTCTTCGTACTAGTGGACAAAAGAAGCAATGGTCCGGCTGAAATCCGAGAAACTCTTATTGCGCGGGGTCGAAAATCCGAACGAGGTGATTATACTGTTCAAGGTCAAGGATATCGTCAAGGCCATAAATTTCCCCACATCCTCGGACCTGCGGGATGCAATGACAAAGGCTGGAGTGATCGACAAGCCGGACGTGTACTTCCTCAACGAGGAGAAGGCCGGCGTTTATGCGAAGGCATCAGGTTGCTAGCACTGCAAGCTCACGCGCGGCCGGAGGGTTCACGCCCTCCGGGTCTGCGTCTTTTTCGTCCGCCATGATCCTTCACGTACACGCATGCAATGCATGAGGATCATCACACAGGGGCGGGTTGCACGCGGCTGTTTCAGTCTGGAGTCGTTCGAAGACTGCATTCCGCGCCCTTGCAGCCGCAGAAAGGAATCCAGTTCTTGAATGCATAGTAGTAGGCGATCGCGGCATAGATATAGATTGCTGCAATTGCCGCCAGTATGATAAGAACAACCATCATGATCCACCTTTCTCCTTTACTGGTTCTAGTATAGTACGGCAAGCGCGTCTCGGAGCCGGCCCGGGTTATTTCGAAATATAAAAAAAGATACGCACACGGTGAAGTGGATCATGGATCATCCCCTCTTCCTGTTGCGCTTCCCGGAACAGCTCCCGCAGCGTTGCTGTTGCCGGGCCTTTTCTCCCCTTACCCCGGAGATTGTCCTGCTTCAAGAAGGCTAACGATCGGCTCCTCAGGATGCGGCAGGCCGGCCAGTTTCCAGGCAACAAGCGGGTTGATAAACTCCTCCCGCAAGCAGTCCTTGGGACGATGTATGTTCTTGCACACCGCGTTCAGGATCGGGAAAAAGCGGTATTTGCCGTAATATTCGTGGATGAACCGGAGTGCATCGCGCTGGTCTTTGCTGAGGTGGGCGATACCTTCGCGTTGTGCCAGCAAATCTGCAGTTGTGTCATCCCAATCACTGTAGTTCAAAAGATATCCATCAAGATCGAGCCCAACTTTCTTTGCCGCATGTTCAAGATAATTCGCAACAGCCATAGCAATCTCCCTTCTTGAACTCAAGTGTACTTCACGCCCTTCACCGCAGAGAGAAACACCTGGAAGCATCCTCCCGTGCTCAATCTCTGCCCCATACCCGGCTCATTCCCTGATAGCAGTTTTGCACCGTCATTATCTTCATCCCATATTTCAATTGTACTACGGCTTATTTGAATTTAATGATTTTTTGATTTCTCATAGTCTTTCTTTTGGAAATCCTAAGTCTGATGTCCGAACTCTTTTGCTACAAAATGAAATGGCTATCCGTAAGAAAGCAGATACTATGTGCGGATGCTTTCTCAGGATAGCCCTGTATGTTCGAAATGGTAATTTTTATGCAGCAGCTTTTTTCGCCGGACGCAAAGTCAGGAGGTCCGTCACGAGAATTACCACGCCAATGAAGAAGCAGATACCCAGGAAGAACGTGACTCCCATCCAAAGCCGCATGTAGGACTGTGCTGCCATATATCCCATGCCGAGCACGCGTTCAAGATAGGACTGCACCACGCCAGCGATGCCAAAAGAAAGACCCATCAACATCATGGCCGTGGTCATCGTCCAGAATGCTATTTTCCCGCGCGACGGATCGTAGACATCGATTCCCTTGATCCTGGGCATAGCATAATAGAAGACCATAATGTTCAGCAATGCATAGGCGCCGAAGAACGCAAGATGCCCGTGGGAAACCGTTACTTGTGATCCGTGAGTATAGTAATTGATCTGCGGCAGCGTGTGCATGAAGCCCCAGATGCCGGCGCCGACCATGTGCATTATCGCGCACGCAATAGCGAGGGTCCACGTGAGCGGATTAACGATCTTCGCCTCGCGGTGTTTGACGTGGTTCATGGTGTCTATGAGCATGAGCAGAATCGGCAGCGGTTCCAGGGCGGAGAAAATGCCGCCGAACCAGAGCCAGTACTTGGGTGCTCCGATCCAGTAATAGTGATGGCCGGTGCCCGTTATTCCGGTGAACAGGAACAAGCCAATCTCGACATACAGCCACTTCTCCACGACCTCACGGTCCACACCCGTGAGTTTCATCAGAACGAAGGCGAAGATGGCCGCGGTAACCAGTTCCCACGCGCCCTCCACCCAGAGATGAATGACCCACCACCAGTAGTACCAATCGATCACTTCGTTCTTGTAGAACGGAATACCGAACAGGTACAGTAGCGCTAGAAACACGAGGCCCCCCAGAAGTGTACCCTGGATCGCGGTCCATCGGTTCGCCTTGAGCATCGTCATGCCGACGTTGAAGAGGAAGACGAGAGCGCCGACAACCACCACGATATCGAGTGTTGTGGGGATTTCAAGAAGCGGCCTTCCCTGTGTCCAGCCAAAGAGGAAACCGACGAGCGCTGTCACACCGGTCGCCACCAGAGCTATGAGCTGAAACCATGCAAGACCGGGAGAATAGATCTCACTCTTCGTTTCCTCGGGAACGATATAGTATGCCCCGCCCATGAACCCGAGGAGCATCCAGAGCACGAGGAGATTCGTGTGCATCGCACGGGCCGTGGCAAAGGGAAAAACGTCAACGATTGTTTGAGGTACCGTGAAGCTGTAATTGTAAGCGAGCCAGAGCCCCATGACGACCTGAAGGGCGAACAGGAGCAGGGCGACGGCGAAATACCAGTATGCGATCTTCTGGGAGCGGTATTCCATAGTATCCTCCTATTTTAAGTTCGCCAGGAACACGGCGACTTCTTCGAATTCTTTATCGGACAGTGTCTGTGCAGGCATCTTTGCAGCTGTGTTCACGGCCTTCGGATTTCTTATATAGCGGACGATCTGCTCGGCGCTCAGCTTTCTGCCGATGACATCGAGTGCGGGACCGAAGGAACCACCCACGCCGTGCAGGGAGTGACAGTTCATGCATCCACCGCTCTGAAAGACCGCCGCACCGGGCGAGAGCGCCGCACCTGCGATCAAACGCTCTTCGCCGCGGGAGAGGCGCTTTTTGCTGTCCTGCGGCGGCCAGTCGCCGTTGTCGACATTTCCGACCCATGTAAAGAATGCGACGAGGCTGTCGATTTCCCCGTCCGACAGATGCTGGTTCGGCATCTTGCGCCACGACGCGGCAAAGGCCTTCTCAGGCGACTTCAGTCGATAGCGAATACCGTCTTCCCCCACGCGTTGTACTACTTTGGTCAAATCGGGGGCATAGTAAGCGCCAAAACCGAGGATCGTATGACAGTCATTGCAGTTATGCTTTTCAAAGACCCGTTTTCCCTCAACAACCTTGTCCGAAAGTTTGTCGGCATGGGAAAGCGTCTCCACCTGACGATGAGTGTCCCAGGTAAGCCAGAGGAACAGGATCGCAGAAGAGACCGTGCCGAGCAAAAAAATCCAGAATGCCGCTTTTTTCGACATGCTGCACCTCCCTCGAATGAGATATGCCATGATATGTGTGGTGGGTACTCTACTCGCTGTACTGCAACGGAGTTATGATTCAGCTCATAAACTCATAGTTATACGGATCGAGCGGCATGTTCACCAGACTTAATTGATTTTAAAATGTCTTAAGATGTTAAAAGAGAGGAGCAGGCGCAGAGTTCATATGTGTGCTTTTGCAGTCTCAATCTGCCGTAAGCACTGAAACGCACTGCTGCATGCGGTCATAAGGAATTCTCTCTGCCTGTGAAACATACAACGGAGGGAGGCTTGCAGACTTTTATTCGCGGCAGGAATTGAGTGCCCTTCACCGCCGTCTTCTTCATTGAACATTACAATTTATCTCTTATGTTGACTTCAACTGATGACGCCTCCGTTGTGTATAAATACATCAATGGATCACTTATGCCCTGTGACTCAACCAGTACCTAGAAGACCTTCATTGCGACAGCACCCGCACATACCGTTACTATCGACGCATACCTGAGGCGGGTAATCGGTTCCTTCAGGAAAGCGGCCGCCATGATAGCGGCGAAAACCACCGACGTTTCTCTGAGTGCAGCGACAAGAGCGATAGGCGCGCGTGTCATAGCCCAAAGCGCCAGTCCGTAAGATGCCAGGGTACAGGCGCCGCCGAGCAAGCCTCTGCGCCAACCCAGCCGGATGCGTTCGAATACCACCCGCCCCTGACCCGCTGCCGCGATTGCAAGTAACAGCGGCGCAGTCAGTAAGAACATCCAGCCCGTGTAACTGAGTGCATGCCCGGAAAGTCTCGCCCCTTGACCGTCTACGAGAGTATAAAGAACAATAACGCCGGCGTTCGCCAGGGCGAACAAGGCGGCCGAGGCGCGGAAAGTCCCGGAACGCCAGGCGTCGCCCACCAGGACAAGCACCCCGCAGGAAACGAGGAGAACGCCAGCCCATCCGCCCGGTGATAGCGAGTCATTGATGAACAGTGCTCCGGCAACTGCGGTCAATGCAGGCGCGGCGCCGCGCATCAGTGGATACACGAAACTCAGTTCGCCGCTTCGGTACGAAAATGCGACGAGGGTAAAATAGGCGACATGGATCATTACAGATGCCGCCAAATAGGGCCAGCTTTCGACGGCGGGGCGGGGAACTACCGGCAATAAAAAAGCCATCCATACGCCCGCACCGGCAACGATCAAGACGGCATCCAGGAATTTATAAGAAGACGCACGAACGAGCGCATTCCAACCGGCATGGAGAATGGCGGCAAACAACACGACCACCATGACGTCGAGTGACAAGAGGTACCTCTCTTCTGCGTATCCCCAGGTTTTTTTCAAGCCCCTGGGTTCATCTTATCAATTTAGTGCCATGTGAGAATCCCAGAAGTGCCCCCCCTCCGGCAGGAGCCGGGAGATTGCAAGTCGCGGGATCCAAAGAGCTCATGCCCCGTTTATACATTACGTCTTCCCGCCGGCAAGAACGAAGACCCCTGTCTGACCCCGGCATTTTTTCGGGAGTCTGAGTTTTCCAGCCCTTGTCGGCTGGAAGGGGCGCGCACTATTTCAGCCAAGAACGTTCCTAATCTCACTGTCGATAAAATCTTTATCCTCTTCTTTCACAATCAGCACGAGTTCCGTTCTTTCGACCGGCTTCTGCAATTCATTTACATCGATGCTGCTTTTTGACAACTGCACCACGACTCCACCCTTCTCCGTCATAACGAAACCTTTTGACCTGACGATCTTAGTGCGGTTCTTTTTATAAAACTCAATAAGCTTATCTGCATCAATGGGCCCGTATCGCACAAGGCAAATGGTGGCGAATCCCGCTGTGGTGTTCAATTCTCCCGGTCGGGTTTTTGTATATGTCACGTGTGGACCGCTATAGTGTCGATTCATGATGTCATGGTAAGAGATTCTGCCGAAACTGGTTTCAAGCAGACTGCAGCCCGAAGGTGTCATCATTTTGATCCTGTCACGAATCTCCGCAAGCGAGCTCGGGTCAACGAGATCAATCTTGTTAAGAACAACAACATTCGCCTCTTTAAGCTGTTCCTGTATGATCGGATAATCCATGGCAAGCAGGCTCCCGGCATCGACAACAGTTATAATCCCCCTGCATTCCAGTCTCCCCTCAAAAAACGGTGAGAGCGTCTGCCGGGCAATCTCCTGAGGAAGAGCGAGCCCTGTTGATTCTATCAATATCACATCGGCTTTGAGCTCGTCCAGGGCGAACCTGAGAGAAGCAATAAGTTCTGTAAACATGCCGCAGCATATGCAGCCACCGGACAAATCGACAATGTTACGGGGATCAGCCTCTATTATTTTCTTATCAATTGAAATCTTGCCGAATTCATTGACCAGCACCATTATCCTGGCATTGGGAGGAGCTGATTGGAGAAGGCTGTTTAACAACGTCGTCTTCCCTGCCCCCAGAAATCCTGAAATAACATAGATTGGTGTTGGCATATTATTTTGTCATACCCTCCCTTTCGCCATATCCAACCGTGTTTTTTCGGAACCGGCATTCTAATTATAGCGAAACAGAAACAAAACCGTCAATCAGGCAAGAATGCAGAAGAACTCTTGATCTTCATTCGGCATTGTCCGATTCTTCTTTTCATGATTCCACTGAAAGGAGTAACGTCTATTCCCGGTAAGAGCGGCAAGGAATGCGGAAAAGGCTGCTAAATCAGCTCCGTATGTCTATACAGGCAATCGCGTCTTGAGCAGGACAAGCATTTAGGGACAGGCGTTGCTTGGGCGGGGTCAGGGGTCAGGCCAACGAGGAACGACTGGGACTTCAATGGGGTCATCACCAAGCCGGCATTCAGAACAACGCCAGCAGCAGCCGCGTCTACCAGATGAAAAAGGGTCTGCTGCAGAGACATGTTCAGTTCATCACAACATCCGGGGGTCATGCGGCGGCCGGTGTAAAGACCGCGCTCCCGGGCCAGGCCGGAGATGATCCCGAAGGCTGCTTTGGTTAAGAGTTCCAGCATGGCCAGGCCAGCTGCGTTTAAAAAAATCGACCGCAGGGGATCGCCCTTATTCCAAAGCCGCCGGCAGGTCTGTTCCAACTCCTCTCCCAGGGTCACTACCACGGCGGCCAGAAATTGGGCGCGGAAGCCGACCAGCGTGACAGGCAGTTCCAACTTGATTCCGCTAGCCAGCGCCACTTCTCCCTCCGCCAAGGGCCGGGCGAGCAAAGGATGCAGGGCGTAGGCTATCACTGGCCGGCAGATGCACCGGGCCTGTTCCAGAACCTGAGTTACCAACTCGTGGTGCTTTTTCTCAAGCCGGTAACGGGAGCCGCCGGCATAACGGGAAACTTGTTCCGGGCTGGGTGCAAGCTCGGCTGGGGAGAAACGGGTCACATAGGTGGGTGGCAGACAAGCGGATGTTACGCATTCGGCCATACGCATCTTTTCCTCTGTGCTGATTAGAAAGCGCTGCATTCGCCGGTCATGTCGATAAACCAGCCGGCGTCACTTCTCGTAAAACTTTCCCGCACCCCATTCCAAAAGCAACGGTAATTCGTATTTTCAATGCTTCTGGTTGTAAGAAGGCGGCATGCGTCGCATGATCCGCCGTTTCAGCCTCTGAAAGACAAACCAGAAGTAGATCTCCTGGGGAACAGTAGTATGTGCCTTTTTCAATATCTTGAGACCTTGTCGGGCATGGTCCAATGCCTGGGGCAGGCGGCCGGCTTCCAGATGCAGGCAGCACAGTCGCTGGTACGTGAAGGGGGTGAGTGCCCCCTCTTTCACGCCTTTCTCGTAACTCTCAAGGGCCTGGCGGGAGTCGCCGACTTTTTCGTAAAGTATCCCCAGCTTGTTGTAGATTAAAACACGTCCCGCGCTTTTCGCGGGGAATCGCTCCAGAGCCTGGCCGTATATGGCCGCGGCCTCATGGTACTGGCCACGGTTAAACAGCGCCTGGCCCTCCACCACGGGGTTGAGCGCCTCCATCGTTTCCGGCGAAATTGTGGTTTTTGGTAGAAGGTCTCGCCAGCTCATCGGGGAAATACCATTCCCTTCACAAACTGCTGCTGAAAGTCGGCAGCCCGCGCCAGATCTATGTACTCGATATGGTCGGCAATACGCTTAGCCTCCTTAAAGGCGCTCTGGGACAGCAGGGCCATTTTTGCCCCGCTGCCGGCCGCATTGCCCACTTGCCGGATAATCGCACGGGGAAAGGTCGGCAGCAATCCTATTCTCATGACGCTCTGGGCACGCACATAGTTGCCGAAGGCCCCCGCCAGATAGACCTCCCGCACGTCCTCCGTCCCGAGGCCCAGGATTTCGAGAAGTATCCAGACCCCCGCCAGCATGGCGCCCTTGGCCAGTTGCACCTCCCTGATATCTTTTTGGGTGACCGCCACCGGACGGCTCCCCGGAAGCGGGTCTTTTTCAGTCAGAAGGAATTGATTATAGGGATCCTCGCTCAGGCGCTCGGCATAAGGCGAGCCGCCGGCTTCCTGCCGCGTCAGCAGCCGTCCGTCCTTGGTGATGAGCCCGGCGTCCAGCAGCGCGGCGACGGCGTCCACCAGCCCGGACCCGCAGATGCCCTGCAGAGGAACCTGATCGATTACATGGTAAGTGACCTGCCCGTCCTTAAAATCAACCCGGTCTATTGCCCCGCTGCAGCCACGCATGCCGCACTGGATATGGGCTCCCTCGAAGGCAGGTCCGGCAGCACAGGAACAAGCCACCATTCGCTTCCCGTCGTTGACAACGATCTCGCCGTTGGTGCCGATATCCATGGCGATCCTGGGGCTTTTGCTTTTGTGCAGGCCCGTGGAGAGCACCACTCCTACCGTGTCCGAGCCAAGGAAGCCGGCGACCAGGGGCAGGGAAAAAACCATGCCCAACGGGTTGATCTGAAGGCCAAGTCCTTTCGCCGAGGTACTGAGCGCCTCGAGAGAGATTGGGTTGTAGGGGGCCCGGCAGAGCAGTTGGGAGGAGATACCCCAAAAGAGCTGGTTCATAGTTGTATTGCCGACGGTCACCAGACTATAGATAGAATGGGGGGAGAGGCCCTCCCGTTTGCAGATGCGTTCAATGATACCATTGATGGTCGATAGCACCAGTTCCCGCAGGCGATCAAGCCCCTGCGGCTCGTTCATGGCGTAGTCAATGCGCGTGATGACGTCGGCGCCATGGATCTGTTGTTCATTGAGGGACGCGTCCACGGCGCGGAACTGGCCGTTGACGAGGTCGCACAGATAGCCCACCACAGTGGTGGTGCCGATGTCTACAGCCAATCCCCAGAGCTGACCGGAGGTGTCGCCGGCTTCAAATCCCAAAACCTGACTCCCGCAGACAAGGGCGGTCAGGCCTTCCTGTCCAGCGGGCTCCAGTGTGCCCAGGCTTTGCAGGGCGGAAACATCCAGGACAGCCCGTCGTACGCCAACCTCGTTCAGAAGCTTCTGGATCGTGCCTGCCAAGGAGCCCTTTTTTTTCCAGTCAATGCTGCCCGCGTGCAGAAAGTACTTTTTAAGAGCTGGCTGCAGCCGCACGGCACGACTCACGCCTTCCTTCAGGATATGGTACCTGGCGGTCGGGGCTAAAAGGCTCACGGAGGCCGTACTCTTCACCTGCGCCTGGCAGGCCAGGCGCACTCCCTGCTCCAGGTCTTGCGGGTTAATCAGTTTCTTTTCCGCAGGCGTGAGCGGCGTGACGCCCTCGCTGACCACTACCCTGCACGTTCCACAGAGTCCTTGGCCGTTGCAGTCGCTATCGAGATAAATATTGGCCAGGCGGGCGGCCTCCAGCAGGCTTTGCCCCTCTTCCACCTCCACCTCCCGCTCGCCGGGCATGAAAAAAACTTTTATACGCATTCTAGTAATTTATCCGTTCGCAAAGTGCGTAACATAAAGAAGGGGCTCTCTCACGTCCGCATTATATCAGGCAGAAAAAAGAGGGAGCCCCCATCCGGCCAGTCAGAAGTCAAACCATCTTCACTATACTGCAGCTTCTTCCTCAACGACCGGCACTCTCCAGAGAGCCAACATGACAAAAGCGGCTACCAAGGCTGCGATTATCCAATACCAGAATCCGACTTCCCAGCTGTAGGTCTCGACCAGCCAGCCGGTGAAAACGCCGGTCATGGCCGCGCCGATGTATCCGAAGCCGTCAATGAAGCCGGAGGCCGAGGCTGCGGCCTTGCGGCCGGCGAAGTCCTGCGCCGCATGCCCTACCATCAGCACGTGGGCCCCATAGGTGCAGAACCCGAGGATAGACAGGCAGACGAGGCTCCAAATCCACGCGCCCTCCGGCGCGTAGTAGAAGAGATAGGAGAAGATGGCAAGGCCGAAGAGGCAGAGACAAATTACCGGGGCCCGGCGGTTATTGAAGAACTTGCCGGTCGCCCAGCCACATACAATGGCTCCGGCCGAACCCGCCAGGGGCAGAACCGCGATCTGAACGCCGGCGCTGCTTACCGAGGCTCCCTGAACCTCGATGAGAAAGACCGGCGCCCAATAGAAGAACCCGTAGCGGATGATGTCCAGGCAGAAGAAGGCGATCGACACGCCCCAGATGCGAGGATTCGTAAGGCACACTTTACAGGTGTATGCAAAACCCATATGCTTGTCCTCGGTCACCTTGCACACGGGCGCAGAGGTGGCGTCGAGGCGACTATCCTCGGCGGGTTCGCTGGCGGCAATTTTCCGGAGCTGTTCGATAGGCGGCAGCCCCACCTCTTCCGGCGCGTTGCGCAGGCGGATGACAAAGTGAATGGAGGAGATGAGGAGCAAAATGGCCGGCACCCAGAAGAGGCTGCGCCAGCCGTAGTGTGCCGCGAGAAAGGAAGCCAATAACCAGGAGTAGGCGTTTCCTATCTGGTAGCAGGAACCCATGAGCCCCATCCATTTGCCGCGCTGCGCCACGGTGAACCAGTTTGCCATGGTCTTGACCTGGGGCGCCCAGCCCATGGACTGGAAATAACCGTTCAAGCCCCACACCACCAGCAGGACGGTGAAGGCGGTGGAAAAGCTGAAGACAATGTTGAGCAGAGCCGAGCCTATCATGCCCACGAAGACAAGCTTGCGGGCTCCGAATTTGTCACCCAGCTGGCCGTTGATAAATTGGCCTATGGAATACATGATGAACAGGGCCGTGCCCAGAAGGCCCAGTATGGTTTTGGAATAACCGAACTCGTCGGCCAGACCGGGCAGAGCGAAGGAAATATTCGCACGGCACAGATAGAATGTACCGTAGGTGATCCAGATGGTGACGAAGGTCCTGAGCTGCCAACTGCGCCACGCGGAAAGAATGTCCGCCCGGTTCATTTTACTGGCATCGTATACGGTCAAAGTGCTCATGATCCAGCTCCTCTCCTGTTAAAGGTTTATCTGAGTTTTCCCTTCAGAATGAGCTTGGGTTTCGCCTTTTCGACCAGGGGCCCCAATTGCGACTTGACTCCCACGGGGTTGGCAATGGGCGTGCCCCCCGGATTGAGATAGATACCAACCATTACAAAACGCTTGTAAATGTCCTTTTTTATGGTCCCTTTGAAATCCACGTCCCCCTTATCATTGACCTTGAGAACATGGGGTGGCTCGCCTATGCCCTCGAACATCTGACTTTGAACATTGACGAAGAAGGCAGTATAGAGGCCCTTGGGGTCGAGCCCGGTGATCTGGATGGCGACGTCGGTGCCGTTGGCGGTATTGATGACAAGCTTGCCCTTGGCCTCCCCCTTTACACCCTTTTCCAGAACGAGTGCCACCTCTTTCGAGTCGCCTGGATTGGGCTGGTCTGCCGCCATTACAGCGCCAACCCCGACCAGCATGAGCACTGCGATGATCATAAACAAAGTCTTTCTCATACGAATACCTCCTTTTCTGAATTCCTGTTTTCTCCAGAGTATATTCCAATACTTGCAAAACAGCACTGATTCTTAGCCGGGCGGTTCTCTTAATCCAGCTTTCCCTCCCGGAATGCGCGTATATAACGGGCGCAGTAGGGATCCTTATTGGCCAGGGCTTCCGAGGCCGTTACCATGGCCATGATGGCTTTATCCGTGGGGTCGGCAATGGCCGCGTCCATGCCCGCGCCTACGGCCATTGCCAAAAAGGCCTGATTGAGGACCTTGCGCCTGGGGAGCCCGAAAGAAATATTGCTCAATCCGGAAACAGTCTTGGCCCCGGGCAGCTCCCGTTTGATGGCTCTCAAGGTTTCAAGAAACACGAGGCCACTTTTCTGATCGGTGGATAACGATAGGACCATGGGGTCGAAGTAGATATCTTCCAAAGGCACCTTGAATTCCTCGGCCCGGCGGGCAATGGCGACAGCGATGCCAATCCGGTCAATGCTGCTGGCGGGTATTTTTTTTTCGCGGCTGTTGGTAAGGGCAATGACCTTGCAATGATACCGGTTGGCCAGGGGGAGAATGGATTCCAGCACTGCCGGGTCTCCGTTGACCGAGTTGATGATTGCCCTGCCCTTGTGAAGACGCAAACCGGCTTCGATCACCTGGGCATAGGCCGAGTCCAGGCACAGCGGCAGATTAACTGTTTCCTGGATAAGGGGTACAAGCCACTCGAAGTCGCCCATCTCCTCCTTGGGATCCAGGGGCAAACCAGAATTGACATCCAGGTATGCGGCTCCTGCCTCTGCCTGTCGACGGGCTAGATTCTGGATGAAAGCGGCCCCGCGCTGGCGGACAGCCGCCTCCACATCCTTGCGTGTGGTATTTATCTTCTCGCCGATTATTTCCATCTGGCGCTTACCTGTCCTTCCCTCAATCTATGGGCGCCCGGAAGCTCTAATACGCTCCGTACTCGTGGTAGGCCTCGAACAGCGCCGCCACGTTCTCAATGGGGGTATCCACCTGGATGTTGTGCGCAGTGCAGATGATATAGCCGCCGCCCTTTTTGGTGCTGTCCATGGCGTACTTGACCATCTTGCGCACATCCTCGGGTTTGCCCAGGGGGAGGACCTGCTGGATATCCATACCTCCCTGAAAGCTCAGGTTCTTGCCGAACTCCTGCTTCAGGCGCTTAATGTCCATGTTGGTTGCCCTCGGCTGGAGGGATTGCAGGCAGTCCAGGCCGTTATCGATGAAATCCGGGATAAGGGAGTAGACGTCGCCGCAGGTATGGTACATCACCTTAAGGCCGAAGCTGTGGGCAATATCACAGTACTTGCGGAAGGCATCCCGGAAATAGCGCCGCCACATATCCACACTGAGAAGGGGCCCGCTCTGGCCACCCATATCATCGCCCATCATGAACATGTCGAATTCACCACCGCTGGCCTTAAAAACTTTGGGGTTGTAATTGACGAAGTAATCCACGACATGATCGCGAATGCATTCCACGATCTTTGGGTTTTTGGCTAAATCGATGAAGGTCTGCTGAATGCCCCGCAGGTACATCATGGGCTTGAGCTGGGCTGTGCGGTCCAGCCGGTCACCCTTGTTGAGTATAAAATATTTAGGATGCCACAGTGCGCATTCATCCTTGACCTTGGAAAAATCCCACCAGTCCGGCGATGGCCAGCGAGGGTATGCGTTGATCTCCTCCGCCGTCTTCATGTGCTCCAGGGGTGAATAGGCGACTTCCGTATAGGTGCCCTGATGGTCGGTACCTTTCCCGTAAACCACCGTCTTGCGTCGGACCCCCCACAAATCCTCCACCGTGCCGTCTGGGTGCTTCTTGAACTCAAGCCCTGCATAGGCGGGTCCATAGTTGTCCCGGATGTCCACACCGAGGAACTCCAGAAGTTCAGCTTCGTTATCCAGGCCCCAATATTTCATGCAACCGTTCTTGATCTCGGGAACCATCCAGTTGTCAATCGGCACCCTGTCTGCCTCTTCAAAGTTGATGGCCTTGATACAGCGTTCCCGCGGGGTCATTTTTTCATTTTTTGCCCGCAATTCATTGATTTTTTGCCTTCTATCTATATAAATCTTCTCGTTTTTCATGTCGAACCCTCCTTCATGCCCGTTTGGGTAGGACCCAGGCCGGCAACTACGAAATCCATTTTTTGCACAACTGAACCCCTTGGGGAGCATCGGGCGCGTAGCCGTCAGCCTTGACCAGGTCACAGAAGCTCTGGTCAATCGGGGCCCCGCCGACGATCACCTTTATCTTTTTCCGCAAAGCGTTGTCCTCCATAGCTTTGATCGTTTCTTTCATGGCCAGCCGTGTCGGGGTATAGAGGGCCGACAGCGCCAGGATGTCCGGCTGGTATTGCTTTACGGCCTCCACGAATTTCGTGGCGGGGACATCTACGCCCAAATCATGGACCGTGAATCCAGCACCTTGTAACATCATGGCAACAATGTTCTTGCCCACGTCGTGAACGTCTCCTTCGACAGTACCGATGACCACGGTGCCCATTGAGGGCACGCCGGAGGTCTCGAAGACAGGGCGCAAAATATCCAGAGACTCCTTCATAGCCATGCCGGCGATGATGAGTTCAGGCACAAAGGCCTTCTGACAACTGAATTTTTCTCCAATGGCCGTCAGCCCGGCAATAAGCCCCTTGTTGAGGATTTCTATCGGAGGTGTCTTTTCAACATTCAAAGCATGTCGAGTGGCCTCCACTGCCTCCTCAGCCTGCCCCTGCTCCACGTACTGAGAGATTTTCAAAAGCGTATCCATTCATCCACCTCCTATGAATAACAGCCATTTTAAAAATCACTGTGATCCACTGTTTTTAAAAATGTTTCTCCGCTTTCCGGCCTTCCTGCGTAAACACGGCCGCATGTATGGAGTGCCTCGAGTTGACTAAAAGAGCTTCCCCTTTCAATATCGAACGGGGATTTCTCTACTCGTCAGCTAAAGCCATCTTTTCAATTATTTAATATTGTTTGATATTACAACGGTGATTTCGCCACACCTAAACAACCATCGGTTATCCAGTCAATGGCTACATCGAAAAAGATTACGACCTTGAAAGCGAACTATAGGTTTAATGAAAATGTGATCAGTGTGTAAGGATTGAAACCTAATTAGATGATATATACACATCCAGAAATTGTCAAGGCAGCGCTGTTTTTGTGTCGATTGGGGGGATACTTCCGCATATGTGTTTCAGAGAATCGAAACTTCTACAGTTTCCGAACGTTTTGAAAGCATACGCTGCAGCGGAATTCGGATTCCAGCTTCTTGTTCAAACAATAAATCTATGACAGCATGCGTGAGAAAAAGGGTATGTTATTACCTGAAAAGTTTACTCATGTTGGAATGATTCGATGGAAGAGGGACGAACTGCGAAGCCGTATCAGAAACACTGTTTGCCCGATGCAACGATGCCCTCGACAGGCTGGCCGATCTCTTCATTGAGCTTAAGCATGAACGCCTCTGCTTGCTCGCGCGCACGATCAAGCCTGCTGAGGAAGAAGCTGTTGTCGGCGTTGCGCTTTCGCAGAGACGAGAACCGGCGATCAAGTGTGGTCGGTTTGTCATGTTCGAGCAGGAAATCAACCAGGGCCACGAGACGCTCCTCGACGGTACGAAGGTGGAAGTCATGTGCCGGCAGGCCAAACAGTACTGCATCGGAAGCCTCGAGGCCGAAGAGGATATGCGCAGCACAGACGTGCGCCTCCCGCTCGTACCCAAACCGCATGAGCAAGTTGTAACCCTCGACACCGTGACTGATCGGATTGTGCGTGATGCACCTGCCGATGTCGTGAAGGAGAGCTGCCGACCACAGGAAGTCGTGGTCGATCGATTGATGGCCGTCCAAGGCACGACCCAGTCTTGACGCCGCATCGGCAACGGCAAAACAGTGCCTGACCCACGCGGCTCCCTGGCCGTGCTCCGCCAGGATGCCCAAAGCTTTTTCACGCGTCATCATCTCCGGCCGCTCCTAACAATGGGCCTTTGC